>Ga0307518_10000317_pt1 | contig 36450 bp, 48 predicted proteins | sample 25_EM_MG_FD_203889 | JGI IMG/M metagenome (GOLD analysis project Ga0307518, IMG submission 203889) | Populus trichocarpa ectomycorrhiza microbial communities from riparian zone in the Pacific Northwest, United States - 25_EM | ecosystem: Host-associated > Plants > Roots > Unclassified | place... | reverse complement strand
AGAGTGTCACAAATCCCTTGGGTTGAGCTTCTGTAAGACAAAAACGCGAAATTTGGTGCTCCCGAAGAGCAGTCTTCCCTTGAGCAGTAAGGGGAAGGTTCTGTACTCTATAAGGGCTCCTAAGAAGAGTTCTAGAGCACTGTTTCATCCATGTTTGTTGCGGGATAGCAGGGATGTGAAACGTGAGTAGCGGATTCGACATGTCCAGGGAAGCGAGATGAATGATGGAGGGAGATGGATGTGACAGGACTCTGGGATGAAAGGACCATATGCAGAGGACTCAGGAGACACAGAGACAACCAGGTATGAATCTTCAAGTCTAACGATAGACTTGAGGTGACCAAAGTATGTGCATGACGCAGGACTGACGAGGAGAACACGCTGACCGAGAACAAGAGGGACTGAGGGAGCAGGCTGGGAAGATATGTGCCAGGCAGTGCACAGGAACTCAGGGAGAGGCTGTCCCAAGAGTAGGACATAGTCAAGGTCTGCTGCAATAGCGGAGAAACGTTCCAGAGAAAATGCGGACTCCATAGTGACTGATGAAGCGGGTGTCTGGATTGCGGGTGGAATATCTCTGTGGGAAATAAACGGATTTACATCGGAACTTGACAGGCAGATAGACCACGGTCTAGGCTCCATGATGGTATAGTCACGTGCTTGGTAGCTTCAAAAACGACGGAGCTATTCAAAATATCGGAGTGCCGGCACTGGGCGCCTAAATTTGACATTTGGGCGCTAAAAAATGATTCTTCTCTTTCTCCTTCGTTTCTCAATCGTTTCTTCTGCTACTTTGGTTGTTCTGGTATGGGAGTTGGACTGCAGAAGGTTGCATTCCTTTCTCATACCAAAAAGATCATTATTCATTGGATTCTTTCTGCTTCTTGGCGGTTCTCGTGCGAGGGATAACTGCTAGACGTCGGCAGTCATCTCTTGCTCCAGGATAGTCATTCTTGTGCGATAGATGGCTACAACGAGCTTGTATTCATTCTTCGCATAAGGATAGTCTTGACTTTGCGTGATATGGATAGCGAGGGCTGTCTGTATCCCTCAAGTCAGGACAATCTTTCAACAGATCTTGGGTGCGTTCTTTGCATTAGTTCATCGGCTAACTTTCTCCATGTCCACAGTACCAAACACGTTTGGTGCGTGACACCAATGACGAGGATAACGACAATGACGACGGTGGTGGCGACAGCGATGGCAGGGACAACGGTCCCGGTGATGATGATAGCAGGGACGAGCAAGACAACGCTGAAGTTTGTGAGGATAGGGAAGGCGATGGTGAGGGGGGTGTGGATAAGTTGAGTGACAATCTTGCTCACGGTTATATACTCAACCCATGGACAGGATTACAAGTGTTGCAACGCCTTACCGTCCTGTCATGTCACCTGTTCGTCCGAGTGTTGCAACTCCTGTCCAACCTATTGCAACATATCCAAGTGTTGCAACCAGTCTCCCAATTAATGCAACGCCTCCACAGGTTGCAATGCCTACCCCAGATGATGCAATGACTGAGCGTGTGCTATTCCATTCTCCCGCCATGGCTCCACCCCAAACCGTGCCATTGATGGCATCCAACGCCCAATTTTCCAATTTTTCCGATCAACTTCTCTTGGAATTCAGCTCCTTCGCGCCAGAATTGGAAAACATGCTTCAGACAGACACCAGGGCAACCTTTCAAGAGCAATGGTCAACTCCCCAGTGGAACTTCAGTGGCCTAGTATCAAATCCATTTGCTGTCACTGACCCGACAGCTGTCAACACTACCAAGCATGATGCTGTGTTTTCCACTGGTAACACGGACACTGCATCCATAAACTACTTTTCAGTGGCGGCGCACCATGAGCCTTACAACGCAGCAGTCGGACTATCTCCACTTTCTTTTGGTTCATCTCCACAGTCCAGCAATGAGTTGCCTTTGTTACCTCCCTTCCCTTCTGACGATGATGGTATGTGGACAATCATTTTGGATACTGTAGTCAGATGGGCCACTAACGTTTTTCATTGCCAATCAGACTCTGGGGAACCCGAAAGCCCTGTTGCCGGCCATGGCAAACGCTTGCCTGTCCCATCCTTGCGTGCCCAGAGAGACAATATGATAGGTGATAGGGGCAAGGAGAACAGTTTACCAGTGTTTACAGAGAAAAGGGTCACTAGGACAAAGGTGAAGCGTCGTGCTGCGGATGATGCCAATGGTCCACTGCCCAAAAAGCCAAAGTAAGTCATGCAGTTATTTTATGTAAGAGGCTGCCTGCTGATGATTTCTTCAGGAAAGGAAAGGCTTGATTTCTTATCCCGAATCCGTTGCAATCATCTCCTTCACCATCACTGTCTCTCCGCTTATCTTGTGCACTATATTTTGTAGTCTTTGTCGGGTGATAGTCTGCAATCATTCCCTTCGCCATCATCATTTCGTTTGCTCATTTGCATAGTACCTGTCATAGTCTTTTTTGCAGGGTGATAGCCGCCCCCCGAATATAATTGGTAGTATGATCCCAGGCATGTTGTAAGCCAAATAAAAGTGACTTCGTTGCAACAAAAGGACCTGATGCAGAACGAAATAGCATGTTGCAAAGAAATAGTATGTTGCAACAAAATACATATTGCAACGTGTTGCAACATTCGTTGCAGCGCTATTGCAACGAATGAATGTTGCAACGCGTTGCAATACCTCGTTACCACGCGTTGCAATATTCGTTGCAACACTATTGCAACGCGTAAGTGCATGTTGCAACACCTCGTTACCACACGTTGCAGCATTCGTTGCAAGGCTATTGCAACGCGTAAGTAGTAGGTTGCAATGATGCGTTGCAATAGCTCGTTACCGTAAACGATGCAACGTGGCCGTACGGTAGTTACCATGTTTCATTGCAATGAAGTTACCCTCCCGGCTCCGTACTCGAGCATGACCACCTGCTGTTTCAGTTGTTCCACGAGCAAGGGTTCCCCGCGACGCACTTCTATGAGCGTACAGGGAGTACTTGAGATTTCCATTATAGATTCCCATGTACCACAACAGCGGTGGGTTACCCTCAACCAAGTATCTTTACAACAAATGTCGTGGCAGGTGACGTTAGCAACGGGCCAGGGTACGATCTATTCCAGGTCCGTTCCATCCACAAGTTGCGGGTATGTCGTCCTCTTTGTCAACTGGCCTAGTTTGCCACACTCCTCCATGCTGCTTGTTTTGATCTCCCCACAGGGACTAGTCTCGAGGATTCAGATTGATCCTAGCTGTGGCGATGGTGATCAAGCCTGCAATGCACGTTCTGATAGTACTGGGAGGGGCTAAATGTCTTATACTTTATATGACACCATGCATTGTTGAGAAATGATATCTATTAAGCCACTGCAACAATGAGTGATTTGTAGTCCGTTATAAAGAAAACCCTACAACCATCGTGTTGTGTTGTATACAGGGGTTTTGCCTAGTGTGATGAGCCAAGCAATTGTCGCCAAAGATGGCGTCATGGGTATGCCAAGACAACAGGCGGCCCGAGGGATATAAAACCTGCTGGCGGTCACCCAATGCAATTTCTCACCCATTCCCTCTCCGAGAGATCTTCTCTAGTTCGGCTGTGCTCAAGTCTCGCGGAACTCTTGCCCATGGAATGGAATCGAGGTAACACAACGGGGACAGACTCCCGGCTAGCTCTCCAAATTCGCTCTGACATTCAATGCTTGAGACGAGCGCGTCTCGCGAGGGTAAAGTCCAGCTACGGAACTGAATTCTGAAAACCGACATCAGACACGATGCAAGACACGTGCAAACAATTCGCCGATGGAGCAACTCTCAAATATAACCCAGCGTCGACTGCTTCCCCTTTCTCACCACACCACCAATCACCCCTTCCGCACCCTCACAAGAATCTGCCAGGCGATGGAGCCCACCAACAAAGCGACAATTAACCAGCCCCAGGCCGCTATGGAAATGAGTGTGTCGTCCTGGAGATTAGCTGGTAGGGCTAGTGCTGAGCGCCCACTTTTGATCGTACCTTCTAGGTGTCACGAACCCTGCTCCTGCAAACAATGCCCAGAATGGTCATGAACATCATCACGCCAAGCGTATTCGCGGTGGAGGAGCTGCCAAGGTGTGTTGCTACCACTGTTATCATTAAAGAATGTACACGATACTATACTCGGTTCTTCCATCTCCATCCAGGACTGCTTCATCGCCGCTGTCGAATGTTTCCTCTGTTTCGGTGCGCATTTTTTCCTGTATATGCTGCGCGTGTTGTATCTGACCTAAAACCATTCCATGTACAGAATGCTGCAAGGTACGAAGAAGCGCTCGTTATCGGACCCCGTTCGTCCTGGTTCTGTACTAACATCCCTGTTCCTCTTTTAGGCATGCTGCGAATGCTGCGGTGACATCATTTGTGAGCCCACTTCGTGCCTTACATCCCTGGTCGCTGATAAGTTCTGTTTCAGGCTGCCCGTGCGAGATGTGCTGCTAAATGACGAGGCTCTCAGACGTTGCCGATGTCATGTCACATACTCTGTACAGCCCACGGTTTTATGTATCCACCATGACCCCTTACGTTCCTTTCCTGACATGGGATATTGATGCAAGACATTCCACGGCACGGATATTTTTGATTCCTGTAATATATCTCCACTATTCAGCGGGAGATTTTCTGCTACTGCGTTGGGATGCCCGGTGCATGATGTACTAATCACAGCGGACAATGACAAGCTGACCAGCTGGGAAGACCTGTGTGTGTACATGCACGTTTATTTGGCGATAAGGATATGTAGCATCTGTCAAATGCCATGCGGTAAGGGTCGTCGATGTGTTATTGATATACACTGACAGAGGTCAGCCGGTTCTATGTGATTTTCTCGTACCATCCTTGTTCAAGGGAATGGCCTGGAGCGCAAGGGAGATATCACATGGAACTCACCTCGCTGACAGCTCACATGTAGGACCAAAAAAGAACGAAGCAGGTTATGATTTCAACTGCAGCCGAAATCTGTCTACCACGATGTTGACAATATCTCTCCATTCGGTCATAGCACCTACACCTATCACCCGAAAAGATGGGATATAAATGCACATATGCCGCTGTGTTCGCCTGCACTCACCAACATCACCACATGCGAGGTTCTTCCCAATAGGCCCGACAACATTGTATCCTATGACCTCACGTACGATACGAAGGTGCTCGGCCGTGAGCGGGTGTTCGTACATGAGAGTGTTCATCGCAGGGAATACGTACGTCGGCGTCGTAGGTGCGAGTGCACGCATCATGCAAGTCTGCACCGGAACCGGAGACCACACGTCATCAAGTTGGATCTAAATGAATATGAAAAAGTTGAGAGAATACGCACAACGAGGTTATCACACAGTCCCGCAGCAATCTTGGCGAGTGTGTTGGCTGAACAAGGTGCGATGAGGACGACATCGGCCCATCGCCTCAACTCAATGTGAAGGATCGGGTCTCCGATTTGATATGACCCCTGATGAAAACAAGGGTAGAGTAAGACGGGTGCACGGTATGCTCACTATGCTGGGGGGATGAGTAGGATCGGAAATAAGATACACTTACCGACCACTCGTCATCGTCCGTCCACACTCTCACGCCCGTTTCTTCCACATCTTTCGCATCGAAGAAAGCCAGGGACGGCTTCGTAGAGACAACTTCGACCTTGACATCTCTGTACTAGTACAAACGTTGTGTGCACAGATGGGAACGCATCGTGGACCGAGTGGGCTGACCTTGAGGAACTCATTGACTATCAGCGGTGCTTTGATGGATGCGACGCTTCCTGTGGTGACGAGGAGGACGTGCGTGTGTCCGGGGCAACGTTCGGACTCGGCGATGAATTTGCGCATATGTAGTGTGGCTGTGTTTGTTCATCTGCATTGATTTTGGCACACGTGATATGCATGCGCTCCTATCTCACGACGCCCAAGAGACAGTTGTTGGAATCATCCAAGACGCAGATCGCCATCAGGCTTGGCCATATAAGCGGCTAAAATTTTGTTCCGTTCGTCTTCGCTTTTTGTGTTTGGACACGGGCCGACTCTGCCCTGGTGAGAATCACTGAGAACCGCGGTCAGTTCTCCGTTGTACATTTGTTATGCGCTGGCCCCTGAACCGAGTGTATGGGTGGTTGCGGGAGAAGATTGGCAATGCCACTGAGCCAGAAAATTCTACATTTATGAGATACCTGAGGAGAGCATAATCATTTTCGATGGCCCAGTGACGGGCCTGGGGCCCTTGGGACGGGCCAACATACTGAGGCTGAATAGATTCGAGAAACGAAAGCAAATGACGCTCTAAAGTTATAGGAACCATCAATGCAATCGTTCTTCCAATCCGACAATACTACCCGGGTTAGCTGCCTTGGTAACGCTCGCCGGCGCGGGCATTTCACGACAGTATTTATAGGCATACCACCTCCTTATATCTCGGATTTTCAAACGAATAGCAACTACAGGCGACAGAAATACTGCAACTCGACCAGACATGTGATCGTACATATCAGACACAGACACCTAATCTTCACTTCTTCCAGCTATGAATTCAAGAGGTATGGATGAACCTGAACTGCTGGCTGGGGAGGGTAGGGATCAGAGGCTCTTCGACCAGAATCTGGGATAAGGTGTAAAACAATAGCCCTCAACAAGGATGGTGGAATTTTACCTCGTCTCCTGAAACGGTCCAACCACAGTTACTATCGTATGACAACGCAACACTGGGGGGCATCTCAGTCACCATCAAATAGTAGTTGTCGATGGCTCACGTGTATATGTCTCCATATTGGGCGATTTTCCACTGCTGAACATAGGGCCTGAGAGCAACCTCCCCGCCTGCATCCACAACGTGCTGGCCGGAAAGAATCTCGTAGGTGCAATTCTGACCACTGCCATTTTTCTTGACGTAGAAACGCTGATGCATACGAGCTCACTTCATCACAAGATCAGGTGGAAGGTGACAGAGCTTACAGTTCGAGGACCGTGGGGCACAACTCTATTGTGGACAACGCCAACGTTGCCGTGGTCTCTGGTCTGGATATAGTAATAGCCGGAATTGAGTGGGCAGGTCATGATGAAAATAACGTGTAGAGTGTTGACTCTGAGGGAGAGTCCTCAAAAACTTACTATTCTTTTATCTCTGCACAGGCGCTCCGATGATGGTCGGCTCATCAACATCAGTACAGCATGAGACCGCTGCTTCAAGGATCCTTCGGTTTCTGTTGGAATGCAGCACCTTGATTTCTTACGTACCAGACTGGGCTGGTGACCCTCCTGGACATGAATGCTTTACGCTCAGGTGCAATCCAAAAATTCTGGCTTGTTCGGTCGGTTCTGAATTTCATCAAATGAATTATGGCATAACATTTAGGATACCTGAAAGTCATGGCCGTCCACGATATCAACATGAGCACTGGGAGATCTTGACCGTACGACCGTACCATTGCAATCCCAGAGTCTGCACATTCCATGTCGTGCGGCCGCTGCACCGGCATTGACTTACAGCTCCTTAGTAGCGAGTCAATAGACCAGATGCTGACCAACACTCACATTAGCGCCTTTCTTTAATTTTGGACAAATGCCGGTGTATGTAGCCATTGCCCACTTGTCTCCACGGCGCCTTGTACGGTTTGGACTCAAAATCGGGTGCAACTCGGGTGCGAGCTATATGTTTCCTCTGTCTGATGGTGGCTATTGCAAGACGATTGATGGATCAGGAAGAGGGGGAGCTCTCTTTCGACATCAAGGTTTCTCGCTTCCTGCACATGCCTAACACCAGCACGGGAATTATGCATTATTACGACCGGTAGACCCTGGATTGGATCGAGTAGAAACAGTGGCTGGATATAACTTGATCACATTACTCTGACCTGGAGCATCATTTGCCACAAGGTTTAGAAGGGTTTAGAAGGTTCTGATGAAGCACATAACAGGACTTACAAAACAATCTCGTGATTGTCACCAAAACTTGCCGTACGAGTCCGCCGGGCCAGTCAAAGCAGGAAAAAGGATCAATACTCTTGTCTTTACTGCGGCCATTTGATACGAAGGGCTCTAGAACGCCCTACCACTGCGCCGCACGACACCCATTATCGAGCCGCATCAGCGGTGTCAGTGAGGGCGCAAACAAGAATATGACAACATTCCGATGATTTGACGCTCAGTTTCCTGATAAATTCCTTCATAGTTGGTGACGTTGCCTGTGCAACCATTGGAAGATCCTAATGGACGTGCTGCTAAGTTTCATGATGACAGTATCCACTGCATGCCGCAGCCAGTTATCCATACCTTGATCTTCTGTACATACCTTGAGGGGTGTGCCTGACGCTCACGGTTGTATACAGTAGCGCCGTCTTTCATAAGTTCGTTCGCCAGCAACGAGTGACTAACTCCGTTCTAGTGTGACAGAATCCTGAGGGACGCGTTCAATATCAGTTTCGGTGTGTCGTCGGCGATTGAGTCAGTAGTAAGGACGGTAAAAACGTGAAATTCCTGAGCAAGCCTACTAAGTCTGGAAACACGCGTATTATGGACGGGCCGCTCCAGGATCTGCCTGTACTGATGGGAGATAAATCAACTTTCATATCACAGACTCATCAGGCAGTCACACGTGAATAGCTGGGTAGGAATGCTTTATCCAAGTTGAGCCCAAACTGTTCGATATCGTCGTCATCATCGGGCCCTGAGTGAGCTGCGCAACAAATGATCCGCGATCAGCATTGCATCGGGGTAGATTAACGGCCGGTGGGCTCACAATCACGTCTAGTCCTCCCACCACGCTCACCATGCTCGTAAAACGAGTCGTGCTCGAGTCCTGGAGAGTCTGGCGGGCTGCTGCTCGCCAGCGACGCAGTTGTGAGAGAAGGTGTGGATACCTCGGTGATAGAACAATCGGAGACGTGGCCTTGATCAGATCAATCTGGATGCGAAGAGCTGCTTGAATGCGATGAGGAGGCCGTTAGTGATGCCGATGGATTCTAGTCCTGTTTCGTCGCTGCTATCTGTGACCAGAGTTTCGACTATAGGAAGGTGGTAGTTGTACAGGGAGGCTCTAGGCTCTCCATAATTAAAGCCACGCTTGCCGACCTAAGGGGGTGTCATACTGAGCGGTCACATGTCGGTACTGCAGTACACTTTCCTAATACCGGGGAAAAATGACGGGCCATGAGTGGAAGGGCTTCCAAGAGGGAAAATCATAAAATCCAACAGTGATGATACGCACCATGCTGCCATGCATAGCTCACTGTCCTCCACGCCATATGATGTTGCCAGCGCTGTGCGCTTCGCACATCAAGGAAAAGACTGTTCAAGTAATCAGTAACCGTGTATTAGAAGATCAGCATATTCATAATTTCATACGCAACCATACATGTACAGGCTGTCACTCCAATATTTGGTATTGACACCAACTCCACGCCGTGGCATTGTCGCGTCCTGTCGGGTTATCCAACCTTAAAGATACTAGAAATGTTCGTGACCCACATGCAATCGAGAAGGAAATGTCTTCCTGCAGCCAAGTTGGTCTGCCTAGTAGGGAACAGGTCTGCCGTCGGATATTTACTATGTCGGCCCTTTGATCATAGGTCCATATCAACGGACATGGGCCGTATGGGCCGATAATAATCGGAGAAGAGAAGAGATTTTATCCGATGAGAGCTGTTCTGACCAGAGCTGGCGTGGTTTAAGAACGAGTTTTTCCAAACAGGGTTCTCTGCGAGTCACTAATATCTAATAACTGCTGCATTGATAATAAAGCAGTACATGAGAGACCTGTAGTATGACACCGAATGATGACAGAAACATACGGAAGGAATATAGCGATACAACTTGTCCATGTACTGGAATAGAAGAAGACAAAAAATCAGTCCACAATTCCTTCAATTCAATGACTGTGTACCAAGCCCATTCCAGCAAGGCACGATTCATCCCACAGCTTGCGCCACCAAGGTTGACGAGGGAATTTGGTAGCTGGAATATGTGACTCCTTATGTGGCAGGCAGACCTTGGACACTGGCGACGAAGAGTGGTCATGCACCTGGCAGTGAGCTCGGTAGCACTGTGTGGGGGGAGAAAGCGTGTCTTCGAGGAAGACATGATGGTGGGCGATGATATCCTCCTTTGTGATTGTCATATCCCCTACGCCGAAATCGAGTAGAAAGCGCGTTTCGATCCCATATACTTCATCCTTGTCGAACAGCATTTGGGCCGACTCAAATTGTCTGGTCGCAAAGGAGTCGTTACTTATAAACTACAAGTGGTCGGTCAGTACGTTTCGCCTCGGAGAGACAAGTGAAGGTATGCATACCTTTGTGGCCAGTATCAATGCCCCTATAAATACGCGCTCGTGGGTACCTGGCCCATATTCCAATACGCGGGAGAGCTTCATTTGGTCTACATGTGCGAGTGCGACCAGGATAATGTCCATGTGGATATGCGACAAGCGTAGGACTCGGGAAACGAAGCCCTTAAACAGACTATGCTCCATGAGCCGGGAGGGACGATGGATGGACGGCGAGCATCCCAAGGAGAATTGGACCGCATCGACGATGCAGTCGACAATGCGATCTAAACGACGGTCAGCAGGCTACATATGACAGACGACTTGGCGTACCAATGAGGGATGGGTACATTGCTACGTCGATCTTCTGGAGGCGAGCGAGGGTGCAGATGACGGAGCTGCGATTCTCGTAGAACATGGTGGGCGAGTGTCAAGAGAGGACGGTGGTGGACAGAGCATCGGGCGAGGAATTTATAAGGCTGGGAGAGGCACCGGAGCATCGATGTGACTCGGTCATGGTTGTCGATCATGGAGCCTCGAGAAATTGCAGTCGAGTGACAATTACAAATGCGGTAATCGCCCCCTAGACAATATTGTGTTTTGCGTGTCCTTTCTTCCTTTGACCAGGATCCATCGACTCTGCTGTGCATCCTGAATTCGAATAGAGTCGAGACTCGGCCATCTCGAGTGTAGAGTAGGTGTGGATTCAGCGTCGACGAGATGAGGAGTGGCTGTGTTTTGGAGCTGATGACTAATCACACCAATTCAAACATTTGAAAACGAAAGCATCCTCGGTCAACTCATCCGAAGTGGCACACGAGCAGATACCCTTCATTCTCGGGAGACACCTAACAGGATTCGAGGAGGGGGAATGACTGCCTGGCTCAGGGAAGTTGACGAGAGGCAAGTCCTCGGTCTGCACCTTATCTCGTTCACCATAATTTCAAAGCTCTCCAATCGTGTCTCCCTCGGTGATGAAATTCTGTGCACCGAGTCACATCATTCTCTCCGAGGTCCCCGTGGTCTCTCAATCGTATAAATTCCCCGCCCAGTGTTCCCTCGATCTCCATCCCCTCTTAACACTCGACCACCATGTTCTACGAGAATCGCAGCTCCGTCATCTGCACCCTCGCTCGCCTCTGTGAGCTCCATGTAGTCATGCATGTGTCCCTCATCGGTTCGCTCAGTTATGATTCATTTCTAATCCACGTCTCACCGCTGTTTAGACCATATCGTTGACTGCATCATCGACGCTGTCGAGTTCTCCAAAGGGAATTCCCCATCGCTCTATCGCCCTTCGCACCTTAGGGAATCCAATCTACTCAGGCAATTCATCTTGCGAGTACTCCGCCTATCACATGTGCCCATGGGCACCGCCCTCATCGCTTTGGCTTACGTGGACGAGATGAAACTCCGTCACACACTAGACTATGGCGCAGCTACATACGAGCGGGTATTTCTGGGTGCACTGATATTGGCCAACCAGGTATGCATCACTCCCAAATATCTTCTGATACACTTGGTCTGACCAACTCTTTTCTCGTTGGGCTGTTGCGTAGTTAATCGGCAACGACCCGTTTGTAAAGAGACAGCTGGAGGGATACAACCTTCTGTTTGATACGGCGGAGATCGAATGCATCGAAATGCGTTTCCTATTCGACTTCGGCTTCGGGTCACTGACCATCGAGGGGGATGCTATCCTAACTCACTACGAGACTTTTGTCGAGATCGTGGAGAGCGAGGGACTGTGCCACCGAGCTTATTTCCAAATTCATGACCACTCGCGTGCAGGAGTAACCAAGTTTAGTCCGCCACACAAGGAGGCAGATGTGCCAACAACCAAGTTGCGTCGCCCAACGTGGTGGCGGAAGCTTTTGCATCAGTCACATCTTGCTAGGGGACCGATTTCAGTGCACTAATCTCTCAGCATATCTTTTTTTCAGTTCCTAGCCTCCTTGATTACGGACTCATTTGTACACGGACGACCTTTGTATCGTTGGCATTTTCTTTCCTCCATCTTCATGTTTCATCTCGCCTGGCTACTGGTAAGCCTACAGCGTTACTTCCTGTGTGTTAGAAAATCTCATGTCTATATAATGCACTCGACGACCACAGGAGTGAAAAGTGCATATACACCAGCCTTCAACTTGCTTTAACATCCAGTTCGTCACAGATGGAGCGGCCCGGCGGCCCGTCCATAGTAGGTATGTTTCCAGACTTTAGTAAGCTTGCTCTGGAATTTCACGTTTGCACCCTTCTTACTACTGACCCAATCGCCGACGACACATTGAAACTGATATTGAATGCGTCTCTCAGCATTGTGTCACACTAGAACAAAGTTAGTCACTCGTTGCTGGCGAACGAACTTAATACAACCGTGAGCGTTAGGCGCACCTCTCAAAGCCTGCATAAACGATCAAGGTATGGATAACTGGCTGCAGCATGGAGTGGGTCCTGTCATCAGGAAACTTAGCAGCACGTCCATTAGGATCTTTCAATGGCTGCACGGGCGATATCACCAGCTCTGAATGAATCCATCAGGAGACTGAGCGTCAAATCATTAGAATGTCGTCATATTCTTGTTTGCGCCCTCACTGACACCGCTGATGCGGCTCGATAATGGGTGCCGTGCGGCGGGGTAGAACTTCCTTTTCTCAGGTAAGATTGCGGCGTAACTACTTCATAGCGGCTAACACCTTTCCCATCTGTCTACTAGCAATCATATCTTATCCACACACGGCAATCGGAAGCTCTCAGGGAAGAGTGGCACATACCTGAGGATCCAATGCTAGTGCACAAGTTCGTGAAGAGAACAAGGGAGGACGACGGTTCATCCCATCCCAGACCTTGGTTAAACATGTGGGCATGTGGGCGTATAGTGCTACCTTGTTCGTCCATGTTCTATCCATATGTGAACATTTTTTTCATCACGATGCCTTCTGTTCTAGAAATTTACTGTCAACTGCTGATAACCCATGCAGTTCGGGTGCCCCTATCTATTAAAGTAAGGCACTGAAACCGTTTTATCTACTGATGAGGGGTCAAGGCTGTAGTTCTTTGACGGAATGCATTTTCTTAAAAGTTCCAATCCCGAAGTAGGGTGTTCTAGAACCCTTCGTATCAAATGGCCGCAGTAAAGACAAGAGTATTGATCCTTTTTCCTGCTTTGACTGGCCGGACTCGTACGGCAAGTTTTGGTGACAATCAGGAGACATTCCTTTGTAAGCCCTGTTATGTGCTTCATCAGAATCTTCTAAACCCTTCTAAAGCTTGCGGCAAACGATGCACCAGGTCAAAGCTATGTGATCAAGTTATATCCAGCCGCTGTTTCTATTCGATCCAATCCAGAGTCTATCAGTCATAATAATGCATAATTCCCGTGCTGGCGTTAGGTATGTGCAGGAATTGAGAAACCTTGATGTCGAAAGAGAGCTCCCCCTCTTCCTGATCCATCAATCGCATCGCAACAGCCACCATCAGACAGAGGAAACATATAGCTCGCACCCGAGTTGCACCCGATTTTGAATCCATCTGGCAATACTATAACCATACAAGGCGCCGTGGAGAAAAGTGGGCAATGGCTACACCGGCATTTGTCCAAAACTAAACAAAGGCGCTAATGTGAGTGTTGGTCAGCATCTGGTCTATTGACTCGCTACTAAGGAACTGTAAGTCAATGCCGGTGCAGCGGCCGCACGACATGGAATGTGCAGACTCTGGGATTGCAATGGTACGGTCGTACGGTCAAGATCTCCCAGTGCTCATGTTGATATCGTAGACGGCCATGACTTTCGGTATCCTAAACGTTATGCCATAATTCATTTGATGAAATTCAGAACCGACCGAACAAGCGAGAATTTTGGATTGCACCTGAGCGTAAAGCATTCATGTCCAGGAGGGTCACCAGCCCAGTCTGGTACGTAAGAAATCCAGGTGCTGCATTCCAACAGAAACCGAAGAATCCTTCAGCGGTCTCATGCTGTACTGATGTTGATGAGCTGACCATCATCGAAGCGCCTGTGCAGAGATAAAAGGATAGTAGGTTTTTGAGGACTCTCCCTCAGAGTCAACACTCTACGCGTTATTTTCATCATGACCTGCCCACTCAATTCCGGCTATTACTATATCCAGACCAGAGAACACAGCAACGTTGGCGTTATCTACAATAGAGTTGTGCCCCACGGTCCTCGAACTGTAAGCCCTGTCACCTTCCACCTGATCTTGTGATGAAGTGAGCTCGTATGCATCAGCGTTTCTACGTCAAGAAAAATGGCAGTGGTCAGAATTGCACCTACGAGATTCTTTCCGGCCAGCACGTTGTGGATGCAGGCGGGGAGGTTGCTCTCGGGCCCTATGTTCAGCAGTGGAAAATCACCCAATATGGAGACATATACACGTGAGCCATTGTCATCTGCTATTTGATGGTGACTGAGATGCCCCCCCAGTGTTGCGTTGTCATACGATAGTGACTGTGGTTGGACCGTTTTAGGAAACGAGGTAAATACCCACCATCATTGTTGAGGGCTGTTGTTTCACACTTTATCCCAGATTCTGGTCGAAAAGCCTCTGATCCCTACCCTCCCCAGCCATCAGTTCAGGTTCATCCATACCTCTTGAATTCATAGTTGGAAGAAATGAAGATTAGGCGTTTGTGTCTGAAATGTAGGATCATATGTCTGGTTGAGTTGCAGTATTTCTGTCGCCTGTAGTTGCTATTCGTTTGAAAATCCGAGACAGAAGGAGGTGGTATGCATATAAATACCGTCGTGAAATGCCCGGCGAGTGTGTTACCAAGACAGCTGACCCGGATAGTATTGTCGGATTGGAAGAACGACCATGGGCTCTTGCATTGATGGTTCCTATAACTTTAGAAGCGTCACTTGCTTGCGTTTCTCGAATCTATTCAGCCTCGCTATGTTAGCCTGTCCCAACTCCGTCGCTCGACCATTGCAGACGATTATCCTCTCTTAAGTCAGGTATCTCATGATTGTAGAATTTTATGGTTCAATGATATTGCTGATCTTCTCCCGGCGCAACCACCCTATGATACATTCGGTTCAGGGGCCAGCGCATAACAAATGCACAACAGTGAACTGACCGCGGTTCTCGGTGATTCTCACCAGGGCACTCGGCCCGTGGAAGCGAATACGAGCAAAACGAGAAAATTTAGCCGCTTACAAGCCTGATGGCGATCTATGTCTTGTATGACTCCAAGAAGGAAGACAAACCGTCTCTTGGACGCGTCTATGTCACGTGTTCCAAAATCAACACATGGGAACTAACACAGCCACACAACATATCCATTACCTCGCAAATTCATCGCCGAGTCCGAACGTTGCCCCGGACACACGCACGTCCTTCTCGCCACCACAGGATGCGTCGCATCTATCAAAACATTGCTCATAGTCAAGGAGTTCCTCAAGGTCAGTCCACTCGGTCCATGATGCGTTCTCATCTGTGCACACAACGCTTGAGAGATGTCAAGGTTGAAGTTGTCTCTACGAAATCATCCCCGGCTCTCTTCAATGTGAAAGATGTGGAAGAAACGGGTGCGAGAGTGTGGACGGGCCAACGACGAGTGGTCGGTAAGTGTGCCTTATTTCCGATCCTACTCATCCCCCAGCATAGTGAGCATACCATGTACCCGTCTTACGCTACCCTTTTTTTCCTCAGGGATCATATCAAATCGGAGGCCCGATCCTTCACATTGAGTTGAGGCGATGGGCCGATGTCGTCCTCATCGCACCTTGTTCAGCCAACACACTCGCCAAGATTGCTGGGGCTTATGTGATAACCTCGTTGTGCATACTCTCTCATCTTTTTTCATACGCATTTAGATCCAACTTGGCGGCGTGTGGTTTGCAGACTTCCATGCTGCGTGCACTCGCACATACGACGCCGACATACGTATTCCCTGCGATGAATACTCTCATGTACGCACACCCGCTCACACCTGCTATTCTGAGTCTTTGTTTTAGATGAAGTCGTAACGTTTATTCACCCCGATGATCTCGATCTGTACAACGCATGGGATTCGAGGGCTTTCGAACTACAAGTTGCCAGCCATGAATTGTTAGGCCACGGGTCTGGAAAGTTGTTCCAAGAGGCTGCGGATGGATCGAAAAAATTTGTTCCAGGGAAGGTAAAGCTTCGGTTCAATGTGTTGAAATATCGGGCCAATGGACCTTATGACAGGTTATCAATCCGCTCACCGGAAAACTCATGTAAGTGACCTGTACTGCACCAGTTTCCAGTGGATTCATGTTGCTATAGTGAGAGATGGTATAAGCCTGGCCAAACTTCGGACTCTGTCCTCGGGGAGGTTTCTTCCTCCATGGAGGAATGCCGTGCCGAAACTGTAGCACTGTACTGTCAGTGTGTTGCTCAAAATATTTCTTTGCTGGGGAATGACTATCAGTTGCAGTGGCGAACAATCCCACTATCCTCAATTGGCGTGGGTATTCTGCCTTGTTTACTCTAAGAAGCGTTGGTGACCCTTGTTGGTTCTAGTACACGGACAAGCAAGAAATAGATGATATCGTCTATATTACTTTCCTTCTCATGGCGCGTGCTGGCCTTTGTGCTTTAGAATATTACAACCCTGCCACGAAGAAACATGGGCAAGCTCACATGCAGGCTCGGTGAGAAAGGAGATTCCGGCTGATCAAGTTGACTGGGAGTTGACTGTGCCATTCAACAGACTGGGAATTACATCATTCATGCCCAATGAGAACTGGACCTTACCTGGTGTGACCATGTATGACCAGATATGACTGAAGGGGGTAAGTCGGATGTGGTCACATCAGATCAGGTGGACTCACATAAATGAGACAATGGAGATGCTGGGGCACGACTGGATATGACACAGTAGTACTTTTTTTGTGTAGTTGTATTAGAGTATATATGAGCATATTCTATCATGGTTCTGTGTGTCCTGTGTGATATGCTCATATGTGATATGATACGATGTAGTATCACAAAATCGGACCAGGGTGCATATGCACATATTCAGTTATTGCGTGCTTGCGCTGCATGAATATGCTCAAAAAAGACACTGTATTACACTGTAGTATGCTGGTACAATGTAGGGTATGGGTACAGGATACATACGGCCAATAGAAACACGTCCGTCCAATGCAGAATGGGTTCCAATAACTCTATGGGTGAATGTGACGATGCCAGAATCACGACCTAGCTCTAAAAAGCGACAGGAATGCGAATGCGAACAATGAAAGCGAATGCGATGCAGGCGGATGTGGGTGAAAGCGAAAGCAGATGCTGCTCTAGACTAGAACTCTACAGGCGAATGCAAATGCGTGCAGGTGTCAATGATGGATGTGGTGCCGGTGAGGTTGCCTCGTTTGTCTAGTAGAGGGTGCCGTTCTTGATGACGGCCTTTGACCAACTGTTTGTCTCAACCTGCAGTGCGTTAGCATGGATCTCAGTGTAAGCTATTACTCATGAGTTGCTTTGCTTCTTTGTTGTAAGACTGGATGGTTTTTGAGTACTTGGAAATAAAAATAAATGATACACACCTCGTGCTGAGTTGGGGTCAGTGACTGGTCATAGTATGCACGGAATTTGTCCTTTTGTCCGTTTGTGTTGACTTGCTTAAGCCACCACAACATACAGAGATTCCTGAGAAAGTCATGTTAGCAAGTACATTGACGACAGGCAGTACTTACCGTCTGTTCTTAGTGCTAGATGGCTGTAATTTCATCTTCGATTTTGCCATTGGGTCATTGATAGTTGCTCCCGGTAATCCATCGTTGTGAGCCACATTTGTTGAGCATGCATCTGGAGTGTGCAAGAAAACCTTCGGTGGATCTGGGACTGGAGGAATGACTGCTACCTTCACCTTCTCTGCAGCAGAAGCCAATAAACCCCTCAAATCAAGAACCAATCAGTAGGGACACATTAGTTAGTCAATGGCACTTACATGGGATCGTATGAAACACTGCCGGCAGTGTTGTGTGAGATCCTGGGGCTTTCATTCGAATCGGAAGAACACCCGGGTTGTTCTATGCTGGCTTTGGCAGTGAGTGCCCTTGATGTGTTTGTCTCCATTGGTTGGAAGGCTGTGGACGATGTAAGAGGGTACAATAGATATTCCCATACTTACCAGTGTGTTCGGAATCCGTTTGTGGTACTGTAGTTTCTGTATCTACATTGATGGCCATTGTCATGTCATCGACAGGTGACTCTGTGCGAGTATAAGTGAGAGAACAAAATGAAAAAATCACGAACCGAAGGTTCCAGACAAACGGCTGTCGGATGGAGATGGACTGGGCAATTGTCCATGTGTGAAGGTATTGCCCTCAGTGATCAGAGAATCTTCAACTGCAGCATATCAATCAGTCAGTGCCAGACTTGTGTGTTGTAGTATACAATGACTCACCTTTTGGTTTCTTGGTTGACGGTCTCGAAGTCACCTGTCCTTTACGTTTCTTCACGACAGGCTTGTGGTCTTCGAGGTCTTCGTCGTCCAAAGTTTCTTCCTTGATACCGCGCCCATTCTTCAAATTTCCCATGTCGTCATGTTTGAGGTGCCAGCTAGAATATATATGAGTACAAAATGTTTCCAGCTTCCACCTGTCCTCAGCAAATTTGAAGATAGGGTAGGTTGCCTCCATGGTTGAATGTACAAAATTCCGTGCCGTCGTGCTGGCCTTGCCCCAGGTGGCTGGGGCCAGGCCACGCTGGGCGAGGTCTGTCCATGCTGCTCGCAGGGCTGTACACATGTTAGTAAGTTTTGTCGAGGTTGGAACGTCGCCATTTTCCTCTTCCATGTATGCATAGAGGCCACAGTTGCTGTTTGGTGCCTCGGCAGAGTGCAGCCAGTCATCATAGTCCTTCTTCGTCCAGAAGCGGACTTTTGGGTGCAATTCACACGTCGGCTGCTTGCCTGTACTTGCCTCTTGTTGAGAATGGTCATCACCAAGGGTGCTTGTACTCAGCGGTGATTTGACAGAGCTTGCAAGTTGGTCGAAGAGATTCCTGTCGAAGAGTTAGTCACGAAATGTAGAACTTGATATACTTACTTTATTGTATCACGCTCAGCAGTTACCTGGAGCAAGCTGCGTTCCAGGGCGCTGCACCTATCTTGCAGGTAACTCAGTTGTGAATTACCATGCATATATGCACCCTATAAAACTATCAGCTCGCCAGAACACGAAAGATTTAAACCAGATACTTGATTGGGCCCAGATAAACCCATTTGGGGTGGATATGGCGCATAGGGGATGTGTTCAACTGGGCCCATATTCCCCGGTGCCCTGTTTTGCAGAGGCAATACACGTGAATTTTCTATCAAATCAGGAGATGAAGGAACATATGAATCAGACCCTTGAGGAGAAAGGGAACCGAAATTCAGATCCGATTCCTTGCTATTGTATAGCTGCGCTCCATCAAGGGAAATCATGAGAATGATGTCCTGGGGCTTGATATCACCATCGAGAATGGCCCCAAGGTAGTCCCATCTCATCGCTATATCATCAACGACAGCTGTTGAAGGACCTCCTCTGTCTGTCATTGCAAATAATTCATATCTGTGGCACTGTCCTTGTTCCAATATTGAGCCTGAAGCTGCGGGCCGATAGGAATAGTCATAAATGTTTGAGCAGGAATCTTGGATCGCCCGTGAGTTCCTTGAAGTTTTTGCTCCTGCCAGTGGGATGTAGAACAAATTGGACAGAAAAGGGACCTGTGTATGCAATGCAGCTATTGCGACACATATCATGTTCGACGGATACAACACCAGTATGCAAAGCGATGACTTTTTCAACGTTATGAAAACTTAAAAGGGTGTCTATACCATGAGAATCGAAAAACTCCTTCCTTGCTGCATTGCAGACACAATTGTACGCCGCCTGGGAACTATTCTCGAGAGCCAGATATGTCGATATGGAGAAGCAAGTGTCGTGGTCTTCGATGGGAATGAGGTGACCAGGAGGATCTCATAGCCTCGGTTCAGGTAGTTGTTCAAAAGATTTGGGTGCATGCGGTAGTTCCTACAAGTATTTTATGTCAGTATCAGCAAGACAAAATAATCAAATCAGGTAACATACCTCGTTAGAAGGTGCGTCGGGCTGTTGATTGAAAAGACCAGGTGTGCATATCAGCGAAGATGTCAATGACTGGAACTCCGTAAGATAAAGATGACTTACTATGTTCTGGAGACAAGCACACTTGCAACAACCAATGTGATGGCGAGCATCTTCGACCATTTCAAGCCGCCTTTTGATCATGGCTTGCATGATGTCCACCTTGGCCTTGATGGAATGGTTCCCTGCTCCAAGTTTCTCTCCCTCGGAGGCAGCTTTGGCATGATGATACCACGTTGCTTTGGAGACTTTCCGAGGCTGTCTGAAGTTACATTTGTCGCAGGCACAGGCATACTTGGCCATCGTGGAGGAAAGCTGCAACGGTGCACCAGTGAGTAAAGGGGCAGAGCAGAGATGTGGAGTGTGTGCGCGCCAATCTGCTCACTAGTATGTACATGCAGAGATGTGCGCAGTGTTGCACTATGCTGTGTGTAGCGATGTAAACGATGGCACAATCGACACAACGTGCGACGTCGTGATGGACGCATCGCAGGACACAGTACCTGAAAAGGAAGGTATCATATTCATTTCACACCTCGTCATATTTTTCATATTGATTTCATATCTGGTCATACATGGTCACACCAGGTAAGGTCCAGTTCTCACTGGGATTCATGGTCAATGAAGGTCTTGTTTGCCTTGAGGAAGTCTGTGGGCACAATGGGGTGTTGGAGAATATCTACGTCAGGGTGTGACCATCCATCCCTTCTCAGGTCACACCCATCATTTCCTGCCAACCTGTCTGTATAAAAGGTTGACTGTGAAAAGCTGCTCACACAAGGGTAATCCATCATTGCCAAGCTTCTTCTTGAGCTTCAAGTCCACAAGAGTGCTGCCAATGGTTGTGGTGCAAGGGCATTTTATACCAAGCTGACCACTCCACTTCCAAGTTGGACTGGAGAAGTCTGGGATATTGTATTGAAGATGAAGCAGCCCTGCAAGATCATGTTGCAATCAAATACCTTTGTTGTGGATGGTGAAGTGGTATTGAAGGAATACCCACTTACTTCAGCTGGTGTGATTGAGAGCTTGATTAAGAGGGACATTGAACAAACTTCTGAAGAAATATAATATCACTGTTTCTCTGTATCAAAGGGAATATGTACTATATAACTCTGTGCTAGAGCAATGTGGCAGGTTGCAATACTGCCCAGGAGTGTATGCCAGAGGTTAACTCTGAAAGTATGGATAGTGAAATAAATATGTAGTCCACAGAAGAGTTCCATCTATTTGGTCACCTTGTTCACAAACAAGGTCACTCCCGAAGGAAATTGGACCACTTTTTTTCTTTTGTTAGATGGCTCGTGCAGGGAACTAGCTCAGAGGCAAACTCAGTGTCTCATTTGGAACACTATCTGTATGATAACTAACCTAGCTCAGAGGCAAACTAATAAGTAGGCTAGTACTAAGTAAAAGAAAGTGGTGACTAGATGTCTTACCTCAGTGTCTCATTTGGAACACTGAGGTGAAAGGAATCCTCAAGCGGATGAAAATACTTCGTGCTTACATAAGGATGCTCGTCGCACCAATAAGGAAACTATCAGTAAGTACCAAAAGAATGGTAGTGATCGAGTAGGGATTTCAACATTTTCGACATCTGCAAATCTGCTGTAGTTCGCTCTCCGTTTGAATCGAGCTATTCCGCATTGTTGTGTACACTATGGGATGACCTGACTTTCACCTCCTCTACAATTTCTCTTCATGATACCTCTTTAGTTCTCTGAAATACATCCCATTCCTTCTTCATTTGTCAATCTAACTTGGCTAGTCGATCATCCTCCTTCCATAAATGTTCGTTGGGGTGCTGGGTAAACAACCCTTCATCAAAGTCCTGCAGAAGGCGGATGCTGGATCTCCCACGACTTCACAATAATGTGACATATGCGTTAAATGGTGTCAGTTGTCCTGACGGGGGTTTGGCAAGGTCGACAATGCAGTGGTCGATGGTATGCGCTTGGGAGTGATAATCTGTGAATGCGTATGCTGGAGTGATGGGGAGCTGTTGTCTGGTGACTGTAACTTTCTTGCCATTCCCGTTCACCACACTGAAGGTCTTAGTAAGCAGGGTTATAGGCAGAACTCCACTTTCCTGTGGGTGGAAATTGCAATTTGTAGAACTCAGTTTGTGTGGCACTGATTTCTTCTTGAGCATCGAGAACTATTTTGACCACATGGCCCTGGGCTCTGTTGGCGACATCCAAATCTGTCAAGACGTTGATGGTCACCATAATTTCCATCCTGACTGCGATGTCCACCTCATCAGCAAGTCCTGCATGTTCCTGACGATTCTTCCCCCGCCCTGTCTTGGGTTTGGCTGCAACTGTGAATTTCTCTTCTAATGTTAATTGTCAACCTGCACAGTATCAAAAGCTGGGCATTTGATGAGTGTAATGCCAAGTGTGTGTGTGTGGGTCTTAGCAGTCATGTTGTTCCACTTCATTCAGACGGCATGCCTCGAGGTAACAAGCAGTGCATCTTTCCATGGAGAGGTGGTGAAATCAGTGACTGGACAGTCGTCGTGCGTTACAATGAGCTGACAAAGCATGGCAATGTGTCTTTCATCACAGTTGCCATGCTGGACGTGCTGCAAGAGGTCCAACATTCTGGATCTGTCACTCGAACTTGTGTTTTTAGGTGGACAACAGTGTTGAATTGTTTGTATTGTTGAAGCAATACCTATGTATGTAGAGGAACTGCTACTCCTGCTCACCTGTTGTGTGGAGGGTACAAGCTGAGATGATAGCGGTAGCTGGTCAAGAGCTGTTATATTATATAAGCAATGAATGCTGTTTATATACAACAAACATTGTGACGTGTGATGTGTGACATGTAACATCTACTCTAAAGAGGACTATGACTAAGTCTACACTAATATGGGTTGCAGTCTTGTGTGCACTTCGTCGACGGTTTACGCCGGGTGCACGTGCGACTTCAACACTCCCCCTCGCTGTGCTGTACGTAGAGCACTTCAGCGAATAAGGTGCTAGATGCTGCCAGAGGGAAACTGTAAGCCTAGTTGAGCTCTGAACTTCGCGAATTTCTCACGTGGTAAGTTCTTGGTGAGCAGATCGGTGGGATTCTCAGCACCATCAATGAAGAATAGCTCCACATTACCTTTTGCAACTGACTCACAGATTCCGTGGTAGTGGATGTCAATGTGCTTGGAGCAAGGCTCTGTTACAGTGTTGGATGCCATGAATATGGACCCCTGATTATCACTGCAAATCGGGATAGCTTTCAGCTTATAGCCAAGCTCACCAAGCAAACTTCGAATCCAGGTAACTTGGCGAGTGCAATCGCTCAAAGCCATGTATTCAGCCTCAGTGGACGAGTATGCAATAGTCTTCTGTGCACGAGAAGTCCAGCTGATCAAGCCATCTGCAAGCTTCAGGTAGAAACCTGTCTGCAAGAGGCAAGAGGTAGGGTCTGATCCCCAATCTGAGTCCGTGCATGCAATCAGTCCAGCACTGGATCCACCATTGTATACTAGGGAGTATGTAGATGTCCCAATAAGATAGCGACAGATATAAAGCGCTTTGTTCAGGTGGTCCTGAGATGGGTTTGCGGCATGGCGCGAGAGATGGGTGACTGCAAAGTCAATGTCGGGCCTAGTGCCCAACATGAGATACAGGAGGGACCCAATTACCATCTGGAAACGGGAGCGGAGATCTGCATCAACAGGCTCTGTGTTCTTGGCGGCATAGTAGCCAGCCGGCAATGGGGTGCTTGCAGACTTTGCATTAAGCATGCCACAGTGTTCAACAACCTTTTGGAGGTATGCACACTGATCCAAGTGGATAGCGTGACCTTTGTGAGTGATTCGCATTCGGAGGAACTCATTAGGTTCTCCAAGGTCTCTGCACTCCCATTTGCGCTTTGATGGCATCAACAACAGCCTTGTTAGGGCTGCAGAATAGTGCGTCGTCAACGTATATAATACCGATGACAATGTTGGTGCCTTTCTTTTTGTAGAAGAAGATGCCTGCTTCAGACTTAAGGCACTCAAACCCAAGCTCTTTCAGAGACTCATCGAGTGTGCGCCACCAAGCTAGGCTGGCCTGTTTGAGGCCATAGAGGGCACACCAAAGGCGGAGCACTTTGCGCTCTTGCCCAGGAACAGCAAACCCTTCAGGTTGTTCCATGTAGATCTCTTCATCAAGCTTGCCATACAAGTAGGTGCTCTGAACGTCGAGTCCAGTGATATACCAATTCTCAAGTGTGGCAAGCACAAGCATGAGGCGCACTGTTTCAAAGTGTACGACTGGTGAGAAGACCTGGTCAAAATCTAATCCCTCAACCTGGGAGAAGCCTTTCGCAACTAAGCGGGCTTTCTTGCGGCCATCTGACTTCACATCGAAGACCCATCGATTCTTTATGACCTTCCAGTCTCGGGGACAGTCAACTAGCTCAAAGACTTTGCGCTTTCACAGCACGTCAAGCTCTTCTTGGCAAGCAAGTCGCCAGAGTTTCTGCTCAGCTTGGTGTAAGCGAGCGATGTCCTTATAGGACCAGTTGCGGACGCTCTCATATTGAGGCTCGTGGGTTGTGAGGGCTTTGCCCATCAGGAAACGGACTAGGTTTGCTCCCCCTTCCTCGCACATCTTTTGCACATCTTCCTCACTGGGCATTGCAGAGGTGTTGGGGAAACCACCAGGAACATGGTCTGGTGTGTCCAGTTGTGGGGGCCTAGGGGCCTCACCCACTGTTGCGAAGCACTTTTGATATCCCGGAGTTGCTTGACGGGATGTCGCCACTCACCATACACGTTACCGGGGTGCAATGGCGCTCTACGTTCACGTTGGGGGCAGGCAGGGATATTCACTGCAGGGGGTTGCGGCGCATTCTGGCAGCATTCAGCTCAGCCAGAGTGCTGTGGTGCCAGAGGTGGCAGGTTTCTCGCTGGTGAAGGCGTTCTCGGTGCCGGTGGGGGCACTGGAGATGGCATACAGGGAGGATTTATTTGATTAGGCTCTTCCTCAGGAGCCTCAGGTTCCTCGCGCTTTGGATCATCATCCTGCGCTTGGGGATGTGGATAGCCATGGTCGTGTTCCACATCGTCATCACTGTTGATATCATCAGGGGGATTCCCTGGTTGATTGGTGGTAGGTTTTGGATTTACCCTTCCAAAGGGGTTCTCGAGAGGTTCGCACCAGTTTTTGGGGCAGTGAGGGAAGTGACACTCGTCAAAGACAGCGTGGGCAGTGGTGAACACTGCATTGGTGGAGCACATAAACAAGAAATTGCGCTCATTGCCAGGGGCAACACCGACATAAGTCATTAGCTCCAACTTGGGGGCCATCTTATTTGCTCTAGCCATGGCTGGGAGGTAGACAAAGGCTCCACAGACAAACACATGGAGGTGATTGATGTTAGGCATCTCCCCCTTAAGCATTTCATGGGGGGTGCGCCATCAGAGGCAAGCTACTGGGGTATGGTTGTAGATGTGGGTTGCATGAGCGAACACAAACTCCCACCAAGAGTCAGGAATGCAGGCTTGATGCCGCATAGACTCAGCTTTATCCATGAGAGTGTGCCCTAAACGCTCCATGCAGCCATTCTGCATGGGGGTTCTAGGAGCACTTTGATATATTTTAATTCCTTTCTCAAGGAGTGCTCAATCAAAGAGATCAGATTTGTATTCTCCTCCAGCATCAGACATCCAGCCAACAATGTGCACATAATGTTGTATGCGCACCATTTCAAGGAAATCTTTGGCAGCTGTAATCACTGCAGCTTTGGAGCGAAGAGGCATGGTCCAGGCGTGAGAGGTGAAATCATCGTAGAAGGTAATAACATATTTAAATTTCCGGTATGACATAACCGGGAAGGATTTCAGATCAGAGTGCACCAGCTCGAAAGGCTTGGAAGCATGTCTTTCATTCTCTGGGAAAGCTCGATTGGGTATCTTGCCAAGAGCACATCCAGGGCAAACACAATCCTCAGTAGGAAAGTGGATCTCTGGGAAGCGCTGCATATGCTTTTGCGTGTGTCGGAGGGCTTCCTTTGAGGGGTGCCCAAATCTCCGGTGCATAATGTCATAATCGACTTTGCTCACAGAGGCAATATAGTTAGATCTAATTATCGGGATAGATCTAATCCCAAAGATAATGTTGCGGTCGTCCTCTGGGTCTGGCCCAAACCATAGGCATTCAGCTTTGTGAGTGAGGCTAATGCCTCTCTTATCACCAGTGACTCTGTAATTGCGCTGGAGCATTTCGCCCATAGAAATAAGGCATGCAGTAGCACCTGGCATATGGAGCACTTGGGTGAGTGTGATAACTTTCTCATCCCCAGAGTTGTGGTCTAGGCACCGGAGTAAAACCGTGCCAATGCCAGCAATCAGCGCTACACCATTAGCCATTTTGGCATAGTGCCCTCACTTTAGTGCATTGTAGGAGGCGAAATCGCCTATGTCACCAGTAAAATGGCGGGATGTGCCTGAGTCTAGCAGCCAGAAGGTGCCAGAGAGTTCACTATTGTCGACCATTTTTCCCTTACAGCCAGCACAGCGCACATTATTCAAACACAAACAAATATATGCTCTACTCGAGATATGACATGACATATTGTAGTGACTACTCGCTATATACAGTGCAGGTGTATAACGCACATGTAAAGGGAGCATGTCAGTGTCGATCAGCACGCATGCAGAAGGTACTTGCCTGAAGAGGCTGGCCTCCGCATCCATCGCCATTGACGTCGCGTTGTAACGGTCAAGGACCATCACGTCGATCTCATCGAACTCATCGTCAGCGAATGGTTCGTGGGCAATGGGTTCATCATCCCCGAGGGAGATGGCATCCTCCTCATACATCATGATGCACTCCTCAAGACAAGGGCGCTTCAATGAGGAGGGACCGGCCTCAGGCTGGTCCAGGCTCACACTGGCCATTGACATGATATGGTCAAGGGTGCGGATGGTTTGGCAGGAGGGCTCCACCCCCAAGCGGTGTGCCAGATTGAAGGCCTTGATGGTATTATCGAATGCGGGGGGGCCAAAGTTGGTAGCACCGGGAGTGTGGGCCAGGGCGCGAGGGTCGACGGTAGGCTTGTTGGAGATAAACAGAACTGTTGTGGTATGTTTACCTACTTACATAAGCATGCATCGCACTAGAGTAGAGTTCCTAGTACCATAGTTCCCTCAGTAGCTTGCCAGACTACTGAGGGTGAGTACATTCCTACTAACCACTTTCCTACCTACTAATACCTTGTAGTTACCTACAGGTATATACTAATATATTAGTAGCTTGCCAGACTACTGAGGTTACCTACAGTTCTCCTTCTCCCTTCTCTTCAGGCTAGACCTTCCCTGTGCAGACCACCACCTTTCTATAAGGCTCAGGTCCATCATAGTGGACGTAAGTAGCGAAGGCAGCTTGCTGGGCATTTTCGTGGCGAGCACGAGCCTTCTTGCCGCCACGGCGTGTGTGGCCTCCCTGTCCTTGGGCAGGAGCGTTTCCGCTCACACCGCCGTTGGACCCGCCTTGCTGCTGCTGCTGCTGCTGGGCGAATTTGGGGTCAGCCAGCTTGCGCTTCACAGTGCTAAGCTTATTGGCCTGAGGGCCCTTACCGCCACCATGGGTGGCACCTTTCTGCTCAAAGGAGAGCATTGCAGCCTTTACGATACCTTCTGGCTTCAAATTTTTAATCTCGTCAGGGGATGTCTGGCTGAGTATCTGCGCTATGACCTCCATAGTAGGAGGGAGCTTGCAGAGGATAATCATCATCTGCATGGGGGCAGGGAAATCAAAGCCAGTGTCCTTGAGGTAGGTGAAGTGGCTCAGCATCTTTGTAATTGTGGGAGCGGGATGGGAGCCAGCAGGAATCGTAGTCGAAAGGAGTTTACTCAGCTCAGCATAGGCAGAGCCAATACTGGGGGCACCAAAGCTCTTCTTGAGGTAATCCCAGACCTCCTTAACAGTAGTAAGGTCAGTGACAGTGACCTGGATGGAGGGAGTGAGGCGCAAGGTGATATTACTGAGTGCTCTCTCGGTGTTGTTGTCCCAGTTGTTACGGTCATCGTGATCGTCAGCGGGCTGAGTAGTTGAATAAACGAACCATTAGCCTTGTGCCTGAAGGTAGGCCTGCATAGATGTGTGCCACTGCTGCCAGTTGGAGCCAGTGAACACAGGGACCATCTTGTCAAGAGCACTGGACATGGTGAATTCTGTTGGGTCAACAGAGTCAGCAAGTGAATGCGACAATGGACAGACAAGAAAAGAAGAAACACCTGAGTGCTAGTGAAAGCACTTCTGTCAACAGCTAACTCATGACTAGGGTCAGCCAGCGCAAGTCGTTGACGAACTTTGCTTGTGCAGGTGCTCAACTAAGGAGCTCACTGACTGGCGCAAATCATCAATGAACTTCACCTTGTGGCTGTGCAGGGGCTCAACTAGGGGCTCACTGTCTTCCACAGTGTCAAGCTAGTTAAAGCGACACTCAGGGAGCTGGAGCGCTGTCTGGTGCATTGCTGCACACAGTGCGCTCACAGGGCTCATAACCTGTTGAAGCAATACCTATGTACATAGAGGAACTGCTACTCCTGCTCACCTATTGTGTGGAGGGTACAAGCTGAGATGATAGCGGTAGCTGGTCAAGAGCTGTTATATTATATAAGCGATGAATGCTGTTTATATACAACAAACATTGTGATGCGTGACTGTGACACATGACATGTAACATGTAACATCTACTCTAAAGAGGACTATTACTAAGTCTACACTAATATGGGTCGCAGTCTTGTGCACACTTCGTCGACGGTTTATGCCAGGTGCACGTGCGACTTCAACACATATAACTTCCTTCCTAACAGGTTGTTTTGCGTGTCCTTTGCTGGATTGCAAGGGCAATACAGTGCTGCTGATGGTTTGGTGGCGACAGGTGGGAATTGATGGAAATTGCCTACCAATATGACATCGAGGCCTCCGAATAGAGCAAATGTGATATGGTGTTTAAACATGTGTATATATAGTAAGATTCCTTTGGTTTTGTGAACAAGGTGTTGGCTGTTGTTGATGGCACTCTAGTGAGTGGCTAAGTTGGAATATGTCCTATATAACTCTGTGCTAGAGCAATGTGGCAGGTTGCAATACTGCCCAGGAGTGTATGCCAGAGGTTAACTCTGAAAGTATGGATAGTGAAATAAATATGTAGTCCACAGAAGAGTTCCATCTATTTGGTGAGTGGCTAAGTTGTATATCTGGCAATACAAAGGGACTTGATGACACTCAACAGTAGTTTAAGAATAGTAATGGCTTTACATTATTACACACTTCCAAGCAGTAAAGCAGTTATCCAAGCTGCACAGAAAATAGAAATCTCTGAAGTCATCTATACCTCATTATAAGCAACCAAATACCCCATTTACTAGGCCTAAAACAACTACTTTACAATTTGCAAGCCATTTGCTGGACACCAGCCATCACCAAATGATAATGGGATAGTAGCCCAACAAAAAGAGAGCAAAAGCAAGGGAAAAAGGATCCCCTGACAACACAAGCCTTTACTGCAATAGCAAGGTCATCACATCCCCGGAGTTGCAAGCAGAGCTCACAAGGACAAGGGCAGCAAAAATTTGATAACCAAAGAATGGAGGCAGTGCCTCCATAATAGTGGTTAAACTATTAAGAACAGAGATGCCCAATTTGGTGAGTCTTTGTATGTATCACAGCTTTCTCCCCATGCACCTGTCCATTAACACTGCAACCATTGCCACTACCCCAACAACATCCACCATGACCACAACCACAACCACCCCACTATCAATGACGGACACCTACCTACTGCTCTGCAGCCCACAGAAGTACGGCGACGACAACAGCACCCGCTTACAGCCACTCCCACCCTACTATCGATGACGACAACGACAACACCTGATTATGGCCACCCCCACCCCACTATCGATGGCCACAACGACCCCACCTACAGCCCGCAAGGGCACACTGACCACGACAATGATGGCACCCACTTGTGCAAACAATGACGAAGATGTCGATCTACTGCCCAAGTGTGTGACGGTGACAACAACAATGCCCACGTTCAGCCACTGTCGCCGTGGAACATCGACGATGGCATCTACCTGCAGCACACCGGGGCAGATGATGCGATGTCCGCCTGCTGCAGCCACCCTCTCGCATCAACAACCACCTCTCCACTCTGATGCATCTACCACGCATGCGGTAAGCCCCTCACTTCCTAGGCCTTCACCCGCACTCACACTCACACCACACACGCATTCACTACGGCATACACTCTCCACACGCATGCACTCACCACCATCTTCACCTTCTCGCATCAACCACCATCAATGCGCTGATAACCACCATGGCCACCAGAGACGACACCAATCACCACGGCCACCGTCAGTGAACCACTAACGCAATGACATGGACCACCACCGCCACTGGCGGCGTTGTCGACCACCAGCACGATGATGACAGTTACAACGGACCACCAGTGCGACGACATGGACCACCACTGCCACCACTAGCAGCGTGATGTCCGCCTGCAGCACGCTGAGGCACTACTGTGGTGATGGTGACGATTACGCCCGCCTACAGCACGCAGAGACATGTGCTGCTAGTTTGCCTTGCGAGCCTACCCTCCACCATCCCCCTTTTACACCGACCACACACGCTTGTTATACCTCCATAGATATAATGTATGTACATTTAATACTAATTTTTTGTCCGCTACAACTGTACGAGCAATGTAGATACCCTTCCAGGGGTGTACCCACGACGGGTCTACCCTTGGGACCCTTCAACGGTTATACCCCTAGGGGCTAAGCGCTAGTTGGACACCCGCGGGTAGACCTGTGCAGTTCGCTGCCAGTGCCGTCTCCGTCCCCTTTCCGTTCGCCATCGTCATCGCTTGTCGTCCACTCTCGATCTCTCTTGCGTGGCTGCCATCACCCTCAGATACATCACTAGAATGGGGCCATCGGAGTCGCGGCATGACCTACTTCCCAGTGCTTGTCCATCACTCCGTCGCCTTGTCTGTGACAGCATCGCCCACATGGGCAACAATTCCATTGGCAAATTTGTAATACTAGGATGCTAACACACTTTTATCACATTTCTCCGTCTTGTTTCGCCCACTTCGCCCCCGCCTCTTTACCACGCTTCTCCCTTGCTTCTTGTTGCTTCCTTGACCCATAATCTATGATACAGACACTGGCGACCGACGTACCAGTACCAAGAGCAAAACCTGCTGCCTCTGTATTATACATGACCTGCGAGGGTTCAAAGTCGGGTGGAAATCGCAAGTCGGAGTCGTCGTCTTCAGACCCGTCGCCAGTGGTCAAAATCGGGTATCCGTGTGCCATCATGTGATTTGCCCACTCCGGCAGGGTGAAACTGGCCACGGTTAAATTTACCATAAGCTTTCTATCGCACTCACCTGTTCACTGCCGCCTCCAAAAGCAATGGACAATCAGTGAATAGGCAGGTAAAACTACCTGTTGCCCGGAACCTGCTATCATTCTGGCTGCGATGCATGTGCCCAATGATATGACACATGATAGGCTTTTCATCTTCAGAATAACTGAGGGCAAGGTAATGAAGTCAGATTAGTAGGCTAGTAGAGATTCGCATTCGCATACTAAAGGCGCTTTTGCCACGGCAAGTCCACATTGAAGAGACAGACGGGACACATGTAAATCGTTGTCCCAACATTATTTTGTGATCCAAACCGACGATTTACTGTGATGCAGTTATTCACGCCACTGAAAATGCTACAATGAAAGGCACTGCAGAAAATGAGGTAAGATCATTACTCACCGGTCCCATTTGAAGGGCTTTCCCTCGTTTCCCTCATGTTCCTCACTGGTTTCCTCTGCATCGATTGTCTTCATATCAAGACCAGACACCACTTTGCTGTACCAGGTTTCGAAACAAGTAACGAAGTGAGGGTCACAAGCTCTTCCAAAGTATTATGGATGATGGCAGTACAGTCCGCCATGGTTGGTTTAGTGGAAGACGATGATATGCTGGATAGTGATGATGAGGTAGCGTGCGAAGAAAATGCACCCGAAGAACTCCCCGATGACAAAGACGTGCCAGAGACAGATTGAAAGGACTGATCGACAAATGTGCAGGAATGAGATGCTGAGGCGCTTTCAGACGACTCGGATGTGACGAGAAAAGAGGAACATGAGTCAAAAATGGTCTGGGAATCGAAAGGTTGAACATCACGACACAGTACTCGGCACTGAATACATACATACCTTGTTAACGACGTGCTGATAACGAGCCAAAATATCCGTCCTCAACTCATGCGAGGCCTGAATAAGTGGATCAGGGTTATTCTAAAGCCAAGTTCAAGAAATCAGTATGCTTGCTAATCGACACCAATATACTTACCTCAGATTCTATAGTCCGCCGAGGGTCGTATAAGTACTCCGGATATTTGGCGGAAATAGCTTCCAGTGCGTTGGCATGAGCCTCGACGAGGGAGTGCAGTTCGATGTCAGCATTTAACATAGTAAATACCCTGTCAGCTGAGCCACTAATAGGGTCCTTTCCCTGGCTGATGGACGACATCAGCTTCATGACTCGGGTATCGGAAGCATGTCCAAATCGGAGTGCAGAGAGATCAACACCACGGTACATGGACTGGTAGGTCGTTTTCCCATGTTCCGAGTTCATAGTATGTCCTAGCAGATACTTGAAATGGTGCTATATGAAAGTCAGGTATGGTTTCGAATGAGGTGGCATGGCATACCTCTGGAATCTTATCCGCCATGTCAGAAGCAAAGCCATATCGGAATGCTCTGAAGCATAGATCTTACCTTCGGTTAGCCTGTGTGTTGAAATGCTACGAATGACTTACTTGGCCATCCAAGCTGTCTACCAAGTCTTCGCAATGCGTTGTTTACCGTATTATAAGTGGCAGGGGTTTTCTCGTCGATCAGACGAAAAACAGGTTCCAATGCCATGTTCTTCTTGACCTTGACTTTATAGGGAAACTTGGTGATCTTTTCTGGATGCTCGAAAAGTTCAATGCACTTTTCTTCGCAAACACTATAATAATCAGCAAGGGCGAGTAAAGATAAGACACCGTCCATGTCCACTTGCTCAAGAGCGAGAGTGGACATATTAGAGCTCGTCCTATGTCCAACAAATAACCATAAGTCAGCGTGGTACTGATGTCAAATGATTCCAGTCTACCTTTTTGCTTCCGACAGGTGCATGTTCTTGTTGAACTCCCACTGTAACACGACTTGCACCTCTAGTCCACCCTCTGAGTTGGATATTACCCAGAAAAAGACATGCTACAGTACAAAAGTTTATCAGGGCATATGACGGCATATAGTAGGACTTGCCTTCCACATTAGGGTATGCGAGGTACCTTCATACCCATGTCCCTCAACCATTGCCCCAGTGCGCTGCCCCTGGTTATAGTGGAGTGCTAATACCGTGTGCATCTGTATTTTCTGTAAAATGAAATGAGTTAGGATTTCCTTTGTGTTACATGCTCGTGACTCACCTGTAGCACACTCCGCATCACGAATGTGTCACTCATAAGGAGCGAAAGTATTTGGCGATATTCTGCCAGGTCGATACAGAACTTGTCTCTGATCTTCGTTGTAATTTTCTTGTCCGTGAGGGCTAAGGTATTGACGAACTAATAAAACATTATTGAAGCATCCCAGCTACAACACAATCAGACTCACATTCAAGAGTTGTTCAGCATCTTTGTCGGGGACCTTTTCCCCAGTATTTCTATGCCACTGAAACAATACATAAGGAAAAGGCCATTATATCGTGTAGGCAAGACGTACCATTGACAGAAATTGACGATGGAAGGTCCTAAGGCTGTTATGTGACATCCCAACTGCACCTAACCCGGATTTGGACTTCTTCGCAGAAATAGAATAAAACATCTTGATTTCCTTCACGTCAGGGAATGGAACGCCCAAACGAAGTCGTTTTGCTGCTGTTTCCAAGTCTTCACCAAACAAATACCCTTGCCAGATAATATATGCGTTCTTGATCTAGTAGTAGGCAGATAAGTAGAGTTGAATGTAGATAGCGAAGACAAACACATACCTCGTCCAAACGCCGCAAAGACGTTTGAACAAGGGGCTTGTAGTGGATAACCGCATGTTCCTCGATAGCCTTGAGGGCATTCTCCCGACTACCAAAGAGGTCCTTGCAATCTTGGAGCCAGTCTCGCTTCCTCTTGTCAACTTTCTGTTTCTTTTTCTTTGACGACTCTCCTGATGAATTTGAATCCATGGAACCCCTAGCGGCAAGGAGAAATATCAAAAGCGTTCGAGAGAAACAAGTAACTTACCTCGAGGGGAGGCTGGGCTGAGCCTTGGCTTTCTGCTTTTTTCGCTTTTGGGCCATTGTGATTTAGGAAGAAATAATATGAGGTCGATGATAATGCGAGTTGAATGAATGCGAATCTAAGGAAGAGGGAGGTCAGAGAGATCATCTGGAAGCTTAGGAAATAACGTGCGGGATGATCACGGTGCTGGATATATGTAGAGCTGGACGATGCGATGAGTCAATTGTATGAGAATCTGAGGGAGGTCAGGGAAATCGTCTGGAAGCGCACAGGACGGTTACAATGCTGGATGTATGCAGAGCTGGACGATGTGACGAGTCAATTGTATGCGAATCTAAGGAAGAGGGAGGTCATGAAATCGTCTGGAAGCTTAGGAAATAACGTACGGGGTGATCACGATGCTGGATATATGCAGAGCTGGACGGGGGGATGACGATGCGACGAGTTAATTGTATGGGAATCTGAGAAAGGTCAGTGAAATCGTCTGGAAGCTCAGAAAATGACGCACGGGATGGTTTACGATGAGGCCAACGCAGATGGACGTCTAGTACAGACTGGTCGCGGCGAGGCAGGACGCGACTCAGGAGGCTGAGTCACGTGGCTGCGTCACAACCCTAGTAACTGACCCTGGCCCTTTGGCTTAGATCAAGGACATTCTAGGGAATCTGAGCGCGTTCGAAACCGGAACCTCCCATTTTGTTCTGGCCACCCCCCGCCGTGACCTCCCATTTTGTCCTGGCCACCCCCTCCCGTCACTCTAGCACAACCACCGCGTCACCTTTACACTCCCGCCCGCCCGCCACTCGTCCCTCGCCCTGTCTGTGACCGTCCAACTACTTTCCGCACGAATGGTTCATAGGGCCATAGGCCCACAAGGTTATAATATACGCTCGAGGTCAACCCCACCTGCATTGCTCGCGCTGCCACTCTTCCCTTCAGAACGTCTGCTACACCAGGACACCGGCAGATACGCCATCTCCAGGTAAAGAGACAGTGCTCCAAGCTCGAACGGCAGCTAGGATGCGACGTACTGTTCACCTTGTACGTTCCTGTCTTATCTGAATGCCAACCCAAACCGCTAAGGCAGACATGCGCGCCCTACACCGGGACCTAACAGAGCACCAGAACCGAACTCCTATGGTAATCCCGTGATCGTAGATCATGTTTGTACTTACATCTCGTTCGTACACAGACGATACGCCATCCATAGCCAGAGGATGTGACCTCACACGAATAGGCCGCCCTGGAGACGCGAGATACATTGGTAAGCTGATAGGAACGACGAAAACGGATTAACAAGACGTACCTGGTCAACCGACGGGAACAGTCAGAGACAGGATGGCGCCTCTGCACTGCCGTTCGACGACTCATTAGCGTGGTAATAAACGAACGTCCAAGTGGAAGTTGGGGACATAGCAAGTAATACCACCAGTAACAGCGGGATTACCAAACGAGTTCACTATTTAGTCTTCAGTTGATATGTTCCGTACTTTACAGTGGGTGACTTTCCGTGAGCTTCTAATCCAAAATTATAATAAATCGGACGTTGAAACTCGCACTCAAAATGGTAGTAGGGTAAAGTATTCAGATGTGAATAAACCGTAGCACAAGGTGAAAGTATAATATTATTCTATTACATCTGATTCCAGCATCATGGAGGACGAAGAACTCATCCAACAGATTGAATGGTTACAGCAAGCTGAAGATGATGAAAGGAGAGAGGAAGATCAATCATGGCAGGTGCTTCTGGCTCTTGCTGGCGCTGTCATTGCAGGTGCAGAGTTGTCCGC
>Ga0307518_10000316_pt1 | contig 36495 bp, 18 predicted proteins | sample 25_EM_MG_FD_203889 | JGI IMG/M metagenome (GOLD analysis project Ga0307518, IMG submission 203889) | Populus trichocarpa ectomycorrhiza microbial communities from riparian zone in the Pacific Northwest, United States - 25_EM | ecosystem: Host-associated > Plants > Roots > Unclassified | place... | reverse complement strand
CATCCTTTTCCATATATGTCTACCTTTTCTATTATTATTAATATTAATGTTCGGACCATCTTGTGCGCACCTCAACTAATTTTATGGGCTTGAAGTTAACAACCATGTAAACTTTCAGTGATCCTAAAGGGACTCGAACTCGTGATCATTGAAAAGCAAACTCAAGACCTGACCAGTTAAGCTGCTTTTTATATTATCTACCTTCTTTAATCATTATGTAATTTGCTATTTAACATCTAAAATCAAAATAAAAACATGAATCACGTTAATTGTTCTAATTATATGTTTATATTCACAGCTCAAATTTTCTTATTAGAACAAGTTACCGAATATACAATTACGAAACTATATTTGCTTGCATGGAGATATAGAGTTTATATATAAATTAAGAGTTAAATTCATGTTAATTACTTTCTTTAAGTAAATTAACATTTGGACTTTTGGGAACAACATCAAGTGATGTAATAAATTAGATAGATTAACTGATACACAAGAGGTACAATTATTATACATGTCGTCATCGATAAGATTATTAATTATTCGGTGGTTTAATTAATAAAATAATTAAAAAAAAATAAACTAAGACTGCCTGCTGTTAGCTTAATGGACCCAATCTCTTCTCAAATACGTAAGTGACAGCTTAAAATATCATTTTCCAATTTCTTAATACGATATTGGCCATGAAAGGGTCACGGATTTTGGCTGCTAATTGACACCACACCAATATCCAATTTTCTAATGCATGAACTCACCATAAAGTTGTTGCCTATCTGTATCCTTTAATTAATTAATTTAATTAGAGGTTACCAAACTAATCACTGTGTTTTATATAGTTTAATTGAGCTAATGGCAATAAAAACACAGCTTAACTTTCTTGCCATGCTTGAAGAGATTTATTTTGATGAGATAATGGTTAAAAAAGAGAGAGAGATATTCGTTAATTAATAACTTGTGTATAATTATTTTGGGTTTATATCATTTATTAAAAATGAAATGCATAAATTATAGTGTTGACTAAAAGCCAACAACCCAATTAATTTCTATTTATTTTAATTCATTTGCAGATTGATAAAAATATTATTCTATGTGAATTTAGTAAATTTTGATTTTATACTCTTGTAGAAGAGAATATTGCTGTGCTGCTTCACCAATTTATCAAGAGGGACTCAATTTCTCTAGTTTTTTTTATATATAATATTAATTATTGCTAATTGAGAAAATTAATATTGGAAATTGACATTTTCATGAACATGGAGAAAAATTATATATATATATAATTTGGTGGGTGAGGATATACATTAGTAATCTCTTTATTTTATATTTTCTTGATGTCATCAACATATAATTTTCTCCTAACACAAATAAAATAGAATAAAATCATGTCAATGAACAAAAACATACCTGTCTGATCTCTATGGAGAGGAGCAATCTGGCATGACCCAACAGGCATTTGCACCTTCTGTCTGAGTCGCCTCAACTCGGGCTTGTACACCCAATACTCACCTAAATGAGTCATCAAATCATCACACCTAAATATCTCTTGCATGGGTCCACAAGACCCTATGAAAATAACAGACACCGTCCGATCATCGCCACCCTCGGTCAATCCATTGGCCACCACAAGGTTAGCCACCACCAAGTTCACTTGCAACCTAAACACATCCCTAATCCCTTGCTTTTCTATTCCACTACCACAAGGAACCCTAGCCACGATAACGTCTAGGTCACGGTAATCCTCTAGCCTAGGCATTGGGACCTCCGGGCATGATGGTTCGTGCCACCTCGCGTCTTCATCAATCCACTCCGGGAAAAATTTCTCCCATTTTAACTCCTTGGATACAGGCCTGAAATCCACGTTAACAGTCTCGACTTCTCCATGCATATGATCATATGCATGTTTGACATTATCATCAACATTGACAAAACCAATCTTGATTCTTTGGCTAAAGATTTTCCTCTCAATAAGATCATCGAACCATGATTTCTGGGAGTTGATAATCGACAAAGGTTTTTTATGGTGATGGGGTACTGTTTGACGTCGGTGATCATCAAACTCATGGTCTGGTTTTGGGTGGAAAGAGAAGACTAGGAACGTCAGGGATACAGAGAGGAGTAAGAGAGAAGAAATGAAGAGTTTTTGACATGAATGCTTAGAGGAGGCCATTTTGATTGACCTAATCACATATAATGTTTGTGTTTATATAGTCAAGGCTTTGAAGGATATTATTATATATATTCATCTCCAAATCAAATGAGTTTGGTGAGACGAAAGAGTGCATGGCTTCACGTTTCTGTTGTAAATACTGTCTTCGTCTTAGAAAATTAATGTAATTACAGTACTTGCTCCTATTAATTACGATGCCTTGGAAATAGCTTGGATACGTGTGTGTGTGTGTGTGTGTTTTGATGTTGCTTTGTTAACGCTTGATTTTGATATGGGAGGAGTAAAAGCCTTTCTTCAAATTTGTTGAAATTGGTCTTGTTCTTTTATTTATTGCAATAAATTATATAGATATGTAGTTGTTTGGTTGGCTGGTCATACTCTGATCATATATAATTGTTAGATTCGGCTCGAGATATATTCAAAAAAGAAATTTGGTAATTGGATCGTTTGAGTTAACTTGAACTATATTTTTATTCAGAATTGTGTTGATTTTTTTTTAAAAAAAAAAACATATTGACATTGACCAGCCTATGTCTGGAATGGGTTTAATTAATCAAGTTGATATTAAATCAATTTAAATTAAACTCGACTCATGTTAGGTTATAGGTTAATTTTATAGGCCAATCTATCGAGTCATGCTAATAAATATATATATATATATATATATATATATATATATATGAAATTACTTTTGACATGTTAATTATGATTTAATAAATCACCTCGTGAATAAAGATTTTATAGATCCATATCTCTTGCTTAACTTATAATTATGTAAAAAATATAGCATGTCAATGTGAAAATTAATTATATTGAAGCTAAATCGAACAACAAAACGAGCCATGCATGCTTCCTTGAAATCTCTATGATAAATCTCGTAAAAATTAATTATCAAAATATATCTGACAAAAAAACATGATGTATAGATATATTTACATGATCATACAAATTTCTTCAATGATATCTATTATGACATTTGTTTTTTTTTGTAAATGAAAACTCATGTTTTTTTTTTAAACAAAGAAAAAAATAAATAAAAATTAACTTTTTTAAAATATTTTTAAAACATAAAAACAAACAAGTTCTAAGAATCACGTATTATTATAATTTAGTTTTTAACATCTGTATCAGTAATTCGTTTTAGTTTCATGCATTGTACTTAATTTATCTTGGTTAATCACAATCTATGTCGCTAACTTTCCTTCATTAATAATACTCTCTTTTTTTTATTATTAAAATAATTATAAAAAAAGTCACTAAAAATTGTTGTGTTTCATATCATGTAGTTCAGTTTTCTTTCTATTCATTATCGATATTACATTGCAATTTCATAACACTAATAATTGTTATCACCGCCGTGGAAGTCCTGGGTCTGGTCCAAGGCAGTAGTCATAGCCATCGCAACTTCTCGCTTTCATTACTGTCCTTTTAGTAGACATTGATGGTATTCAAAAACCTGTTTCTGCTTCTCTACTGCGTGGAAACAATACCATTTTCGGTGCCCTTTTTCCTACTTTTGCAGCTATAGGGTTGCATTTGTACATGATATAGAAAGTGGTATTCGTTGAAGAATGGTTATACAACTATATACGGCTCTTATAAGCTAATTGTTCGACTTGAAAAAAATTAAGTACTATGTGCAGTACATTTAATTTTTTTTTAAAAAGGACTAATTAAAGCTAATGTCATGTTTCCTAGCGTATGGTGCCGGTAAAGGATTTGGGTTTTTGGAGTTATTTGGTAGGTGGATAAACATAACATGAGTTTATCTTCTTAATGATGTTGTTTAATTTTTTAATAAAAAATAATTCCTTGATTTTGATTTTGTTATGATTCAATCCATTAAGTGATACAAGTTTGGCGAACATATATTAAAATCGGTTCAAATTATTATCCAATTTGTATTAATTAAACTTTAAATCAATTGCAAGTTTACTAGATTAATCTATATATATATATATATGATTTAAAGTTATTATTTGATGCACATGTATTTAAAGAAATTCCAATAATTAATATATAGCTAGAAATTAAGTAAGGAACCTATATAAAAAAATGATGAACATGTTACCTATGACTAAGAGAAGATTGTCATGATCATGCATAGTTTGGTTTCATGGCAATTTAATTAATATCCCTCATCAATTTTCTTTGAATTATTCCATCAGTTGAGTGTGTGTTTTTATATATTAATTCAGGTGTAATGCCATGGTGTCTTCATTGACCCGTTACTTGTGGATATTCCTTGTCTTTCTTTTTTTCTCCGGCCGCCATGGTTTGGTTATTCGAGCTAGGGGGTGGTTCATAAAATTATTCATACCTGAACTTGAGACTTTAAGAGTTATCCAAGAACAAATCAAATAAAAAAATCGTGATGTAATTTTTTTATTGTTCTTCTTGAGAATGATATTATATATTATCTTTTTAATAATGTTTTAAAAACCATCATTTAGTTAGTACAATCGTTTGACATTGTAAATGGTGTAGGCGTGGAAGTCTGAAATTGGTCCTCTCTCTATCTTACCTTTTCAAATCAAGAAGGGGGAGGGTCAATTTCTTGATAATGAAGGTGTTTGATCATTGGATTTAATTTCTTCCTGAAAAGTCACAAATTAATCACATTGCTATAAAACTATAATAATTTCGAAAGGAATAATGTTTTTTTTTTGTTTTCTTTATGTTATTGTTTAAGTACAATAGGTAGATGTACGCATATAGTTAGGTTAATTATATACTTAAAATAAAAATCACGTTCTTTAACTTTTCTTTTTTTTTTATTTAAGGAAACTCATCCCTCAAAAAGCGTATTTTATGGGTCCAGATAAACAAGTAAAACTCTAACTATCCCAGGCTCTTACAAGAAATACACTTCCTGACTCGAACTCGAGACCTTCATGTTGTGCAGGTTTCAAGCCCTTTGCCATCACGCTATGCTTCTTGAAAATATTCTTTAACTTATATTCATTGGATCATATTAAACATCGAAATCAAGGTTTAAAATACTCTTTTCCTATGATTGATTGAAAATATATAACTTGTTCAATCAATCAATAATCAACAAATTTTATCCTTGCGTCCTGAACCAACCCCACAAGAGCCACCCCAACATCCTTGTTAAAGAATAACAATTAATTAGTGCGCCTTAATGATGACAAATTGAAGAGATTTATGTATGATTAATTGGAAACAGTACAGAGAATTGGGTCTGAATCATGATTGAACAATTAAATCCCATTTTCTCATATAAATTGTGATCTCTGAATCCTTGATTCAGCTTCGAAGATGGAGGTTAAAAAAAACATAACTATGGAGGAAATTACTTATTTTATTTCCAGGAAAAGTGATGATGAGGTAATTATTTATATTGACGAAGATATATATATCAAGAAACATTATTGGTGATGCATCTCTATCAAGTGCAAGAATAAAGACTACAAATTATGAATGATCAATTGGAAGCCATATCTCTAAAGATGACACCATTTTTTAGTGCTGGATTGTTAGAGAGACAAGTGATGGGAAGGTTGACATACACAAACACAAATATACATATATCATCAAGAAATTAACAGTTCAACACCAGGTGTGCATGTGTGTTCGGGAAGGTTGACATACACAAATATACATATATCATCAAGAAATTAACAGTTCAACACCAGGTGTGCATGTGTGTTCGGGAAGGTTGACATACACAAATATACATATATCATCAAGAAATTAACAGTTCAACACCAGGTGTGTGTGCGCTCATGCTCTATTATTAGCCAAAGAAATCATTACTCAATATACATGTAAATGGATGGATGCGATTTTGACAAGAACTCATCACTGGTCTTTTAGGGGAAAAAAAAAGAAACTTGTAATATATCGATATATATTTGCCTCTGTAATCAGAAGCAAAGGCTTACGTTTGACAGCACATGAGTGCTCAATTAGTCTTTCTTTTTATGAATATATCATCAAGAAATTAACAGTTCAACACCAGGTGTGTGTGTTCATGCTCTGTTATTAGCCAAAGAAAAATTTACTCAATATATATGTTAATGGATCCATGGATGCGATTTTGACAAGAACTCATCACTGGTCTTTTAGGAAAAAAAACAGAAACTTGTAATATATATATATATATATATATATTTGCCTCTGTAATCAGAAGCAAAGGCTTACGTTTGAAACCACATGGGTGCTTAATCTGTCTTTCTTTTTATGAATATGCGTGGGCCTATGGAATAGGGGTCTAGTTGAAGATTTTTTATGCATTGGGGATTCAATTAGAAAAAAAAAAATGTTTGGAGACCCAATTAAGAATTGGTGTATATACTGGTGGGTCGGTGACTTATACTAGGGGTAACCCTTGGAGGGGGGGGGGGGGAAACCCTAAATTTAGAAGATAGTCTAACAAGTGTTAGATCCAAAGGTGTTTAATTATAACTCCAAATCATCTTTATATCTAATTAAGTAGTTTTTATTTATGTAAGAAATGCACGTAATTATGACATCGAGCTACGTAGAACTCGTGTTGGATTTCATGGTGTCTGTCCACAGTGGTTGAGTTGTCAATTTCTCCCATGGAAACGAAATATAGTGCTAATTAATAAACAAATTAGGCCACCATGAAATTAATTTAGAGAATCTCAACATTCTAATTATGTTGAGGGCCAATAATATATCTCTGATGATATAGTCAACAATTGATTGATTAATTAGGATCCCAAGTTGGTGCTTCGAAAACTATATGTAACTACAAAATTGAAGCAAATTTAATGTATCCAGGTTTTGATGTGTTCATGGATTTGGACAGAACAGGTTGGTTAACTATAATATTCTATGCTCAAATCAAATATTCATGGCATTGCTTAGAAAATTCCTTGTTCCATTTTTAAAGAATATTGAACTCTCTGGTCCATACAACAACTGTTCTCTTGCTTTGTCCCCATTTGCTCCTACAGTGCCAATCAATCTGTGTCCAGCATGAGAAATTGATTCCTAGGAGCCAATCTTGAACTTGAGTGATTCCATTGGTGTTCATGTTGCAATTCTGTTAATGGTCTGACTTTTCTGTTACTTCATTATTGATAACAAGTCACAAATATTTTGATTTACACTACTTTGTTTACTAATGCGGTTCAATCTCTCTTTTTTTAATGTTTTTTAATTTTTTTTTCATCTGGAAAGACATTAAATCAATGTTTTGTTATTTGTTTTTTTTAATGATTTTAATGTGTTGTATAATTAAGAATTTAAAAAAAAATCTAGAAAAAAAATATTTTGATATATTTTTAATTAAAAAATATTTGCGCAAAAATATCATCCATAACTTTCCTAAACTCCCCTTAATCAGTTTTTAGCTTTGAATCATAATACATTTTACCATATTTCGCTAATTTGTATAAAAAAAAAAAGAAGTGGAGGGAATTTATTACAATTTCATACGAAAATCTCGTTTTGGGATGGATTGAGGCTTATTTTTACTCCTTAATTATATCACAACATTTACACTTATTATGTAAATTAAACAAAATCTTTTAACTACTACTAATAATAGATGGGGTGACATTGTCTAGCATCGACTATATTTGAAATTAAATTAATAAAATCAAAATATTTGATGCCCAAGTTACCATGGTTACTACATTAGGAATTAAAGGTTTCCTGTCTTTCTAATAAGTAAGTTTCCAATTGATTTTTTGACAACAAGAAATACGTTGTCTTTGCCCCCATAAGTTACATTAGAACTCCAATATGCTAATCCATGTAGTGTTCTGATTGAAATCATAGTTATTAAGTTTGGCTTATGTCGGTGGGTTGATCTATATAACATAGATTTGGAGTCTGACTCGTCCGGGTTTTTACTCGAACCAGATGAAACATTAACTCGGTTAAACTTGATTGACATGACTAGTCTTTTAGGGATCTAGTTTAACTAATTCAAACTTGACTAGAAAAAACAAAAACTGTTGTTTTAATAAATGTAGTTAATTGATGATCCAACTATCTAGGATCTTTTTTAGATTAGTTTTCGAGTCGGGTCTGACAACTATGATTGAAATTCAACTTGTCTCGGTTCAATACTCACCTTCGCGCAACTAAGCCGAAAAAATACAGACCCTTTGCTCGACATGCCAAAACCAGTAGAGGGCTGTTGTGGTATCCAAAAGGATCAACAGATACCTCACTAACTATCAAAAACACGAAAGAAAATAAGAACTCTAATCTGTTTCTTTTCCTTCAACAAGCAGCAAGGCAGGACCAACTTTCCAAAAAGTTATGACTTTTCCTAAGACTTTATCCTGATACACCTACTACACCTGGAATCTACATCTATGTTCTGTTTTTTCTCCTTGTGTGCTGCACAAGTACCTTAGTGCATAATAGTGGAGCATTCCTTTGTGCTGCTATCTTTTAGAAACTTTTATAGTGCAGTGTAAAGGCTTCCCAATCGGCTGACCTCTTGGAATAGAGTCTTTTTTTAATTCCTAAGGTCACACAAGTAAGATACACTACAGGTTTATCTCTAATTTTGGCTCAGATTATACCTATACAGGTAGGATGAACCCAAGTTCTTATACGAATAATTTTCACAGAGAGAGGCCAGCTTAAATATGGTTGAATGCTAATCCTTACAGCATGCTTTTCAATTACTTGTAAGCACTGTTAGCTCCATTGTTTTGTTTTAACTAATTTACCAGCTTTGATTCAGAATGGCAAATTTGGTGCTCAATGGCATGGCTGCTGAATCAGAAACTTGCATGGCTTTGGGTTTATTAGATGAATCCAGTAGAGGGGCTTCAGGAACTCCACAGGTATTGCTGCTTATTGCATCTGTTTTAGAGAGATCCATTCAAAAGAACGAAGAGCTGTCAAACACAGCTAGAAAAGATGTTATTACAATCTTCCATGGATCAAGATCACCCACCTTGAGCATTAAGCAGTATATCGAACGCATATTCAAGTACTCAGGATGCAGCAGTTCTTGCCTTGTTGTTGCTTACATATACATCAACAAGTTCCTTCAACTAACGGATGGCCATCTTACTTCCCTAAACGCACACCGTCTTCTGATTACAAGCATCATGGTAGCTGCAAAATTTTTGGATGATGAGTAAGTACTTGCATGATTAAAACCAAGAATTCTTTAATATTTATTTACTCTGTTCGCTTCCCTAAGTGCTTGTTTTGCTGTAGATTTAGAAATGCTTAGCTTATCCTTCAGGGTCATGTCATTAGGCAGTCAATAGGTGGATTTCATTATTTCTTATCCTCTTATTTCGTGAAATATCACACAATAAATGATAAGGATGACATAAAAATTCTAATTTCAAAATTTATTATTGAATATTGAATATTTTTTTAAAGCATTTTGCTTTCTTAAGAAGTTTATAACATTTTAAATAAACAGAAACCGATCTAAACAAGGTTGGACACTAAAAATTCTAATTAGAAAGGAAAAAAACAACTAAAATCCTAAATAAACTAGAAAATCAAAAAATAAAGAGAAGAAACCCCGAATTGCACCTAATTTAGAGGTTTTTCGAGTCTCGGTTGGTTATAGATAGTCAACCCTCCTATAAAGCTAGGTTTTTGGAATCTCCTAGCCAAATTTAAGCACGGTCCGGTTGAATTAAAATCTATGGGCTATTGATGAGGGTGATCACTCAACACAACCCAAACCTTGTTTTGGAGTACATCCATAAATATTCTTTCAAGGCTATCTATGAAGTCCAATTATGGTAGATGCGTAACTTATTGATCATAACAACTTGCATCAATAAACCGATGGTTTATTGATATAATGGTGTTTATGTCGAATCCCACTTTTGGGTAATAACACAGTTGTGTATCATTGTTAATGATCTTTGTATCACTGTTAATGATGGTCTTTTTAGTGCTATTGAAATTGGATCTGAATCAATGGAGTGTATCCAGACTGCTGTCTTAAGTGTTTCAGTTGTTGGCTGTTGTATGCATGACATGTAAGATATAGTTAGAAGGTTGAAAGAAGGTGTCTTCCAGAATTTGGTTCTCTAAGACAGAGTGGTTTACAGTGTTTTAAACGCTTGCCCACATGTTTTCTCTAGTTTGTAGTAAATAGTTCGCCTTTTGTGAACCTCAAAGAGAGAATGAGTGGCAGGGAAGTGGGAAGAAAGAGTGAAATTGATCGTTAGAAGAGAGAATACTGAGCTATTTTGGATGATAATTGGATGGCCTTGCCGGTATGGCTTACTCATAAAGAGTCGAGTCGAGTCAATTTCATGAGTTAAGGAAGAAATGGTGGTGCGTCATAAAGAAGAAATTTAAAACGGTCAATTAATTTTCTAGTGGCAAACATAATCTCATGAAAAATATCACACTACTTGACACTCATAAATCTTTTAGAGAGCGTTTTAAAAGAGAAGAAAAACATAGTTATCAAACATGATCTGGCATAACAGAGTTTGATTTGGTGACCTATTGATTCATGATCTAGCTCGGGTCAGGTTTACTTTCAAACTTGAACATTGACCCAATCAAACCTGTATGACTTAGCAAGTCAATCAACAACTTGATTAACCTAACCGAACCTAGGTAAGACCCAACCAATCAACTTGGGATTTTTTTTAATGTGTCCATAATTTTTCTTCAAAATAATGTTATGAGATTAATCCAAATTGACCCAATGGCCTATACTCTCAATCGGGTCAAACCCTAAGCTGGACCTAACAGCTATGGAGAACGGGGCTATTCTTACTAATCAGTTCAGTGTTATAGTATGTGGAAATCGTCCACACAATATTTACATGCTATATTATAGCATTAGGCTTGCCATAAAACCTCTTTGTTCACTGATTCACTCAAACTTGCAGGTGTTACGACAATGCCTATTATGCCAGGATTGGAGGTGTAAGCACCGGAGAAATGAATAGAATGGAGATGAGATTCTTGTTCAATTTGGATTTCAGGCTCCAGGTTACAGTCGAAGCATTCATGAACTGCTGCTTGAAACTAGAAAATGAAAGTGGCAGGTACGAGGATGGACAGGCTGATCCAAGCCTGTGGGTTCAAAGGCCGGCAAAACAAAGATGAGGGGAAACATGCGTCCAGAATTGCAGGCAACAGGAACAAAACCATGGTGGAAGCACCCTTACTTCTTCCAAGCAAGAAGAATTTGGCATGCAACCGAGTACATTACTATTTAAGGAAAGTAAAAGAACCCTAAATATGCAAATAGCAAAAACTCACTATCATCTTGGCACATGGTGTCAAGGCAAGAAAATCCAAAGACAGTGATCATATCAAAAAAAAAATTAAAGCAAGAAAATCCAACGACAGTGATCTTATCAAAAAAATATGTAGCAAAATTTTTATTATTGCACAAGCCCTGCACAACAACTGGTTTCATGTTACATCTGTTGCATTTTTTTCCAATCGAAACTGATAAAACCCTAATGGATAGCAAATGAGTTGGAAGGCGAATCAAAAGAACAGATTAGTTATATTGCAAATCCTCTACAGGCGAATGCGTGAGTTGCATCTCATTAATGGGTGAATCTTTCTTCAACCAGAAGAGTTCTTTCTCGCAGCATATACTCGGTAAGCTGCTAGCCCAACAATGGCCACCGCAGCTCCAACTGGAATGGTGAAACAAAATCATCAATATGGTAGATGATCAATGAGAAAGAAATCATTTAACAGCAATTAATTGGTTTTTTCCCTACAAACATAGGGCGGTAGCAAGATGAAAGATGAAGCAATCATCTAAAACAAGTAACAAGAGGAGAGATATTTTGTTCAAATGTTAGTCAGTAATTGAGTATATTTCACTGTGGTCATCCTGAATTTGATTTAATTCCCAGCAGTTGTGTCAAAATCCTTTGCAAGAGCCAGTCCCAGTAAATAAAACAAACTGGAACAATGGTCATCCTTCAGCATTTTAGGATTGACACCTGACATAATTGTTGAACATCTGACGAAATAGAAGAACGGCCACACAACTCCTAGAATAGACTAAGCAGATTTTCTATTACATCTAGGCCAGAGTAAGAAAACAGAATTAGAGTTCTTAAAATGAAAAACATGATTCCTGAAGGAAATAGCAGAAAATTCACAATACCCAGAGACATTTATAGCAGTGCCACTAATTCTAGAAGTTCCAAATATCAACATACCTGAAACAAACATGAGAGAGCGGTTGACAAGTCGATTGTATTGCTTGCGACTTCTCCCTGCTTCAGTTTCAGGAATGCTCAAATGCGGGCGCTCAGCAGCAGTTACTATCCTACGGAACACATTATTGGTGTCGCCCATCTTTGAACTGATGGGGATTGGAGCCTCTATTCCCATATCCTGACTAACCTGCAAAATCAAATAATTGCAATTAAGGGCATTGTTCTACTTTCAGAATCAATAGTCCATCCCATTACTTTTGGATCCCAACAAGAACTGCAGAACAATCTTCAAAGAGGGGGGGGGGGGAATTACTGCCCAGCAGGCAAACAGGCAACTTGCAATTGATACTTACAAACATCCAACTGCAATTGATACTTATTCACAACCACCTATAATCTAACTGTGAAGAACAAGGCCTCCATAATCATAGATCATTATAAGCCAGTAATGTATTACCAACCGAACTAGAGAAATCTGAAGACTTTCTGATAAAGCAAAAGGGTTATGAGCCAAAAGCACAAACAGAAAACTCATGACAAAAATTTGATAAAAGTCAACTTTTGTACATAATCTACAACCATGAAATAGAATCAGCAAAGAAGTAACTAGTAACTACCCTGGTAGATTCCTGTATTGCCATTGGAAATGAGTTCAGATCATCTTTAGCTGCCACAATTAGGCATGGCACCTCATATCCAGTATCCTCACCATGGCTGGCAACATCCACAAGCAATTCTGTCGCTCTCTTCCACGAGGACTGATCAGAACTGCAATAACATTTGATACCTTAAATGGACTGAATGTATTAATGAAATTGCAAAGCAAAGTTCACATTACATTCTCAGCCATGGGAAACCTTTGGTTGAGGTTCCTAGCTATGTTGGAAGGCTAAATTCTCCTATGAGGCAGCCATGACGACATCAGCATATGATCTTTTTAAAACTTTTTATTCACACATACAAAATTAAATATATCCAATAAATAACCCATCAATAGCAAGCAAAGTAGGAAATTGAAGTTTTGAACAAAAAACTCACAGCAAGCTACCTCTCAAATTCACATACCATAAAATTAAAAAATGTACCCTTAAAATAGGTGACTAAACTGAATTCATCATACACCACTCTGCTTACCTGTCATAGACAAACACTGCTATGTCGCATGATGCCAAAGACTCCTTATTTGACAAGAGTTTCTTAACTCCATCATCAGGAATCTCTCTCAACACAAGGGTTTTCTTTATTCCCTGCAAACAGAGAGTGGGAGATTCAATTGGAGACAAAAGTGAGCCTTGGAGCAATTAGATAACGTAAAGAATCCAAAGTAAGAGCCAAAACATATTTTGACTACTTCAATAACACTTACACCAGGTAGATCAACAACATTAACCGCGTAAATTTCCTCGGCAGTTGGAGCATAACTATCATAAAAAGGTCTGAATACAAAATTAACAAGCTAACATTAACCACCAAAAAAAATTACCAGGAAGAATACAAGCATAAATAAACATAATTTATATAAGTTTCTTTGAGATGGATTGAGATGAACCTTCCAATAAAAGAATTCACTAACGCAGACTTTCCAGATTTTTTCGGTCCAAAGACAAAGCAATGGAAAACATTTCTGTCTGACTGTTTCTTCTTGCGATCTAAACGTCTTCTCCTTGTCAAGCGGACAGCAGCAGAAGGATCACCAGAATATCCGATGTAAATCAGATTCTCCACAGCTCTAGATGGATCTAGAAGAGTCATAAGGGCCCACTGGAATACATATTTGTCAGTAAGTAAACACACTTGTCATGGAATTAATATTTCAAATATTCAAACAGGTACTTTTTGTCAAAAAGTCAATGTTTGATTGATTAACGAATTCCAATGCTGATGTTTGTCGCATATCCCATGCACTCTTGAACTTTTACGAAAAGTCACAAGGCCCACTGGAATACATATTTGTCAGTAAGTAACACACTTGTCATGAAATTAATATTCCAAATATTCAAACAGGTACTTTTTATTTTGTCAAAAAAGTCAATGTTAGATTGATTAACGAATTCCATTACTGATGTTTGTCACATATCCCATATACTGAACTTTTAAGACCTTATATCATATCACTCAGGCATGATACATGCATGAAAAGAATTGTACATAAGGAAAGGAAAGACAGCCAACTTCACTCACACCCAACACACATCGCACCCACATGAGTACACTCACTCACGCACGCAGAGGGAGAGTGAGAGATACCTCTGACAAAAAAGCATTAGCTGAAAGCCCACCCAATGCAGTTTTCTCTGCAGCATCTTTATATGGAGGTTCCTCCCACGGGCTGAAGTTGAAAAGCCAAGTGTTAATGTAACAAAAAAATTCAAATCAACAGCAAAAAGTTGAAAACTCATATGAGAAGAAAGTAGATGGTAGGGTTGGAGCTTGAGTTGATTAAAGATAGATCTAACATGCTGGTTTGTTCTGTAAGACAAATGACAGGAAAAAAAAAAAGGTTGACAGTAGATGGTTGCAAATTATTAAGGGACACGACACAACATCAATTTTACAAAAAAAATAAAAAATGCAGTACCTTTCCGGTGCAGTGGAGAAAATATCTTCTAGTTCTGCAGGTCGCAAGTTGTTATCCTGGCAGTACATTTTCATTAGTGAGGTTTTGAGAATTCAGAATTACTTAGCAAGTTGAAAGACTACAACTTATAGTAGTGAAGATATAGGAGCTCAAAATATAACGAAGCTTAGTTAACTACACTTTTAAGAGCTTAATAATGAATAATGATAAAAGCACAGACTGAAACATACACCATCACTGTCAAACAGTTCATAGATATTTCTCAAGTACTCGACAGCTTCACTGGTGAGTTCTACACTCTGAAAAAATGACAACGAAAAATAAGTGGTTTAATACAAACAAAGGATACTAGAAAAGAACCACAGAAAGACCATCAAATAAGTTCTTTTGAACCAGTATTACCTGATCAGGAGCTAGTTTGAATGTGGGAATTAATTCATCAGAAAGTTTGATATCGTTGTTGTACCCAAATTTCCGAAGTACAGTCCATGTTGTCTCAAGGCGCCCTTTTTCTATGAATAATGCATGGAGAAAGAGGAATCCTGTCAGTGTAAGGCCACAGTCATTGACGCCCATACCACTGACTCCTCCACCAGGCAACTTTTCTTCCACAACCCTCTTGACACCTATTATCTCAGAAGGTTGCAATGGAGCGTTGAAGCATTTGACCTGTTAAAGCTATTAGATCCTTCACAAACCCTAAGCACAAGACATTGTAACTTATAATATTTGAGCATTGAAAATTGTAACTATGCCCAACCCATCCCCTTGCTAGACTTTAAGCTTTGGGCTTGAGCTTCTCTCCTCACAAAGCACAAGAATAATATGCCAATTAACCATGTTCTTAAGACATTGTAGCTTATAAGGCTAATGACAAGATAACAAAAAATCTTAAGACTCTGAAGACTAGTTTGGGATATTACTAACTCAAGTTTGTGCAGCTAGAAATAAATGCCAAGCAATGGAATAATATATAGATAACAAGATTCAAAATCCAACTCCATTCCCACCAAAATTGCAAAAAAAGAAGAATATTATAATAACATGAATACAAACCTGAAATTCATTTAACTCGGCATCGCTAAGGGCACCATCCCTATCAAGATCACAAAGAATGAATATACGCTTCAACGCTCTAACACACCTGGGCTTCAAAGTTTGTGATTCCTGATCAAATAATGGACCAGTTGGGTGAAGCACTGCTTTTTGTGCATAGTAGAAAACCTCAGGAATCTGTAGAAAAAGGAAACCAAAATCAGAAATTCGATTGTTAATTCCAAAACCCCAAGGTTACCAACCAAACCGCATGCCAATGTAATCCATCTAAATGATTCAAAGATTAGAATAAAACAAAATAGATACTAGTCATCTTTGGTTTGAAACTCATGCATCATGGAAAAAAAGTGTTATCAATACAAGGAGAAAACTCCAAACAGTATATTAGGAACTTCCCATTGAGGAATCATAACGAACTGTGGCATACAATGATTACAGGAGCCGGAAAAGACCTTCAAAGTGCAAACTGTGCATACTGTTAAAACAATGTTACACTGCAATGGTGAAACTAAATTACTGAAAAGGATTCAGAAAACAATATTGCACTGTAATGGTCAGATTAGATAACTCCAAAAGATTCACACCATAGCATCTATTAAAGTAATTCAACAAACAGGATACCTGAATATGTTTGAATGCCGAACACTCGATACAAGTTTCGATCTCCCGGAACTGTTGCATTATTGGTGACATTACTTGCTCCAAGCTCACTTGCTGGTTCTCGTCTCTTAAATCCAACTTACAACCCACCACTATAACTGGTACCTTCACCTGTTCATCATCCACATTACCATCAAAAGCATACGTTTCTCTCCACCAACAAACTAAAATGAAAGATATTCCTAAGAAAAACAGCTACAAGGTTCCAGTTGCTACAAATGACTTTTGATTGTAGATGAAAACTTGTCATAAAGATTTCTGCTTACAACAATACATGAATTAGTACGATCTGGCTGAAAAAAAAATGTCTATTGTTTCTCACTGGAAAGATCTCTTCACAAATTAAGGACAGGTCTTCACAGATTTATTGGCAATAAAATGACAGAAGATACACCCACACAACCCCCCACACCGACACACACACACACACAAAGGGATGAAAACAAAGAATAGAAACCTCTAATTGACGAAGCTCAGGAAGCCAAAAGGTACTCAAACGATCAAGAGTCTCTGGCCTGTCACATGCATATGTAAGAACAACTGCATCAGCTCGCTTCAATTCTTCAGCTACTTTACCGGCATCCTCCACTCTGAAACACACAGAACAAATGATCATTCATTATTTACCTCACACCATTACTTTAAACAAAAAATGGCATTGCACCTCCTCTTCCCAACCAAGAAAAATGGAATGAATGTGGAACCTCATTTCCCACATTCATCAATCCTTCCCAAAAAAGATCTCCTGGGTTCATTCACAGGACATACCCAACCCGGTAAACATACAGCTCTTCCCATCTCGGAGGCCAACAAAATACGCCAAACTCAAATGACTGTTTCCTCTTTACCACACATAATAATCAACAACCGAACACAAACTTACCCAAAAACACAATTTATTCGACAAAGCTTGATTTTTTTTTCTTTTTTTACACTTCAAGAGTTGCTTTTAGCCTTATGGATTTCAAAAACCATGAAAGCCCACTAATCAGAGTACCTCAACTTCACCCCAAAAAATCCACCAGTCCAAACATGTCCACAAATAGATTTTAAAAGGACATTCACAAAATCTCCACACTTTCTATAACAGCATTCAAAGATTCCCATTCTTTCCATTATCCCAAAGCCAAATACACCATAGCAACTTAACTAAGCTATAACCCTAAATTAATTATCAGCTAAAAATACAATCAAAACAATACAAATATTCAGCTATTTTTAGCAAATTAAACTAACTAATACGCATATTAAAATATATTTTTACACAGAGTAAAATACTTAGATGAGGTATCGATGATGGTGATTGGAACGCGGTCAGGGTAAAAATCATCAGGCATCCGTGTAGGTGGAAGAACCGGCGGAACACTCGACGGAAAAGTTTCGGAGATAGCAGTGACAATCAAACTAGACTTGCCGGTGCCTCGGTCTCCGGCCACAACGATTCTCACTCCACTTTTAACTCCAGGATTGGCCGTCGTCGCTGCTTTCGCCATCTAAACGACAAAAACACAACCAATTCAACAAAAACACAACCAGTTCAATCAGAAACCAAACACCCAAAAACCTAACTAATCAAAACAGCAATGAGAAAGGAAAAACGGTGAAAAAAACCTGGAATTGGAAGGGTAAATTAGGGATTTAAGGAATGAGAAAAATTGGAAGCTCAAAAAAGAAGAATCAGAGGTGGTTTATGAAAGGAAAATTGATCTACAGTGGCAAAAGTGAAATTTGGTGGTTGTTGGAGTGGCAAAAGCGTAAATAGCTGTGTTTGTATCAAGGGTGAAAATGGTTGGAAAGGAAAGGAAAGGCACTTAAGGCAGGGTGATGAGTGAAAAGCAGTGGATTGGAGTGGTGAAGATGGCAAGAAAGGTAAATAGCGTGGCCCTTTTCCGTTATTTTTGTGCTTTGTTTTTAAATGATGAAAATAATAGTTTTAATTGTAGTTATTAAATTTAACTTGAAATGGTCAAACAAAAAGCTTGGATCACAAATCATGCAAGTTAACACATGATCATTAAGATTAATCTAATTTTTTTAAAAAAATTAAAATTATATTATTTTGTAAAAATAATTCGCTTATAAAAAAATTTGATTAAATTTTAACCTGCTGAAAATTAATTCGAGTTTTTATCAAATTATAAATATCAAGCAAGTTGACACGTGTTGATTAGTATTTTTAATTTTTAATTTTGTGAAAGTAAATTTGAGTGAATATGGTAAGTAAAACCTTTATAGAATAACAGGTTAATTCAACAATCGGCTATCTAAAATCTAACTCGGATAAATTTTACTTCAAACCAGGTTTTTTTTTTTTATACAAAAATAACATGGATGAAATAAACACGTGTCAGATTTTAAGGGTGTTTGACAGTATGGTAATGGTTACTTTTTAAATAACTTTTTATGCTGAAATGCATGCCAATGATTTTTTTTATTTTTAAAAAATTATTTTTGACATTAGCATATCAAAACGATCCACAACCTATAAATTATATTAAATTTTAATTAAAAAAAATTTTAATTTTTTTAAAAATACCGTGATGTTCTTCATGTTTCTTGGCAACCAATTAAGAAGCTAGTAGCTCATCTCTGCTACAAAGCCATGCAACAAAAACTGAAAAACACAGAAAATTCCAGCTACGGCATCCAGCAGAAAATCCAGGATATCATAATTTCTCCTCGTCAACACCAACCTTCCGAACCCAGCAGTTCAGTAATTGGAGATTACAGATGATCGCATCAACCTCGGAGTCTTTCTGTATCACATGCCTTGTAGTGAAGCAACTCTAGTATAATCTTGCCATGCATTTGTTTCGAAACTATAGCAAATATTGCTCGAGTCCAGAAACACCAGGTTCTTGTAGCCTTGCAGTATCATCATTAGATTCTCCACAGAGATGAAGCACTCGTGCAGACACAAACGCTTGATCTTTGGAAGATAGCTTACAAGGCAGACGCTCTGCTCTAAAGATCACCAGACTCTTCAGACTGGATCAGTCTCTCGAGTTTCTTTCAGTGAAGACCAAGTTGAACAATCATGCAATCCATGTCAGTATTATGATCATTTGCAATTTTCAACTTCTTCGTGAGTTTCCATTTATCTACCACTTCTGAACTAACTGATGTTGACTTAGAGTTATTAAATGATCCTGCAGGTTGACTCGACAAACTTGCAGCCCGAAATCTGACCTGGATGGAGTTTTAAGTGAACAGATTTTAATATTGACTTCGAGAAATTAAGATGAGCCTTTTGGTCTGGTGCGCGCCGGTATCTACCTGCCTTTGCTCAAATTATCAATGGAGCTCGTCATTTGACATTTTTTTTTTAAAAAAAAAAGGGTTGAATGGTAAAGTACTAAAGTTTATATTTTAAATGAAACGGTTGAATAGTAATTAATAGCCTGATTATTATATATTTTAATGTGAGTATATATGTCCATACAGTAAGATATATAAGGAAATATAATAAAACAAATTATATAAATACTTAGATCATTTTTTTTATTCGATAATAGAAATAATTTCCTCATTGTCATGGGTTTTGTTTTTATTGATTAGAAAATAATAAAAATAATTTTTCTTAATAATTTTTTAATATTTTTTTTAACTCATAATAATTTAATTTTTCATGAGTTTGATACATATAACATTATTTTTATTCATTATAGTTATTTTGCTTTTCATCAATAATTAAGTTTAACTTAATTTATACTTACAAACATAAAAAAATCACGGGAAAAAGTCATGAACCAGAAATATTAAACTGACAATAAAAATAATAAAAATAAAGTGTTTTAAGGTGATAAAATGTTGTTTGTTAAAAAAACAGAAGTTAATATTTAGAATGTAAAAGCTAATATTGAAAGTAGGTTATTATCTAATATCTTGTAAAAATTTAGAATATAAGAGAATAATATTATTTAATAATTTAATTATATATTTTACATTCAACTCATGTAGAATTTAAATATCATGTAACAAGACATATATGAAAATAAAATAAAGCAAATTATACAAAATACTTTATTATTTTCTTTGATTAGATGGTAGAAATAATTTTTTAATTGTTTTAATTTGTTTTTTTAAAATAAACAATATTTACCCTACTTATTTTCTTGACATGAAAATAGAAGGAAAATCCAAAAATAAAAAGAGAAACCCGTGACAAAATGAATCCTTAAAAAAAAAAACATATATTAGATCTCTATTTAAAAATTCCAAGTTCTAATGCTATTGTTTTAAATTAAATTAGAATTAATTTTATTAATTATTTTTCAGAGCTCTTGCTAAACTTTACTTGAGGTTTATAAATAACATAGATGTATTGAAAACTCAGAAAGTAATAACAAAATTATCAAACAATTTCATAAAATCTATTGATTATTTTTCTCTTTTTGAGTTTTCATCCCAAAATAATTAGTATTTTTTTACCCAATGAAAATATAAATAAAAAAACCATCATAATTCATAGTATCCACAGAAACTAGATTAATTATCAAGAGATGTGGAGTCTTAAATGACTAAATTTCATTATCTTATGTATGTTTTGATCTGTCAGATCCCCACCGTCTAACTGCCCCAGAGGACCGTCAATGTAAACTTCATTTTCATATCTTTAGCCCTAAACACTTCAATAATGCCCCTTAAAGCAGCCAACTTATCTAATGAAATATTATATTTTTTAATTATTTTCTTATGCTTATATTATATTAATTTAAATATTAAAAATATTTAATGATACATGACGTTTAAATAATTTACATGGGATAGTTTAGAATCCTAAAAAATTAATTGAAAAATCCAAAAATTGCTAAAAGGGGCAAAATTGCTTCATTGATGAATTATAGGGATGAAAATAAAGTTTAAACACTAACTAGCCCATAACTTCGACAAACGTCACGTTCTTACAACTCCCAAGAAAAATCCAAAAATCAGTTCCTCTCACTTTGATCTCTCTCCTTTTTTTTAATCCCCCGTGCCCAGCCACCTACCGAACTGTTGTCTCTTCCCTGTCTTTTCCTCTCTATAAACTCCATATAAATCATCCTGATACTCCCATAATTATAGAATCTTAATCTTTTAAAAGAGTTTTGATACAGAGAGAGATGGGTGTTGATCTTGAATCTGTGTCAGAGGCAACATCAGGTGCTATTGGTTCACTGCTAAGCACAACAATTTTATACCCTCTTGATACGTGTAAGACTAAGTATCAAGCTGAGGCTCGTGCTCATGGACAGCAAAAATACAGGTTTTTAAGAATACCCATCTCGTAATTTTCTTGTTTTTTTTTTTGGTTTCTTGATCTGTGTTTTGTGTGATCTTGTGATTGGTCAACTGGTTTTGTTTTATTTTAAAAAAATTTGTGATGGTTGTGAATTTTATGGACTGTGGTAGTTGAAAGTTTTGAATTTTATGGATGGTGACATGTGTAGACTGTAGTTAGGTGGTGGCGGCCATAGAAAGTCGGTAACTTTTAGCTCTGTAAAGCATCTGCTTTGAATGAGAGGTATCTATTATTAATGTAGTAGATGAGTTTATGGCCATTGGCTAATTCTTCTGCAGCTACCTGATCAGTGTAGCTGGAAGCTGACAATTTTTGTTGTGCTATTGTGCTACGAACTACTTGGTCTTTATTAGGCTATTTATGTTGTATCTGTTGGTTTCCTGATCATGATGAATATTCTTTGATGAAATAAATATTTTCATTTCCTCTAGATTGGTTTCACCTTTTCATGTATGTGTGTGTGTGTGTGTGTGTGTGTGTGTATTGATTCTTAATATCAATTTAGTTTTAATGTTTAAGAGGGTGGGTTATCATGTCATGTTAGTGATATCTTCAAAGGTGCCTGCTTGATGTATTTTCTAATTAGCAGAGTGAAGTCTTAATGAAACATGTTCCGGTCAATCTCTTTAAGGAGCATGTAGTATCAAGCATGTGTATTGAAATTCTTTTAAATTTTCTGTTATGCCCTTTTCAATTGAAATGTAGCATTGGCAGATGGTATGTTATGTGCATTTCTAGTTGCGTGGCCTTTTACTTTATGGACCATTTGTTAGTTCTGCATCCTCTCACGTGATTTTCAGATTTTCAGATCTTTGGGAATGTTTAAGTTAGTTGCTTTTGTAATGCTTGTACTTTATTTGGTGTTGCTTTTATGGCTAATTCAGGAAGCTTACTGATGTTTTATGGGAAGCAATATCCACCCGACAAGTTCTTTCATTATACCAGGGCATAGGAACGAAAAATCTGCAGTCCTTCATTTCACAGTTTGTCTACTTCTATGGGTATAGCTACTTTAAAAGACTATATATGGAGAAAAGTGGTTTTAAAAAGATTGGAACAAAAGCAAACTTGATTATTGCTGCTGCTGCAGGGGCATGCACTGCCGTTATCACTCAGGTGAGTCAATACTCACCATTTTGCAAGTTATGCTATGATTTCTTGAACACAATATAATACAATAACTATTCTTTCTTCCCAAATTATGCATATGAAATGGCACAGATGAATTTCTAAATGTGAGAAAGGGAGGGAGTGACCATAAAGATGGATTTTACATCTCTCAATGCCATGATATACAGAGAACTGTGGATAACTGGATATGCAATCAAAAGAACTGGTCAAATCTTACAACATGGAGCTTTTTAGAACATGATATATATTAGACTTACTGCTTCATTCTCTTTATTTGGTATTTCAAAATGTGATTTTTGCTTGTAATAAGACTATGGGTTTCAGTTTGGCATACTGCCCAGTTTGATTGTTGTGATGGCAGCTTATCTTGAAATTTCTCATTATTCTGATTTTCTGTCTATTGTCATTGTAAGAGTTTCTTCCATTCAATATGAGTGAATGTTAAAGGTTTAATATCATTTTTTTTTGGCTTACTATCATGTAGCCCCTGGATACAGCCTCCTCAAGGATGCAGACAAGTGCCTTTGGCAAATCGAAAGGACTTTGGGAAACATTGACTGAGGGCAGCTGGAGTGATGCATTTGATGGCCTCGGCATCTCTCTTTTGCTGACCTCGAACCCTGCAATTCAGGTACTTGACCTGGCCTTGTAGGTTCTCACTATAATGCAAATTGCTTCAAAATCTACATTTGGAGGTTACCGCATTTTGCTTAAGAGAATCGACTACACTGAGACAAGAGTTGTATATATTGCAGTATACAGTATTTGATCAGCTGAAACAAAAACTATTAATGAGAAACAAGAACGGTGCCGAAAAGACTTCGGTAACCCTTTCTGCATTCTCAGCTTTTGTTCTGGGCGCACTCTCAAAGAGTATAGCCACCTTTCTGACATATCCTGCAATCAGGTGCACAGTTATCACCTTAAACTGTAGTTTTAAATGCTTGAGATATAGAACTAACTGAGATTATATTCTCGATACAGGTGTAAGGTAGTGATTCAAGCTGCCGACACAGATGATGATGAAACTGAGAAAGCTCAGCGAAAGTCCAAAAAGACAATTTCTGCTGTCATATGTGCTATATGGAAAAGAGAGGGAATTTTTGGCTTTTTCAAAGGATTGCACGCACAGATCTTGAAGACTGTACTAAGCTCAGCATTGCTTTTGATGATCAAGGAGAAAATAGCTGCAACAACTTGGGTTCTTATACTCGCGATTAGAAGGTATCTCTTTCTCACAAGGGGGAGACTGAAAAGTACCTGATGTTGATTCATCTATGGTAATATGCTTGAAATTCTTTGTAGATAGTGTTGCATATTTAATTCCAAGAAAATGGGAGGATTTTACAAGACCTAGTTCAATTTCTAGATAGGAAGCTCAAATCCAGACGAATAAATACTCTTTAGTTAGAGAGTAACTGTGATTTTACCTGTCCTACATGACGTATCCTTGGAATGAGGAAGTTCCAATTTGAGAGAAATAATTTAATCCCGGAATTTTTTTCTCCAAAGAGACCAATTAAGTTGTGTAATTTATTACTTGTATTGTTTGTAATGCAAATTTATGTTCTCCCTATCATTTCTCGTTCTACAAAAATTCAAATAAATGATTTGTAGTTGTGGAAAGTAAGTTGCAGTCAGTGGGTTTCAATGGGAATGTCCTCATTCCCATCCTAGATCCAATTTACAGCGATGAGGAATTCAATTTTAGTTTTAATTTACGTCTTGAAACCTTGGCTTTTGCACATTTTGTGAACTACTGTTTTGAAGCTGATGGCATGCCACTCATGAACAAATTTTCTGATTTGTTTGCTTTAGGGTAGTTTGATGACTAAAGTTATGTATTCCATAGCACGTTATGCATAGCTTTTGCTTCTACAATCATAGTTATCATAATCGATCCAAAAAATAAGATTCACTGAGTTATTGGATCAACCCGTAGGTCACCAAGTCAACTTGGGTTAATTTTTTTAAAAAAAAAACAATGTTATTTTGCTCTTTTTTTTCTTGTTGTTAACTCGGCCAAGGTTTGGATTAGGTTTAGCCAAGTCAATGTGGTTATTAAAAGCTCGGGGGTCAATCAGGTTTTATTAGGTTAATGTTTTGTCTAGTTTAACTAATAACCTGGCTGTGTCCGGGGTTTTCCGAGTTAACCATCATACCGGGTTTAACATTTGCATGGTAACTTGTTCATTGGCAAGAGACTAACCATATTCAAATTGACTGATATTAAGCCAAATCTGACATTTCATCTGGCCACATTTCAATGTTGGCATGAAAGACTTTCAAACTCGGCGTACCTTCGAACTGTAGTAGTGGCTTTTTTTGAACGGCATTGCCCTCAAATTATAGCTTGATTTGATATGAATTCAAGTTCAGCTTCAAATTCAATTGCTCAACTTATTAAACTTCCAAGAAGTCCGAATGATGCCCTTGATAACATCAGTGGACTTCAAATCATGTTTTTCCTCTTTTATGGAGGCCTCTACAAAACGGCTCTTCTCAATCATCATCTTCCACCTGAAACAAAGAGAGCAACACAGAACTTACACGGCATATCAGATAATCTCAACTGCAATATCTATTGATATTTGTTATTATCACAGTGAGTCAGTCGTATTTAGCAGACCCGGTTCTAGATCATCTTGCAGATCACCGGAATAATCTGAATCAAATATCAAAATAGCAGCATTTTGATAGTTATTTCTTTTTTTTTCTTTGGTTGTCTACTAGCTCAGATTTGGACTTCGTTTGACCAAGATAACTGAACATTAAAAACCTGATCAAGTCGAATAGGTTTGGCTTGGTCAATATCATGTCTGGTTTAATTACAAATTCTTCAACCCATATTAGATTTCGAGTTCTATATTTTCTAAATCAAATATCAGGTGAGGTTGGCTTTAACAACTATGGATCCCACTGTGTTGTGTAATTTAACGAGAAAAAGATTTAAACTGGCCCAGTAAAGCATTTCAAACTTCATAAGACTAATAGTATGTTTGGAAATGCTTAAAAGTTTTGAATTTTTTTTATTAAAAATATTTTTTTTATGTTTTTAGATCGTTTTGATGTGTTAATATTAAAAATATTTTTTAAAAAATAAAAAAATATTACTTTAATATATTTTTAAATAAAAAAATACTTTAAACCACAACCACTATCATAATCCCATACAATCTAATCTTCGACTCTACTGAAAGTGAGGTTTATAGCATGGAATCCTTCTAAAAGTTCCGGGATGTGAAACCACGCAGGAGGAAGAAGAACATGTTAGTTGCCATTGAAGAATGCAAACTACAATGGGATGTTCTTTCTAGCAATTTTTTCATCGATGGCAATCACATATTTGCAATCACAACTATAAGTTTGACTGTTAGAAATCTCCTTTTGTGGTAATAATCATAAAATCATCTCCTATGATATGATATGATTTGCTAACAAGTAACAATAAAACTCAAAGTTATTAAATCCTAGTTAAGAAAATAATGTCTTTTTTTAAAAATAAATTAAAACAATATTATTTTATTTTATTTTATTTTTAAATCAAATTAGATTTTAATAAAGTCAATTTTTATATAATTTATTTTAAAATAAGTCACGGTCAGGTTATATACAGATCTATCAAGCCAACTAGAATTAATATATATATTATAAAACAGGCCTATAAAAAAACAATCTTACTTACTAATAGACTTTATCTTTCATCTTCATATGTATGGTGTTGCATTAACGAGGTAAAATCGTATGCATCCTTACCCATCATCTATCTAATGTTTTAAAAGCACAACTATGTTTTGCTTTAATTAGGTTCTTGAAAATTAACATCTTGTTTTTTTTTTTAAAAAAAAAAACATCCCAGAATGTGTTTGAATTGTGTTTGACATAACTTTTCAAGATATATTCCCAATTTAAAAAAAATATTAAACTACTTTTTTTTAATTATTTTATATGCTTATGCAAAAAAACATATAAAAAAATCAATTTCTTCAAACATGTTTTTATAAAAACACCAACCATGTTATCATATACACATTTAATTAGTTAATCATATCTCGAGTCAATTGAAAGCATAGTTATTAAACTTAATCCGTGGCTACATGAATTGATTCAAGTAATACATGACCTGAAATCTATCATATATTAAGGTCTCGTTTGTTTGCTGGAAAGTAATTATTTTTTAGAAAGTGGTTTTCTTGGAAAGTAAATTCCCAGAAAGTGAATTATTTTTTGATATTTAGTAATCATGAAAAACAAGTTGAAAAATACATTTTAGTGTTTGGTTATGTTAAGGAAAATGAGTTAGAAAATTATTAATGCTTTATTTTTTTCAAGTTTATTAAAATAACGAGAAATAAATCTTACAAATTAAAAAGTTGAATGAGAATGAAATTGAAAAAAATCTAATTTCATAAATTATCTAAAAAAATAATAATAATCAAAATAATGGAGATCAAATTTAACAAATAAAAAAATTGAAAGATGATGAAATTAAAATAATAATAATTACAATTTTATAAATTATTTCAAATAAAATAAGTAACAATCAAAAGAATGCGGACCAAATTTGATAGATAAAAAATTTCAATTAAAAAAATGATAAGAGAAAAGCAAATAATAATTATAAAAATGAGGATCAAAGTTAATATAAAAATCAAATTAAATTAAATTTTAAGGGATGAAATTAAAAAAAAAGATTCAAACAAAATATATATCAATCAAAAGTTTGAGGACCAAATTTGATACAATTAGTAAATAATATGATATTTCTAAATTTTTCACAACTTTTGAAAAAGTGTTTTCCACCCAAAATAAAAGGAAAATACTTTCGTGTAAATCAAATCAAATTTATCTTTGACTGGAAAGTTTTTTTTATTGACCAACTTTTCTGATAGCAAATAAACACATGAAAGTTTTGAAAGTGATTTCCAAAAAATCACTTTCTAGACAAACAAATGCCCCTTAAGTTCTAACTTAGAAAAAACATTGACATAATAAAACTCGATTGACTTTGTTAAATTTTTAGTGATGTGATTAATCTAATTAAATCTGATGCAAATATAATTAGGTTTACTCAAAATATTTTTTTTAAAAGATTAACACAATATTATTTTAATTAAAAATAATTAATTCAAATTAACCTAATTATTCGATCCAGTGAGCTATATCCTTATTGGGTCTCTAAACCGTGTTTGACGACCATGGGGCTTACCTTTTCTATAATAACTGGCCAACTCAACCCAAAAAGTTCATAATACCGGCCCAATCCAATCCTTAATTTTTTCTTACCTTTTTATTAGCTACTGCTACGATCCAAAAATTTATTTATTTTTGGTAAAAAATAAAATAAAATAATAACATTCCTTTGCTTTGCTATCATCTGATCGGACAGGGACTTCACGCTTTGCATGTAAGACAACAGAAACCTCTTTAAAGAAAGGAAAAAAAGAGAGAAGAAAATCAATAAAAACCCAACGCGGGAGCGCGCGAGAGAGAGAGGTCTGTTAGGTTCCTGAGAAAGAGAAGAGAAGAGAAAATCGGAAGGAAGAAGAAAATATGATGTCAGGAGGAGTAGGCAAATACACACACATTGATAATCAACCACAAGTCTCTGGATCTGTTCCTGTAAGTCTCTCCCTCTCTCTATACTTTTCTTGATACGTATTTCTATACGTGTTATCCGTATTCAGATCTATTTATCTTCTGTTTCGATTCGATTTTCTAGGCTGTTCCAGATCCCGGCCACGTCACCGTCCAATTCACCGGTACTCACTTTTTTTTCGAATTTCCTCACTGTTTGGCAGCTGAGAAAATCGAGAAGAAAATATCTCAAATCGAATTAATTAGTTTCGATTACTGTTAATGATAATTGTTCTTTATGAGCTGATTGATTAGTTTGATATTTTTTTTATTTTTTTGTTTGGTGTTTATGAAGTAATAAAAAAGAAAAATTGATTTGTAATGTATTATTTGTAGCAGATTCGAATCTGCAGACATTTCCTCCATCAGGTTCGCAGGGGAAGATCTCAGGTGGATCCCGCCCGCCTCGTGATGCTGATGGTATGCTATGTTACGTTTTTTTTATTCGAGTTGGTTTTTGTATAATTAGCCATGTGAGCTTATACATTGAGTGATTTAGGAAAAATGTGATAGTTTGGTCATTTGCTCGATTTCGTGTTGAAAACCAAATAATGGAGTTAGTCTTTGGCTATAAGTTGTAAAAATTTCCCTGTTTTTTAAGCTGAGAAGTCTTAAATAGCATATGCACCTTTGAGTGCTTGTCAAAAATAGGTTGGTAGCTTAAGTTTTGTGATCTTTTTTCCTATCATGGCTTGTTGATCTCTGTTATTTATGAGGTTTTAGATTTTATAAACATAAAAAAGGCGTAGATTCCATTTTATGAACATTAATTGAAGAAGAGTGATATGTGAAGTGAAGGACCAATAGTTCTGATGTGGAAAAACTATTTCAAGGTGGATTTGACTGAGTGCAACTTGATGATGGAAGCTGTAGTTAGAAGATGTTGTGACTGTCCTTTTTTCCCGCACCCCTCTTATATGAACAGTTAAATCACTGGACAATTGAGAAATGCTTTTCAAGGGAAAGGCTATAACAATTGGGTTTCTGAGTGTCAAGGGGTTTGAGTGAGAGTGATTTGGTAGAAGTTGTAGTTAGATGTTATGAATGCCCTTTTCTTTTCACACCCTTTGTATTTGAATAGTTTGACTGCTAAACAATGTTGGAAATGGCCTTCCGGGAAATGACTTGGCAAACTGGATTTGTTGCTATGACCAATCCCGAGGAACTAAGTGAAGGCTGGTGAATGAGGGCACTAATGTTAATTTCCAAACGTGTGGTATTTCTTTTCTGGCTTGGTCTGGTGAAATCTTGGAAATTGTGTTGTTGCAAGTTGGTAAGTCTGTTTTAAAAGTCATAGAATATTCACTGTTTTGAAGCCAGTCTTAATGGTGTAGCATTTGACTTCATGTTAATGATAAATGGCAAGATTTCTTTCTGTTGATGCAGATACGTTTTCAAAACCTATTTCTGGTTCTGACGAACCCCAGCAAGGTGGTTGGTTTCGAACATTCACAATTGCTGCATACAAGCCATACTTTGATGTTGACACTACTGAAGTTTTGGAAAGGATCAAAGATTCACTTTTCCCATTTAGAGGAACTTTTACAGAAAAAACAGCCAACAACCCAGATCTGTGAGTTATCTTTTCCGAACACGGCACTTTGATATATGGTCTTAATTGATTAGAATGTCAAATTATCATCATTGAATTTGTGAGGAACTTTTTATTGAGATTTTCTCACGCATTTGTTTACTAATGCTTGACTAGGAAAGTGTAACTATGTAAAAAGAAAGAAAAAACAAAGAAGGAAAATGTTTAGCCAACTGACACAATCTTGTCTTTTATATTCTAGTTTAATAGTTGAACATGTGTTAAGAGGGGCTAACCATCTGTAGTCTAATATTTCATATCAGCTGTTTTCTATCTAGCTGATTGCCTATCCTGTAGATATAGATAGTTCAATCTCATATCCTTGAGATTGCTTTAACTTTTGGGGATTTAAAATTGAAGTTCTTGCCTTTGCTTCCTCAAATAACCAAAACATGAAATATTCTAGAAACTGCTCATGCTGGCACAAGGACACGATACTTGTGCTTTATAGCCTTCCTGCGGTGCTGATTGCTTATTGTTTCTGCAATAAGTCACCAATTTTGCAAATCCCTTGAATTTGATGACATGCTAAACTCATTTGTCTTTTCTTTCGTCTTTTCCACATGTTAGAAACATGTGTCATTTTAAGCTCAATATCTCTGCAGGTATGGACCATTTTGGATATGCACCACCCTAATCTTTGTAGCGGCCTCCATTGGCACTTTTGTGACATATATAGCACACAAGCTGCAGAAGAAAGAATGGAACTATGACATAAATCTGGTGACTTGGTCTGCTGGAGTGTTTTACGGCTATGTCCTTCTTGTTCCTCTTGCATTATATGTAATTCTCAAGTACTTTTCAGCACCATCGGGCCTTGTCCAACTGTTCTGTCTTTATGGCTACTCCTTATTTGTCTTTATTCCAGCATTGGTAATGTTCTCTTCTTCTCCCTAACCATGACCTTTTGTTATTCCTTAAGCTTATACATGCCTGGTACTTAGAAAAATCCAGATTGTAGTATGAAGCACAGATGTGATTATCTTTTCTGCAGTTAAAACAAGAGAAAATTTTACGAATGCAAACTTAAATTCTCATGTACTTGGTTGCAGTGCCTCTCAGTGGTGCCCTTGGAAATTTTCAGATGGGTGATAGCAGGTGTGGCAGGGTTCATGTCAGCAACCTTCGTGGCACTTAATCTCCGAGCCCATATTATGTCCGCAGGTGAAAGGTGGTTTTTGATCGTTGCCGGTATCTTTCTTTTGCAGTTGGCTCTATCCGTTGTATTGAAGCTTTATTTGTTCACAGTTACTGTATAAGAAAGAATATTGTTCCATAAAGAGAGGCGAACGGGTTGTAGATGACAAAAATGAGTCTTTTTGGTCTTTATATCCTCCTTTTCTTACAACAATATTTTGCTGAAATATTTTTCAGCAATTAGGACCCACTTGTATTCATTCATTCGTGGCAATATAACTCAAATCATTAATGTGATATTGTGTTTTGTTTTGCTTGTTATAGAACTGTGGAGTCTCCGCAAAATTGCAAATTAATGATAGTTTGGATGAAATTCTGTTCGAGCACATTGACAGTGGTTAATAGCCTTTGACTGAGAAATGTAATCCATTGAATCCGTAACATATGTGTACGTGTTTTCGATAAAGTTAAAAGAAACTGGTAAGCATCTAATATGATGTTTTTTAATTTTAATTATTTTTCTAGTTAATTTTAATTATTTGTTATTTGAAGTTGATGTTTATTTTTATAGTAAAGAATTCTAATGCTAGAAGAATTTTATTAGTTATGTAAATTTTAATTAGAAATTATTTCTTTTAAATTATTCGGAAATAAAATATTAGAGATTTTTGTTCTAAATTTGTTTACAGTAGGCTTGAGAATCCTAGATTTATTTATGTTGTGCATCTAATCGATTTCTCCAATTTTGGTTTGGATGGTTTGTTATTTATTGGTATAAAAGAATTGGGATTTAATTTAGCAGTGAAGACTAACTAATACTAGTTTAAAAATATGAGTGAAAACTGACTGGAAATTAGTTTGGAAATACAGCTTTCACTATTATAAAATAACTAAAAGATATTAGTAAAATAAAAAACAAACTAAAAGGTATCCGTAAAAATACATTTTACTTTTAATTGGAACAGTGAAACGATGCTTTTACTGTTAACCAAAAAAACTAAAGAAGCTTGCAACTGAGGGTATAATTGTTTTTTCCAGAGAATTTATTGCAAAATTGATGGGGAATAAATTAATCAGGACACTTTTTTTTTTTAATTATAGTGAAATGACTATTTTATTCTTGAAAACAAAAAAAAATTAAGCTTTCAATCAAGATTCTTTTATCTTTTTAAAAAAATTGCATAATAAAGTTACAATTACATTCATACCTTTGGAGAAAAAAAAAAGAACATGCAAAAAGGGATTTTTTTATCTTTTCTATTATTTTAATACGTGAAATGACAAAATCATCCTTGAAAAGAAAAAAAAGGATGGTTTCAAGAGCATTTTAGTCTCTTCATTCTTTTTTTGTTGTAATTTTTTGATTTAGTTAGGAGCTGTTTAGTAATTTTAAGTGTGACAACCCCGTACCTTTTGGGCGGTGCGTGCAGGGCCTTACGGTTACCAAAACTCTCCATCCACGACAGTGTTGAGAGTGACAAGTCATTTTCTTTTGACAGTGTAGCGCGTGCTCATGACGGGGGTCTAGTTGGGCTGCAATAAAGTTTTTTTTCTTTCCTCTCTCATGCCCTTGATATTCCACCAGCCATTCCAAAAAACAATTGTGTCTTCCAATTTGTAATTTTATCGATCTTAGCCCTCATTCTTTTAATTAATATTTATTTTGCTTTTTTTTTCTAAATTTTATCCATATGCATTTTATTTCTTTTGATTTTTGTATTCAATTTGGTCCTCCTACTTTTGATAACTCTTTTTATGTGTTTTATACTTTTCTTAATTAATTTTCTTTTTCAATTTTGTTCCTTAACATTTTATTGTTTTTTTTTTTAATATAATTTTGGTCCTCATTCTTTTAATTGCTATTTTCTTATTATTTTCTTGATTTATCTTTTTTTTTTCATCGATATTTTATTTCATTTAGTTTTTTTCTTATCCAATTTTGGTTCTCATTCTTTCAATCATTTTTTTTTATCATTTTCTTAATTTACTTTGTTTTCCAATTTAGCCCTTAATTATTTTCTTTCATTTTGTTTTTATACCGAATTTGATCCATATTGTTTGGGTTTTAAATTTTTTTACAGTTGAAAATTTTACTTTATCATTTTTCCATGATTTCCTTCCTACGAAATAATCCTCGTCTCATGATTCGGGCCCGATTTAAGTTCGGTCTTTTTTTGGGGTTGTTTATTAAAATTAATTTTTTTTCAAATTCATCATTTTACATGTGGTTATTAGGCCCTTTAACTTCATTGTTTGTTCCACTTTTCTTTTTGTTAAACTATCATGGTCTCTTATCTCAGGTAATAGGTTAGTCGAGTTAACCCGGGCTAACTAAAATTTTTCTTCCTCGATGTTTTGTTTTATGAAATTGATTTTTTTTTCTTCCAATTTCATCATTTAACATTAAATTATTGGCCCTTGAGCTTTGTGATTTTTTTGTTTTTTTTTTGTTGGGTTTTCTTAAGTGCGAGTTAGTCAAGTTAGCCTGAGTTTTCTTTTTCAATATTTTTTTCTTATTTAACTTTGTTTTTTTTTGCTAGGTCCTTCTTTTAAAAGTCTATTTTTTATCCTGATCTAACATTGTGGGTGACAGGTTTGTCGAGTTAACCAAGGTTGACTCGGTTTTTTTTACGACATTGATTTTTTTTAACATTAAATTATTGGCTCTTGAGCTTTGTCATTTTCTCTCTTTTCTTTTTGTTAAGTTATCTTGAGAGAGGATTAGTAAAGTTAACCTGAATTAGCTTGAGGTTTTTTTTTTATGTTTTTTTTTATTGAACCTTGGTCTTTTTTTGCTAGGTCCTTCTTTTGAAATTCTATTTTTTTTTTATCTCAATCTCATATTACAGGTCGTGAGTTAGTCAAGTTAACCCGGGTTGACTCAAGTTTTCTTCTTCAACATTATATTTTTTGATTTTTTTTTGTTTCATCCTTTGACTTTAAGTTATTAGACCTTAAGCTTTACAATTTCTTTTCTTTTTTCTTTTTGCGGGTTATTTTGATTTCATATTCTTGATTGCGTATTAATAATGTTAACCTGGATTTGCTCAAATTGTCATTGTTTGGGTGTCTTTTTTTACCTTACAAAACATTTGACCTGACTTAAGGTATAACGCAGGTAACCTATCTAGTAATACCTAATTGTGATGAGATCAGTATTGATCATGAATTGTGAATCATCACTAATCACATATCATTACAAGTCCTGTTTAAGTGTTTGTTTGGACAAATACAGTGAGTGTTTTATAATAGAAAGAACATATATAAGTATGGTGAAGAAAACATAAAAATAAATAAGTTAATTTTGTAGTGAATTTTTATTTTTTCAAAATAGAAAAACATGATATATCTTATCCATCTTGATTGTCTATATCTTTTCTGTCTTGAAATTATAACCAAACATTGTCTAAAAATTCCCAAGTCAAACAAGTGAGCTTGAAATCTATCCATGGGGCATTAACTGTAAAGTGATGATAATTAACATTAAAGAGATGCTTGGAATTCATATGAATTTCATCCCAAACTAATCATTTCATCAAATTTGACTTCGTAGAAATCCTTTTCAGTTCTCACCCGGTGGGTAAGATGTGCTAGCTTGGTATACAACACTGATATTGCCACACCCCGCGTGATGTCAAGCGATGACGAGTTTGTCTCCTGAGAGGTATGTGAAAAAAAAGTTTTGGATATAATTATAAAATTATGATTATAGATTTTAAAAGTCGTCATCTAGTATTATGGTTACTAAAAAATCTATGGTCTGCGAGAGTTTGGGTATTTGACTGGCTATACAAGGGAAAAATACATTACTTCCAGTGCATCCTACCTAAGATAAACTGCATTGTTCTTTGATTGTTTTTTTACGTCATGTTTCTATCCGTTGGTTTTTTTCTAAAGTCTAAGATAGATCTTTCTTTTTGAGAAAATCTCTACTTCATTGGGTTAGAGCTTAATTGTTCTAAAGCCCGAATATTAGAATTACATTTATTTCTTAACTATAATTAATTCCTAATGTTCTGAACAAAATAATTCTTATGATTTTTTTTGTATTTTAGTCAAATTTTAATGGATAATCATAAACTGGTTATGATATCCAATTTGCATTTTAAAAACACGAGAAAGATGCAATTTTTTTTTTAATGGAAATATGCTTGGAAAACTTTTAAGATTCGACCATTGCACAAAAACAAAACATTTTTGTATATATGTTTTTGAATAGAGGAAATTAATTTAATTTTTTTTGAAAATTTTTTAATTTTTAATTTTTTTTAAGAAAGGTTTTGGAGAAAAACTGAATATTTTTAATACCGGGTTTGTATCTTACAATGTAAGTTTACAGCCTAATATTATGAAAAATAGTTAGAAAAACATGCACGAGGCCATAAATATTTTTAAAATGTCCTTTGGAAAATTTTCCTTTCCTTTTCTTTTTTAATATTATTATATTATTATTAAAAATAAAAAAACTTTATTTGGTCTTCTAAAATTTCAGTCTTCTCAATTAAGCCTAAATTGGGCTCCCAAACTTAAGTTTTCACCAATTAAGGCCCTAAAAAATGATTTTGACATATTTAAAGTATAATTAAGTCCGTGCATCTAATTAAATCCTTCAATCGGATCCAAATTAATTGTTAAACATAATTAAACCTTAAATTAAGCCAATGATTAAATTAAATTGGCATATTAAAAATCTAATTATACAGATTCATTCAATAATCATTTAATTTGACATTGAATCTGTATTGTTTCTCCAGTTTTGGGCACCATAAGGTATTATCAGGCTTCCGACTTCGTGTAAAATTGTAAATTTTAGGGAATAACCCAAATATAAATTATGACAAGTATCAAATACGATACGATGAGGTAATGAAGATGTAAACCTCATTTTTGTTGGTCAATAGCATAATCATACCTTGCACCAAAGTGAAAGGTCATTGATTCCCTTGACATCAGAGTAATTAGGTTATCTATCATTCCACAGCATATCCATTCCTGCCTGTCATTTGATTCGAAAAGTTGCAGAGAATGGGCTTGAAACACAACAAATCCACATTAAACTAAACATAAATTAACTTTTTGAAGAAAAACTATGTGCTTAGTTAATTACCACCA
>Ga0307518_10000315_pt1 | contig 36574 bp, 43 predicted proteins | sample 25_EM_MG_FD_203889 | JGI IMG/M metagenome (GOLD analysis project Ga0307518, IMG submission 203889) | Populus trichocarpa ectomycorrhiza microbial communities from riparian zone in the Pacific Northwest, United States - 25_EM | ecosystem: Host-associated > Plants > Roots > Unclassified | place... | reverse complement strand
AAAATGACTATTCAAGGTCAGCTGGGTAGTTCCGGTGCGGATGGTTGGTCTCTCAGATGGGTTTCCCGTAACATAAAAACCCCCTCTCAAAGACCTCTATTGGTACCGAGAACTGGTGCCTTAGGTGGAAACTACTGTAGTGCGATGTATGCTTATGTAAGTATGTAAACAAACCATAACAGTCTGTTTATCTCCAACATCTTCTGCCATCGGCCTCTCTCCACTGAGCTCCTTCGACCAGCAAAGATTGCGGTTCAAGGGCCCCCCGTGTCTTCCTTCTGCACGGGACCATCTTAATATTGCACATATATAAGTACGTCGAGGTAGACATTTCATTCAAGTGAAGGTGATGCTACAAAGACTAAATGACAAATGACATAAGAATGTGTTGTACAATGATACTATTCCGCATGAAATGGACAACACCACCAACAGCTGAAGTTATTAGTAGCTTCAGCTCCTGCACAGGAGTCCCCACACCCTCTCCAAGACAACAAAACATTAAAGTCTCACCAAGTGGCAAGTACAGATAACCACCTGGGCGATAGAACCCTCACAATGCAAATGCAATGGTTGCACCCAGTGACTGGAGCAATGAGAAGACGGAGTTGGACGCGACGTTCCCGCCATTGACGAAGTGTTGCCAGAGTGCAGCAAAGGAACCTATACATAAATTAATTAGTACGTCATCGCAAATGTCGCCAGCATAACCATTTATACCTCTCGCGACTCCACTGAGCGTAAAACCCAAAATATTGAGCAGCTGTCGCAAGCAAAGGTTGAGAAGCGGCCAGAGAGTTTGGGTAATCAATGAGAAAATATTTGCCAGCAGTCGCGAGGAAAAGCCAAGAAGCAACCAGAAAAAATTGGCAATCAACAAGAAAAACTTTGCCAGAAATTGGAAGGGCAGTGTCACTAGCTGCGAGAGAAAGGCAAATGTAATCCCGATGACCGCTGGCCCATATACAAATAAAAGGACCAGTCCAACTGGAATGCTAATACTAATATATGGGTGACTGGTCACAAAGAGCCGGAAAGCAGACCAGTAGTCTGCAGCATTGGCATCGAGCCACGCAATCCCTTCTTTGATCACATGAAGAGCAGGCGACAAGTAAGAAATAAGCTCGTCTAGAAGAGCACCAAAGTCGATGTCTGGGATGTCGGCAGTGGTAGAAGTGTTCAAACTCGAAGACCTGGGACTATTACCAGTCAATATCTCAAGTCGATCCTTCATTCAATCAGACTAGCAACTCACCGAAAGGGGAGTCTCATCGAGCGGGGAGGAAGTGGTGCAGCGCGAAGATATAAGAACAGTGTACAGGAAAAACAAAGGGTGCGAGTATAAGTAGAATACGATACCCGCTCTGAGAATATATATGAAATGAAACATGCGGCAACAGCATGGTAACAGGCATGCCAGCAACGAACCAAAACGGGGAACAGATGCACATTTGCAAATGACAGCAGGTTTTGCTAGTTGGGGACAGTGATAAGTTTAATTACCGAGAGCCCAGATTGAGACTGTGTGCAAGGTAAGGTGATATTGGCTTACCTCGAACTCCTGATCTGCATTCCCGCCGCAGACAGTCACGGCTAGGATTGCTCGCTGTTGAAAAGAGTCAGAATCCTGATAGCCTTGCTCAAGAAAGACAACGGTTACTTTGAAGGAATCCAGATGTGGATCCGCTCAATGTGAGCGTCTCCTTTCTTTCGTGTGTCCCTAACTCGATCCCGAAACATACCATATGGTCGAGAATATACCGGTTTGGAAGACTTGCGTCTCCGCATCATATACCTATCCACGATCAGGATAAGCTTTCCAATGTTGTTGTCTCGTCGGTCAGTTACAGAACGCCTCGTCCAAAGCCTCATCTAATAATAACAGGATAGCATACGCCATTGGATCATCTTCCTCTATGATAAATTTATCAGGAAGGAGGAAGTTGACATGGAACTCCGGCTGGAATGTGAAATTGCTAACTTCGAATTCCACTCACCAGGTCGCGATATAAACCCTCAGAAAAAGCAATTATGCATGTCATCTCCGAATTAAGACTCGTGGAGATCATACTCCTGGCGCACGGATCCGACTCCCTACCGTCAACGTGAACCAGCAGCATTTAACTATGCTATCCTAATTTTCACACCAAATGGACTCCAAGATCGACTGGTTCAATGTACTCCGGGTACTTGGAAACGATCCTGCGCGTCTAGCATTTGTAGCGGTCAATTACCTTCGTTTCAAGATCCACTCGATCTCGAGCGTATCGGGTGGGGCACCCACATTGATTCAGCCCTTGCTCTAATCGCCGATATCCGCTTGCCCCTTATTGATGTTTGGGCTCTCGCTGTATGTCGATGCATTGTCTCCAGGCCGTGGGAAGCGGAGTCCCGAACGTTGGCTGCGCGATGCACCTCGAGGGGGTCTAGAAGACCTTGATGGAACACCCTTAGCCTCAAGGCTCTCAGGGTGGGCCTTCTGCCGACGTTACTTAAGTACGAGCCGCTCTTGCCCTTTGCTGACCGATGGAACGATGGAAGAAGATTGCTGAAGGAAAAAGTCAACAAGCGTCGTGAGCTGTTGAAACGGGACAAGTTGAGCCCCCTAGCTATTCCGAATTGTCATAACGAAATGGCCATGTGATTGGCAGAAGCTTATGGGCGCTTTGCTGAAGATGCTCGAGGCTCGAGCACACGAAAGCATCACCCCTTTGGGCGTTCAAGCACTGTGGGGAATGTTTGCATTCGTGTTACTGTAGCGAGGAATGTCAGCGATACGACAGGAAGAATGGTACACAAAGCGTACTATCAATGAATCCAGTATCGCTCCGTGCGAGCAAGCAAGAATGCCATCGACGGTTACCGGCCATCTAAATCTTAAACCTTAGGGGGGATAGACATCGTCTTTGACTCGACGTGTCCTAGGGAACCGACCCTGTTCAAGATCAAATGTCCATGGGAAAGAAATTTCGTAAGAGGAGTGGTCTCTGCTTGTCAAGTGGGCAAGGCGGTCCAAGAGGCAGCTAATCCTCGTCTGGGCATATATTGCTGGAGGAAACTGGAGGAAGATCTTGCTGAGGTTGTACGAGTTGAAACATGTGTTGGCGAATGACTGGGATGGCGAATATAGGCTGGAGTTGCCGCACCGCTTTCTTTTATGTTCACTTGTTGTGGCCGACCTTCCGAAGTGTGGCATGAGAACACGGTTGGGACGTGGCTTAAAAGGGGATGGAGACCAGTGACGGGGTATGGTCACACCCAGTGAGCGCGCTTGTTTGTACTATCGTCACGTCGAATCACGAGTCTTTCTCCGGACCTACCCCTGCTCAGCTTCGCCCAATCATAACGAAAATGTGGCCCAGACTATCAGACCTGCAAAAGGCGAAATAAATGAACTTGTCGATCGTTCCATCGATATGATATCAAGCACCACGATCGAGTCGCTCGATTCGAGGACGAATCTTGGTGCAGTACACGGCAGCTATCCACTTGTCGCCAACGAAACCCAACATGTATTTGCATAACGTTTCTAAGTCTGCGGTTGCTCCGAAACGGGTACATACGTCCACTGGTTTGGTGATCCATGATTGTGCTGACGCGTGTGTGAGGAGGCCCAGAGTAAGGTGGATTTTGAGAGTCAGTATTCGGAGTCGGAGTGGTCGCTCCTCGACTTCAACTCCGCCTAACATCTAGCCCAGCTGCTGATCGTCGACCGTCTAGAAGGCGGTATGGGTAGCTCTAAACCCAACCGGTTCGGCTGATCCAGTATCCTCCAGCGATGCCAACGAGTCCTCTTCTTTGGATGCGACGATGGCGTCGGGAAGGAGATGGAGACGGCAAATCATCAACGAGGCCAGATGATCCACACCATCCTTCACCAGTGACAACCGGCTTTTCTAATGTATCGTCCGTTATTCCACTTGGTCACCAGGTGTGCATAACTGACGGTGCTGTCATTGGCCACAAAGTGACTAGTCCACGAGCCCTACTTCAGACACGCGTATATACAGGTTCCATCCTGTCGCCACCATGGAATGGCTTCGCCCGTCCACAAGACTGAGCTCTAGTAACACGGCTATCCCGATATCTGGGAACCTGGACGGATGAAGCGCCGCGGGTCTTCCTCCTGATCCGAATGTGTCGCTGCGGGCCGAAGGTTGGCACTTGCAAGGTGCGTGATCACTGTCGAGCAACGGAAGAGTATGGAACCGAGTGCGGACTTGCTTCTAGCTCAGGTAGCACTCCAACGAGGCACGAGGATGCGCTCGTGATTGTCTGGTTCGTCGTGCGTGGTATCTAAGGCTTTTACTAATACCAGGTCGGAAAGTGACCCATTCCCAAGAATATACTGGATGAAATGTGCCGATGGGAGTGCCATCTTGGGTGGAGACTGAGTACTGGGGCCCTCACTGCTAAATGGTATCCAGCCATGTCCGATGCAACATGATCTCCATATATCACCTTGTGAACAAGGTTGGAAATGCGTCTCATTTTTTTCGACTGCGACGGCCTTTTTCTAGTTGAAAACAGGTTGGAAAAATAGTAATGAAAATTACTAGAATTCAACTCCACCATGCTTCGAAGGGACGAAGCCGTGCACTGCTACACGCTTTATCAATGCAAGGTGGATGTAAGAGTTCGTGATAGTATGTATAGAAGATAGCTCGCATGAAGGCGTTATATCCATCCAAGTTCAGTAAGTTAGAGAAGAAAGGACGATACAAAAGTAGCAATTACGTGCTACAACAACAATATGGATTTGAAGAGCTCATCGATCAGACCGCATCTAGAGCGATAAGCGGTAGTCATACTCCTCTTGTGCGCTCTGCGCAATCCACAATACGACCGCAGAAAGCATGAGTGCAGTGTTTTGCGACACGTTGGCATAGCCATAGTAGGTGTATTGCTCGGGGTAGTCGTGCATGAGGTATTTGAGTACAAGCAAGGACTGTGCGCCGTTCGGGTGAACTAACATCAGAAACGTTCCGCTACTAGGAGAAAGGGCATGCGTACCACACTGCCAGCAAGTCCTCCCGCCATCAAGGCAAACCCGATGAACAAGAAGAGTCGTGCACGCCAAACTGCAGCTGTGTCTCCAAATCCATCATCACCCTTGATGCGGTCCTTGTCAATGAGGTTGATGATAAGCATTCCGATGAGCGAGCAGATGCCTGGAACCCAATCGACAAAAGTTACGTGTACGGGAGGGGGAATCTGAGGATCGCCATAGGGAGCATGGGCATGAGCAGATAGGATGGCAGCATCGAAGAATGTCCAGTTGGCCAGGGCGAACTATGTGTCGTGCAACCGGTGGGCATTGGAAAGGAGGGATTTAGCAGTAGCACACATGGAAGAGATGAACTTACGAGTGCTCCCGCAAGATAAATGCCAATGGTACGCCTATATTTTCCTAAGTTTAGATCCGGGAAGGGATTCAGGCACACTCTGCGAGGATCATAATTGGAACGAGGGAACGACATTGTGCAGAACCTGGTACTCGGTGGGTAGTGACGACAACGGACTCGGGTTGTGTGTTCGTGATTGGTTGGTTGTCCAGTGTAAGGCTTACTAAGCCACCCCTATACCACGACTCCTCATGGCAAGTTGACCTTTCAGTTGGAAATCTACATCCATACTTACACGCATTACAAAGCTGAATCGCGGTACGTGCAGGCAACCATCTACATTCTCCAACACCATGGCAGAGAACTGGGTTGGACTGAATAACCTAGATAGTCAGCTCAGTGAGTCAACGATTGTTGTCTATCTTTGCTCACCACAACGTCAGTTTGATAAGTTTCTCAGTAACCATCCCGCGCCTTGCCATCCGGACGACTTGTTTCGCGTGCTATAGAAGCTTTAGCAGTAGACTCAAGGCAAGCCTCAGAGTAATCACCAGACTAAGATGTGGTATCCGACGGCCTTCACCTATACCTGCTAGGTCCCGTTGATTATTATAACCACCCATAAGTTACCTGGACCTATTAGTGAAGTACCAGAAAACGGCACCTTCGCCTTGCACTGACATCATTGTCTTCACCATCCTTGTCAGTGAGTGCTCTGGAAATGTCTAGGCAGTCTCTTCGGTAGTCATGATGCTCATTGTAGCGGAAGCGCTAATCTTGGCCAGTGATCTGACACTGGTAAGTCCTATAGTCATTTGAGCTGGTATTCGTGTTCTGTTCTGTTGCAGTATGCAAAGGCTGACGATGTCCCCTTCATTTGGGTCGCCTTGCAGGTTTTCTTTCAACGCTTGGAAGTCCTTTAGTACGCTAGACCGCGATGCCGTGACGTTTCGCCGTCTCAGCTGCATAGTGTGTTTCAGATTTCTTTGACTGTTAGAGATGCACGCACAAGGTCTCCCAAAGATAATTTTTGTTGAAGGCATCTTGCCAGCCCTCCGCCATGCAGGAGCGAATCGATTGTTGTAACTTGTGATGTACAGTATCCACGATGGAGTGAACTAGTAAGAAGGAACCAAATCAGTCGTAGGGCACGCGTGTATTCATAGATAGGGGTTGCGTTCATCGGAAATCAGCCAAGGGTCAGCGACACAGATTGATAGTGAGGTCTGCAATGGACACATAGTATTCCGTGTATCGACAGCGCTGTATATGTATTACGCTTTACAGATCCTGTGCGTACCAAGTTCACCATAGAGTGAGCTGGATCAGGTTTTCACTGTCCTTCACACAGCTAGCAATCCGTATTACTCTCTCCTCGTCTGAATCTAACCCGATTGCTTTCAAAAGCTCGACCATGTTGTCATACGCTCAGGAACTTGTCCTCTCCACGATATCCAAGCTACTGGCGGCGACTGTAAGCCCTTCTTCGAGTGCTTCTGGTGAACAAAGTCCCTTCTGCAATGCACTTGCAAGTAATTTTCCGTAGACCATGCTCGCCGACTTGTTCCCCAGTGCCCGTGTCACGAGCGAGTAAACGAACCACCAATGATTGTCATGGTCAACCAGTGAGAAGTACTCGTCTACTACAGCTTGGGAATCAGTTGAATCGGTAATTTGTGCTGCATACCACCTGGATACGTTTGGAGTAGAGGATCTTGATCGGTCATACTAAAATCATTTCAGCATTCAGATAAGATCAGCAGAGTAGAGTTGTACCTGGATATTATAGATGATACGGCGACGGTTTGCTAACGAAAATTCCTTGCACAGGTCTGCCAACTTCTGTTGGTTTTAATTAGTCACAAAAATCCGCAATTGTGAAGGTTTAAAAAGGACTCACAAGCAGGTGGCATCTCAGCCGTCCGTTGAGTACGCAATCGGAACCTGCAAGGCTCCGGGCATTCGCTGCCCATTCTGTTCGATGATCATAACTTTGAGACCAGCCATCGCCCCAGTGGCCTGATATCCATCGTGTTCCATTCCAATAGGAACGATCCATATCGGCGCTCTGTATGAACATAGCGAGGCTGATAATGTCCCCTTCCTTTGGATTACTTTGCAATTTGTATCCGAGTTGTCCAAAGAAAGGCTCATGGGATATATGGGTTGAACGCAATGGAATCATCCCTATTTTCATCAACTCCACCCTGAAACAAGCGAAGCCGATGCCACGACGCCTCGCCTTTTCTGCCTCAAAGTATTCCTCGATGGTGCTCTCGCGAATTGTCGGGGGACCTTGAACAGGATCTCCCCAGGATAGATATCCCTGTTCAAACGCTCCCTGACAACTCTCTAGCAAGCAGTTGCAGATAATGTCGTAGCCTTTTTCTTTCGTCCCAATCATACCGGTACCTCTTGCCATTATGACGCATAGATTGATATAGATCCCTGCCCTTTCTGGCTCATCGATTGCCCGGTCAAATATGAGCTTGACAACCATTTTGAGCACTTTGTCTTGCACAGTATGCTTGCATTTGATAATCCAGTTGATCATTCGTTCACCGATGAAACCGACATTCTTCCTGGTCAGCTTGTTCAACAGCCCTGTGAACCTGTACTTTGCTCTTCTAGGGGTGAACGATGACGTGTCAACTCCATCGCAGTTGTTCATGCTGGGAGCGACCCATCGGTTTGGTGATTTCTGGAGGGGTGTGACATCGGAGAAGAATTGAGCAGGTATGATGTCTACTGCGACAACACAGCTCTCTCGTCTATGAACCTCTGGAATCTCTGGGGGGCCCGGATGCGGGGTCTCCGCACGGTGAAAGTCCTGAAACCCTTGAGAACCCAGGGTTTGTCCGCCAAGATTATTGGAGGTTTTTTGAATAGTTGCGAATTCATCAACATGAGAGCTGTCGCCATAGGCCATCTCTTTGCTGACCACTGAAGATGATCAGCCGTTTTGGAAATTAAGCGTGATATAGTACGAACCTGCGGTATCGGACGAGTATCCTGGCCCTGGCAAGGAAAATCAATGTAAGGCAGGCAACGGGAAAATGGGACTCATAGGACGTACCCTCGGAAAAACTATTTGGTGACAATTTCCGAGCCACTGAAACACAGCCAATGTATGGTGTGACGTGCTCCCATACATCGTCGTCGATCCTCGCCAGATGATCGTTGCAAAGATTCATACAGGACGAATAGAACTCGATTTCTGTGTGTCCTAGCTCAAACTTTTTCCTGGCTAGTTCTTCTAAGGCCTGTGAGGGCATCGTACTTCAGTAACACACCCTAAAGGATTATAGGACGTACGCTGAATGTTTTTGGTACAGTGGCATACAAGTGGCAATTGCCATAACTGAGGATGAGCAGAAGTGATTTGCGAGTGGGAGGAACTGTTGTCCAGTCGATGCAGTTGTGCGACATGACAATTGAGCTGTGAAGATGGTAGTGGTATGGCCCGGATGGTAGAGGACGTCCCTGTTGCCCTTCAGCCCTCCACGTGTCAGCCTGTTTGTAGGAGATGTCGCTTTTGAGTCAATATGCAATGCCCAAGTTATCAGCTGCGAGAATGGACTGCCGGCGCCAGAGTCGCCAACATCGGGTTCTAGGAAGAACGAACACACCGATACTACCCTCGGACAGCCCAGCTCCTGCAATGTAAATTCAGTGATGATTAAGGATGCATATCGCTGGTGGGTACAGCATCTTATTTGACACGAAGACCACATGATAGTATTTTAGGAACTGGTCGCACGCATCGCAGTCTTTTTTTCAAGTCAATTTTGGAAGTGCATTCGGAGTCATGGACTCGACAGGTACTGGCACCTCATGACCTCTCATGTCGCACCATACTCAGATCCAAGGGCTCCTTCCATCGCTAGGGTGCGGTCCGGTCTGACCGCACCCTAGCGATGGAAGGAGCCCTTGATATCGAATAAAGAGTAGTGCTACTCTTCCCTTCGCACTGCCACAGGGTGTTTCGAGTCTAAGGCCACATTGACTAAAGACCTCATCATTCCTTCTTCGCAAACAGTCGAGCTTGAGCACCTCTCAATTTACTTATTGAAGGTTGGAGACCTATAGAATGATGAGCTGCAACTTGCTCCCTCAGAATTTGGCCTTGGACTTGAAATCTGCAGCCCAAAGGCACCAGGTCCATAGACCCGCACCCCCAGCACACTATGCGATCATACTTGTGGATCCATATCTCACTTTCTTTTGTGAGGCATTCCTTCTGCATTGCTCCTAGCCTTAGAAACACTGACCTGGTAGGGAATCAGGTCCCCTTGGAGGTTCGTTGCCAAGCCGAAACCTTGCTTCGCCATTGCTGCATTTCTCAGCAATGTCCTGTAGCCCACCACTTGATTTTCCGCACCATGAGGTCCATAACGAACCAGCGACCGCCCAAACGCATCGAGCATCATGATGAAAGCTCGTACTGAGTGCTCATAGGCTTCGCCTCTGGGAATTCCCAAACAAAATGCACAGATCCGCGAGTACTTCCTGTACGAACGTCGAACGGGAATCGCGAACTCGTAGGATCTCACTGTATGATACGACATAGCTCTCCTAGCATCGAAAAAAGGATATCAACAATGGTGGGAACTATCTGCGTGTCCTTTCCATGTGCTGTCTGGACTGATGATCGAACACTGCGTGTCCTCTTTGAAACCGGGTACTCGGTTTCCTACGATACGTGAGGTACATGGAGCCGAAGTTGACCTTAGACCTGCTGGAGGGCGGGAAGGAGGCGTTTGACTTCCTGCCATCAAGTGGTGGACCGTCAGGCAGCTGCTGCGGAGTCATGAGGGGCAGAGGGGACCGCTGCGGGAGCGTACAAGGAGCGCCAGCGCTACGGGAGCAAAAAGGAATCTGCCCTCCGGATTATCATCTTTACCAGTCGACCCAGCACTCCAACCCGGCGGGATCAGCACGCACGGGCCCCGCTCGCATGGGGGGACGGACCCAGCAGACCCAGAGGCGTGTCTTTGCAGCTTCCGGGGAAAGATGTGCGTATGGGTTATGATAAAGGGCATGAAAAACGTTGCCAGATGCTTGGCCGAACCCCAGGGAATGGGATGGAAAGGGGACGAAGACGGATAAGACTCCATCCACTTGATGCGAGAAAAGATATTACACATCTTTCCGTCTGCGTCACTTTTAACTATCAGTTTGACTTCTCCTCAGCCTATACGTATATCTCGGATCCTTCCTCTCCTCTCTTTGTCTAAATATCAGTGCACCTCTGGATTTGCTACATCCCGTGCGTGTCCACATGTAGTGGCTGACAACACTTTCAAGCTTCAAGCGTCAAGATGCAAAATCACAGGTGCGGAAGTTGGTATCATGCGACTACTGTAAATCCTCAATTATTGTCATACATCTATTCAGGACCCAAATGCTTGTTTGTGAAGCCCCAGCTCGGTCATCCATGTAACAAAGCTAGTAGGACAAAAGCATACTCGGTCATATTCATATCACAGCAATGATGGTTTCATTTTCTAGTACCTACGGAAATTCATGATAACCCATCCATGTGATGCTATCATTGGACAATGGAGGTAAGTGGGTCAGTGATTCTAATAGAAATGGATTAATATGCCTCGGGCTCACCCAAAGTTTTCACCATAAAGTCAACTGAATCAGTTTCTCGCTGTCTTTCGCGTGCCTTGCAACCCGCATGAATCGTTCCTCTTCTTTGTAGAACTCTGTGTCTTTCATAACGGCTGCAATGTTGTGATATAATTCTAGATTCTGCATCGTAGAGACATCCAGGGCCTTTATTGCGGCAGTGAGGCCCTCCTCGAGTGCTTCTGATGAGCAGATGCCCATCTGCGATGCTTTTGTGAGGAGTCCTCCAATGGCACCGGTGTTGTCTCCCCAAGTGCAAGTAACGAGCGAGCAAATGAACCACCAACAATCGATGTGATCTACCAGCGAGAAATATTGATCCATCGATAGTAAACCCTTGGGGGCTGCAAGCCTAGTTACACACCATCCCGAAGCCTCTGGCATGGAATATCTTAGTTTGTCGTGCTGTGACCATCTCAGTATAATTAAGGTATGGTGGATACACCAGAACTTTACCGCAAAATGGAATGTTATCCAACGATGACTAGGCGACAGATGACCCTTATCCAAGTCTGCCAAGTCCTATTGCAACCCATCAATCATAGATTCTTTGCGGATAAGGCGATATAAAATGACTCACCAGCAACCGGCATCTGAGCCTTGGACTAATCCCATTATCCCCCCAGTAAGAACCAGCAAGTTTGCTGGACGTGGCTGGGCAAGCTCTTCGATAATCATTTGAATTCCACACATTTTCCTGAGGGCGCCAGTAGTCATTCTCTGTCGTCACATTCTGCAATAGTATGCACAAGCTGACAACATCCCCTTCCTTCGGGTTTCCTTCCAGGTTACGGGTTAGTTCTTGAAAGAAAGGCTCTTTGTGTGCACGACCCTGCAATGTGAACAACTTCAATTTTATCAGCTCCACAGTGAAACCAGCAAGGCCAATGCCACGACGCTTTTGCTTTTCAGCTATATAATACTCTTCACCGACAGGCTTTGGTGTCAGTATGGAGCCCCGAATGGTACCACCCCAGGAGAGATTCTTTTCCTGGAAGGCCGTTGTCCAACACTGAATCATGTAGCCCCGCATTAATTGGCAACCGGGGACCGCTGGACCACGGCTACTCCGTTGAATCCCTCCTACCATTCCGCGCATCGTCCCGCATAGAGTTGCATACAATCCCATCCTTTCGGGCTCGTCGACGGCTCTGTCAAATAGTAGCGTACAGGCCAGCCTGAGTACCTGGCCCTGCACTGTTTCGTCACATTCGTCGATCCAAGCTAACATCCTATCGCAGATAACATGGAAATTTTTTCGTGTAAGTTTGTTCAATAGCCCCGTAAACCTGCGCTTCGCTCGTTCAGGTGAGCACGTGGTTGTGTCCGTGCGACCGCGATAGTCGAGGCTTGGAGCGACCCAGCGATTAGGAGATATTGGGAGGGGAATGATATGGTTGTGATGTGTGGGTTTTGCAAGTTCTGCGCTTTCCTCAACGGCAAGGCCACTTCCATTACCAACTGTGGTGGCTGGCAACGAACTCGGATCCAGCGGGCCTACTGTTGGTGCAAGTGTGCGAGCCAGATCAATGTGAGAGTCACAGGTCCTTCCGTTGTGGTCATTCGGGCCGCAGTTGTCTTCACTAGATGACGATGACGCGGTTTGCTCGTCCGGAACGACAAAGAAATCTTCCGCGGCATTTTCCGCGGAATTCGACTGCAGTTCTGTTTACAGGAAATCCAACGTCCGCCACCATACAAATGTACAAGCGAAACTGACCTGCAACCGGTGCGGTGGTAAATGGCGTTGTCTCGACCACTGTTATACTACCGATACAAGGTGCAACAAGTTCCCATACATCTTCGTCGATTTTGGTGAGGACATCGCCGCACAGATTACCACAGGATGAATAGAATTCAATTTGCGCTACCCCTAGGCTGAACTTGTTTCTGGCTGTTTCTTCTAAAGCCTTCAGGCAAGTATAAGTGAGTCTCTCCACCATGACGGTGTGCGAACAAAACAAGCCCGACGTACATCGAATGACTTAGGTACCGCTGCGTACAAGTGGCGGTCACCATAACTGAAAACCAAGAACGGTGCCTTCCGAGTCGGTGGAGTAGCACCCCAGTCTACGCAGTTGTGTGACTTATGTCTCATGGTAAGTGAATCGTTGGGACTCGGTCGACGGTGGGAGGAACAAGCTCGTTGAATACACGTGTAGGGAAAACAGTTCATGTATGTAAGTATTACACGTTGCGTCCACGAGGAATGCATTGCATTGATTGATAACAAAGCCCGTAAAGATGTAGATATGTACTTGGTTAGAGTGTCGTAGCATTGGAAACCTGGAAGATGTGTATATAGGTACAATATAGACCACAACCTTACCGTCATCACCATAAGGTGAGTTGAACGAGTTTCTTGCTTTCTTTCACTTTACTGGCGATGCGTATCACCATCTCCTCTTCTTTATCAAAGCCGGCGGACTTCAGCATGATTGCCATGAGGTGATATGCTCGGTTGTACCTCGTAGCGGCAACATCCAAAAAATGCGCAGCAGCGGTGAAACCCTTCTCAAAGCCTTCCGGGCAACAGAACCCCACTTCGGGTGCCTTTGCAGTGGAATTCTCGTCCTGGCCATGCAAAACGCGCATTACAAACGATTGGACTAGCCACCATTTATCGTCGTGGTGCAACAGCTCAAAACTGCAGTCCAATCGTGGGGGATTGGGACAAGCAGGGATTTTGGCTGCAAACCACCTCGATTCGTCCAGTACAGAATAGTTCGTTTCTGCATGCTTTCTGAGTTTAAGTATAAGATGTTGGCGTTGGAAAAGATATTTACCATTGTAAGATGAACTAAACTGTGACAGGTTACAGGGGAAGGGAATGTGTAGTAAAGACCTTGCAGATCCTACCGCCAATTCATGAAGCTGAAACTCAGTGAGATAGCCGGAAGGTGGAGTCACCTTCATGCAACACTGCAATCTTGTCTTGAGCCCTCGAAGTCCATAAGTGACAGCCCGAGGGGTGGATCTGCCGTTGAAATAACGGTGGTCGACTGTACGAGCCAGTATACACAAGGTAACGACATCTCCTTCCTTTGGGTCACCATCGAGCCGTTGCCAGAGATGGTCTATCTCTGGATTCGATAACACATTCGAGTTCCACAACTCTATGCCAATGCTGGCGAGACCTAGACCCCGACGTTTGGCCTTCTGAGCCGCATAGTAGTCGTCAACCGAAAGCATCGTAGCGCTTGCGGCTGTCTGAGAGCCAAAGATAGACTCCCCCCAAGAAAGGGATCCCTGCGCGTCGTTCCAGCATTTAACCAAAGAGTTTGATATGATCGACTGGCCATATGACCCGCCCGTCTTGACGCCATGACAAAAATAACGGCCCCGAAGCTTTTCTGTGATAGCCTCGCATAAGCTGATGTAGATGCCTGTCCTTTCCGGTTCATCGACGGCTCTATCAAATAAAAGCTGGGAAAACAATTCCAGCACGTTGCCATGAACAGCTTCTTCACATTCGTCCACCCAAGCGATTAGTCGGTCGCAAATAAAACCAATGTTGACCCGGGCCAACTTGTTCAAAAGTCCAGTGAACCTACGTTTCGCCTGCTCAGGAGAGTACGAAGGGATACAAGCCTGTTGGTTGATTGTGCTCGGAGCGACCCAGCGATCAGGTGACATCGCGAGGGGAACAATGTCATCGCCAGAGCTGTGGCGTGGACTGTGCTGCAGCAACTGAGCAGGGATAATATCTTCTAAAAAAACATGGGCGACTTGTGTATGTCCCTCCAGCATTTGCGAGGAGCTGCTTTGCTGCAGAGACTGTGCAGGTTGAGTATATACGACGGCATCTTGGGGAGTGCAGTCGGTTTCCCCCATAGTACCAGAAGTGCCTTGCACTTGTATGAAATCGCCATCGGAATCGGAATCGCTTCTTTCCAGCGTTGCATCAAGAAGCGGCGAAGACGTGTGGTTGGTGTGGGAGCCCAGGTGTTCATCTACGATTGTCACTATTCCACCAGACGTTGGAACTGATGCTGAGCATAAAAGTAAGCACCAATAGCGTGTATATGCATACCGTACCATCTGTATGCTTGGTTCCTGTCTTCTGTGCCACCATAATACAACCAATGTACGGTGTGACATGTTCCCATACATCATCATCGATTCTTGCAGGAACTTCGTTGCAAAGATTCATGCATGCCGAATAGAACTCGATGTCAGAAGTTCCCAGCCCGAACTTCTTCCTAGCCAGTTCCTCTAAGGCCTGAAGCGTGACAACCATGAGAGAGACTACAAGCGCTGGGATCGCCAAACTTACCGTAAATGTTCCCGGTACTGTCGCGTACAGGTGAGATTCGCCATACCTGAGTATAAGAAGTGGTGTTTTGCGACTTGGAGGGGTCGTTGTCCAGTCCGTGCAGTTATGACCCATGATAAACAAGCTGTAGAGATGGTCGTCGTATCGATGGTAAAGGGCTCGTTATTATGCCTCATTGCTACTCCACGTGTCAACCATAAGCAAAGAGTTTAGGGCCGTCATTGAAGGTATCAAAGTTACGATGGACACTCCAAGGGATAGCTGGGATGCAGAAAAACTTACACATGGTGATACAAACTCCATGTTTCTTTCGACCCATGACTATTGTATGTATATAAGCAAAAAAAGGCACGCAACATCCACCTGAAGTGTGAAAGGTGAACCTGCCATTGACTGTGACTAGAAAATGGGCGACGTACATTCTTTCTCGAGCAGGGGAGAGAGAAAAGGGAAGAATGGTTTAATGGCATCGAGATGTGCATATGAGTCGGTGAGAGCGATGATTACAACAGCCCTACCAGGTTCCGCCACGGATCCACTCTCACAGACACAGAGAACCATGGGAGGTTGCAAGTCGCGCCCGTACATTCCACTTAGCTTGAGGGCTCTACATGTGTTATGTAGTAAAACTGGATAAAGTTTGGGATGACGAATGTACCCATGTGGATTTCGAACGGAATCGTGGTAGTGTCACAGTTAAACTTTGCATGCCAGAGAGCTGCTGACGGAGATGAACGCCCTGATAGTTAGATTATCGTCATGGATAAGTAGATGTCAGAGAATCTTGGCGGCATAGTAAAATTCAACGAGTACGCTACGTACTGGATATATCAGGTACAAGCGCACCTAAATGCCTTGTTTAGAAATGGAAAGGGCAGCAAGAGGGTAGTTCTGTATTATCGTAAGGAATGTCGGACGCAGTAAGCACAACAGGATGGGGATGTGGGGCGAGAGGCGCACTTACTGTAGGTTGAATCCCAAGTAGTCCATGCAAGAAGGACGAAATGATCAAGCCATGAGTTTGCGATTCAACAGTAAGTGGGACTCAATGCGGAGGAAAATACTGTCCAGGGAACCTGCAAGGGATCATAAGATAGAAACGAGATAATGTTTGTGTTTCCATTTTGTTGTCATAAACGAAAAGACGACGCACAATGTGGAGGGAAACTCCTTGAATCGGTAAGTGGTCTCGACTTCAGTGAAAAGTCGGAACGCCGCCGCTCGTACGATGCAGGTTCCTCGCCCCCACTGCGCGCATCTCACAATTATGATGTAGGCAGAGAAAACCAAACCTGCTTCAAATCTTTTTTTGGACAAGCGTTAATATTATGTAGCAACTGACAAGTCAAGCCCTACATAATCGCTATACCGGACGCCTGAATAGGCACCGGATGCTCTTACGGACTTCCCATCTGGGTGACGGGGGTGTGTGGGACTCCACGAGCCTACTGGTGAGCCCGCTATAGGGCGCCTGGTAGGCGTTATACCTAGTAAAACCTCGGATTGGGTGGGTGGTCGCCCGGGGTCGTTGTGTTGGATGAGTGGTTGGTTCCCTGTTAGTTCTAGGACTTCTTAGGTTAGTGCTCTGGTACGTTCACAGTGTATCGACCCGCGCTCGGGCTTCTGGGTGAAGGAATGTACGACGAGTGGAGGAGGGTGGGGAAGTTTAATTTAATCACTGGAAAGCACCGCGGTTGCCCCTGGTTCTGCCTTGCCGCGCTGGTCTGATTCGTGTTTTGGGCCGTTCCACCCTGGTAGGAAAGGCTTTTAGCTGTGACCAAGCGACCAGGTCCTTGTGCGCGGGTGCGCGGAGATATTGAAGCGTGGCAGGATGTCACCTGGGAGTTGAAAGTCGATGAGTTCCATCTCCAAGGATGCGGTCTGGCATAGGTATGGTTGTCGTAGTCGAAAATCCGGGGATAATTTTAGGTCCTAGTTCGGAGAGCCAGCGTTCGAGCTCATCTGTCGGGAATCCCTCTAGTGCCTGTCCAGGGTAGGTCTGGTGGATGAGTGGGAAGTCGTCAATGGGGGTCGGGGTGAAGAAGAAGTGTTTGGGAGGGAGGTGGGGAGCTGGTTTGTTGTCTCCCTGCAGCGGACAAGTTCCTGTAAAAAGTTTTCACCTATCATCAAGTCCGTCGCTTTACTGGTGGTGGAGGTCTCACTTCTGGGGTGCGGGCACCATCTTTCATCTTGACAGCTTTGCCGGAGTGGCCGCCCGCCGCCAGGCCGTGTTTACCGTGTGGAATGTTACTAGGTGGGTCGTTGGTTCTCATCAGACGATGGGGTCTTTTGGTGTAGGGGATACCTGTAGCTAGGTCATCTGTGGTGGATGAGAGGTCTGATTCACTTCTGGGTTCAGGAGGGGCCAGGAAGTCCTGTGCGCTGTTTTTTCTGTTCATGCGCTACCTTGCCCAGCAGCGAGCAGCGTGGGAAAACCACCCATGGTAGTGGTACTGGTTCAAGGGCCCCCCTCACCCAGATCTTATTTCTACTCAAGATGCTCTTCTGTCCGACATGTGCCAATTTGCTGGTCATATCTGCCGATACCGGGTACAACAAATGGGCGTGTAACACTTGTCCTTATGAATTTCCGATAGCGAAACAGGTCTTGTCAACCCATCGAGTCCTGATGACCTGACGTACCCGTTGACTGGTAGATGACATCACGCACTCGTATGAGACGCAAAGAAGTTGACGATGTTTTGGGCGGTGATGAGATGTGGAAACATGCAGACTCCACCGACGGTGAGTGGTATTATTACCTTAAAGTTTGTTCCAGACTGTACTTCTTTGCATTCTCTAGCCTCATGTGATAAGTGCAACAACCGGAGGGCGTTCTTTTACCAATTACAGATTCGGTCTGCTGACGAGCCGATGACTACTTGTGCGTTCATTTGTTCAAAGGATGATCAGACCTTCACCTTAGTTCGGGTCCTTAGTCTATCGGTGGGTTGACAGGATGCCTTGAGTAAGCTGCTGATTGACAAGTTTATTAGGTGTACCAAGTGTCACTACCAATGGCGGGAGAACTGAACTACTGATGTGATGCACCATCTGCAAATTTACCTGAAGGAATGGGCATGAAATGTCAACCTCCGTTTGGAAGGACATGCTGTAAGACAACTTTTCCGCTCGGTTAGACGCCCGTTGGCCAATGAGAGGGCTCCGTCAAGTACAAGAGACTGTCAAACAGCCGTCCCGCTTGTTGTGTTGTGCAGATGACGCAGAAATGAGTTTACACGAGGCATAGCAACAACCACATACATAGTTGTGGTTCTGCGCTGTCTCCGACAGCAAGTTATTTGCATTGACCTAATAACAGCGCTGTCATAAGCTGCGAAGAACAGTCATAGAGGTGAACCACCGCCGAGAAAGCAGAGCTTATAGCACGAAGGTATTGGACAGGAGGGTGAGAATTGCAACTCTCAGGCACAGTGGCGATGGGAAGGAACCCAGGGTCTGAGGAGACGTTTCCGGTTAAACGTTGATGCAAAACAGGGGAAGTATCTGATCCAATTCAATACTAGAACTAATGGGAGCAGAAAAGCGGAAGAAGAGATCGAAGGTAAGATCGGAAGAGGCCCGCAGACGGTCGACGGAGGGAGCCCTGTGCATGTGGCTTTAGTTGCATACGAGTCTGCTAATTTTTGAGCTAGCACCTCGTTCTTCTGCGCTGATATAGGAAGGGTGCGAGTGTGTTCAACGTGGAAGTGATTTGAAGAAGCCTGACAAGCTGGCGGTCCGCGAACGGTCAGGTGATTACATAACTAGAAAGAAAAGCCTCGTCATCGCGGCCTGCCAAAAAATTCGGACGTATTTCCAGTTGCAGTGACCTTGTTGGACAAGGTGATGGTTCGATGGACACCGGCCCGTTGCAGTTCCAAACAATGCGAAGGCTCTCCAGCAAGTTTCATTTTCTTGACGGACTCCTAGGCGATGATGACCATTCATCATAATGTTTTACTCTCAGTGAATTGCGCCACGAGATTGGCACGAATCTGTCAGTCCACTGAGGCTTACCGAGGTCTACACCAACTGAGGCTTTTTCGGGTCATTCACTTAGCGTCATCCTTGGGTTTTGCTAAGATGATGCCTAACATGTTCATCTGGTAATGCTTGCTGCGTGCGCACGAGTCTCTTTCGTTGATAGCTTCAATCATTCACCTTGGTTGTACTTTCATTTATCTTTAAGTCACTTCAAGCTAAGTACTTGCTTCCGCAGACCATCTTTGTGACAGAAAACAAGGAATGATAGAGATATGTTCGGTTGCCGTCAAAACGTCGATTATGAACGTGATAATCCACGTGGCTACCGTCACACTATCTGATGGCATTGGAAGGGCAAGACTGTTCGCTCGTGTGGTTGTTTCGTATCCTCACCCTTCCCAATTGTTCTTAATGGAAAATTCTGCAGCTATGGAATGACTTACCTTATATCACCGGTGATTGTGGCGTAGCGCGACCGATTACTGTCCGATGTCACAAGTGGTCGACGACTTCCAAGTCCGTGATAGCCCAATAGCGAAAAAAGTAGCAACTTCGTGGACCATAACTGAGTCGAGATACTTGACTCCAGTGTTGCACATACGATAGAGACCTTTCTTCCCCGTGGCTTTGTTGCTTCCAGTCCATCAGGTGAGCTCTCCACATGCAAACGTTTACTACTATGTCTGTTATTCGGATAGTACGGCACTCTTATTTCTCTGTTGCCGGAACTACAACCTTCCTGGTGAGTCATAAACACACGCCTTAGAAAGTGGAGATGCTGCAGCTGCACTTCAAGCTCAAGGATTACCTGAAGTCTTATCTATGTAAATCTGCGACGTCATCTGCTCTGTAATGATTAAAGATTCCATTTCCGCAATCACCCTCATGACGATCGGTAAACGGGGTCCCAGAGGTAATTGCCAGTATCACCGAGTCATGAAAATCCAAAATCGCATTTATCGAGATGAGAACGAGTTCTATTGAAGAAATAAAGCTTTATTGGTAGCAGTGACGTGGGTTGTCTGGGCGACATCGATCAGAGGTCGGTGTACATATGTACGGTGATATTGGCTTCCTGCATGCTGGTCGTTGATGTGGTCAGAAGATTTGAGTGACGAACCCCATGTACCTTATTATCGCACATAAGGTAGTTTGCAACATAATTTACATATTCAGCAAAGTATTGGTACACGCTTGCTCACAGCCATCTAACCTGTATCCGAATCTTTAAATTAACCCTCCCTAATCACGACCTCGTTCCCTTCGAGATGTCACCTCAACTGCGCCGAAAACCCCGGGGCAGTGATGTTCTGAGATTTTCGGAAGCTGCTCGAGGTGAAAGAATTTTTTCGATGCCACATATCTAACGCCATCGATGTAGGGCGCGGTATAGCCCACACCTTCTGCTTGACTCTTGTTTCGTACTTCCGAGACTCACTCAGTGCTAGTGTTCACCTCCCTGAGTTCCTCGCAGCACCAGATGATTTGATGGCGCATATTACGGACTTCCCGCTCGAACTGATAGAGCACATCCTGTACACGCTGGACCCACTGGACGTCTCACGCATCGCTCAGTCTAGTCGGCTCTTCCGCGAACTCATTTATGGTACTAGATCTTGCCAACGGTTTTGGAGAGGTCTGTACCTCGCCCAACCGTTGGACGATCCGCGGAAGACGGTGACTTACCTCGGGTACCCACGCTCAAGCACCGAAACGAGTTCCAGCACCAGAATAACAACGACGACAACTACGATAGTGACTGCGGATTGCCCAGCGGACACGAGCGATGTCAACCTACACAGCATGGTCGAAACAAGTGATATTGACTGGCAAGGGGAGCTCCAACGGATCATTCGCGCTCGCACGGTTGTTCGAAACCCACGTGTCTGTCGGGAGGGAGAATGGGGTGAGGTGCTGAGGACGCTACTCGACGTCGCAACAACACTGCCTCCAGTACCATTCCAAGAGAGTGATTGTACTTCGAAAAATGTGGTCTGGATATTACGTCTCTTGCGTGACGGTGCGCTCTTCGATATCGACGAAGAGGTTCATGGTCAGGATGGTCAGGACGGGGTCGAGGGTCGTTATGGTATGGAAAAGGATACAGAAAGTCATCCACGACCACGTTTGACACCGGAGGAGGTGCAACTGCTCGCACGGCTGCATACGTGGGTAGGGCTGACACGCAGAGATGTCACACATCCCCAGAAACGCATTGCATCACGAGCATTCGTATATGATCTCCGGAACTACAGTCCTACAAACAGTTTCGGACCATTCTTGCTGGACGGGAGCATGCGCGTCAACTGGAGACATATGCAGGCCCTGGCCCACGTATACGGGATGCTATGGCTGGAACTGGAGAGGGACGATATAGGCGAATACGATGATTTCGAGGTGGATAGGGGTGCTCAGCAGTGGGGATCCACTTTCACTCTGTCGTTCTGCCAAAGTGTCATACCGCCGGGCATGAACCTCGATAGGGAGCGCGACTGGGCCGGCGTTGAGGGATTGTGGTACTTTGGGTATTGTTTCCTCGACCACAGGGAACTTCTAAGTAAGCCCTTTCCTTGTCCCGCCCACCATCCACATCCCTTTTGCTGTTTTTCGTTTGTTTCGTGACAAGCTGACACAACGTTTTTTCACGGTGATTTTACAGTCTACAATTATTCCTCTGTGGGTATTTGATCCATCTTATCCCTACTTGCAAACTTGAACCCACAGGGGAAAAAATCTTATCCTATAGCCGCCTCCATTGGATACCTCCATATTCGAGGGTGACGATGTTCCCGAAACGCACTGCTCAGTGGTCGTCTACTTCCGTGTGATTGACGTGGAGCCTGATCCGACCCATCCCACGCGACCCAAGATCAACTTTGCTGGCGAGCTCGATGGAAATTTCTCTGTGATCGGGTCTGTTCAATTGACCTCAGACGAACAAGTGCGGTGGTATTTTGTACGTTTTTTCTTGCTCTGTTTACATACGCATACCCACCAAACACTCTGTATTTCTATGCCCCGATCGGACTTGATTCTGACATCTTACATACTTTTTTCATGATGACAGAAATCTGGGAACGACGACCAACCCGTTTGGAGGTACATCTCCTGTTGTTCGCCTGACATGGTTTGCAGAGTATCCTGATTCCACCTCCCTCTTCTTGCAGTGTTGAAGCTATTAGTCTTGGTGGCGTAGGCTCCCAAGCGGGTATCCTGGGTGTATGGTCGACAGTTTTTCACGATATTGAAGATCCAGTTGGTAGGTACTTTCCCCCTTTATCACCGCATTTCCTCGTCACCCGTTCGTACTGCCCATCTCGGATCTAACTCACGTTCTTTTATCTTGACACCAGGTCCTATGTGGTTACGCCGACAAAAGTTTATTGTGGATTAATGTACCTCTGACCTTCCTGGAAGAATTGATTCCGTGATGGTCTGTACAGAAATTGTATTTGGGCTTCCCTGGGCTCAATACCACGTGTTTTTCTAGGTTTGAATTTCACATTGGCATTCACCAATGGGAAAGTCTAGGATGATGGTGACCCTGCCAAGACGGGGAGAGACGTACCTCGAGTTTAAGTCCTACCACGGTTTCTGACGTGCACGTATGTGGCCGTATTGTGCTGGATTGCCTATGCTTTGATGGTTTCCACTTTACTATATCCATTCATCTTTCGTGATATCTAGTTGTTTTCCTGCAACCGTTCGTTGGTGTTCTGTCTACTCTGGCTGTGTAAGTTGCTGTCATATCATATTCATAATGCCTTACGCGTTATAATACCCTGTATTTTGGCGAGTTGTTGCCTAGGAGGGAACAGCGTTGCTTGGCCAGGTGTCTTCCGAATGCATCTCTATCCGCTTTCCATCCGTTGGTAATTCCAAAGGAGGCAAAGCCGTTCCTTACGCCGGCGTGGTCCCGCATGCAACACGTCAAAGATTGGTCTACGAAGCTGCTTGGGCAGATACATACTAAAAGCGTAGTGGTGTGCACCCGGTGGCAATGCCAGACCAGATGCTCGTTCCTGTAGTTGCTAACGGGACTTCGAAGTCACCGCAATAATTATAACCCACCCTCAACTTTGAAATTGTTCCTCTCACTGTGACTCATGTACACCGTCCCAATTTTTCAAGCCCGCTCAGAACGAAACCTTCAAACGAGATACGCCGGGTTGACGGTGAGAGCCCAACTCAAGGTCCCAGGCCCCTAGGTCGGTTTTGCCAGCCTTGAGGTACTTATCATACGCGGCAACCCTTAGGTTTGCCCACACGAGTTTTATATATGTGGCCAATAATAAAGTACTCACGCATATACTACCAGGTTTCCAACCAACCCAGCTGCGTTTCGTGGGTCGACAACTTGGCTGGACGGTATCACATCTCAGTGGTGCTTCACATGGTGCTATCGGAATCCTTTATACGCTGATAGCGACGAGGGAACACACCAATCTTATTGCGAAGGGCGCCCAGCCAGCACCTCATTGAATCGTCCACCAAGTTGTTGAAGTTGTTCTGATATCGCGCAGTACTTACTATATTATTATCAACGGGCTACTTGGTACGTAGTCAGCCAATTTATCCCGTTCCAGTTACAAGTGCCCACCAACAAATTCTACACGTAATAAGTCATCCCTGCCACAATTCGATTTGATCCTATCTTACAAATAGCATTGTTATCTGATAGGCTGCCAATGAATTGAGGAGATTAATGTATCTCGGAATCTTTGCCGGGGCCCCCGAGATAACTTGCGTCGTATCATAGCGTATCATGTCATTGGACATTTGTGCTGTTCTTAGAACGGTGGAGAATTAGTATGCGAAATGAACTCTCCGTGGCACCAGAAGCAAGCACTGTCGGTATTTAGTAACTTTTTCTGATGATGAGAAGTCAACAAATGGGGCGTATAAGAATTACACGATGATGCGTCGGATGTCGCCATGCTTTCCCAGTCCCACACTTCCATATTTAACTTGTGAAACTGTAGACTATTCCACGAATGAATGCTGATGACTGTATGAGACGAAGTTTCTACCTTCGATAGCTTTAATCAACATACGATCAAATCCGGTCGATTGCACTAACGATGCGCACAGGGCATCATTGGAGCTTTGTAGTGACTTGTACCAGACTAGTCTAAGAAGCACAACAGCTGCATCTAAGGTCGAGCATACTTGGATTTTTTTTTAAAAGAACCGCAAGATTAATTAATTAGTGCAATCCCGAGTAGAAGTGACTCACGCCGTGTCGATTTTCGACTCATGCATAGCAGACTCGACTGGGATGATTAGTGGTCGAGGGATGGAAGTTAGTCTCATACTACTGACCGAAGCTTTGTAGCAGTGGTGATTCTGCGAAAGGGCACTGGCAACAGCATCTGAAGACAAGGTAGTGGGCGTGCCCGACATTTTCGAACTATCACGTCCAGTGAAAACTGGATCGCACAGGGCGTGACATAGCTAGTATGACGAGACTCTGTGAGGACAGCACCAAAGTGACCAAACTCATGTTCAAGGGATCGTAAGTTACGGATAAAATGGCAAAGATCTTACTATGTTTTCTGACGGGGCCGCTCGTGTTTGAGCCATGGCTCGGAGAACAAGCTGTCTGCATGGCGACTAAAAAAGATGGTTGCTGAGCTCAAGCAAATTTGTGATCAGCAGCTTCAAAGCAAAAGACATTGGGTTCCCCTGCTTGACTCGACAAGGTCACCTGGTATCGGACTTCTCCGGTTGCCCTAGTTTTACTTATCGCCGCGGTACTAAGGTCCCCCGGTTGATTTCTCGTCTATCCATATGATCGTTCTGGTCCAAATTATGTGAAGATTGAGTCCTATGTAGTCTCCCAAATCCAGACTTTATTAGAGGAAGATAGTAGTCGTTCCACGCTGGGTTTACAAGTTTGGCACGAACAATGGTATGGAAACACGTAATGTAACGTTAAACAACTACTTATGTACACCATGACCTGCATCCTACATCCTAGTCTGGTAACCAGACTACCCACATGTACAAATAATAGTGATAGAGATAGTATGTAGAATACGGTATAACGACCAACAAAAAAAGACGCATCTACACAGAATAAATTCCATCCGATGCATGAAGTAAATGTCCCAATGGGATTGGTCACAAAAATGGTGAATGAGTGTTGAGAATAGGTTCCATAAGGCTATCCTGGAGAGTAAGGAGAGTGACGGGATAGCATCTAGGGTGTCAGGGGCGTAGATGGACTACGCATGCAACAAGTCATGAGGGTCATTATACATTATGCGTACATCGGTGCGCGACCAGCGAGCAAGGTCTACCAATGAGGCGGCTCAAATGTTGGCGTTTGCCAAGTTCCCAAATACGGCGATAAGCAGCCATACCAAAACGGATAACGACCGCTTTAGTGGTATTGCCCTGTAGAAGCGTCGGGTTAGCGCTGAAAGCACACACACAGAGGACAGCAGAAACGCGAGCTCACCCGCTCGTAGCCACCTGGGGCTTTGACTCCAGCTTGACGGTCATGATGGCAACGAGACCATCAATGGCATTGAGTCCGCCAGATGCGACACTCTGGTAGTGGTTGATACCGTCGCTCGAGTTCTGCAAGAGTCCTGAAACGTAGTTGACGGTGGTGCTATACTTATATCCATTGTATGACGTCTCTCCAGAGTATGTGCTGGTATTGGTGAGGTTGTTGGTGGGTATAATGGATGACTGGGCTGTTGCGTTTCCGACGAGCCAGTCTCTACCGAGGTTATAACTATGCAGACGTAAGCGCTAGCGTGAACGGGATGTGGGAGTAAGATGCTGACCCGTTAACGATGATATCGTGCTGCTCTGTTGTGGGTCAGATGAGAGGGGGATGAAAGAGAACGATATGCGTACGTGCAATGGGCATCTCATATGATGCGGAAAGGAATATTGCCCCGCTGTTTGCGTTTGGTCCGTCCTGTATCCAGTATCGAAAGTGGTCTCCTCCATTTATGGTTTCTTCGCATGTTCCGAAGGTGACGTTTCCGTATGCCCAGCGGATGACGGCTGTCTCGGTGACTGTTGGCGGGGATCAGCGTGTGCTGGGCGAGGGAGGGAGGGTACACGCACGCCACCCATGGCCATCGCCGAGATCAGCAGCCTGGTCGCTGCCCGTGTGCTGACCCAGACATTCTGTCGAGTACCCAAACGATCTGCATTTAATAAAAGGAATATCGTTATCGGCATCATAATCATATGCTATTATTACGCGTCGATCGTACTGAAAGTAGTTTATGAGTCCGCCATTGCTGAGAGTGTTCTTGAGAACGTCCGAATCCGAATATGCGGAGATGATGAGGTTGAGTGGTTCTCCGAGGCCTTCTGGGTATGTATTTGGGACTTGCTAGTGATGCGGTGGGGTTAGTGCTGCGACGGGGAAACGGAATAGGCTCGAGATACCGTGAGCATGCTTCCGCCGTTGTTCATGGGGATGTAGTACCCGTAGTTGGTGTCGCGCCTGTGGGCTGGACGGTGCGAGGCTGCAGCGAGTGCAAGCATCGGGAGAAGAACGAGCGACATCGTGGAGGGAACCAGCGAGGGTCTGCAAGAGAGGGTGTGTGCGGTCTGCTGCTGTGGCTGTGCTCACCACCACAGGCAACGTTGTCTTCCCACGTGTGGCTGTGACTTGCTTTTCGCCGTTGTTGTCGACGACGACCAGTAACTGTCGCTGTCGTTGGATGTGTTCTCCTCCCGATGCCTTCCTCGTCGCGGCGTCCTCTCTCTGCGATATTTCTTGGAACCCAACTTAGCACACCAGACAGCACTGTAAAGTCAACCGCATCGGGGCTGCCATCTCCACCCGCAACAAACTCGACTGGCAGTGGATCAGCAGGAGACACAGGCAGCATACGACAGAGTCCACAAACCGTCATGTCTAACGAAAACAAACCCACGAATTCATCCACTGCATCTGACGACGACGACGAAAACGAAATACCAAACGACGAGGACAACACCGCTCGTCTCAATGTATCAACTCCAGCAAACGACTCGCACATGGGCGCACTCCAGCGGGTAAAGAGCCTCGCTCAACGAAATCGCATGGTGCGTCTCGCTGGGCTCCTTTCTCTTCCACTCACTCATGCCCTTGTCTACTCCATCGTGGCGACCGTCGCTAGGCCATCGACAAACTCTCTTCTTTCTCTCGACTAAGCACCCCATCTCCTGCCAGCTCTTCCCGTCTATCGCACTTATCTCGATCCCCTTTTTTAACCCCCAACGCACATGCATCCTCATCTCGCCACAACGAGACACTTTCAGGCTCAGAAACAGAACGAGAAAGCCAGCGTGCACCAACTCCCTCAAACTCAAACTCCTTCCGCTCTGTGTCACCAGAACTATCCACCACTCCACCACCACTCGATACCCGCCGACGACAGCGCATAATCTCCGAACCCTCTTCTCCAAATAGAGCACGCCAGCCATCCCCAGGACCCTCACGCACACCCAGGAAACGTGTATCTATGGCAAGTCACATGTCTGCACCTGTTGGATCAGATGCGCGCGGAAATGACGTGGCAGATGCAGCGCTGGCCGCTGTTGCTTCCTCAAGGCGCAGTCCAACAGCCACAGGAAGCATCAGCAGACGCTCGAGACAGCCCCTTCCCCGTGAGTTCAGAGACAGTGGTGAACGGCGCAGCTTGGACGGACGGGTGAGTAATATCACCGAATCGTGGTCTACGCTCTGACTCTCACGACCGACCAGCCATCCATTGAACCGATGACACCTCATCGTGCACCCTATAGGGATGGCAACAGTAGCACAGCATATACTCCACATGAGGATTTGTCACCCCGAACAGCCGCACATACTGCTGCCAATGCCAGCATGACAAGTCTGCAGCACTCACCACGTGGCCTACGCACCAACCGCTCGTCGACCGTACGTGACCTCGCCAGACGACATCAGCCCCGATGGCTCTCGGACGACATTTCCACAACCGGGTCAACCACCACCGGCACCGCATCCTCTGCACCCGATAGTGCTCGGCGACAGACTCAGCGCGGAGGAAGCGCAGAAAGCGCGCTCTCTCCTGGATCAGCGAGGCTCGCTGGTGAAAGTTTACGCGCGGCCGGTATCGCGATGCGGACGGGTGGACGAGCACGATACGGTGCTGTTGCTCATGACCGCGATGTTGATCCATTTGCGGATAGGGAGCTGCGGAGGGCCAAGTCGGGTTCCGGTGTGGGGCGAGTAGTCGAGTGGGAGGACGAGGAGAGCCTGAGAGACTGGGACAGGGACAGACGTATGGACGACGAACGCAGTCGCACGAGCGGATCAAGTGTCCGCGAGCGTGAGGCACCACCATCCCGCGGGATTCTTCGTGCAGAACATTCGCGCTCGGCGAGCACAGTTATTTCGGAAAGGGATGCACGCAGCAACCGATTCCCCTCGTCGCGGCCTGCGACCTCGATGGGCATGGGCATGGGTGGCGGGGAGATGTATCGTCCCGAGTCGTCTGCGCGCTCGAGACGATATGATCTCCCAGAAGGCACATTGGTACGAAGAAATACGAGTATGACTCCCGTAAGCACCAGTTCAGGGACTGGATCGGCCTCCGGCTCGGCTGCACATGCAGAGCATACCCGACTGATGGTCGAGGCGTTGTCCATGTTCCAAGCGGCACTCGCCCGACTGCCCGGTCAACCCCCACCACATATCCAAAGCCCGCCCCACACCGCACAGAGTCAGATACAGGGTCAAGGACGCGATTTGCAGCACCAGGCCGAAATGCTTGTACGTGCTGCAGACCGCCTGAATGCGCTGATGCGAGCGGGAACTGCCCATGCTGTACAACAACAGATTGCGATCGAGGTAGACGAGGATGCGGAGGATGGTTATTACGACAGGCACGATGGTGATCCGACGAGGGATCCGGCGCGGATATGGCGCGATGTAGGTGGGGATTATCGAGAGGGTCTGCGTGAGAGCGATGAGATTGTGCGTACGCTGACGGGGTTCATATTGGGTGTGGGAAGAGTACTGAAGGAGACCGCTGCTGTTGCTACCGCTGCTGAGGGCTCAAAGGAGCATATGAGGAGTACGAGTCTAGATGGAGAGGCAATGCGGCGGCGTACGCCAGACAGCGGTGGAGGCGGGACAAGCAGTCGACACAGCCAGGACGGGAGAAGGAGCGTCGAGTCACGGCGGAGTTGGGACCCCGCTGTACAGGGTGATCTTTCCCGTCGGGTGTCTTCACGCGGGGATAGGGAGTATGATTTGTCGAGGCCACCGTCGTCGGCTTTACAGGAGCGGGAAAGGGACAGAGGTAGCGCCAGCAACCAGGACCGACGACATTTACATTCACGGAACGGGCTTCATCCACTCCCACCACCTCCACAGTCGCAGCCCTCATCCGCCTCTTCCTCTTCATCTGCGGGCCCAAGGCGCCTCCTGTCTCCCCGCGAAATGCGCGAGCAGCGGCAGGGTCGTTCTGCGGACGTCGTAGACTTGTCGATGGACTATGAGCCTTCGCCGACACCTGCGTCGAGGCATATGCATATGCAGAGCGATCATAGGCGCATTCACACTGACCGACAGAATCACAAACCCACTCTTCCGCTTTCCACACCCCCTCCGCTCCATCCACTTCCTTCCGAAACGTTCCTGCGCAAATCTTCCCAAGCCGATAAACAGAGCCGGCGCAAGGTTTCACTAGCTTCTCTCGCATCGATTACGACTGTGCGTGCGGCCTCCTCGCCGTTTGCACTGTCGACGTCGAGTCCAACGACGGCTGTTACGGCGCATACAGTGTCGGGGTCGTCCCCCGAGATCGAAACTGCACCTATACCCGCATCAGCATCAGCTTCCGTGTATCCCCTGACACGCTCAGACTCGCGCGACTCTGCAAGATCGGTATCCGCTTCGTCGTCGTATGTGACGTTTTCCCGCCCGTCCGAAGTATCGATGAGTGCGTTGCAACAGCTGCAGCATAGTCGGGACGCTGTTGGCGGCGATGGGAGTGCCCATGTCAATTCCAATGCCAATGCCAAGGGCAGTAGTGCCGCCGGTGGGAACCAGATGCGCTCGCCTCTGTCGGGCTCAGAGACAGAGAGAGACTATACGCGCAGACGCACGATTGGTGTGCGTGCTGCGCGGATGTCACTGGATGGTGCTATTGAGGAGCGGGAGAACGAGAGGGGTGGATATGAGGGGGGCTCTGGTGGGGCTCGCACGAATACGATCACGCTGCCTTCGCAGAGACGAGAGCGGAGGCGGACTGTCACGGAGATATTTGGCTGAGCCAAATTGGATCGTTTACTTTTGTTGCCTCGGCGGGTGTCTTGCATATATTGATGCAAAGTGAGTGTGCAGTTCTTGGGTTGTGTAGTTTGTCGTGCTGATGGACCGCCTTGGTTGATTGATAGGACGACCTCTCCCCCCACTCTTCCCGTTTTTAAATATTTGCATGTGTGCATGGTTAAGGTTCCTTCTGCAGTACGTCTGAATATCCGACCTCAGGACTTTTGTTCCTTTTTTTTTTTCCGTCTCTCGCCTGTCTTTAACATTATTTTTGTTCTGCCTGGTATGATTCTCTGTGGCTTATTTTCTCCCTCTTTTTTTTCACCGTTGCGCCGTCCACGCTGATCACTGGCAACTCTGCACGCGCACTGTAATGATGCGCCGAGACTGGTGGCTCCTCCCATATGCACCGCCTTTTCGTCGAATCCGACCTCGATCAGCACAATCGACGCCAACGTCCTCCGCTGTGCTCTTAGTCTCTCTTCTCTCACGTCTTGTTCTATTATATCACCCAAAAGTGTTTATATATATCCGCGCGAGCGGTGCCCTCGGGACCCCTCGGGCGCGTGGGGGGAGGGACACACGATACCGCATCGAATGCAGTCCTTTCCTTCCCTGCCGTAGGTATACCCGCATCCCATACCCCACCACATCCCTCATTTGACTGCATCCCACTCCCTGTACACGGCCTTAACAAAGGCTTCACTCATCGTTACTGCAGCATCGACGCTACTTCTCTCCACCACCGAGATACGGTACTCACTACAGGTACTTCTGCGAAATGGTAATGTAGAGCTCGAGTAATGGAAGTTGTGTTCTTTTATGATGAGAGTAAAATAATTATTGTTCCAGTTGTTGGGGACTGATCATCTGGTGTGATATTGTAGGGGAAGGTGCAACAATGGGTGAGAAACGAAAAAGATTCGGACTAGTACTGAATGACGGATGCTGTAGATAAGATGGTAAACTTCTTGTGACCACTTGGACTGAGGATTTGGATGTGTGATATGAAACTGGGGGAAATTGGATTACTAGTAGAGCACCAGGCTGCTACAGGTGGCTTAAGTACAGTACTAGTGTCATCAGAGTGTGAGTGGCTCAAGTGGAACTACTATCAACACCAAAGCAGACAATTTATTCAAGGTACAGAAATGTCAAAGCTAAACTACAAGGGGAATACAGTCCTGATGTTGTAAATTAACTGGCATGGATTACTAGTACATAACAAGAAACATTTAAATAGGAAAGGGTATTACATAAGTGAACAAATATGGGTAACCCCTAAGGACACCCTTACAATGGGACTGCAGGAAATATTCAGGGACTCTCAAGTCTTGAAAATCAAGAACCAATCAGTATCATGACATGCTAAGTCTGGTGTGCATTCACAATTGAATTGGCTCAACTTTTGCCTTTCAACTTAATTCTAGTCATGAGCATCAAATTGTCCCCTCCAAAGCTCTAAACATATAATGTGGGCCAATAATGGCTTTACCATTAACAAACACACATGTTACAGGCACAATGATGCATAGAAAAGGAAAAAACAACCATGGACTAATGTTATACAGCATTATCAAGACTTAAAACACTCTTGCCACTTTGTTCCATGTGCCATTTTACTGAGGTCCAACTCCACCCATCCTTGTGGGATAATCAGCCTAGTGCACATGCTATAGAATGGATCTGCCATAGTGCTTGGAACCCATAGAAGCAACTGGCCATGTTGACCTCTAATCCATCCATCTGGATGAAGTCTAACACACTGGTGGAAGTCCTGTTCATCATGGGAACAGAGCTGCTTCTCTTGATCATGCAAAGCATGGGATGAAACAGAGGAAAACCTGATAGAATGATACATATTGTGGGGTTCAACATCTTTCATTGGCATCATGGCAGTAGAGAAACAATAGTCTTCTATTGCAAATGGGATTGAATATGATAATGTCATTGAAATTATTAATAGACTTACCATTGATCAAAGAACATGTGGACTCTTCATTGGATTGAGAAGTATTCTTGTCAACTTCATTGCTGATTCTTAAATCTCTTCCAGCATTCCACACTCTCATGGTCCCAACTGAGCCTGACACAATTCTTGTGCCATCAGGGGAGAATGCAACTGAAGTGACAAACCAAGTGTGGCCTTGAAGTGGACTGCAAATCTGTACACCCCTTTCAGCATCCCAGATTCTCACAGTCTTGTCAGCAGAGCCTGACACAATCCTTGTGCCATCAGGGGAGAATGCAACTGATGTGACCTGGTGAGTGTGGCCTTGAAGTGGACTGCCAATCTGCACACCCCTTTCAGCATCCCAGACTCTCACAGTCTTGTCATCTGAGCCTGACACAATCCTTGTGCCATCAGGGGAGAATGAAACTGATGTGACATAGTGAGTGTGGCCTTGAAGTGGACTGCCAATCTGCACACCCCTTTCAGCATTCCAGACTTTCACAGTGTTGTCATTTGAGCCTGACACAATCCTTGTGCCATCAGGGGAGAATGCAACTGATGTGACATTGCCAGTGTGGCCTTGAAGTAGAATCTGTGTAGATGGCCACTCTTTGTGGTGCCCTGCAGCCACTTTGGCAATACATGGAAACCTTGCCCTTAGATCTTTAACCAGTAATGAGTCTTCAGGAGAAAATGACAGTGCAGAGAGATATAGATGAGGAGTGCTTTCAGAGGATGCAATAGAAAAGTTGTGAATGAACTTCACACCATCCTTTGCCAGTGCTGCAACATTCTCATATCCCTTCCCCTGGAACCATTGTGTTACAAAGAACCTCATTATCTAACAAACTTGCTTACCTGCAACCACCTCCCAACACTCAAAAAAGCAGGTACAGAATTGCCAAGTAAACCCAGCAAGCTCAGTGCTTCAAACCAGAACAGGATCCTTTCATTCCCCACAATATCCTTGACATGCTCTGCAAGAACAGGATCAAATTTGGTGGCCTGCAGATGCTTGGCCCAGAATCAACATGAATATGAGAGGTGGGGTAGAATTTTGGCTTTAACTCTCTCAGTCAGATCAGGTACCTCTGAGTTGAGTAAGTAGGAGCTCTGTAGGTCACAGATATTGAAACATAGACCCTCTTGAAGGACAAAGTGATGCAACAGCAATGTCCATCTGAATGTCAGACTCCCCAACAAAGTAATCTCCACTCCGAGATTGATCAGCCAAGAAATCAGAAAATGAGGTATGGAGGGGATGGACAGGCATGGTGCAATCAGTGACACCACTTGACAATGGACCCAAAAATGTAGAACAATCACCACATTAAATTTACTGTCCTTGTGGGAGAAATGTCGATGCATCACATCCAGTCCATCAATTGGAAGTGGCTCCAGTGTATACAGAACTTGCTGCATCACTGTAACAGTCCGACTTTTTATCTTATCTAATCTGTGATTAGATAGCATCTTATCTTATCGTAGTGCACAGTCATATCTTATCTACCTTAGTCTAGACCTGTGCCTCATGCTGTACGCGCTGCCTCCCTTGATGTCATTCTGCATAGCCTTAGCTCCACTATGACATCACTAGCATAGCATTGCACAGTACATAGCCTCATGGATAGCCTTGCGTAGCCCTCATGTACAGTAGTATATATACAGTGCAATCCAGCACCCAGAGGCTCTCCATTCAAGCTCATCTTGGGTCTTTGCCCTAGTCTCTCGACTCCTATCCTCTCAGAGTTCCTGCATGTAGTTGGGTCCTTGGTGTTTTCGCCTAGAGTCATCTCAATCACAGAGCAGAAGCGTACGAGAGCAGTTGGCCTCTTGCTTACAACACTCTCCAGAATTGTGTGGTACATGTTGTCCAGAAGAGACTTCCCCTCTCTTGATACATGTACTGTCACGTTACTGAAGCACTCCTTAACCAATTCACCAGTGGTATCCTGTCTGATGTACTCACAGGCAAGGCATGCCCACTCAAATAGGCCATCAGCTTTCTGAGCAATTTGGTTGACTTCTCTCTCTCTGATGTCGCCAAGATCTTTGAGTTGCACAGAAACAAACAGACGGATATCACGGTTGCTAAATGCAACAGGGACATCATCCAAAGACACAGCTTTGACATGAGGAGCAACGCCTAACGCAGCCTGGATGTCAGGCAATGACTGGGACGTCACGAGGAGGCGGAAGCTGGAAGGCAGTTTGGCCACTCGTGAAGATCCTAACACCAACAATATGTGACTCCGCGATGGCTCAGGTCCACTCTCATCCAATGCATAACCACAACTATACTTCCTGTTTCCCCAGTTGACACCTGAGACAATGGTTCCAAGACAAGATTGTCCCACTGCTGCATGATATCGGGAGTAGCCATGAGAGATCGGTTGTTTGTAAAAACCCTAGTCAATGCACGTCGAAATGCAGGGTCATGGTCCGCAAGATCACGGGAAATGGTTGTGAAGATCTTTTCTTCATGATATTCTGCCTGTCTGTCGCGTGCGAAGCAAAAGCACGATCCTAGTCCTCCCACGTTCTTGAACCACAGCGCAATCGTGTGGGCGATGGCAGACTTTCCTCTCCCTGCCTGGCCATGAAGCCAGAAGATCCGTAGCGCATTGGCGTCCGAGTCGTGGATCCAGTTAACAATCTCCTGTAGAATTTCTCCTCTCGTGCCATCCAGGCATTTCTTTGTCGTGTTGAGTCCAGCTCCATTTGCATACGCCATGCCATCCAAGTTTGAGTCCTCGAGGACATGGTAAACATTGATGTGCGTGTCCTGAACTGCATTGTTGCATCAACGCATCTAGAGCCTTGTTGTGATCGCCAACAGCGGCCTGCGTTTCGGACGCGATGTTCTTTCCAAGTCGTGTCCCTGCAGTGGAACCTGGTTAGAACGCTATCAAGGAAGGAAGGAAGGAAGGGATTTAGCGTACAGAAGCTTTTTGTTTCAGAATAGTTCTTGATGAACTGAGCACAATTGCTGATCACTTGGGCGATACGGGCGAGGGTATCTTTCATCACATCAAGGTTGGAGAGGGTATCCTCTTCAAGAAGGAACTTATAAACAGTTTGCACTTTTAGAAGCAAGTCGGAGATCGATTGGTCTAGGTTCGCTTGCATGATGATCACCTAACGATGATGGTGTGAGATGTGTGCCGTTCACGACCAAAAGACATACCTGGGCTGCACTGGTCAAGATCCCCAAGGCCATCTGAGTGTAAGGGTGGATCTGCATACAAACGTCAGCCCGACCATTGCGCCGAGAAAAGTAATGAATCATACATTGGCAATAGTACTGACTACGGTGTTGAAAGTCTTGAGTGGTTGGAGGTATGTCGAGCTGATGGTGTCTATCTGCGAGACGGCAGTGCTAATCCCACCGACAACCCCGACAGCGTGTTGTGCAATAGGGGGCACAAGCATTGCTGAGTTAAGCTCTTGTTGGGCAACGGCGATCTTGGTATGACGATCGCTCAGCAAATAGCATAAGGGCATGGAGAAAATCCATTCATCATACCTCGTGGGCTGGTGCAACTTGGGTTGAACTCTGTTGCAAATTGTGCGGCTGTAAAGAGTTCATGAAAGCTGCACCTTTTACCCCATGGAAAGCTTGGGATAGTTCCGTTTGAACAGATGCCCTCGCACCTATGGAGGGGCGCGTGATACTTTTACTGGAGTGGTTAAATAATAAGTTCTTCAACCTCGCCATTTTCCCCTTTCTGATGCTGTCGGATCTGGGCGATACTGTGATGCTTCCAGGAGCAAGAGCTCGAGATGGCCCTTGAGACTGGTTTCTGTTAGGGTATCAAGACGATCTAGATCTGGGGGATCATGTTGCATACCGGGTCCAACTGAGGGTCCATTGTGACTTGAGTTTTCCGAGGTTTCTGCCAGGGGAGACGAACCTTGGACCGGTGTGCGCCTAAGTGAGGGAAGAGGTCAGAACAACCAACAACCAACACCAAATGACAACAAAAAAAAGCAAGTGGTGGTATTCCTCTGCGGTTCTGGTAGATGATCTCCACAGGGGGATGTGCTGCAAGCCTTCAGGTAAGGTGCAGGAGGGAAGGGAAGGGCTTCTGATGGGGAATATATGCGACTGGGGA
>Ga0307518_10000314_pt1 | contig 36593 bp, 21 predicted proteins | sample 25_EM_MG_FD_203889 | JGI IMG/M metagenome (GOLD analysis project Ga0307518, IMG submission 203889) | Populus trichocarpa ectomycorrhiza microbial communities from riparian zone in the Pacific Northwest, United States - 25_EM | ecosystem: Host-associated > Plants > Roots > Unclassified | place... | reverse complement strand
TATAAATTTACTTAAGTGAAAGTAACATCCCTATATATTATTAATGGAATAATATCCCATTAAGTTTTATACTTAAATTAATATTGGGCACATAAACAACAGGTAAACCATAGGTTAATATATCCAGCTCCTTTCGTACGAGGGAGATAACCTTATTTTATTCTAATTTCCTCTAGAAGATAGAAACCATACTGTCTCACGACGTATTTAACCCAGCTCGTGTAACTTATTAATCGACGAACAGTCGAACCCTTCATGATTCCTGCATTCATGTGGATAAGTTAAGCCGACATCGAGGTGCCAAACTGCGCACTCAATTTGTACTCTCTGGCGCAATTAGCCTGTTCATTCAGGTTTTGCTAATAAGGATACCTTATTATATCCATTTCTCACAAAATGGATCAGACTATGTATTCATTTGTTTTTATTTATATTTATATAATTTATAATGCAACGCGAAATTAAAAAAAAAATGGGGCGATATATATATAAGACCATCCAAATTAATATATATGACATGACTTATAATAGGACCTAGCTTAACTATAAAACCTTCAAAGATTAAAAAGAAAAAAGACATATATATTTATATGTGTATAGGCTATAAGGGACATGTGTGCAAAAAGCTTTTATTTGTACATAAAAAAGTATAGTTTTTAATTAAGATGGTTAATAGACTGCACTTTTAATAAAATATATATAAAACATCAGTAGAAGACATCTAATTACTATTATATTCTAATTATTTATCCCTTTTATTGATAGGAGTATATTTTGTACTTAAATTAAGACTTATTTACTACTTACCCAACCTTTAACTCCATATGCACCATTAGGGTTTTTAGAACTTGTAACTGAGTATTGTACATTTGATTTATAAATACCTCTTAACATTGTAGCTGATCAACCTCTAAATGAGGGATCTATATTTTTCAGACCCCCTTTGTATCTCATTTTAAATACTGATCTGGAGGCCGTAGCCCGTCTTGTTAACCTACCTTTAGCTTCAACTCTTATACCCCTTAACTTCATATGTTTTAATGTATTAAACACATATTTTTTGAAATGATTACAAATATATCTTTTATATGATAACAATTCAAAAATATTATTTACAAAATTTTTTTTTTGTGTATGAAAAAGGCCTAATAAAAGGTCAGTAGGAGTAGATGTAGTAGAATTATTTATATACATAGAAGTCATAAGCTCATTTCTAACTATATTACCCAAATATAAACCATTATTACGTATACCCCGCCGTCTTTCTTCAATATGGCTTATAGGTTTTATTTTAATTTTACGTATAGAAGATTTCAAAACCCTATAAAGTTTATTATTTTTATTTCTTAGTTTTAACGCTACTGCTTGTGTGAATATGTCACTGTTTAAATGTATCCTTTTCAAATTAACTATGTTAAGTACAACATCTTTCTGGTATAAATTATTAATTAAAACATTTAGTTTAGATACATAATTCTGTATAAATTTTAATTTATAAGTTTTTAAAAGATAAAAATATTTAAATCATTCTCTTTTATAATTATACTCTACCAAGTCGAAATAAGTATTATAATCATAGAAAGTTAAGGGTCTTAACTTTTCAACCTTGTTATTAAAAATCAAACCTTTTTCATTTTCAGTTAAAACATTAGTTTCAACTAAACTCTTTAAGTCATCATAATATGTATTTAATTTTGTTAAAATCTTATTACGTCTAGTAATAAGATATGTAATATACGAAATGTAGAAATAATAGTGCTGACGCAATACTAAAAATTCATAGACACTAAATATTCTATTATACGTAGTTATTTTTTTACCTGCACGAGTTCAAGTTATAGTTTCCTTTAATTTATTTCTAGGATGAAATAAACCTTGGGTAAGAGCCTTATATGTATAAGATAAGACCATACCTTCTGTACTATAAAGATAAAAAGTAAGATTTATTTTTTGACTAGTATGTTTTAGTTCCCCTCTTCCTACAAACACTCTTTTAGTAGACACACGTCGAATTCTTATAGGTATAACTCTAATTTGACGTATACGTTTATACCTCCTTTTCCTTTTTTTTGGTACAGGTTTAGTATATAATTTAGGGTTAATAATTGAATTAAAATAAGCTTTTAATAAGTCCATAAGGCTTTTATCAGCACTAGGTAGTGTTTTTATATACTTATTATCATAAGCGTAAACACTATTATATCATTCTTGAGCTCCAGGTGTAAAATGCCGAGGTATACCTGAATCCGTCTTTATATAAACCAAGGGTTTACTTATTTTTTTGTGACTTTTTTTATTAAATAACACAGGTGTGTTATTATCTAAATTAAGGTTTTTATGCAAATTAAGATTTAATACTTTTTTATTCATTTTTATTTTATTGTTTAAAATTATTGTAGGGTTGGTGTTTTGTGATCACTAGAAAAAGCTTTTCTAGTGTTTAAGCTTAACATATCTTTTAAAAAGAGTTAAGTCTATTTCATTAATATAATCTATATTAATTATTATGCATTGGTAATTTTATTATATAAAGGCAAATTAAACAAATGTTGGATTTTAAGTCGTTGAACGTCTTTACTTGATGTACGAAGATTATTCTTCAAGATCAAGCAAATTTCGCTACAAGTTTACTTACAAATAAGTAAGTTGTTCTTGTAATTAACCCAATTAATAGCAATAAATTATAAACCTTTCGTTATAATTTATTGCGGGACAAACTTGTATATCCCTAGCGTAGCTTTTTCAAAAATCCAAGACCTTTCCTTTCTGCATCTTGTGATCATATGCCCCGCTTACGCGACTGATAGACGTGTAAGTCAAACAGTAAAGCAAGATTATGCCATTAAACTTGACAAGTAATAATCATAATCATATTATTAGTGTAATCATGCCTCAGCTTAAATTATTATAACATAAGCATCTAATAATATAACTAAAAAAACATTAGCCACACCGCTTAATTATCTAGGCAAGCCAGATAAAAAGATCTATTCACTATCTCTTTCATATAACGTGTTGCTTAATGTTTTAAATTACATCTATTTAACCATATAGTTAAAATCTTACTTGGTTAAAATTTTTAGCTCTAACTCAATAGATATATAGCTGGATTTGTTATGGCTTCATAATATGAAGCCATAACAAATAACAAACTAAAAAAATATTAAATATACAATTATATATATTTAATTGCCATAATCAAGTTATGACAATTTTACGTAATTAACTTTGGATACACCCAGGTACTTTTTATGGGATCTGTGCCCCGCATAAACTGCCTCCTAGCAATTGTCCCTTCTTTCGAAGGTTAATGATCATATCAGACATCTTGCAATGCCTTGATACTCTCACGTAGAATCTACCAACATGATATTATCTATAAAGCTCTTTCACTTGTGCTCATGCTAGCTTATATTACTAAAATTTCAAAATATCATATTCAATAACTAGCAACAGTAAAGCTGCATAGGGTCTTCTCGTCTAACTAGAGGTAAACTGTATCTGCACAGCTATTCCAATTTCACTGAGCCAATCATTGAGACAGCTGTTGTATCGTTAAATCATTCATGCAAGACCGCATTTAACGGCCAAGGTATTCCGCTACCTTAGGACCCTCATAGGTAAGGCCGCCATTGATCGGGGTTTCCTTCAAAACCAAGCTTATATTAGTCAACTTAGAAAATCCGTTAACCAGCCGACATCGGGCAGAAATCACACTCAATACTTTGATTTATTATCTTACTGCAGAGTGCTTTGTTTTAATTAAACAGTCGTACAACACTATTCCATGCTTCCTATTCTTTACCTAATATTAATTAGGAGGAATGGCTCTCCTTATCCCGAAGTTACGGTAGCTAGTTTGCCGAGTTCCTTAATGATTGTTCACTCAAACGCCTTCGTATTCTCTACTAGCTTACTTGTGGTAGTTTCTAGGTACGGTGTTACTAAATGGGCCCGTCATCTGTCTTAGTTTATTAGGGGTTACATATTAGCTAACTATTGTTTTTCCAGAACCTTCTTCACTTTTAAAGAGGGTTGTTACTATGTAGTTCAGATTTTCTCATCGTTTAATCCTTTAGGTTGGTAAACTTAGAGGCCGTTACTTTATAAAATCCATAAGCTTTAGGCGAGGACTTATAATAATAGTGGTCAAGACTATTATCTGTGGTCAAGCCTATTTGTCCTTTTTCGTTACTCATGTCAGCATTCTCACTTGGGTTATCTTTTAATGAATTAAATTTTATTCAAATATAATTCAGTATTTATTCTTAAAAAGAATAAGTCTTAGATTTACCCAACGTTCTGCTACCCCATTAAATATAATAATTAAAATTATTGATAAATATGGACAAGGTGTCGGTATATTGTTTAGATCCGTTAAATCTTCGGTGCGACTATCAATATAAAATTTAATTTACTAAACTAGTGCTCTGTTACGAGATCTTCAAAAAATGGACCGCTTCTAAGCCTATTTCCTAGCCGTATTGGATAGAAACATCCTTAATTTCACTTAACAATAATTTTGGAACCTTAACTCTTGTTCTGGGCTGTTTCCCTTTAGACATACAACCTTAGCGTACTATGTCCGATTATTCAAGATTCATCATTGCCCTTCCGAGTGCGAATACTCACCGATAAAATCTTCACGATTGCCCGATATATGCCAAATTCTCCTTTATTTTATTATAAAACTCTATAAAGGATATAAGTTGCCTGAGATCACAGTTCTGTACCTGCTATGATGTAACTTGAATTACCTACTTATATAGGTTTCGCAGAAAACCAGCTATCCTAGTCAGTTTTGTCTTTCACTAGCTTACCACAGTTCTTCGGATATCTTTACAACGATAAACCGTTCGGGCTTTTATAACCCTGACTGTAGTAAGATCACCAGGCTTCGGGTCTAATGTTAGATACTTAATCATTATTTCATAATTGGTTTATCTAGGCATTGCTGCTCGCATCTAATATTAACTCGCTGACCCATTATGCAAAAGGTACGCTCTTACTTTTTATTTAAATTATATTCGAGCTGCTTATAAAACTACTATTTCAAACCTTTCCTTCACAGTACTATACGCTGTTGCTTATACATTATATTTAGCCTTAGAGGAAGGTTCCCCTTAATATTCAAACAGGTTTTGCCCATTTTACTTATTTAATTTATCGGCGGGTTATTTTTATACCCTTGTATTATTGTTATTGTTTTACAGATCATTGTCTTTATTTTTAAAACTTCATTGTTCATTTCTTTTCTTATGCCTTATAATACAAATATACCCCGATATAGGCTGTTCTACTTTCATTCTCACTAATAATAGAATCTCGTTTGATTTATTTTCCTGAAGTTACTAAGATATTTCAATTCACTTCGTTTATTATTGAATTTCTCTAAGAGTTCATGTGTTTTAGGGCTCCATATAGGTTTTTTTAGACACAATTTAAAATATAATACTCTCTTTAATATATAGCCAGGTATCCATAATAGTCTCTTTATATACTTCCCTTTTCCTTTGTGCATTGCACAAAGGAAAAGAAATCCACAATAAATATCTGTGCACATTACTAAATGATATATACATAATATCATGGTAAATCGGATCATTATGATTCGAACATAACAGTTCCTCAACCCAAATGAGGCGCCTAACCAACCTGGCTCTGATCCGTAATTTTATTTATAATATAAGCGAGTAGCTATGATATTATTACGCTTTTTGTTATAACCCATATTTGCTATAAGTAAAAGCCCGCCAACATGCGAATTGAAGGCATGTGGTATTATGCTTTGCAATATACCCCTCAGTTTCAAATTTATTTTTCAGAGAGTATAGGATTTGAACCCATGAAAATTTTTAGTTTTAACTAGTTTCAAGCTAGTCGCCTTAAACCGCTCAGCCAACTCTCTTATAATATTTATCTTTTAGTTTATAATAACCCTATTTATGGATCTTTTATGAATATATCATAATAATATATAACTTAATTTATGTATATAAACCACATATACTTTTATTAATGGTTAATTATGATTACGTCTAGTACAATAAATAGCCCCCTTTTTTCTAAATAAAGGGTATTTATAATGGGTTTTATGTTAGTATTATAACTATAATTTTATTTTTTTTGACTATTCTTAAGTTATTTCAATTAAATAATGATTCCTCAGAGACTTGAACTCTAAACACATCCTTATCAAGAATACGCTTTACCAATTAAGCTAAGGAACCTAAAAATATCACGCTTTACTTAACTAAGAAAGCATAAAGAAAACATAAAATATTGTATAAAGTCAAGAGCACTCAGATTTGAACTGAGAAAGTGAAGTTTGAAGCTTCAAATTTTACCATTAAACTATGCTCTTTAAAGAAAAATTTAATATATAACTACATACAGTTATATATTATCGGAAAAGAGATGACTCGAACATCCAGGTGCATAACACAATATTTAGCAAATATCTCGCTTTACCAATAGCAACTTTTCCTTTATTACCTACATCGTAAGTAAAAAAAGTCAACGGGTCGTACCGGATTCGAACCGACATAGTCTTTCGTGACAGGAAAGCCTTTTACCAATTAAAGTAACAACCCTATTTTATTACGGCCAGCCGAATTCGAATCGACACAAATCGTTTGGAAGACGAAAGGTCTACCATTAACCTATGGCCGTTTAATTTATTAACAATATAATATATATATACTAGTAATTATATAATAAAAGTATATAATTTAAGACCTGTGGGGTTCGAACCCACATAACAAAGATTAAAAGTCTCGTATTTTACCATTAAACTAAGGTCTCTTTATATTATTTATAAACCTAAAGAACATTCTTGTAAAGGACATAGCAAGATAAAGACAAAGCGAAATAAAAAAAGAATAATCCAGACGAAGAAAAATAAACATACCCTTATTTACACAAAGCGGAAAAAAGTACAACATACCTAATCATCCGATGGTGTTTCACCATCGTTACCCTGTTCATATTCGGTAGGCTTAGACGCTTTGGATTGTGAAGACTCTGCTTCGGCTACCTTAGCCTCTGCTTCGGCTACCCTAGACTCTCCTTCAGCTATTTTAGCCTCTGCCAATCTTCGTTGCTTTATTATATCTATTTTTTTTTCCTCTGTAGATATTACACTACTTTGGTCTAACCATGCCGTATTATCTTTCTCATAATCGGCTTTATCTTTAGATAATTTATCTTTATCTTTCTGTAATTCTTGTTGCAAACTAACAGTTATTCCTGTCACACGTTCTAGGTGTTCAATTGCTTGTTTATGTTTATCAGGAGTATAATCATATTTTACTCTTTTATTACCTTGGCCACCTTCATACATGGATTTAAGCCAAGATTTAAGATTTTGCTTTTTCCTAGCTACATCTTCAACTTGGTCAGCTATATCCCCATCTCTACGCTCTAAATTTTCTCCTTCTTTACGTAATACTCTTATATCTTTACGGTTTTGATGATCCCTACTGCTAAGATGCTCGGGATCATCACCGTCAGAATCAGACTCAGAGTCAGAATCTGACTCTGATTCACATAATAAAGTATATAAGCCTAAAGTATCTAAGAACCTCAATAATATATTGAGATAAATAAAAATAACCATACCACATCAACAAAATGTCAGTACAAAATACTTGACTCCAAACCCAAGTGATGGTTTTCGGTGCTGTGGTAGGCTAATACTCGTCACAAACCCACAGCGATAAAAGCTGTACCTATCATAACATGTATACCATGAAATCCAGTTCCAAAGTAGAAACATGATCCAAATGCACCGTCACTTATAGTAAATGATGACACACTATACTCTACACCCTGGAAACCTGTGAATATAACGGCTAGTATAACTGTTGCCACTAAACCATATAAAGTACCACTTCTATTTCCTTGTATTAAGGAATGATGAGCGTATGTAACTGTTACCAAATCTCAAAGTAATAGGTTTATTTATACTATTACCCATGTTTTTATATAAATTATATTTTTAGCTTTAATTATTTATGTTATATAAATATAATATAAAATCTTGTGTTCTTCCCGCTCATTTTAGAAGAAAGAGATCCCGACTATACATTAAGCAGCATTTCAGCCACCCACCGACGAACTAGTCTGTAGCGACTTTTCATAAAGCCGACGGTCTTAACTTAAAATATTAATCATTGACCGTTTTCATCAGTATTGCCTAATAATATTAAAATTATCAATATCTTATAGGTTTGTATAAGATATTCTATTATATACTTTAACATCCTTGTTTAATTATTGAAAATAAAAAGGGATGTTACTAATGTGTTTAAGGGGGTATTACACATTAGTTATAATAGGACTATATATAATCATATAAAGTTTATTAATAAATTTTTTCCCCTTGTTTAGTCTACCTTTTATATAATAAGAGATACTTATCCCTTAAACTTAAATAACTAGAAAATAAGTAAAATAAATTAAAATACCTAATATGATTTTTATTTCAGGCAGACACCAGATGATAATAATATAACTGTATTAAGTAAAGGTAATTCAAATGGATTAATAGCTTCTATACCCATAGGTGGTCATTGAGCTCCCAATTCTACAGTAGGAGATAATGCACTATGAAAAAAAGCTCAAAAGATAGCTAAAAAGAATAATGCTTCCGACACTATAAATAAAGCCACACCCATATTTAACCCTCTTTGTACAGCTAATGTATGATTACCTAAATAAGTTCCTTCACTTATAACATCACGTCATCATAACGTCATGGATAAGATAACTGTTATGAAAGCTGACATTAAAAATGTATTAGCATTACTAAAAGCGTGCATTGTCAGTACCCCGCTAGTAGTTAAGGTTAATAATGCTATACATGTGAATATTGGTCAAGGTGAAGGTGATACTAGATGAAAGGGATGAGCTTGAAAATTACTTCTATCTAAGTTAGTCATATCCTCCTTTACTTACATTCACCAAATTAGAGTAATAAGCCTATAGTTAATTTAGAACTATTAATAGTAAAATATTTAAGAAAAAAAATATGTAATTGTTATAGTAATCTTAATAATAATGACTGGATTAGTATAACAATTATGCTTTTATTATTTAAATGGAAGCTATCCTAACACATACTTAATTTCATAAGCTCGTGTTAGTGTAGTTCTATATCTATTAAGAGTATGAAATTAAAAAAACATATTACCCCTTTGTAATACCTCCGGTATATCTTTAAGAATATAGCTCAATAAGATCTGTTAGGATTACTCTCTTAATTTAATGAGAGATGAATATAATCCTAACCATAGCCATAAAAACTACAAAAATAGGAATTATTATAATATTTTTCCATTTATATTACAGAATAGTGTAATAAATAGAAAAAAAAGTCCATTAGGGCTATTTAAGGAATAGGTGATTTGAACACCTAACCTACCGTGTGTAAAACGGTTGCTCTACCGTTGAGCTAATTCCCTATATATATACTTTTTCAGTATATAATAAAAACAATATAATATAACATTACAGTTAAGGATAAAAATTACTCAATATGTTTATAATATATTAAATATATATTAATCTTCGGGCTTTTTAGTGATAAAATTAATTAACCTTAAATATGAAGCTAAACCTTAGACTTATTTATCTAATTACTTGATAATTAGGTAATTAGATCTAATATTAATTTTTCTGTTTTATTGTAATAACTATAGCACCAACCATGGCTAATAATAAAATAATAGATGTCAATATTAGTCATATACTGTAACTAGTATACATAATATTACCTATACTAGTAATATGACTAGTTTCCGCTAAATTACCATCTCAAATTTTACTAGTTACAAAAAAAATTTCACCGTTATCAAAGTCAGTACTACTTAATTTGAAAAATTTAACAAAATAATCACTATAGTTATTATATCATATATCATTTAGAGTGTTATTTAAATCAACAGTGTAACTGTTAAAAGAAGCAATACTGTAAGGTAATATTTGATATACGGGGTAATTGAATGATATAGTGATAAAAATAGCTAATGGTATACTATTGCTTGTGTTGCTCATCAATTCACTTATTCTAACATTTATTAACATTAAAATGAAAAGAAATAAAATAGAAACAGCACCCACGTAAACCAATAAATAAGAAAGACCTATGAAATTTAAACCCAATATCATAAGATAACTAGCTATACTTAAGAATAAACCAATTAAAAATAATACAGAAACGATAGGGTTTTTGCTAGTAATAACTAGTATACCACATAATATAGCCAGAATTGAAAGTATATCTAAAAATTCTGCAGTGTAACCATTAGTGAAAGTCTCGTTTAAAAGAAAAAGACTGTTCATATGTTATAACAATAATTTACCTCGCTATTCTAGAAATATAATTATAATGACTACCATTATTAAAGCCAATAAAAGTAAAAAAAACACATTTACTTGTTTTAATAATGATGAGGAGAAGTAGTCAAAAAGTAAAAGTTCAGACGTGTACAGGAATTGAACTTGTATCCTTGTGGCCGAAACACAACGCTTTACCATTAAACTAACACGCCTATAATAACTTTTTAAACCTAGCCCTCAAGATGAATTGAACATCTATCAGAATATTAACAGTATTCTGCTCTACCTTTGAGCTATAAAGGCTAAAAGCATCCTTTTACAGGTACCGTTAGGAAGAAAAGGACTCGAACCTTCGACAGCACATTGCTATTGAGTTTACAGCTCAACCCGCCATACCAACAAACGGAACCTTCCTAATATATATTTTTATTCTGCATAGAGTGAGTAATAAGAATATCCATATATACTGTATATTTTGTAATACACTTGGTAAAGATATGTGTACAAATTCTAATATCTAAATATTAATTTTTATATACTTATACTGTTAAAAGTTAATTAGTCCCGTGCAATTTCCACTACACGAACCGTATTTCGACTTAACACCAATCAAAGTCACGCATACGAAAATCTTTCAGTTAAAATAACTAGAACTAATTATCTAGAGTAACAAGAAAAAAAAAGACTAAACTTATTGCACACACTTTTTTCGGCGCCTGACGAGTAGTTAGTACCTATCCAAGATTAAATTCACCGTGACGTGGTGATTCACGATTACTAGTAATTCCTTATTCATGTAGTCGAATTTCAGACTACAATCCTTGTTTTATCCTACTTTTTGTTAGATTTGCTAAAATTCACATTTTTGCATCACTTTGTATAGGAATATGTGGCACGTCTATCGCCCACAACATTTAGGCCATGATGACTTGTCTTGGCCCCTGTTAACATATCCGTTATAAAGGTGGTCTGCTTTATTTATTGTTTTTGCAAATAAAGCAAGGGTTTCCGTTAATTTAATGGAATTAACCAATATCTCACGACATTAACTGAAGACAGCCGTGCAACGCTTGTAATATATTCCAAGCATAAATAATAAATCATTTATACTTATCAGAAAAATAATATTCAAGTTGTGGTAAGGTTTTTCGCGTAATTACGAATTAAATAACATACTTCACTACTGGTTTCAGAAACGGTCTAATGATTTCAGTTCCTGCGTTGCCACATTACTCTTGAGGTGAAATGCTTACACTTTCATTTATAGACCAAATAAATATCTAATCTATGGCATTCATCATTTTCTGCTTGGACTACTAGGGTATCTAATCCTGTTTGCTACCCAAGCCTTCGTCCCTCAACGTCAGTTATTAGATAAAAGGTTGCTTTCGCCCTAACCAGTCCTCATGGTATCAAAGAATTTCAACTCTACTCCACAAATACTCACCTCCTCATATATAACTCTAGTATGAATGTATCCTATTTAGGACTAATCACACCGTCTAGGTACCCTTTAAACCTATTAAAGATGAATAACACTAGTCTTCTACGTATTGCCGCGACTGCTGGCACGTAATTTGGTCAAGACATATAGATAGAAAATTGTCATAATCAGTGTTCTATCTAGAACTTTATGCGACTAAATCGCTACTACACTGTCCACTGAACCAAGAGTTCAATATTTAATACTCTTTCTACTGAAAAAGTACGTGATAATTAATTGACCTAAAACTGTGATGAGCGGGTTTTATATTTGTTTATATTTAAAAAGTCAAAAGTAGAAAAAAAGATCGAGTTTTTTTAATAATATATATAGAAGCTATCGCTTGTATGTAAAAAAAGATGGAGTTTTTATTATACTCATAGAAGCTTTCGCTTGCTTGTATTTTTATCTGTGTTTTTTCTGATATATACCTCCAGTGTAATTAGTTTGGTAAACAAACTTATACGTTCCCCCAAGTTGCTGGTTCAGCCGTTAGGCTATTGACCAATATTCCCCACTGCTGTACTATACGTATTGGGGTTTTTTCAGACCCAATGTGATCGATCGACCTCTCAGCCTCGACTACGGAATTTCAGGCTAGTTAAACCATTACTTTAACTACTACCTATCCGAAACGTTAATTGTCTTCTTAAAGCGGAAATTAACTTCCTTTTTTCTTTATAAGGCATTTATAACCTTACTTTAAGGCGGCCAAAACATTATATACTCACCTGTACACCACTTCTAATGAAATATATGCTACCATATACCAAATTAGACGTTCGATTAGCATGTGTCAAGCACTTGGACAGCGTTCATTCAGAGCCATCATCAAACTCGAATTGTTGTGTAAATTTTGGTTAAAATTTACAAAATTTTGTGAAATGGTATAGTGTAAAACGAATGCTTGGTTTTAATTCACTATACCATTACTAAATAGTACTTAACTTTTCATATTTGGCTATAAAAAAAAATTCCCAAATAATTTAAATTCCCTTCCAAACATATTTTTAATCATATAATATGTATTTGAGTATTAAACACGGTATTATTTAAGGTGATATATATTCTTTTAGATATTAACTTGTTAATATGGGTACCTTTAAGCTGGGTTCTGTTATAGTTATTAATCTATAATAAGACTTAACATCGAGCTTGCAATTTAATTAAATTTTCGTTACTATATGTATAAAAATAATAAATTTTTATACTATACATTTAGTTATATAAATAACCTAAGAAAATAATTATTTTCTGTAAAATACTCAAGTTTTTACTTAACAAACCTTTTCATATGTTGATGTCTAACAAGCTCCAGACTTTCCTATACTATACTTTTTATAGTACTTATTCTGTTTGTATCACAAATAACCTTGGTAATGTATAATTAAAATATACTCTATAGACTTTTTTTATATTAATGCAAGTTAAGTATTCTTACCCAAGACTTGAACTTGGACAGAGATGTTAGGAACATCCCGTTCTACCATTAAACTAATAAGAACTCAATACTATTTAAAAAGATTTAAATAAAAGTATTAACTGTTTAATACAAAGCAACGAACATGATATACTAGTGATAAATTTAGTTAAAGTCCCTAGCTATAATAAAAGATATTCCGCCCTCTTCTGTTATAAAATTTTATCCCAACTTAAGGCTATATTGGGTTTTTTTATATTTTACTTTAAAAGATATATTTAATTAGATCTTCAACACCAAAGTTATTTCAAATCTAGGCTTGCCTAATAAAAGTATATTAAGGGTAATTACATGGTTTATTCACTAAATTAACGGTATTTTACCCTAAAATAAGGAAAAAATATAAAATGTATAAGACTAAATACACAGATCAGATAAAAAAAATATATTTTTTTAGCATATCCTTATATGTCCATGCTTAATTACAGCATTTACAGTCTAACATGTAATATAATATAATATGGTACGATAGCAATAGAAGTCTTAGATAATTATTTCTTATACCTGTTATTAATTAGACTGCTATTGTATAGTATATATATTCTTTAATTTGATTAGTGTAAGTCTAATGCATCCTTAATATAACTACTAGTTAATACAACAAACACTTGAGCTTGTATAAAAGCTATACCTAATTCTAAACCAGAGAAAGCTATTATAAAAGCTAATGGTATTAAACCTAGGAAAAAGAAAACAAAACCTGATGTCATAATATTATAAGTAAATCCAGCTAAAATATTTAATAACATATGACCACTTAATATATTGGCACCTAATCTAAGACCCAATGATACATTTCTAGATAAATATGATATAAATTCTATTAATACTAGTAAGGGTAATAAAGCAAGAGGACATCCTGCAGGTACTAATAAAGAAAAGAACTCTAAACCATGCTTTTGAAATCCTAAGATTGTTGCACCTAAAACTACAGTGAAGCTTAAAGAGAATGTAAAGATAAAATGGCTTGTTGACGCAAAACTATATGGAACCATACCTATTAAATTATTAACTAGAATAAAGATAAATAGAGTATATATAAAGGGGAAGTAAATTTGCCCTTTGGTAGGATTTATTTGATTTGTTACTATACTATGTATAGTAGCATATAGAGTCTCTTGGCTTATAGATCAGCCGTTACTTACAACTTTATTGTAATTAGTTGCTAATACGTTAAGGCTTAATACGGCTAAGGCACCTATTGTTAAATATAATCCTATATTCGTTAATGAGATATGTAAATTACCCAGTATAGGGGCGTTTAAGCTTAAAAGATCCCTTATTTCAAATTGATCTAAAGGACTTATAATAGATGTGTATAAAAAATGTTGCATTTCTTATACCACCTATATAATCCGCATTTATATATGCATATTTTGTTACCAGACTTTTGGATAATAAGTGTATAACATAAGATTTTATAATATAATTATTATAATTTACTAATAAATATACGTGATATAAATAAACGAACAAACCGAGGTAATGTGTTTTTGGAAAAAACATATATCATAACTACAAGCAATATAAAAGCGAAAGTTATCTGGTTTATAAAGTAAAAAGGTACTAATTGTGGCATTTTTATTTATTTAATTATTAAATGTTATATCTATTCGAGTTTTTTTACATTTGCATCTAATAACAGATTAATAAATTGGGATTAAGTACCTTATAGTCTAAAATAGACTAGTGGTTTCTATTGCTTCTTAAGTGTGTAATTATAGAAGACACGGCTGTATTGTACCCTTTTGGAAAGGCCAATCGAAATTTATTATGATATTCTACCCTAAATCTGTCTGTAAGGGTTACAGATGGTAAAGTAACATCACGATTTGCACCTAATCTCGTTACACCTAGCTATTTTAACGTTACAACTTTCACAAACCGAGGGTCTATACTACTCCTATTTGATATATCAGTGTTTAATAATCTTTCTAAATAATTACCCATATTAATCCGAGTTCTTACTTTATCAGCCAGAATATCTGCTTGTATTTTTGCAGCATCCGATCGCAATTTAGCTGCTTGCGCGTCCTGAGTGGTAGGTGTATCGTTCATTAAACCCAATATATCCATATTACTTATAACATCTCAAAATTTATCCTCTGTTTCCGTATCGAATACAAGAGCTGGTAACATAAAAAAATAACCAAAACACCAAAATACTTTCTAGCATGTAAGGACTATGTAATACTTATATTAATTTAAATATGAAAAATATACTTTACGATACATAAGTAAAAGAAAAATTATTATTTCTTTCTTTCTCTTAGTGTTGTTTCGTCAAAAGTATTTTCATCCACTACAAAAACTGTTCCTACTTTTCGTACTTTAGGTACAATCCTATTAGGTAATTTAGATATAGCACTATCTATTCTTTTAGTTAGTTTAATTTCATTTACTCTCTCATCAACCATAGGTTTCGACTCGATACATCTCATTATAGATTGTCATTCATTATGATGAGGGATAAATGCTTTTTTATAAAAATCAGTTCTAGGATTAATCTTACGCTCTTTATTTAGATCACTATCATAACCTAAATCTAAAACATAGAATTTATAAAAGTTATAAAAGGTTTTAAAGAGCTGTCTACGTTCAGCCGCTGCCTCTCAGACCTGTGTATCAGAAAAATCATCCGTAATAGTTGGAAGAGCTAAACTTTTATTAAATTTTTTATTAGATATAACTTTTTTAGTGTTAGTAGTACTGTTGTCTTTATCTTGCTTATTTTTAGTATTACGGTTGTCTTTAGTACTACTATCTTTATTTTTAGTATTACTTGACTCTGATTCATCCATGTTTAAGGTTAATTTAGGCTTTTTTATTTCGAACTTATTTACTGTATCTTGTCCAATAGGTAATTTATCCAACCTATCAGCTTTTAAGGATTTTAACCATTTAAACATTAATTTAATAGCACGTGTATCATTACTTGTAAAGAATAATTTAGGTATAAAGAACTTAATATGAAAACAATCTATTAGTGATTCAAAGAATAATTTGGAAGTAAAAAATATCCCACTTAAACGCATAGCATCATAAATACTAACATAACTTGTTAATACATATGTAAAATTACTAAAGGTTAAAGGGTCAAAACCATTACCTATGTAAATTTTACACAAGGCAACTAAAAGTATAGAAATTAAACTAGAAAGTATTTTGGGTATAGTAAAATTTTTGAGTAAATTCCGTCTTAAATTAAAAAAAAAAGGCATATATATGTTAATTTTATCATTAAATGTTATATCTATTGGGGGTTCTTTCTACATTTGCATCTAATAACAGATTAATAAATTAGGAAAAAAAAATATTAATATAGATACGACTTAGGATAAATTATTACATATTTTTTTACGGCTATAGTGGAGACTTATACTTTTAATGTATAAATTATGCCTAAGAGATTTGAGGTTTAAACATATAATTATCAATAGGACCCTTATACAATAAGTTTATTAAGCCTTATAGGCTTAAACTGTGTAAATAACATAAGGTTTAGATAAAAATATGCGCTGATAAACCTGGTTTTAAGGTTAATATATTAAATAAAAAGTCTATTTATAACCTTTATAAATATTACCGTAAACTAAAAATTAGAAATCCTTAAAAAATATCTGTGCACCTTACTAAAATATTTATAGTTACGTAACTATTAGAAGTTAGACGATATAATATTTGAAATAAAGTTCGTATATCTACATATATTTATATAAGAATAATATTAGTTTAACAAATTAGAGTAACAAGCAAACAGAACTGTATTAGGTACTATAGTAAATATATTGTTTATATCTAAACCAGATTATATAGTATTAGTGATTATAGGTAAATGACCACCAACAATCTCTAATAAAACATTGATGATTTAATACTATTATTATTTGTGTGTTTTAAATACCAATTATTATGGTCTGTTAAAAGACTAAATAATGTAAATAAAATCAATAAAAGTAAACTACTGTCAACCAATGTTAAATAAGGTATTAATATATAGAATATAAGACCCACTAAAATGTATAAAGCATAACTTGTAATTACTCCAGTATCTAAGCTGGCTATATTTCGACTTAAATTAATTAAACCTTTTTCTAAACCAAAAGGTCCTAATAATTCTACACCACCTTTGTCTATAACTTTAGTAGTTTGGCCACCTAATTTAAAAACTAAGCCCGTTATATATTTGTTGTAAAATAATTCGATAAAAAACCGTTGGTTGAAGAATCCAAATATGTTATAACCTAATCTAGTATATTTAAATGTGATAAGTATATTACCCAAGAATTCTGAAAGAATTATAGCTAAAACACTAAGAGATATAGTAAATACTAAAGGCAATAGCTTAAATAGAGTAGGTACAGCGAATTCAGTGTCCAACATTATTTCATGTGTAGGATGAATAAATAAACTATTATCCGCAAAGAAACCTGAACCTAATCCTATAAATATATCTTTAGTGATATAACCAAAAAATATAGAGAAAATGGCTAGTATGATTAATGGTAAGCTCATAAAAATATCACCTTCATGAGCATGTTTATAATTAACTACAGGACCGTTAGGATTAGTTAAGAATGTTAAATATAAAACTTTAACTGAATATAAAGTAGTAAACATGGCACCTATAGTAGCTATAAAGTAAACTACTGTACCACTAAAATAGAACTGTCCATAAGCAGACTCTAAAATGAAATCTTTACTATAGAATCCTGTCATAAAAGGGAAGGCTACTAAACTAAGACTTGCTATTAACATTACAGAATAAGTTAAGGGTAAGAATGGTCTTAATCCACCATATTTTCTAAAATCTTGGTTATCAGCTACTGCATGAATAACAGCACCTGCACCTAAAAATAATAAACCTTTATAAAAGGCATGATTAACTAAATGGAATAAGGCAATATTATAAGATGATAAACCTACAGCTATAACCATCATACCTAATTGACTCATGGTAGAATAAGCAATAACTTTCTTAATATCTTGTTGGAATAATCCTATAAGAGAACTGAAAACAGTAGTTATAGCACCTAACCATAAACATAAAATTAATACAGTTGAACTATATTCTATTAAAGGACTTGTACGCATTAATAAATACACACCGGCTGTAACCATTGTAGCTGCGTGTATTAAAGCACTAACAGGTGTAGGACCCTCCATAGCCATAGGTAATCAAACATGTAATCCTACTTGAGAACTTTTAGCCATAGCACCTATTAATAAACATACACCTATAATTGTAACGATATTTTCATTAACAAAAGGTGCTAATGAAAATACTGTACTATAATCGATGTTACCAAACGATCATAGTATGGCAAACATACCAATAGTTAAAAAACAATCACCTACTCTGTTAGTTAAAAAAGCAGACATAGAACTTTGATTTGCAGCTATTCTAGTAAATCAGAAACTTACTAAAAGATACGAACAAACTCCCACACCTTCTCATCCAACAAACATTAATAAAAAATTATTAGCTGTAACAAGTATAATCATCATAAAGGTGAATAAACTTAAATAACTAAAAAATCGTTGATTATGTGGATCATGGCTCATATACCCTATAGAGTATATATGAACTAAAGAACTAACTATTAAAACAGGTATCAACATGGATACTGTTAAACTGTCAAAGTGAAAACCTCACAGAACGTTAAGAGATTCACTATCAATTCATCTAAAAAGATGTATTGATACTGGTATATTATTTAAACCTACTTCAAAAAAAGCCACAATGGCTAATAAAGTAGTTACAATAACACTTGTACATGTAATTAATTGTGCACCGCTAACACCGACTTTTCTACCAAAAAACCCGGAAACTATTGATCCCAATAAAGGTAAAGTAATTATAGCTAAATACATTATTTATATTCTATAGCAATACTTCCTCTTAATCGATAAAAAGCAACTAGAATACCTAAACCAATTGCTGATTCTGCACCAGCTATTGCTATTATATATATAGCAAATGTTTGACCTAATATATCATCAAAGCTAAGTGAACTTATCAATATCAAGAATGTAATAGCTAATAACATTATTTCTATAGAAATAAGCATTAATATTATATTTTTTCTATTTAATACGAAACCTAAAATTCCGATTAAAAAAAGTATTAAGGATAAATTCATTGTATTTGTTTTTTTGAGAATTATATTGTTAAATGCTTTATTTAATTAATAAAAGCTTTAAACTATCTAAGCAATTATTCTACCATATATATTATAGTGTAAACCTAAAAGTGTATTATATATAGCATGTACAATAGTAGACGCTTGCCTACGAAAAGATATATGCGAATAACAAGTTTAAATTACACCTCTATTAATAAACAGAAATAAAGCATAATGGCCTCCCTAAATATATTTTTAAATACCTTTATTTATAAAGAATATTTCATAATTACCGTTAATAAACTTACCATGACTTTTTAAAGGCAAAGCCCACTTAAATAGCGTTAAACCAAACTTATTCGCATTGTAAGCTTTAAGGATAGAAGAATAATCCCTGTGTGTACCATTAACTCGGTCGAGAACTTTTACTTCTTTACCTTCACTAAAAGGAAGTTCTCTAGGTAGACTCTCAGGTAAACCTAGACTAGAGTAAAAATCTATAGAATTATCACGTAATTCCGAGCCACCTTCACGCATATTATCTTTATTTATGTGCCCTTTATCTACATTTATTTGATAAAACTTACGTTTATTGTTTTATCACCTTCGACGTCAAAAGGTCTTTTTAGCTTATCTGATTTAAGCTTGCAGGGTATCTACACCATTAGTTTTATTACTATCTAAAGTAACCATTTGTCTACTATCAATTTTTAAGGCATTTTTACCTAATTCAAATGCAAATCCTAATGTTAAAGCTAAAAAAAAGATTAGCATAATTACTAAACCATATATGCCATTTACATATGCACTAACTACGTAAGGATAAACTAAAAGGATTTCCAAATCAAATAAAAGGAAAAGTAGTGCAAATATAAAGAAAGAAATACTGAATTGTGTTCTATTTTGACCTAAGAAAGAATGAAAACCACATTCAAATGCACTATCTTTTTCTTGGTATGGATTATGCGGAGCAAAAATTAAATTAACGGCTAATAATATTATAGCCAATATAGGTATAAATAAGAAAAAAAAAGATTTACTTGTCATTTAAGAGTTAAATAATATAAGAGCCAAAATATTGGCCATACTTAATCATTCCTGAGGTAGGAAAATGAATAAAAGAATTATTAAAGTTAATATAGATATAGTTATGGTTAAAGAACTAGATAATGTGATACTATTAGTTTTAAAAGTTAATTTTTCTTTTAAAACATTGTTTCTAATTATGTTACCGTGCAAATTAACACTTGTTAATTCGGGGTTAATCTTATACTCTGCCCGATCAAAAAACACTTGTTTTATGATATTTAAGTAATATACCGCACTTATTACACTCGTTAATATAGCGACTAATGCCAAGAAAACGTAACCGCTATCGATAGCGGCACTTAATACCATCTGCTTTGCAAAAAATCCTATTAGCGGAGGTATACCTACAAAAGAAAAGATTGTTACACTTAAACTTAAAGCTAAAACCGGGTTAATATAAAAATAACCCTTCATTTGACTTATTAATTGTATGGGTGAATTATTTTTATCGGATAATTCTTTATACTCATCACTATCATTTATGTAATAATATAGTGAATAACCAATACTTATAAGGATTATGAATGCATTTAAGTTACTAATAGAATATTGCATTAAGTAGAATATAAATGCTTGTATTGATTCTATACTGTTAATACTCAATGCTAATAATATAAAACCTACGTGACTAATTGTACTGTAAGCAAACAACCGTTTGATCCTTTTCTGTGTTAGACCTACCACTGTACCAATAATCAATGAAAATAATGAACTAACCAGTAAACTTGTTGTTCAAGTAAATTCAAAGTTAAATAAAGAGTTACTTGTATAATGTACTAGTTCTAAAAAGAATATAAATATAGATATTTTGGCCACTATTGCTACAAAAGTAGTCACGATTGTAGGTATAGCATCATAAACATCCGGTGATCAAAAATGGAAAGGAGCCGCACTTACTTTAAATAAAAACCCCACACTTAATATAAGTAATGAAAAGTGTATGTAATAAGATTTATATCAGTACAGTATGTTATGGCTATCGTTAGCTAGGTCACTTAAGCTAGTTATAACATATATTCCGTCCAGATTAGTTGTACCTGAGTTTGCGTATATTAAACTCGTACCTAATAAAATAAAACAAGAACTTAAACCACCCAATAAAAAATAAGTAAGACCCCCCGAAGTGGCCTTTTCGGAGTTTCTATATAATGTACTTAGTAAATACAACCCATAACTCTGTAGCTCGATACTTAAAAAGATAGATACTAAGTCACTCGTTGATACTAAAAATGTTGCTCCAGTAACGATAAATAATAAGATTAGAGGATATTCAATTATTTTAAATTGTTCCCCCATTTTATTCTGTATTTGGCTTTTATAGTATAAAAAATTATAAAATATTAATTTACTTAATGAAGAATAATCGGCCAGCCAAACTTTACGTGGGTAAAATGCCGTTAATTGTAATATAACTGCACTTATTAAGAAAATGAAAATGTGAAAAATTTGTGTAGTACTTGTTATATGGAATAGACCCCCATATAGACCTATACCTGTACTTAGGCTAGTAATAAATAAAGTATTTATAGCTAGTAAACAAGAGTAAAGTAAAGCTATTATAACTACTCTACTATACAGTATGGATTTATCTCGTCTTAAAGTGACAGCATTAGACAATATTAGAAATAAAATTGAAAAAATGATCACTTAATAAGTAAAAGACTTGCACTTTTAATTAACTTTATAATTTTATGCACCCTAATGTTTTTTATTGCGAAGCAATAAAAAGGGATAATAAAACTAAATAAGTTGGTTTTACCTTAAACTAACTTATTTAAGTATACTTTATAAAATATATATATTTTTTTACGACTTAGGATAAATAAAATTGTTAATACACATAAAAAAATATATTAAGTTCCATGTAAATGGTATTGTAATTTAATACCATCTAAGCCACATATAATAGCAAGAAAGCCATCATTAAAGCAAATAAACCTGTAGCTTCTGCAAAGGCAAAACCTAAAATAGCGTATGAAAATAGTTGACCTCTTAATGATGGGTTTCTAGCCACACCTAATATTAGTGCACCGAATACTACACCTATACCAACACCTGCTCCGATTAAACCTGTAGTAGCCAAACCTGTTCCAATAATTTTTGCTGCTTGTATCATGTACTGTTAGTATTAGATATTATACGGAGGAAACCTCCATAACTATACATGACGATTATTAGTCGCCACATAAAAAAATTTAAAAAGAAAAAAAATTAAATGTCTATAAATACATTTAAAATAAAAATGGGGAGATAATCTACTTAAAGGTAAAAATTTATAAAACAAGATCTAGAATTTACCCTATTAATAATATTAATAATAAACGTCATATACCGTTAGACTTAATAGGTAAGGCATAACATAATGACAAGTCTAGCATAAGCTTAAATAAACGGTATTAGGGTATATCTTAATTACGCTTAATATTTATGTTTAAGTTATTAAAATTTATAATATTACTGTTCTGCTAATCATTGTAAAAACTTTTCTATACTTACAGATTCTATAACTATAGGCATAGAACTGTGTAAAATACCACATATTTCAGAACATTGTCCATAGAATGTTCCTTCTCTATTTATAAGAACAGAAACTTGATTTAATCTACCTGGGTAGGCATCACACTTAATTCCCAAGGCAGGGCAAGCAAAAGAATGTATAACATCTGCCGCAGTCACAATAAATCTCACGTGTGTTAATTCTGGAAGGATAACTCGGTTATCTACTTCTAGCATTCTTAAAGCTCCATCCTCTAAATCCGATTCTGGTACTAAGTATGAATCAAATTCTATGAATTCATCATCTGCATTTAAAAAGTCAGGATATTGATAACTTCAATATCATTGATGACCTTCTGCCAATACAGACATGGCAGGATCGCTAACTTCATCCATTAAATATAATAGCTTGAAAGAAGGGAAAGCTATTAAGATTAATATTAAGGCGGGAGTAATTGTTCATATCAATTCTATTAATGTACCATGGTTAAGGTATTTATGTGATATAGGTGATTTAAGACTAGTATAATTTCTAACTATGGATATCATTATTCAACCTACACCAAATAATACTATAACTAAATAGAACATGATATTATCATGTAATTCAACTAATCCTTCCATTTGGGGTGTAGCACTATCCTGGAAGTAAAGACCTCAAGGCTTAGGTGTATCACAATTGTTAAAAAGACTTATATATAAGAAATTTTGCATATGTATATTTATATAATTTTTTCTCTTAACAATAAATAATATTGTTAAGAGAAACAGTTAAACAGCTTATGTGGCATTAAAAGGATAATATGTTTTTTATATATTATTTAATATATACTAAATCCATATTAACAAGTCTAAGATATTAACTATTTAGGACTATAGGCCAGCAAAACTAAAAATTAAACCGAGCCCGTATGTCTAATTTAATATCAAAGGTATATAGGTCTATACACATAAAGAAAACCAACTAATTAAAGCCATGCTAGGGTATTATACCCTAAATTAAAGAAAATTAATTACACATTAATTTAGTTAAACTTAAATCATATAATATGCGCCAGAAGAATATATTAAAGAAGAAACAGAGTAATGTAAACCATCTAAAACAGGAGCGGGGTATATACCTAGTATAACGGTAAACACAACTAATGTAAGTAATATAAAAAACTCTCGTTTATTTACATCACTGATGTTAACTTCAAAGAATCGACTAAATGATCCTCCAAAAGCTATTCTATTAAACATGTATATAGTATATGCGGCAGAGAATACTATAGAAGAGCTAGCTAAAGCACCTAATAAGGGTAATCTCTCAAAAGTACCATATAAGCACATGAATTCACCTACAAAATTTAAAGTAAGTGGTGTACCAGCATTACCTAAAGATAGTATAAAGAATAAAATAGAAAATAAAGGCATTACTTGAGCAATACCTCTATAAAAACTAATTAATCTAGTACCAGATCTATCGTATAGTACACCTCCAGCACAAATAAATAAACCACTTGAAACAAAACCATGTGCTAACCCTAGAGCTATACCACCTTCTATTCCTTGTATACTATTACTAAATACACCTATAAGATATACGGCTGCGTGTGATACTGAACTATAGGCTATTAATTCTTTAATATCTATTGTTCTTAAAGTACTAAAGCTAGCGTATATAATAGTTATAACACCTATTAGGTATACAATATAAGTAAAATCTATTGAGGCTTTAGGCAATAATGGCAATATAAGTCTAAAAATACCGTATAAACTTAATTTTAAGACAATGGCAGCTAAAATAATACTACCACTTAGAGGAGACTCAACGTGAGCTTTTAATAATCAAGTGTTTAAAAAGATAGTTGGAGTTTTAACTGCAAATGCTATGAATATACCATAAAATAAAAATAATTGTGTAGAATAATTAAAATTAGTTTTGTACAATGCATCAAAGTCTGTTGTACCCATTATAGAAGACATAGCTAATATAGATAACAATAAAAATAATGATCCGAATAATGTATACAAGAATAAGTAAAAACTAGCTCTCACTTTATTACTTGATCCAAATAAACCTATTAATATGAAAAGGGGAGGTAATATACTTTCAAAAAAGATGTAAAATAATAATATATCTAATACTAAAAAAACAGCCAATAACAAACTTTCTAATAATAAAATTATTATTACATATGATCTTACATTATCATTAATAGAATTTCAATTACTTAATAGTGCAATAGGTGTTATTATAGTTGTCAACATAACAAAATATATCGATAATCCATCTAATCCTAAATAAAAGTCAAATGAACTAACTTGATGATATTCTTGTACAAATTGAAACTGATTGCTACTAAAATCAAACATAATAAATACAATTAAAGAGACGAAAAGGTTAATAATGGATGTACTTAAAGCTATCATTTTAATACGCCTTATATTTAAACAGGATAAATCATAAGACATGGCTGTAGATATGCTAAAAATACCTAACATAGGTATTAATAATAAAAGTATAAGTAACATATATATGTAAAGCAAAAAACAAATTTCCCTCAGTATCAATTATCTAATTGATATTTACTAATACTATACACAACTGTATAGTATAACCTAAGTTTAGGGTGTCTAAACTCTATTTAGACCCACAAATCGCATAACAAGTATAACGAGCTTATATTTGAAAAAAAAGTCTAAGTCTCTATTGCATATATAAAAATAAGTTTACACTTATAACAAAGCAATATTACTAGGTATTATTTCAAAACTATATAATATACAAGGTACTAATATAACAAAAGCAATTACTATAGGTAATAATACAGTTCAACAGAAAGACATTAATTGATCAAAACGTATTCTAGGGAATGAAGCTCTAGCTCAAATAAAAATAAAAATCATTACACAAGATTTTACACCTAAAGTTAGACCATATAATAATCCTTCTAATAAAGGATCCGAAAATAAACTTTCATTATGTAAATTGTTTATGAAATAATCAAAGTCGATATATTCCATTAATCAAAACAAAGGCAGATAATCATAAAGATAACCACCTAAAAACAAAATACTAGTTAATATACATATTAAAACTATACTAGCGTATTCAGCCAAGAAAAAGAAAACAAAAATAACTGCAGCATGCTCTGTCATAAAACCACTAACAAGTTCCGATTCAGCTTCAGCTAAATCAAAAGGTGCCCTATTAGTTTCCGCTATAGATCCTATAAAGAAGATTATAAATATTGGAAATAATGGTATTATAAATCAGACAGCTCTTTGGGCTTCTATATTAACAGTAAGATTTAAACTACCTGTTAACATTACAACAAGTAAAATGGCAGAACTTAATATTAATTCATAACTGATTAATTGTGCTGTACTTCTAAGTGATCCTAAGAAAGCATATTTACTATTTGCACTTCAACCAGCCAATAATATACCATATGTTGATAAAGAGGAAACAGCTAACATGTAAAGAATACCCAGATTAAAATCACTTAGGGTTAAACCAGGACCATAAGGTATAACAAGGTAACCTAGTAATGAGAATATTAAAGTTATAATGGGACCTAAGAAAAATAAAGCTAAATTAGCTTGTGTTGGTGAAACATATTCTTTTAAAAGTAGTTTTAAAGCGTCGGCGAATGCTTGTAAAAGACCATAGTATCCTACTATATTAGGACCTAGTCTTCTTTGCATACTTGCCATAGTTTTTCTTTCAGCTACTGTTACATACGCCACAGTTAATAAAACAGGAATAGTTACCAATAGGACTTCGATGATTGAAATTAAGGTTGGATAATATAACATAATTTTTAGTGTTATATACATTTAATATAAATATAAGACATTATACAGGAATATTCTTATATTATAATAAATTATATGTTAAATATAACTTCTAAACATACCACTTAATTTGGTATATGATAATTATTTATTAGGTTTAGATTAGTTACTTATTATTATTTAGAAAGTAGAAAGTTACGTTAAAATAAGGGAATGAGAATTCTTATCCAAGACTTGAACTTGGACCCAGATATTAGAAGTATCCTGCTCTACCATTAAGCTAATAAGAGTCAGTATAAAGACGGAAATATTAAAAGACCTTATTTTAGTTAGAAAATAAATTAAAACAATATATTCATAAGCTTTTTAATATAGTATATTTATAATTATAAGCCTATTACGTATTAGGCCACTATAATAAGAGGTAGCTACACAATATATTTATAGCTCTTCACAGTTTGAGAACCCTAATACAAACCCTAAACCTTATTAGGTACTACATGTGTATCTGCATATATTATCTATAAAGAGGCTTGACGCCCCCGCTCCTCTATTAAATAAATTACGTATTAGTATTTTGGACGAAGCAGATGTTACTATTTTGGGCGAAGCAAATATTTTAATTAAGTATATTTTATTCTCTTATAGGTTTACGGAGGAATTGAACCCCTTATCCTCGATTTGCAATCGAAACGCAGAACCATCTGCATCATAAACCTAATATATATTATTTATATCAAATACTCACCTACACAATATAAAAGATATACATCAGCTAACCAAAACCTTATATGCTTTAACTAAGCCTAAATTAAATAAAAGGATTTATATATATCCAAACTAATTGTTGTTATTATTGTTATTATTGTTGTTCATTTGTATTTCTATAAACTGTATCCTAGAATTAAGTAAAGTAGCTCTGGCTTCTGTCCGAACTTTATCTTTACTCATCGTATCTAGATCCTTTAATATTTGATTTCCTAGTTTAAATTCATGTTCAGTTGTAGGAATAGCAGGTATTTTGGAAAAAGCTTCATTAGCATAACCCAATTTATTATTTAACATATGTATTTTAGCTAAATAATTATCTCTTTGGGTTATTGCTGTTTCTAAATCCATTTTCTTGAACTGATTTAGTATATGACTGTTATAGTCAATATGTTGACATATATCATCTCGTATTGGTACTTCACCTCCGGGAACGTTAAACCCAGGCCCTGGGTTTATTTTCTTTGGAAAGAATATTGAAGCAGGATCTACACCAGGAAAAATTCTAGATCATGTAGAGAAAGGTGCTTCAGTAGGCGGTGCTACTTGTTTACCTTTATCCAATGGCAGGGTATCATTTTCAAATACTCCTTCATCAGGGTCTCTACCCCCATTATAAAAAGGATGTACTTCTTTATCTATACCCTTTCCCTTATCTACAGGTGTATTTCCTACTTCATCATCAGATTCCATGGCGTTATATAACTTATACCTAGGTTTAGTTGTTTCACTTGAAGATGCACCATCGATTTTCATGGTTTCTAAACCAAATAGAAATTGATTTAAATTGAAGTTAATACCTTTTAGACCCAAATACTCCGTTAGCATCCCTATTAAACCCGTATTAATAGTTCATCCTAATAATCCCATACTTACGTTACCAAAAAAATCACCATACTCTATGTTTAAATTACCTGAAATAGAATATTTAATCGAAGCTACTATTAATATAGTGGCTAGTGCACCTAAAAATTTAGCTAATGTAAAACCACTCATCACAGTTTTATATTGTTTTAGTATTAGTTTATTTTTATTCATTATTCTTTTTGTGTTGTATTATTTATAGTCACTTCCTAACTATCCACCACTCACGTAGGTAGGTCACGCTAGTAACTCTAAATTAAGTTTGCAGTACATAAAACCCAATACCACCATACCACCTACAAAGTCCAGACAACCCACCCACCCAAAGTCCAGACAACCCCTAATCGAAAAATACTAATAATATAAGGGCAATATACGTATAAAAATACAGCAGTCATTTGACTGCTGTATTTTGAGCCTGTGTAAGTCTTAATATCATAAGCACCGTACCAACATGTATACCATACAAAATAAAGTATTATAAACAGATTATGATAACACTATGTAACTAAATAAATGCTTTATACAATAATATGTAATACAATACTAAAGAGGGTTGCGTGTTTATACGGGAAAAATAGAATACTAGATGATCAGAAGACCTATTACATAAACTAATAAATAAAATTAAGAGTATATTAAGGCCATATATATCCAAAGCAAAGTTGTGTAAAATTTGCCCATATTCTATTTTTTTATAAAATGGTATAGTGCAAAACGAATGCTTGGTTTTAATTCACTATACCATTACTAAATAGTACTTAACTTTTCATATTTGGCTGTAAAAAAATAAAAATTTAAATCCCCTACCATACACATTTTTAATAATATAATATGTATTTGAGTCTTAAAACGGTATTATTATATATATATTTTTAATTATATATTTTTAAATTGATATTAACTTGTTAATTCATAAATTTTAAACTAAAGACTTTTCGCGAGGTAGAAAATTAAAAAATAATACAAATACCCTACCTTATGTATTTTAACTCGATAATATATATTATCGAGTTAAAAACGGTATGATTTAAGGGGGGATATATAATTTTAATATATTTTTTTTAATATATATATAGAATAGCTTAAATTTATCATGGCTTTTATTTAAATTAAGTTATATTTGTGAAGCATGAGCCTAGGCATGAAGCATAGTTTTTACACAAAAATCCATTGTCTCGTGTTGAACATATCAATCGGCTACCTGAGTGATACTATTACCTCCTATACCATGACAAGTACTTAAAAACTGAAATATTTCAGGTGAAAGTATATCATGATAAGCCTATAAATTACTGCTTTGTAAAGGTAAAGACACAAATGCATGAGGCTTAGGTGGACTAGTTAAAGCTCACTCTAAACTATTGTAGCTTCTATTTAATAATGATTGTAATGTATCACTATAGAATTGTGGACTTAATCATGGATATCTAGTTGTGGCTTTACCTTCAGTTAACTGTAGGTAAACTAAATGTAAGAATAATCAAGTGGCTACTACACTTATAATACTTCCAAAACTACTAATTAAATTTCATCCTGCAAATGCATCAGGGTAGTCACTAATTCGTCGTGGCATTCCCTGTAAACCCAGGAAATGTTGAGGGAAAAATGTTACGTTAACCCCTATAAATAATAATCAGAAATGTACTTTACCTAACATTCTGTCGTAATCTAATCCTAATATTTTAGGTATTCAGAAGTATCAAGCACTAAATAATGCAAAAACAGCACCCATACTTAACACGTAGTGGAAATGAGCGACTACATAGTATGTATCGTGAAATGCAATATCTAATGATGCGTTGGCTAAAACGACACCTGATAATCCACCTATTGTGAACATGAAAACGAAACCTAAAGCAAATAACATTGAAGGTGTTAAATGCAATGATCCACCGTAACATGTAGCTAACCAACTAAATATTTTAATACCTGTTGGTACGGCAATAATTAATGTAGCAGCTGTGAAATAAGCTCTTGTGTCGACATCTAAACCGACTGTGTACATGTGATGACTTCAAACCACAAATCCTAATACACCAATAGACATCATGGCATAAACCATACCTAAATATCCGAAAACACTCTTGTTAGAGCTAGCTGATATTGTAGTACTGATTATACCGAATCCAGGTATAATTAATATATAAACTTCAGGATGACCGAAAAATCAGAAAAGATGTTGGTATAATATAGGATCACCACCTCCAGCTGCTTCAAAGAATGATGTATTAAAGTTTCTATCTGTTAAAACCATTGTAATACCTCCGGCTAAAACGGGTAATGATAGTAATAATAATACAGCTGTAACTACTACAGCTCATCCGAATAAAGCTAGTTTGTGTAACCTGATACCCGGACTTCTCATATTAAGTATGGTAGTAATGAAGTTTACAGCACCTAATAAACTACTTATACCTGATAGGTGTAGTCCGAATATTGCTAAATCTACACTAGGTCCACTATGACTCTGTACTCCACTTAAAGGTGGGTAAAGAGTTCAACCTGTACCTGCCCCATTTTCTATACCACTGGCAAATAGGAATAATAATAAGCTAGGTGGTAATAGTCAGAAGCTTATGTTATTAAGTCTAGGGAATGCCATATCTGGACCCCCAACTAATAATGGTAATAAGAAATTACCAAAACCCCCTATTAAGGCAGGCATAACCATAAAGAATATCATTAATATAGCATGAGCTGTAATGATACTATTATATAGTTGATTATCTGCAATATACTGAACACCAGGTCCACTTAATTCTAATCTGATTAAAACAGAAAAAGCAGTACCTAATAATCCAGAGAATAAAGCAAATATTAGATATAGTGTTCCTATATCTTTAGCATTTGAAGACAAAAATCATCGCTCTGTTCATAAAGATATGTTAGTCTTTAAGACAGAAACATCTGACCAATTAGTCTCAACAGGTTCTTTTCCTGACATATTACACTCTGTAACATTGTGGGGTTGGAGATGGGAAACAGGCAAGTAATAAGGCCCACTACACTATACTATACAACAATAAAATGTATTGTCAGTAATAGGTACGATAATTATTTAAATATACTTTCTTTTTGTTATAAACACAAATAAGATAAACAGGGTTAAAAAAGTAAATATACCCTGTTTAAATTAACGAAAAATTTAACTTAAATTTAAGCAAAAGTTGCTTAAATGGTAAATTAAAAAGGAATCTTTGCTTTTTATTTACTATACCATTACTAAATGGTATTTAACTTTGAATTTGGGTGAGGTATAAAAATCCCAAAATAGTCCTAATTACATATATAACTTAAGTTACAGGGTTGCGGTGAATCAATTAGGTATAAATATATTTTATTTAACGGGGGGATAACTTTTAAATATCCTCATTTAGATTAAATATAGTGTTCTGGCTATTTTATTCCATTAGTTTAAAGGGATAATAGTCTTGAAATTTTACTGTATTTCTCTTCCTCTAAGAGATAAAAATTAATCATAAATACCATGGTAATCCCGTAAATTACTTTTTAAGGGTATTTCCTAAGTATTTGGCTAATTACTTTGGTACATGAGGTTTGTTTATTTCTATTAAGCTATTTTCAATTAAACTAACTAATGGTACTATAATTAAAAAATGAGAAAAATATATAACAGTACTTATTTGTCCAAGTTCTATGAAAGGTGATTCCACATGTTTAGCACCTAACACCATTAAGATTACAAAATTAGCCACAAATATGTAGAAAGCTATTTTACTTAATGGTCTAAATTGTATACCTCTACTTCTACTTAAATCTGTATAAGGCATAGCCAATAATATTAATATAGCACTAAGCATAGCTATAACACCTAATAATTTATTAGGTATAGATCTTAATATAGCATAGAAAGGTAAAAGATATCATTCAGGGACTATGGCAGGTGGAGTTTGCATAGGATTAGCCATTACATAATTGTCACTATCTCCTAATAAATTAGGCATAAAGAATACTAATATACTCAATATAATTATAAAAAGGAATATAGTAACTAAATCTTTAAATAAAAAATATGGTGCAAAAGGTAATCTATCGTAATTACCTGAAACACCTAAAGGATTACCTGATCCTGCACTATCATGAAGTGCAATTAAATGCATTAAAACTAATGCAGCCAATACAAAAGGCAATACAAAGTGTAAAGCGAAAAATCTATTTAATGTGGCATTGTTAACTGAAAACCCACCTCATAAAAATTCAACTATATCTTGTCCTATTCAAGGTATAGCACTCATAAGATTAGTAATAACAGTTGCACCTCATAAACTCATTTGACCATATGGTAAAACATACTAATATACTTAATATAAACTGTAAGTTATTTATAAAAAGCCAGAATAACTTTGAATTTGTATAATCTGTTAGTCTATTACAACTAAATATTCCGACTGTGCATTAAGCATCATTGCAGACACCCATCAGTGACCCAGTCTGTCGCGATCATTAAGATAACCGACGATCTCTAGTTAAATGATATATTATATTAAATAGTTAACTTTACACTATAAAACTATATCACAAGCTCTTTGATCGTTTTCACTGATATCGCCAAAGAATTTTATTTCCTCAATATCCCTGTCGGGTTATTCCACTTTAAATTTTATTTTTCTCTTAAGATTACATAAAATTTTGTACTCGTGGGACTATGGATTAAATTAAACAAAATTTGAACCAACAACAGTTCAATTAATGTTGAATTTAAACCATTTTGGGCTATGTAAAAAACCCAGAAAGGCTGTAACTATCATTAATAGGAATATTACTGTACCAAGAGTTCATACTAATGTTCTTGGTGCTCTGTATGACCCGTAATATATACCTCTACCCATGTGTAAATAAACTAAAAAGAAAAAAGCTGAAGCTGTATTACTGTGTAAATAACGTATTAATCAACCGTTATTTACGTCACGCATAATATGTTCTACGGAATTAAACGCTTCCAATACGCTAGGGTTGTAGTGCATAGCTAAAGTTACTCCTGTAACTATTTGTATAGCTAAACAAAAAGCTAATAAAGAACCAAAATTTCATAAATAGCTTAAGTTACTTGGTTGTGGTGAATCTATTACATAAGAATTTACCAACTTTAGTAGGGGGTGACTTTTAAAAATCCTCATATATATTAAATTTAGTGTTCTGGAAATTTTATTCTAGATTGTAAAAAAAGGCAGAAAAAATATAATATTTTTTACACGTTATCATATAGGGTTGTTTTATATATTAGCTTAAATTAGATTACTTCTGGGGTGATATATATTTAGGTGACAACGATGATTAACGGTGTAAATATTGTCATATATAATATAAAGTATTCTGTAAGTTTTATTCTAGTAGTAAAAAAGGGTTAATAATAAATGACGGTATGTTTAAATTATATATTGTCTTATAAATATAAAACTCCATAATTTTTTAAATCTTTTATACCGTTTATCAGGATCTGTATTAAAACTTCAGTTCCTTGTTTTTATCTTTCTTTCTGTAGGATCTCTCTATTTTTAGAGATATTTAATTTAAACCTATACCTAATATGCCCTAGGACTACCAAGAGAGAAAATTGAATTCTCATTCTTAATGCATGAAATTAATGTTCTAACCTATTGAACTATCTTGGCATTTAAATTAAGGTGGAAACCCTGATTTGAACAGGGAACAAACTGTGCCACATACAGTTGCTCTACCATTGAGCTACATCCACAAAAAAAAATAGTATAAAGAATAGTTATTTTTTTTACTATAGAAGACAATATAGTTATGTTGGGGTGATTCGAACACCCAATGGTAAATACCAAAAATTTATGACTTACCGATTAGTCTACAACATATTAATTTGTATACAAATTAATCTAAAACAGTTAACGATAATAATATAAGGTAAATCCGACTTGAACGGATAAAATTAAAAAAATTAAATAGGCCTAAGCTATTCATGTCTACCAATTCCATCACTACCTTATATAAATCAATAAAAACATATATAATATTTGAAGAAATCATTATTATGACACTGTATAATAAATAGAATTTTAAGGACCTTCCGCCATAGTATTTACACAAACACAAGCAATAGTTTGTGCTTGTATAATTTAAAATGTGAAGGTGCTGTATAAACGCAACCTAAAACAAATAAAAAAAAATATACCTGGATTTAAGTACACAAAAAGGAAATTAAGGTTTATATTTAAGTAAACTACCAAGATAATTTAAGGATAACCGTCCATTATTCCTGTTTGATAACTTAATATACTTTATTTACTCTGTTTTCCTTATAAATCTAATTATATTATATTATAAATAACTATCGTTGCCCGAGATAAGATTTGAACTTACAGCCTAGGTCGCTTCAAGACCCCGCTCAACCAATTGAGCTTCTCGAGCTTAATAAAATACTGTTATTTAATAGTTAATTTTACAAGATACATGGAGACATCAGGACTCGATCCTGAAATAACGATATGCAAAATCGCAGTTTTACCAATTAAACTATGTCCCCTAGTGCACTTTATTAAGGGGTTGACTTAATATATTAATACTAAGCCCATATACTATATAATATGTACTAATATAGTATATATTTACCCACAATATTACCTTGTATTAAATACCCCTTTAATGTATAATGTGATATTTACCCATCTGTACATCTAACGTTACAAATGTTATACTGTATAATGTATATCTTTACTAATTCATATTTTATATACTCTACTTTAGACTATATAACACATCCCTTGTAGATAAAAGGTTTAACTTTTATCGTTAATTAATAATGGGCTTTAAATATACTTATATTTAGGACAATTACCTTAAATTTACATTTATCCGAAAGAGGACTTGAACCTCTACGATATTATATCAACGAAGCTTAAGTTCGTCCTGTCTACCAATTCCAGCACTCGGATGTATAAATATAAATACGATTCTAGATCCCTAAGGCCAGAGTGATTTGAACACTCATCTCAGCTGTCATGAGCAGCTTGCTTTACCAATTAAGCTATAACCTTTATTAATAGAAAAAGGTGCGGACAAAGGACTTGCACCTCTATATATTGGACATGAGCCAAGTATGTTACTATTACATCAATCCGCATTTAATAAAAATGAGCTTGGATATATTTTTTTATTAAAGTAGTCTAATTACAATAAACTATTTATAATATATAGTAAATACTCAGAAAATATTGTAGCCCCAGAGGGGATCGAACCCTCGTTTATAATGATGAAAACATTATGTCTTAACCACTAGACTATAGGGCCATATTAAACAACAATTTTAAAAATAGTCCAGTGCAAGTATCGCACTTGCTTCAGCTGGTTACAAAACAGCCACATTACTTTTATGCTAACCAGACTTGACTGACATAACTAACTTGCTAATATCTATAGTAAACCAAATATTTATTTGCTAACCTTTATTAACGAGTAGACTAATTGTCAGGATTTCTAGCTGAGGGTATATACTTAGGCTTTACCCTAAAGAAATATATTTTTCAATCCTCTCTTGCGTCCTATGTAATAGCGGATTTATCGGATAATATAAACCATTTTAAGTTTAAAAACACCGCACCTAATAGCCATTGTATAGGGGTCCTTTAAACATTTTAAGCGTTAAAGTTTAATTAGGCGATATTTATGTGATTTAGTTTAATATAAAATTAGTACTTTATGCCTAAAAAAATTTGAATTCTTTCAGCTAAAGCCTAGCATTAATTGGTCATGAATTAATCGTAGTGTTCAACTACGTATATTTAAGAAGATCTTAAAGTAAGTTTCGTGCCTAGATGCGTTCAGCACTTATCTTTAACTAACATAGCGTTCCTGCCGTGCCTATGCTATAAATTTACTTAAGTGTAAGTAACATCCCTGTAAAATAGCGTATGCTAATTGTGAAAGATTAATAGCGTGTGCTAATAATAATATATATAACATATGCTAATACTTAAATTAATATTGGGCACATAAACAACAGGTAAACCAGAGGTTAATATACCCAGCTCCTTTCGTACGAGGGGGATATCCTTATTTTATTCTAATTTCCTCTAGAAGATAGAAACCATACTGTCTCACGACGTATTTAACCCAGCTCGTGTAACTTATTAATCGACGAACAGTCGAACCCTTCATGATTCCTGCATTCATGTGG
>Ga0307518_10000313_pt1 | contig 36645 bp, 45 predicted proteins | sample 25_EM_MG_FD_203889 | JGI IMG/M metagenome (GOLD analysis project Ga0307518, IMG submission 203889) | Populus trichocarpa ectomycorrhiza microbial communities from riparian zone in the Pacific Northwest, United States - 25_EM | ecosystem: Host-associated > Plants > Roots > Unclassified | place... | reverse complement strand
TAACCGAGTGTAACCTGAAATTTCTCGCACTCTCCATTGCCAATGCCACCCAAAACAGCGAAGACGGGAGGTACTTCTTGGGTACCAGTAAGCATTGTATCCGTCAAAGCGTCGTGTCCTCGCTCACAAGTGAGACTGTCATGGGTAGGTGGTCCCGGACGGAAGTGACATGTCTTCAAGGCTTTGGACCCAAAGGTTCAGGAGCGCTGGCGCATCCAGCGACAGCTGAAGAATGCGTTGCTAGGGTATAGTACCCTGGAACTCGTTCAAAACGAAGACAGGCTAGTCTTTGGGACTTGGAACCCGCGACAGCTCCAGCCCAAGCAAATCCGCCGACTGACCAAATCTTTCCAAAGCGACGGTCTTGACCGATTCGACCTCAAAAGCGTTATGCCCATCGTCGTGCCAAAGGACAGCATCGACCTGACCTCACTCACGCTAGACCCTAGCGAGCCCTCCAAGCTAACCGAGCTGAAGCTACAGCCTAATTGCCATGGGATGGCAATCAAATGTGCGGGGGGGAAGCACCGCCTCCAGGCCCTCAAGTTGTACTTACGAGATCTCAGGAGTGCACAGGACGACCTTATCAGAGAACAAGACCGTATCGCTGGTATTCCGGACGAGGAGATTTCAAACGAGGACAAGCGCAGGTTCAAGAAGGTGCTCCCAGAAGCAATGAAGAAGCTGCAAGGGATCCAGAATTATGGAGGACAATGGATGGTCGCTGTCTACGACGAAGGTGAAATGCGAATCGACCGGTTCAACCACACGACAATCACTAATGCAATATTTAGATTATATCCTGAAGCACGGTTTAGAACTAGCGCAACATTTGAGCCGCAACGAGACCAAGCACGTCTACATGGAAACGGAGGAGGAACGAGTAATAATGGAAATACAGTACATGGTCACATTGGACAATCAGAAACGCACAGCTAGGTTGACAGAACTACGTTCAGCCGCTGGCGTACGCAAGAAAGCGGACAAACTCGTCGCCATATTCAACTCTAATTCAGCTTTTCATGCCGTCGAACAATTGGTCCAGTACGGTGGCCATTTCATGGAGATGCCCGAAATGAACGTTCGCTGGCTCCAAGGACACCTTTGTGGACCATATGGCGGGGTTAGTCCCTTATAATATATCATTTTTTTCTCAGTGATTTATTTCTTAGCTATTATGTGTCGCCATCACAGTCATGGCAAAGAGATTAGATCTCTGCCTAAGCTCGTATGGTTTACGCGACAGCGAAGTCAATAGAATGTTCAAGCTCCATAAGATGGCAATCGAGGACACAGGCAGCTCCCAGGCGGTGGAGCATGTAGACAAGGAATTTGCTACAACATATACTGCGCTTGACCAAGCAGGATGTACACGCATGAGACATCTACTGCAAGCCACTGTAAGCGCATTCACTTTATTCCCTCCATTGACTGACCTGTTCGCAGAACCTCCTCGACATCATCGATACTGCATGGTCATCACACATGTCTACACAAGCAGTCAAAGCGTTTGCTTGCATGGCCGACAATGATTATGCTTCCGCATATGAAGAATATGTATTGCAGGCGTCCGAAGACATTGCTACGCATGTAACGCAGGAACACGTACGCAAGGAGGTTTCTCCAGAACTTCTCCCGCTCCTGGATGGCTTCGCTGCTAAATTCAAATTCATCTGTCTAAACCACACTAGTCCATTCTTCGGGCTTCCAGTCCTCACGCAAGGGCCCCTCCGCGTACTGACTTCACATTTCAGACGCATCCAAGAGGCACTCAAGGAGGTACGTGCCCAGGTCCTTTCACAGCTGTTACTAAGGGAAACAGGTGTCAAGGTGGTTTGACCCACTCGTAGACTACTCAGTCGCATTCAGCAAGACGACAACTGCTCCATCACACATGCAAGCAGCCATTGACGCACTACGAAGTCATGACCGTCTCAAATCCAACTCACCTGTCCATGAAATTGTCAGTAATTCTTGTAGTCTTGCAGCCGGCAATTGATGGTCATTCAACGTAGCTGTTGGAGTGCATCTTAACAGGCTACGGGGCATGTCTAGACATGGAGATTGAACTTGCAGACGTTTCCCATACTAGCAGAGTATCCAACACGAGGGAGCTCACATTTCTTTTCCCTGAAAGATCTAAGCAGCCACCAGTGCCCGCACCTCGAGGATATCCTTATGAAGCTGCTCCGAAATTGTCCCCAAAATATTCCCGCAAGCAGCTGGCAAATACTCAGGAGAACGACGCAATTCAACTCACACATCTTCGTTCGCACGCCACCCAACTTGTGAAAGCCATGCAACGCGCAGTAAAGGCGAAGGATCCTGTCCCGCTCAGCAGCCACGCTAACCGTGAAATCGATGGTATCCATCTAGTTCATCGCACCTCGTGGGGTTGGCAGGCAGTGTCTTCCAACTCGAGACTTCGTGAATTTCAAACTGTGGCCGGCACGGCAGTACTGGAATGGGGAGTTATCAAGGAATACAGACCTGAGCTTTTCACGCCAGGGTCCGGCGCTGAGGTTTTACGCTGTTTACTTCTTAAGAAGGTTAATCTGTTTACCAAGCCATCCCACATGGCCGGCATGGAAGCGCAGTTCACCTTTGCTGACCAGGTCATCCACAAGCCTCTCACTGGGCAAGAATCTTTTCCCTATTGGCGACCCTTTTGCTAAATTAGAAGAGAAAATGTCTCTCAAATCTGATGCTGCAATAATAATAATTCAGAATCTGATCAGGGGAATCGAACGCTGCCCATTTGCGTGGCGTGACCTTGACAATGAGGACAACGTCAAATCCCCGCTCATCGATCAAAAGATAGACCAATACCTCAGGACTTTGGCCAGGGTGAGCTACGTGCCAGTCTAGCTATCTTTTTCTCTCTCTCTGATCATAGAGCGGCGTCATTTCCACCACAGGTTCTAGCAAAAAGAGCATACAGGAGACGGAATGGCGCTGACAATCCAGAGCAAGACGAAAAAACGTTAAACATCACCTTTCGTGGAACAGGAGAAGTGACGGTGATCCCGAAAGGCAACCGAGTTCCTCGACGTGCGCATCGAGCTGCCGAAGTCATGGCGGACATCCAGGTCGAGCACAGCAGTAACGAACGTGCCAAAGCCGATACAGAACTTGGCACTGTCAATGTGATAACGAACAATGGATCTGGAGATGTCTTCAATTCTAGCAATAACTTGGTTGACGATCCAGCCTTAAAGCCAGCTATAAATACAATCACTGGTGCAGCTGCGAGTCTTGATGCCGGACCAACCGGCGGTCAGATGGCTACTTCTAGCAAGTTCCCGTCTGAGCATGATGCTTCGCAAAGGAAAAGACAACGAACCTACACCTTGTCTTGTGGTAGTGATGACGGTCGTGTGGGTGTTCTCACTTGCTTCAGGTAACTTCTAGCCTCACCATGACCAGATTTCAAATACCCACGGCTTTAACGAAACACAGCAACGGATAAAGTACCCGCAGATTATACAATACTCAACCAGTCATAATAGTATATCCTCTAATGAATCACAAGTTTTGGTATACCAAGTAACTTAGAGTTAGCTCGGAAACTTGAAATCAGAGAACTGAGTGTGGCAACTGGCCAATGCTATTCAATGCTATGATTTGCTTATGGACAATGATATGACCTTCGCTATGGATGTAGCACTACATGACTTGGAGTGAGGTGTGTTGTAATTCATGTTTCGCAACTCTGCCATTTCGCAAAACCGGTGCAAAGATAGTATGCAGTGCCTCCAATCTCGAAGCCATGTATTTCGCATGGAATCTAGCATCTATCGCCTTCCTTGTATGTACCTGTCCCACCCCGATGATCACACAACCTGATACGATTTCGTGTTTACAACTCGCTCGCACGAAAATGACACGTCTCCACCATCAACGCGTTCCGCACGAGCAACGTCAACACCCGCAACACTTCCCTGAGCTGCAAAAGTCACATGGACAGGGAAAAACACCCCTGCGTCCTCCCCACCGATAGAGAATTCAAGTGTACCAGACCGTGCATCGTCCACACTGACTCGGGGGATGCTCCAATCCAGTGCATGAGCGCCGGGGTTGAGTGTCCATGTCGATGGCTCGGAATGGGTCGATACGGTGGGATAGGACCCAACACTAGTGATTAGAGTAAGGGGGGTCCGTATTATACAAGGTAAGGAAACTTACGGGAGTGGAATGGAGATGACCACATCATAGAGTGTCATTTGTTCGTTTTCAAGTTCGTATTCGATATTCACGTCGCACGTTCCCTCATTAGAAGGCGACGGCCAACAGTTGACTGCCAAACGATGCCCATCAGCAATGGACAAATGCAGGTTAAACCCGCCGCGTACTCGATAGTGGAACATAGCTTTCGTCAGTTCCGTCATATCGCCACTTGAGCACCCCAAGGGCCTGACCAACAGGGAACGCTCGGGCGGAGTCCTTGAGCGCAACAATTTTCTCGCCTGCACCGGGTGCGAACTTGGCGACGTTGGGGTGTTGCTTGAACTGGAGGTCCGTTCCAAATCCAGGTGCGAGTGGTGACAGCGCCAATCGGATATGTGCGAACTGAGGGTCGGATACCTGCAAGTTCATCTCTCCACGAAGCTCAAGCGACTTGGCACCACCCTCGCGCAGGAGGGAAACAGAGAGCGTCTCCTTGACGGAAACATGCACGCTGCATCGATAACAATAAGGAACCCTTATGGGTTAAAATTTTCTTTAGGTACTACTCACCTCTCTAGAGTAACCGTGGGCAGGTTGCTTCGGACCTCAGTCTTCGTAGGGGCTGCATGTTCATTCATCACTGGAGTCGAAGGCGTTGATATCTCTTCCGAAGAGATGACCTCCCCACCAAGCGCATCGAGCAGCTCTGCTTGCCGGGTTTTCTTACTTCCGAGTTTCATGCCACCACTCTTGAATGCCGGAGGTCGCGAAGCAGCAGGCGCAGGTGATGCAGTGCGCACAGGCGCAGGTTCCGCGGTGTCGAAACGTGAAATAGGCGTATAGCCCGACCCTCCCGCGCCGAGGTACGACGACCCACCGCCAATACCACCAGCTGCGTTCCGTTTTTGCTGTTCCCGGCGTTGCATCTCGAGTTGACGTGCGCGGCGTTTGAGCTCTTCTTTTGCCTCCGCCTCCTTGTTCTGTAAGACGGAACATATGTAGATAATACGTCTGATATAAGCAAATGAGGAAGAAACCTACCCGAGCAATGATCTCCTGAATCTTTTCTTCGTGCGATTCCATCTCGAGAATGCTGCGAACTTGCATAAGAGAGACCTGTTCGCGATATCCAAGACTGACGATCTCATCAAAGGCGCCCAAAAGCTCAAATGCGACGCGATGAATCTCGCGCTCATCGGGGGTACGACATAGGTCAGCGACGACGCGCGCGAAAAGATGGAGTGTTTCGATGTCTTGAAGGATATTCGAGGCTTTATTGGTGATGAGAAGGATATAGAGGTCTTCCAGGGGCTGATACACAAAGCGTACTTCGGAGGTTTCAACGGAGGTGTGTTGGGAGTTGGGGGGTATGAGTTTTGGGAAAGAGGCTAGGAGAGACTCGATTCGCATCCTCGACATGGGGTGGAATTGTCGTGAGATGACGCCCTTGCCACCTTTCGTGCATATCGAAGCTGCTAAAACAACCTGTTGGACGGTAGGTATTCTGGTTGGAACACAGCGAGATACACACCATCTTTGTATTCTAAGTTGTCGATACAGGTGAAACAAGGACTGCAACGTGGATGGTAGTGTTGCACAGCCACCTCACTAGGAAAGCAATGACATCCTTACCACTATGCATTGACACAAGCAATTGCTACATACACAAGGAAAGAAGCGTTACAGTAGCAACAAAGAACGGGGGGATCGACAATTATGGAAAGTGAGAGAGGGGAAGCACAGAGCCCAAGTGAGACCGTGGCTAGACAAAGCTACGCTAGTAGTAGTGCAGTAGTAGGGACTCACAACAAGAGAAATGGAATAATGTGCGTAAATGAGAGATACCCGTTGGATTGTGCAGTAGGGGCTTCTCTGGATGTGCACCTTTTTCATTAGCCCCGTTTCAAGTGGCCAGCAGGCGCAAAGCATCATCTCCAGGCGATGAACTTGGCACGAATCCAATGCAGCCAGCGTTGTAGGGGAAATCTTTACATTGGTTAGCAAAGCAAAGGGCTCACATTACACAGATCGCGATGGATGATCACTACCATAAATCACTGGCCCATATGATATTACCTCGTTACAAGGGATTTTGTTCGAGGAGATACCCATAGTTCGAGAACTAGTGTGGAGGGACGACTTTTTTCCTTGGACGTTACTAGGACGGTCCAAAGGAAATAGGGCTGATGGCAAGCTGGGCAGCGATGAGGGGTCACTGACACAGGTGAGTACAATCAGGGAAATTTGGCTCTTACATGGCACCCCTCCTTGATGGAGAGGTATCAGGAAAGGAATTAACAATCCTTTCTTTGCTAGCTATAGCCAGCGCTCGTGCTCGTTAGGTCGTATGGGCATAGCTTACATCTATCCGTCGCAACAAACTACATGGCATGATGAGACGTATGTACTTGCGTTCCACTCCGAATGTTCGAGTACTGAGGGAGAGAGAACCAGTTTCCATTCTTTGCAACTGGTTCGAGGCGGGTATTTCGAAGCTTTCCGAAAGGCCTCTAGCTGTCGCTTGCACTGGAGTTACTGCACCTGACCACCTTTCGTGAACAGCCCAACAGTGCCGTGCGATTCGAATCGACGTGCAGCGTAGCAGGAAAACGATTGACACCCGATTGTGGTCCACTCGAGCCCGCATCCAACGCAGTTCCCAAGGATGAAACATTTGACCAAGATGTGGCATTTGGCCATGGATACAGCTAGCAGTTGGCTAGCAGGATACTTGTTGGTACACGGTATACCGGGAACTCGCACGGCTGCATACTCCCATATCAGGTATCGTCACTTTGTCTAGCACGCCAGGCCATCTGGTGAATGGTACAGGCAATCCTCACTGTGAGAAGTGCAAGGTGCCTTTCGGGTCGTTTCGAAGCGGACGAGAACGGGACCGGATGGTATTTGCTATGTTTTCCATGCTCGTCACATTCAAATTTCACTGCCCCACCAGCGTCAATCGCACCCATTCCGAATAATCAACCATCCTATCACAGCCTCTGGTGGACCACAGTCAACTATCATAGTATATGTTCACATTCATCTTTCGGAAGGTTCAACGGCCGATTGACCGTTGTCATGCGTGTATCCCCTGATTAGGCCAAGAACGCTCCAGTGCTAGCCATCATCTGTGTGGACATATAGAGCATCCACAGCCCGAGCATAAAATGGTGTGGACCAAGTTTGTTTAGTTCCACCACCTCCCGATATTCTTACATCCACCTTTAATCTACCGTATTCATCACAGTCAACTTGACCTGTCTGCCATATAAAAGGTGTGTCTTATCGTGTCCGCCAGTCAGTCCTCTGTTGATTGTTTTATCCCTTCACTCAGTCATGTGTAATCTTGTAGTACCTATCCGCACTTGTTCAAAATGCCGCCGCAAGGAAAGATTGTTTGAGGACAATATTAGCAGTGAGAAGACAGACAGCAGCGGGGTTGGTGGTACAGTCTTCCGACTCCACTGACTGCTGTGCTGACTGGTGATCCTCAGCTGTTGGGGTACATGGATCCCGCTCAGGACTGCTATTCCCGCTGGTGTGTCTTCAGCAGCGAGCACCCAAAGTCCTGCAGCCACTGCTGGCTTACATGCAAACACTCGTAGGTGCTGCTATGGTCAAGATCTGAGCATTTACGATTTGTTAATTGCAGGCATGGAAGAACTAGAGAGATCCAAGGTGGATCGTCGTCCTACGTATGCTACGGCTGTGTGCCACGGGCGAGACGACAGCAGACATGGAAGCCACCACGACCAGTTCAGACCAAAACCACGTTCCGCCAAGGTGCTTCCCATGGTTTCCTCGGCATCCACAGGTTGGTGACCGCACTCGCACGCTAGCAAGCGGGGCAATGTGTTTCGATGCTCTAGCTTGAGTCCATCTCTGCACCGGATCGTAGAATTTGATCGGGGTATGGGAATGGCTTGACACTTTTCGACGGAGCAGTGATTAAGTTTGTAGAGTACAATAGTACGTGGGGCAAGAACCCCCCAACCGAGATAGTCCATGTTTTCCCACGGGCGGTGAGACCCACAGCCTCCGCAGAGAGCAGCGACGCAACCACCCCACAAAATAATTCATTTCTTTTTCTGTCGGCACATATCCGCCCCCCCGCGTCCCCATCAGGGACCGTGTCTGAAGACCAAGTCGTATTTCGACCGTGCCGTTCCACCGCCATGGACAATCCCCAGCAATACCAGCCGCTATCACACGCGCTGAACCCACCAATAGTTCAGCCGCAATACGAGGAAGAGGAAGAGGAGGAGGGCGAGGATGAGGGTGCAGTCGAGGAGCAGCTCGAAAGGGAGGACGATGACGGCGACGAACATGTCGGGTGAGTCCCCCATCTTCGCTTGCTGTGCCAGTCGTGTGGATGAACATGTCCCATCTCCATGTCATGCGCTGCAGCCCAAGCAATTCTTCGCATCAAACACCGAGCGCCATAGCCGTCGGAAAGCAGCGCGAAGTCTCTTCATCCGCGCATCAACAACAATCAAATGGCCAGCCGCCGCCTGATGACGCTGACCGCAAGCGACGCCCTGGCCGACCTCGCGGTTCCAAGAACCGGCGTCCCCATGGTCCCGGGCCCGACGCGTCTAATACCCAGTCAACAGGCGCACGGCCATCTAGCAGCCAACTCGGATTCTACCAATACTCGTCCCCGCCAGCACCTGGAGAAGTGCACCCACATAACCAGCAGTACTACGAGTTTCAATGGCGCGTGCTAAATTTGTGTGCGGAGTTCTATGGCGCTGCAGAAGAGCTTGTCGTAAGTTGCGCCGTCGCGGCCGATGGGGGTATTGACCCATTGAATTTGCCGCCATCCAGAAAGCGACGCCCCCATTCGTTATCGCCCAATGCTACCAAATGGGTCCAACCGTAAAAGTCGATCCCCTGACTATGGTTAGTGAGGCGAAGAGGATATGTGACGCCCTTGTACGTGTGGTAGTTCCTTTCGCACGATAGACGCTTCATAGTTCCTTTATACAGCTAGCCTCACCAGCTCGACTAACCACCCAACCACCACCACCACCCTTGACATTCATACCAGGCTACCCACATACGCATACGCATACTATCACACCGCCGCAATCTACGCCACCAGTTTCAACTAATGGTAAGACGACTCCAGCTACCCAATCGACCACTCCGGTCATCACAAACCCCCAAACATTCGTGGTTCCGATGACCCATCATCAATCTTCTCCACAGCAGTTTGTCCCGAGCGTGTACAATAGTCCCGCGTACCCCACAGCGCCTTATTATGGGTATGGCGGATATAGCGGGTATTCTCAGCCAATGCCGCAAGCCGGACCCAGTACTGCCAGCTCTACGTCACCGGCTTCTGCCAGCGCAATAAATAGCGCAGGCAACCAAGGCGCTTGGTCGGAAGAAGAAACGGAAAAGTTGAAAAAGCTGGCAGAAGAACACCGAAACAACAGTGGAGATATCGCATGGGATGCACTGTGTGAAAAATGGGGCAATTCAAGAACCAGGTACAATCTGCTCCGTTGGCGACTGTTCTTTTTACTAATCCTTGGAAATAGACACCAAATCCTAATAAAAGCTACATCACTTGGACTAAAAGAGTCTTCTTCACGGGGAACAAAACGGCGACGAGATACCGAAACGGGCTCAGACCGTCATCCCCCACCACCTGCCGCATCTATACCGCCCAACACTACTCACATTGCAGCTCCCGTTCCCACCACCGCATCTGTGCCGCCTGCCCAATCTGCAATAGTTTCTCCTGCGTCCTCTACACCGGGCCCTTCTGCGCAGCCTTCGCCCGCAATCCGCCACGCACACACACAACAAATGCAACAACAGTCCCCACACCAACAACAATCACCACACCAACAGCCTCAGCACCAATCTGGACACCAACAACCTCAGCATCAACAACCCGGACATCAACAACCTCAGCACCAACAATCCCACCAACAACCTCAGCACCAACCGTCGCCACTCCAGCAGCCCCAGCACCAACAGTCACCGCTCCAGCAACATCAACCACCACCGCCTGCACCTTCACGATTCCCATACCCCATGCCGACGGTGGCAGCTGCGACCTCACCTGTTATATCGCCCAGCACGACTCAGCAACAGGATAGACAGGGTGCTGCGAACACTTATTATCGTCGGCAAAATCCAACAGGCCCTGTGTCGGGGTCGAAGCCGGCGCCTCAGGCCCACGGGCATTCTAGTGTCGGGACACCGCAGACTCAGTATATGTACCAGCCCAACGGGCGAAGAGATCCATAGATCCCCCCCCCCTCCCATGTGGAGTAGAGGGGCGAGTTTTACGCACAGATGTGACGATATTGGCGCCCCCTTATGTTGTTCGTTTGGGGCGTATTTTGTTTCATGCTACGATGTATTGTGGGCACATGTGTATTGGCCTATGATCAGTAGTGTCCATGTACTTTATGCGTTCAACATAGAATATTATAATACCATTCTATTCTTGGAGATGACCAGTGATGTACATGATGGATTTTCAGTGGCAGTAAGAAAGAACCCGATGCGTTCGCACACATAGGGAAGGGTGGGGTGGGCGGAGAATGAACGAGCTAATCCTAGCTTGCCAACGTTCAGAGTACAGTCACCCACCATCAAGAACCAGCCAACCTCTGACCACGGGGTCAAGCGACCAATCATATCAGGCTCATAATCAACTGCGGACTACGCATGTATCTTGGCCAGACCCTTGTTCCATGTGGAGCTTTCCCTTTCCTCGATGCATCAGTGGCTGGACGATCATAACGCATGGTGTCCAGCTACGGGATGGTCACTGGTGTGACGGAGGAACCGCCACCCATCAGCGTCCTAGCAAGTAGACTGACACATGAAAGGAATGGGAAAGAGACTAACCTTAAACTAACTCCCAAGTATGTGAGCGTTGCAAGATTCCGAAACCTTTGTTTCCGATACTAATCCCATAACTACTGTATTGAACGGTCCCGAATTCACTGGGAAGAAACGCCAATATCCATTCTGTATTGTCCGTCTGGCCTTAGTGAGTGCAAGGAGGAAGCCAATGGCCTGATCATGGCCTCGATTAGGCGTTGCTGCTAGAGCGGACATTCATCTACGTGGTGACCCCTCACTGACATGTCACTAAAATGTGAGGTCCCCCCCAGTGGTAGGACGGGGATGTTGTTTGTGGTGATACATAAAAATGAGGCTAGTTCACCTGATGGGCACGCATCCACAGGGGCCCATGACTCTGGACTGACTGCTGCGTCCCTGGATAAATATACCCGTCCTCATGTGGATCTGGTGAAAGAAAGGGTTGATTTATCAGGAGGCAACAATGCGTACTACCCTTAATTGCCCCTTGATGGTGACGGTTCAAAGCTTCAAACGGTCGGTTCCCTGCAGAAACAAACGGACCCGTAAGGCAACGAGAGCACAGCGACATATCCTCACTGCTCCAGGAAAGGGAAGAAAGATGTAGAGTCAAAACAGTATTCTTACCGCGTGCCGTATTGGTAGTTTCCCGTAGCCAGGTTCTAGTAGTAAGATCCTTACACCTCCGAGTCGGTTCAACGTCAGTGGTGGCGTTGAAGTCTGTTGAAGTCTTCCTCCTCAACGCTTCCTTTTGTAGTAATCACGTGAATACTCCTCCTCCTGGAGACAAGATGAGTTGGTTGATTGGCCTATGAGGCAGTTGCATTATACCTTGATAACCAGTGCTATAATGCAGGATCAACACAATAGGAAGACATGATTTTCGGCAAGGCACCAATTACCGGAACAAACGAATCGGTATCTAAAAGGGGAAAACAAAAGGGGAGGAGATGACCGCTGAAGAGCCCTTGCCACAAGATGTGAGACTTGGCATGCGTTTCAGTTTGGCGTCCGACTCATTTTCTCTCTACGTACACTAGGATTCCTCTCATAATCCGCCCACTTGGCAGTGGACGGTCCACAGTTTCCTACTATTCGGACATTTGTGAGTGTTCAGCACAGGTTACTCAGAGATAGGCTCAACTTTACGAGCAGTGACTCGTAGTTTTGCGTATCCAATATTTAGTCTGGAACCGGTAGTCCCTTTTCATACTATTTACTATGTCACTTAATGGGTTGACCGTCGTTGAGGTACGTTTCCGAACTTCCTTTACACGAATCTCCACTCAGAAAACTCATATACTAGTTTGCGGGTCTTGCACCTGCGCCATTTGCGGGGCTCCTTCTTGCACACCACGGAGCGTCCGTCATTCGTATCGACAGGCCATCTCTCTCCAATTCGGATGTCCTCTGTGCCGGTAAACGGTCCATAGCCCTCGATCTCAAGAATCCAGCAGGGCTGGCCGTGGCAAAACGGCTCGTCTCACGCTCCGATGTGCTGATTGATCCGTTCAGGCCAGGTATAATGGAGAAAATGGGTCTCGGGCCGGAGGTCTTCCATGAGAACGAGGGTAGGAGAGGCTTGAATGATAGGCTCATTTATGCAAGGGTTGCAGGGTGAGCAAAATTTACACAGGGGCTATGTTTCAGTGATGACACTATTGTTTTAGCTTCCCACCCGACAGTGAGCACGTTCATGACTGCCTGAATGATAATTGATGAATCCTAGGTCCACATAAATCAATGGCCGGTAAGTCAACCAGGTCAGCAAGTCAGGTGATTGGCACTTCATGATCAGTGTGTATCAGGTCACGAGATAAATTATCTTGCTCTGAGTGGCGTCCTTTCGGTAGGCTTGTGTTGCAATATTTCATCGGCACATCCTACCCCCTAAATCTTTAGATGCTGCCAGGAAGCCCGGAGAAGCCTTCTTTCCCACTGAATCTTCTAGCAGACTTCGCGGGTGGCGGCCTTTTGTGTGCTGCAGGTATCCTATTGGCGCTGGTCGAACGGGGGAAGAGCGGCCGCGGACAGGTCGTTGACGTTAATATGGTAAGTGCTTCTCTTATAGCCGAATGCCCTCGCCCCTTCATCATTTCGGCAACCACGGGTGCAGGTGTCGGGTACCCGCTATGTCGCATCATTCCCGTTGCTGCACGTTATGAGCACGTCGTCGTCTCTCCTTGCCGGACCACGTGGTACAAATCCTCTTGATGGTGGTGCTCCGTTTTACGATGTTTACACTTGTTCTGACGGTAAATGGATGAGCGTGGGATGCTTGGAGCCTCAGTTTTTCGCGACTTTCCTCGATAGGTTCAACATGGCCCTGCAAAGGGATGATGTCAGACCAGAATGGGTCCCCACGCACAGTGCGCAAGCCTGTAAGGAGGACTGGCCAAAGCTGCGGTCGTATTTTGAGGACGGCTTCAAGACTCGGCCGCGGGACTATTGGGCTAGCCTGTTTCATGGTGAGCTAGCTGTTCAGAGTGTTGCTGCGTGTCGTGTCGTTTAAATATGCGACTGGAACTCTAGGATCGGACGCATGTGCTGTGCCTGTACTCTCCCCCGAGGAAGCAGCGCAACTTGACCCCTCGGGATCAGCTCGCCCCGCTCCACACCCACATCTTAGTAGAACACCGGCATTACCTCAAGGCGGATCAAATCTAAGGACTCTTCTCCAGCCAGGCACACATATGGAGGAGGTCCTTCTCGAAACTGGTCTGTCTGGTGGAGACATCAGGCAACTTGCCTTAGATGGCGCATTTGGCGAACAAACTATGCATAAGACTATATCCAAATACAAACTCTGAACACATGGAATGACCAAGAAGATGATGGGCCCCGAATGTACCTCTGCAACATAAATTAAATTCTTGTGTCTAAGTTCCGATGCAATTGTCAGATGATCATATGATTATTAGCTGTGAGCATATGGTGGTATCACTGATTGGCAAAACCCTAAAATTAGCACTAGCCTCTCATGGCGTAGTCCTCAACGTTATGTGGGAACGCCTATCCTTCGACGTAAATGATGGAGATTGAAACTCGGCGGGATAACAGGTGTTATCTGCTGCCGGACAAGTGATACTTGGGTGAGGAAGTGTCGCAGCTGCGAGCTGTACGCTTCCACTGTGGCGGCCCAGTCAGCAACGTACCCACTGTCGGCCAGCATTGCCTGCATTGGACACGCAGCGACCTCCGTGGGTACATATTGCTTCATCTGGTTTAGTCCCCACAAGAATTCATTGTGGACCGGACCGGCGTTGTGCCCCTTAAAGGACAGAGTCGCAAGAGGCCTCCTGAGCATATTCCGACAGGCGACGAACTCCTGAAGCAGTGCCATGGTCGGAGATGGCTCGTTCAAGGGGACACCCGCACCGACAGTGACATTGCCAGCATACCCTTGCGTGTGCAGTGTTATCTTGCGGAGGTTGGGCCACATAGGCGAGCAACCACACACCAACGCTTGCTTGTCACTATTGTTGAGCAAGCGAATAAGACGCATGTGTCGATCGACCGAGAGCACAAGATCCGTGACGGCCGGCGTGGCGCGGAGGAAGTGCACGTCCATATCTACTCCGCCGAAGTCGCACCGTATATACCGGAGCGTGCGCAGCCCCTGGAATGCATGAGGATATGAGCACGCAATATACCGATGAATCCAGACAAGTGCGTGCGCTTTGACGTCCTCCAAAACGAGGGCCTCCAGGTTCGGTGCAGAGATGAGGTCGAAGAGACGCAGGCCGCTGCCAAGCATTCGTCCGTTGACTACCAGCTCACGCAAGTGGGGGAGAAGTACGGGGTAAACCGGTGTTTGACTGCTGAGCTCAATGAAGCCACGTAAGTGGAGAGTGGTAAGCGATGGACAAGGCACCAAGGTCTTGTAAAACCCCTCTCTGGACATGGGAAACGGCGGCCCTGGATAAGCGGAAAATGATAGCATCGTAGTTACCGAGTTCGGTAGGACGACTGGCACGTTATCCAGACGGACGTCCGTGAGCAATGGAGCTCCATTACTAAATATGGCGCCACCAGTCATTGGCCCCGGGGTGACGATGGTACCCCGGCACATGACCCTCAGCCGCCGTAGTGCGGGAGCAGACTGGTCCTGAAATGCGCTCAGTAGCGTGCTGAGCGATTCACGCGAGACAGCCTCTAGGATGAGTTGTCGAAAGCGATGAACGTGAGGGACCAGGACTGTTGTCAGAGTCCGTTCTAGATTTGGATACTTTGCCCATGGCCCTAGGTAAACATCGAGCAGACTTCCACGGGAACGCTCGAGGTACTCCAGTAGGGAGTCCTCCCTCTGCTCGAATGGGAACCGTATCGATGACCAGAGGGATGGTGTCGCAAGTGCAACCTCCCGCCATTGGCTGCAGACGTGTGACAATCGCACTTCGACTGGCAACTGTCCAAGGAGGCACAGGACACCCGTCCACTGCGGATTTGACTGGTGGCACTCTTCGAAGATGAGGGCGAGTACGTCTTGGGGCAGCCGCGAGACTGCAACCTTGGAATTCTGAATGCGTGAAGCCCTAGCACGAAGGTTCCTCATGACGCGAGCCAATTCATCCTGTGATGATTCAAGGGCGCTAATCTGAGTGGTGAGCTGCGCCAGCTCATCCTCCATATCGCCATGAGGGTGATTGTCGAGATAGGTTAGAGACATCGAGTCTGAAGAATGGAGTAAGTATATGGACTCGCAATGAGGTGAAGACCCGAGACTCAGGATTCGGTGCTCACTTTTGGGATTTTTCGGCGAAGGATGCAACACAAAACCCCTGCGGGTTTAAGGGCGAACGGAAGGGTACCAACACGCTGACAACACGTTGAAGGCATGTCTGTAATATGTCAGGGAGAATAGAGCTTACCTCGTTGGGAAGGTTTTGGTGAAAGGAGGTAATGTATCAGTTCACAAAACAGCCGGGGACCAACGCCTAAGTTGTAAGCCTAGAAGAGTAGTTCACAACTGATAACAATGGCAGTGCCATGGGTGTTTGATTAGTAGCACGGCGAACCCGGTTGTTCAACTCATCGAATAATGCCGCATCAGAAAGCACATTAATAAGCACATAGTGGCTGTGTTACATTACCCTTCGGGCGCCTGCACTCGGCCGTGTGCTAAGCATCTCAGATTCCACTAGTGTCAAGAAGCCCCTGTAACCATGTAAACCGTAATAAGATGACCATCCATCACCACATTGAAAGCATAATTACAGACGACAGCACGAAAGCGAAGAACCACCTATCCCAAAAACCAAAAAGTAATAGCTGCCAACTATGGCGAAAGCGTGGCTCCAGGACCCCGCGGCACAGATCCCCAAGGGAGATGGGGACCATGAGGCCCAGCTTGCAGTCTCCGATATATATGTGTGCGATATTGTGACCCATAAAAGTAACCAGAAGATGCCCAGTCGTCCTCGGATATATACCGCATGTCATTGCCCTCGGGGGATCCAGCTACCACCTCCATGTTCACGCGCAGCTGCGACTTGATCAATGCCAGGGAAAGTTCATCGTGGAATGCGCCTGCATGAGTTCCTTCCAGTCGCAGAAGCTGCAAACTACTCCCAACAATATTCCGGAATTGAATGACATCAAGAAGCAACGCGATAGCCGGCGGGAGCTCATCTTCTTCATCTGATTCTGCGTCATCTCTGTCTTGAGGCCATGGTGAAGCAAGGTGGAACGTCAGAGTACGTAAATGGGGCCACAAAGGGGGAGTTCTGTGCAAGGCAGCCTGTTTGTCACTGTTTAAGAGAAGATTCATAAGGTGCACGTGGTTGCCAAGGGATATAGAGAGATGGGTAAGAGCAGATGTGGCATGCGGGAGATAAATGTCAAGTTCATCATCCATATCGCAATCGATGTAGTGAAGGGAGCGGAGATCACGGAATTGATCCCGACAGGTGCGAGTCATGAACTTGTGTATCGAGGATAAGGTCTGCCGTTTGACACTATGCAGTGAAAACATTCGCAATGAAGGAGCGGAGATGTTGCGGAAAACGTTGAAGCCGTGGATCAAAGCATTTCCGTGAACCATCAATTCCCGAAGAACGGGTAGAACAATAGGTGCACTTCCGGGCTCTTCATGAAACCCACTCACAAATCCTTTGAGATGAAGGATTGTGAGCGAAGAAGCGACAGGAGTAATTATACTGAGCAAGTGACTGCGGGAATTAGGAATTCCTGGTCCAGGATGTGGGTCGAAGTGGAGCGTGGAAATCGGTGCCTGTGGTAAAGTAATAGGAATGGCACTCAGACGTACATCCGCGAGTAGTGGAGCGCCGTTCTTGAAAATTTCCACTGGTGGATAAGAGCCTTGACCACGAGCAGGATCATTACTGGTGATCCTCAACCTCTGCAAAGAAGGGGCGGCAACATTTGCGAGGAATCCGAGTAAGGTGTATAATTCTTGACGGTCTTCCGTGTCCAGAATCAGTTCACGGAACTGGCCGATGCGCGGAATTAACACGGAAGAAACGACATCCATAACGCGACGATCTGACAATTCGGGGCCCAGCTGTACGCTGAGAGGACACCGGTTGCACCGTTGAAGATAAGCCTTGATAGAACTCTCCTTGTGAAGAATCGGAAGCCGTAGAGTATTCCATAGCGATGGCGTACTCAAGGATACTTGGCGCCATCTTCTACAAACATGGGACAGTCGTACTTCGATAGGCAGTGGTCTGCGGAGGCCTATCCATTGGGAGAGAGCACGCCGGCTTTCCTCGAAGATGATCTCGAGGACGTCTGCAGGCAGGCGAGATATTGGGGCTGTCTCATTCTCGATCTGAGCAACGCGACTCTGGAGCGAGCGGATAGTGAAATGGACACGAAATGCTTCGTGCGTTAACTCTTGCTTTCTCAATTCTAAGGTCGCAATGCGTGCCGTGAGATCGTCCACCTCTCGTCGGGAAGCATCGTTCAGCCGCGAGGTTGGATTCATAGTAACCTAGGGAGCTGCAGCTCGGATGAGCTGAGAATAAAAGGCAGCGGAGATGACATGGAATCACTGACACTAGCAACTTTTCAGCTGCTCGAGATAGTATGGAGGTGCCGTCTGAGGTGCTTTGTACAAGCCTTGAGCCCCTCTGGCAGCGTCGAAATGTCAGCTAGAACAAGGAGACAGGCGCTGTTGGCAAGTGGCAGTAGTACAAGTGTCACCGTCCCTACCTTCAATGGCCAGGTCAATTGTTCTAGCAAAGTAGACCAAGAAAGGTAGCACGTGACTCACGAATCGGGTATCCCGGATTTCACATGGAAGGTTGCCGGAACCCACATCTTGATGTTGGCCCGCTGGTTAAATAGCGTCAGATCGCCACGTACACCCTCTTTCACGCTGAAGAATCCGTCGCTGTAACAATGGCCACAAAACAACTGAAAGAATTCACCCTCGACGAGGTCGCGCAGGTGAGTGCACTCTTTACACCGATGAAGTCGTCACATACGTGTTTCATTGCCTACAGCACAACAAACCTGATGATTTGGTGCGTGTACTATGGTAGCGTTGTCGTGTTTATCAGTAACTTATGTGATCATTGGCAGTGGGTCGCCATTGACGGGAAAGTGTATGACCTTTCGCGATTCAAGGACCTTCATCCCGGAGGTGTCTCAGTGCTGACCGACGAGGAGGTAGGTGAGTATTTGAACGAGACAAATATGTGTCACCGTTCCGTATTCATCCGAACACCAGCTGGGAAGGATGCCACTACTGGTTTCTATGGCCTCCACCGTCATGAAGTCTTGCAGCGTCCCCAATACAAGCGACTCCAAATTGGCACTGTCAAAGGACAGGAAAGTGTCATGTTCGATCGTATAGTCGGTGAACTCAGCACAGTGCCATATGCTGAGCCTACCTGGCTTTCTGCTGGATATTACAGTCCATACTTTACAGAGGTAAATGAATTCAGGTGGTGTAGGTTGACATGGTTGACATGGTGGCTACAGACCCACCGGGAGTTCCAGAGGGCAATCAGACGTTTCATCGATGAAGTGGTGTACCCTGACGCCCAGGTACTACATCCTGAAACCCGATGCATAACTGTTTCTGATTCATCACCCGAAGGCCAGGGAAGATGACGGAAAACGTCCAAGTCAATTCGTCTTCGATAAGATGGCGTAAGTCAGTTCTACCCGAAAATTACCCCACAACCAATACAAGGCATCAGAGAAATGAATCTGCATGCCATGCGTCTCGGCCCCGGGAGACATCTCAAAGGTCGTGTGCTCATGGGTGGCATTGTCAAGCCCGAAGAGGTTGGTTTCATAACCGCCTTTACTATCATATTCTTACGGGATTGAATTGGCCATAGTTCGACTATTTCCATGAGGTTAGTATCGGCAATAGCACCACTCTGATCTCCACATGCTCAGCATACGTTTCTAGTTGGTGATCACACAGGAAATCGCAAGATGTGGTGCACGAGGTTATGGCGATGGTAATTCGTTTTCAGCTCCGCCGCTCCATAATTCACTGTGTTCCCAGGCTTACTTGGCGGGAAGGTCATCGGTCTGCCCCCGGTCCTCAATTTCGGCTCTCCAGAGCTCCAGGCCAGAATTGTACCCGATATCCTTGCAGGCAAGAAGTTCATCTGTCTTGCGATTTCCGAAGCAGCGGCAGGGAGTGACGTTATGGGCTTGCACACGACAGCTACGCTGAGCGAAGATGGCAAAGAATGGATCATCAATGGGAGCAAGAAATGGATTACAAATGCTACGTAAGTGCCTACACTCCCCATTTTTTCCCTTACAAAGGCTTATGTGGCGTTCATTGTCAGCTTTGCGGATTAGTAAGTGTAACGCAGGGATTTTGATCCAACACCCTGACACTTCACTAGCTTTACAGTTGGGTGCAAAACGGAGGTAAATTTCAGACATCATTTTCGCTTTCATTGACTAACTTGTTTCCATTAGGATGGTCTCACTGTCATCTTGGTTGAGCGCGGACCAGGAGTCGAAACGCGCCATTTAAAGACGAGCTACTCGCCAGCTGCAGGGACGGGATACATCACATTTGACAATGTCTGTGTACCCGTTGGTAACACGCTTGGAGAAGTCGGTGGTGGGATTTTTGTCATCCTCAGGCAAGCCAATCCCTCAGACACTAAGATCACTGCATTCTAATAGTTTCTAATGCAGTAACTTCAATCACGAACGGTGGGTCATGTGCTGCAGCTCAGCACGAGCCCAGCGTGACGTCATCCAGGAATGCTTGAAGTACGCACTTTTAGTAGTTCTTTTTTTAATGTGACGTCGCGTTGATGCTTATTCAGATGGGCAACTCAGCGCACGGTTTTTGGAAAACCGCTTATCTCGCAACCGGTCATCCGCTCTAAGATCGCGGGTATGATAGAGCGTGCAGAGAGCGTGCAAAGCTGGCTGGAGAACATTACATATCAGATGACTCACATGGTAAGGCACTCCCACGCATGTTCCTTACGCAAAATTTGACCTTAGGACTTTAGTCTTACAAGCAGCAAGCCCAGAAACTTGCCGGGTAAATCAGATCTTGGATTCTCTGCGATTGTCATCGTACTGATGTAGGAGATAGACCGATAGCATTCCTAAAGAGCTACAGCACCGGGTGCGCACAAGATACCGCTCGGGACGCCGTGCAGATTTTTGGTGGCCGCGGGATCACCCAATCAGGCATGGGTAAATTTATTGAACATGTAGGTCTCTATCTTATCTCCCGTCGTGGGGATTCTGATGCATTGGTATGTAGTATTACCGTACCGTGACGTTCGATTCTCTTCTTGGAGGAGGTGAGAAGATGCCATTCGTGCCTCTTTTCAGATTGACGTATGGACCTCTACAGCGGAAGACGTATTGGCCGATCTTGGTGTCCGGCAAGCCATGCGAGCAATGCCGAAGAACGCCAGACTGTAGAGTTTCGCATATTGTGTGAATACTTTTATTGCATATAACTGGCAGCGTGCCTACCTGTAATGACGACTTCGTTGTAGGCAACGAACAGCCATAATCTTATTTTACATAAATAAATGCATCCCGTGTTTCACTTTGTTTGTCTTTCCACCAGTGACAGGGAGAGTCAGGAAAGATAATATACACAGAAATATATTGTGTTCGAAAGATTAGGGGTACATGCAGAGCAGTACAATAGGCCACACGACAAAACAGTGGGAGGGAGATAGCCATACATAGAAGCTTGTAGCGGTACAACAGGAAATGCGCCCATCAGTAATGCTGACGGACTGTGCAGAGTTGGAAACCCCTATACTGTTTAATACTGAGGGGACCCATACTGCTGTGATCCGAACAAAGCGTAGTCATTGGATCCAGCAGTCTCAAATTGATTCATCCAGTTGAACCCTGTTTTGTGCACGAGGGCATAGGGTAACCGAGGATGGAGGGTAGGGCAGAGGGATAACAAAAAGACGTCAGCAAACCATGTCTCTCACCTGCCATGAAACACGCCGGAGAAAATGGTTGGGAGACGCTCACCTGGCACCGTGGTATCCTGCCATACCGGATTAGCCATGAACTGCATCGACTGCAACAGATCCTGGTCGATCAGCATGGGAGTATGGTAAAGCTCTGCCGTGCTGATCGACGGTTCCCCATTCCCTTCGACCAGTGGCGATGTCGAGACTGTCAAGGAAGAGGGCGCGTTTCGATATGGATGCTGCTGCCCGATGTTGAGCAAGCCCTGGGAAGGAGAGTTTAACGGGGGTGACGGCGACTCGGAGTGGCGTGTGCTCGTCGGCGACGTCGCAGAGCCACTATAGGCCTGCGTCGAGCCCGTCGACTGCGAACCGAAAATCCCCAGTGTCAAACTCGTTCCCAGGTTGGACGATGAGGTGGGACTTGATCCGGCTTCGTGTGCTTGGAACGCGGCGAGAGCAGGGTCTTCCTTTATCTTCACTCTTGCCTTTAAGTTTGGTCGCTTACTGGCCTTTGCACTGACACCGATGCCATTGCCTGAGCCAGGTGGATCGGCGGTCATGGTCGCCAGTAATCCAGCTAAGAATCGCGAGTACAGTGACGGTGCGTGCTTCTCGTCAATAGCCACCTCTGCTGAGCCCAGAAGGTCCACGGCTTCTTGTACGAGGGTGCGTATTTCCTTCCGTCGTTCGGCAGAAAATCGGTGGGCATATTTTGGTTGAAGGAGCTGTTCGAGCGAACGATGGACGCTGTTAGACATTCACAGAATAGATGAAAGACATTACCTTGACCAAGAATGCCCCAGCGAAAGTGGCGAACACGAACTGACCTTCGGGTGCATGTCGGAGGTACATCTCTACCCACCGAGTAACCACATTAGTATGTGCCCCAATAGACACAAGAAACACCCACTCTGTTCAGATGTCACAAACAACCGGCGCACGAACGCATTCACGACATCACACGCTGCTTCCAGGCACTACCAAAGCAAAGTAAAGTTACCTCCGACAAACGGGTATCGGGCACTCAGGATGAACTCACCCGTTCCAAGAACGCGTTCTCGTCCAGCTCACCCGCCTTCGCGTACTTGAGTCCCGCTGACAGCGCCACAAGCCGCTGATATGCAAACGACATCTTGAGCAGCTCAGAACGGAAGACAGACTCCTGACTCTCCCTGTCAAAATCCTCCAGGCGGGGGAACCACTGCTCTCCCAAAGAACGGAGCGCATCGTCTGTTTCGCTCGCGATCTGGGTGAAATTGATGCTCTGGAGATCCAGGAACATCATCAGTGAGCTCCTACGCAGAACAAATAAGAGATCAACGCACCTTATTCAAGCCCATAGGGTGGTTCGGATCGCTGTATATCTTCCCGAGGAACTCGCCCATTAATCGCAGCTCCATATTATAGATGCACAACTGGATATCGAATCCTTTTTGATTGTAAGGAGACGAGCCCCACCAGTGCTCCGAGTGACGAGCTACGTAATCCAAGTTTGGGATGATGGGCCCCCTGCCGTATTGCGCGCCGGTTGAACGGTCCAGGTTATAACAGTTCAGCCAAATACGAGTGCGGCTCAGAAGGCGCCGGGCGTGGTGCTCATTGAGAGGCTTCGTTGCGAGTGGCTTGTTGAGATTGATGTCCTGTGCGATCCTATTTCATGTTATCAGATGGATCGTGTTGTGGGGGAAGGGGGAGTTCACATGCCTGATCCCTACACCAAGATAGATCCAGCCTCGATCTTCTTCCCAGCGTTTTGCGGGAACGGGGTACAGCTGCATGAGAAGATACGCGGCACACATCTCCTCGTTCTTTGTGCCTGAGGTAAGCGCCGTGCCAGCTCGGAACTGTGCATAGTGTATCAATTGTGCATAGAGCTCGGGTCGCTTGGTGTAGAACCTAGATGCGATTGCGCAGACTGCCCTAATGTCAGCCACATGATATGATGGGTTAATTGACATGAACCCTCACCGACCGTGAAGAGGAAGGGACTCCTCATTGCAACATATTGTGGAGTGTGAAGTTTAGCATCCAGCAAGGATGTAGATGGGTTCATCTTCTTAAAGTATCTGGGTAATCTTGAGTAAAAGCTCCGAAAGTGTGCATACGAGGATCTCACATTTCAAACAATGCATCTACTTCGTCTACTGTCACAATCCCACGTGTTAAGATATACGGCAGGTCACCAGAGGGCTGACTAGTACGGATTAGATCGGGAGCAGGGCCTGTAACAACACTTTGTTTACATGCACAGCGAAAAATCTAGGAAGACATACTGGGCCTAAAGAAATTGACGTTTGCAACGCCAATGGCATCGGAAGACTCGGGCTCCGCACTCTTTTGTCTCGACTTGATCGACAAGCGGGCCATAAGGCCATAAGGAGCCTCTTCAGGAATCTGTTTCGGAGAGGAGGGAACCTTCTTTTTAGTAGGAGGTGCAGGAGATTGTCCATTTGATAAACCCTCGTTTGCTGTGTCATATCCAGCGTCACCGTCCGAGTCATCCGCACCATCATCGCTGGATGCGCCTGCTTCCACATCACCTACGTCGTCTCTGCTAGAGCTGGCAGCGGGTATAAGTCCTCCAAAAGTTTGTAATGACTCCCTGGCTTTGGCAATCCAGTCTTGAACCTCTGGCTTTGGAAAAACAGTCTCTGAATTGTTATCTATTTCCGAGGGCGTGGGAAGGGCTGAATGAGGATGCGAAGGGCTGGGAAGTGTCGACGTGCTTGGATGACGATTGACTTGCTCTAGCTTTGACATCAGCTCTACAATCTGATTAGCTTGTTCACGAATTTGTTTGAGAAGGTGCTCTCGCTTGCTGTACAATGATTGTCTATCTCAAAGAGGAACATCGAAGGCACTGTTAAACGTACGGGGGACGGCGACGAGGTTTTCTGTCTGGAATGACGCACTCTTGACCAGCTTGCAAGCATCGTTTGCAGACAAAGTCGTTGTCTCCAAGAAACTCGCATCGAACCTTGAAGAAGCAGTTACTATTAATAGCGGTGGTACGACGTTTCAAGGTACCTTCAAGCCTCTGCATCGACTACATGCGCTGTTCCTAGAGTAACCAACGTGCATGAGAAGGAGAATGGATGGATTGCAAGGATACACACGGTTTCTGTTTGGTAGCATTATCAGGTTCATGCGGTGATTCTGGATCGCCTTGGTCATCGTCATCTTGAAATCTGGGTCTCTTCGCTCCGTGGGCGGAAGTTGCGATATTGAAGTACTGTGCCTGCAACTCAGACTGACGTCGTGGCGGCGGTTGGGGAAGCGCAAACTGCATGGGGCCAGGGGTCATATACGCAGATGGAGACCCATTTGTAACGACAGCAGAACGTGTGGATGGGCCTGGTTGGACATTAAAGCCAGCCGGGAACTGAGGCTGATAAGTCGACTGATCCGAACTAGAACTGCCTTGAGCGAAAACAGGTGAAGATTGGGGTTGGATAGGCGATGACCTGAAGGTAGACGAAGAGCCATCCCATTGGCTGCGATTGAGATCTAAGTTAGCTTGGGTGAAAGAGGGGGGTTCTTGTTGCGAAAAAGTAGAGGCAGCCGAATCGTTGAATTGATTTTGAGTGAAGGAGAACCTTGTAGGCGGCAAAGATGCATTGTAAGGTCGTGATGGGCGTGACTGAGGAATTTGGGGCGGCGGTTGGAGAAGATAGGCGCATTCTTCCTCGACTTGGAGGGACTGATCACTGGTGTCACCCGCGTACGGTGGTTGCGACCAGAGACTGGGTCGTCCCTCGGCATTGGGTATGGATGACATGGCGATAAACGAGAGTGGGTCCTTGTGGACGTGTCGATGTTGATTAGATGCCTGCTAGGTCCAGATCCTTATAAGTCTCGTCCGGTCGTGTCAGAACAGCGACACCGCTGTGGGCGTCTTCGAGGAAAGCGATGCGGTCTGTGCACTTCGATCCTTGTTCACTCCTCCGCGTCACGTGGATGACACTGTACCGTGGCGGTGCAGCGGAAGTATATTCACCGGTGCAAAGCTCTGAAGTGCAGACTCAGTTTTATCGCCTTCAGTCTCACACCGCAGCCCTGAACTTTGTTCCCCCTGGAACCCGTTTCCAGGGAGAAAGACAACTTTAAAATAACGGACTACATTAGGCGGCCAGATTCAAGTTGCTGTAGCGTGTTCCCCGGTCCCCATGAACTATTGGGCCGGTCGGTCCAGGTTACCCACACTCGTTCCCTTCCATAAACATGTGAATATAGTCGACGCATACACTCAACCGACCTCGCTACAATCATTGATCCACAGGGGAGCGGAACTCACTGCAGCGTCAGATTGCTATTACTAGAGGTACTCATCCTCCCCATAACCTTCCTACCCCCGTGCACAACTCAGGCATTCAGGTCCAGAATGATACTTACCCATTTTGGTGGTCCGCATATGTCAGAATGTTTGATCCAAATCTCGACTTCGTATACTTGTTTTCAATAGACTCGTCCGTATTCCTGCGTCGGCCCACCGGATAACGCAGCAGAAGTGGTCCAACGTGATTTCTCAGCATTCCGGTTGACCTTTTCAGTCAGCTGGGCGACTCAAATGTCGTAGCTTCCTGTGCCGAAATGCACGCATCATGTGAAAGGGGACTAGCCGCATTCAGAATGTGGATGATCATTACTCATTACTACAAACGGTGAGACTGCACACGGTGTTTTGGTGATGATGTTATTTTTTTCTGCATACTAATACACTATCGCTGAACTTCTATCCCGAGCAACCGATCTCGCTATATCGTGCCGTTCAGCCCCAGCGCCAAGCAATCTTATTGTTTTCTGTGTATCTACCCAACAGGGGTAAGCGTCTTTTGCATTTCGGCCAAAGGTTTCTGCTAAACAATACTATATCGGCTCGAGTGACTCCTACTCCTTGCCCTTTGTCAGCCGTCCATATGCCAAGTACAAGGCTCTGAATCACACACGCTCATTGCTACATTCAGAAACGGATGTGTCGTAAAGTGAGGGTGACTCTGGATGTACTAATCACCCTTCGATCACCAGGGTGTTTCTGCTGTTCAAATCAATAATACCGGTCCGTTGCAAGGCTACTGCAGAGTCCCGTAAATCTGGTCCTCTAATCTTAGATGAATGACTATTTCCCTCCAATAGAGACTGGTTTGCGGGGATTTGGTGGTGGCCCTTTGTCACAAGTCCTAGGATGCCAAGTGGACAACAAACACCTTCGGATTGCTCCATTCCTTGGCATTCCTCTAAACTGCAAGAATCACGCACCGTCAGCGACTAGTCAACTACCTGATACTCGGAAGACGGGTTTCAATTGCCGCGATGCATTTGGTTCCATGATTGACCGGTCGACAGAAATTCATTGGCATAGCGTCCAGGGACATATATTGGCAATCCTCTTCGGGCACCGACATCACTCCGTCCCCGCTGGAGCCCACAGCAAACTTACGACACAACTGAGAAATGCATACGCAGTGACGTTGAAAGATCGATGCTGGTGGACATATCATTTGTCTTCGGCTCATTAAATGCCGGCCGGTGACTAACTTGGATGACCAACTCGCTGGGAGTTTTCGTAAATAGAAAATAATCGTGGATGGGCATCATTGCAAATGTTGCTCTGGGATCGAGGCGATTTCGTGTACAATAGAAGCCACATGCACGAAATACGTGCGAACATTCTGGAATATGCAGAAGCTGCCACCCACATACATTGGACAAGCAACCAGAAAGTGAACAAAGGACACCGAAGGTGTATATTCTCAAAACGGTTCTTTGTCTCCACATAACAAGATGTTGTCCTCTCCAAAGCCACTGGACTGAAACAATCGCAGTCACTGGTAGATAGCTTACTACGTCGCACTGCCGAAGATCTGGTATCGCCTGCAAATACTAGGACCAACCTCGTCATATTGCGCCTTCGTGTGACAGAAGTTGTAGAATTCAGGCTGCGCAAGGCGGCGCATGAGTTGTACGATGCAAGTCTGTGGAAATGAAATTATGTTCTCACCAGCGAAGCCATAAGTGAGCCCCCACACCATACGGCATACCTAGAATTTTCCGAGGTCACTTTGGTGTAATTCACTGGAACATGAAATGTGGATCCGCACCGCTGACGCTTATGTGAGATCACCTCCACCTCAACACCAGAGGACTGAACAAACATCAGACAAGGGCAAGATGGAATTCAAGGAATAGCTGGACCTTCTGTGTGCTCCCGCTGGCAATCATACCAGCCTCCAGACGACGTCCCACAAGTTGCTTGATGTCACGCTTCAAACGTTGACCAAAATGTTGATACAAGGTAGAGCCGCCGGACAACACAATATTCTGTTTGATTGCTAAGACATAAATTCCTTCCGAGGTGTTCAGGTCCTGGCTTACCTTATACAAACCTCGACGCACGTCAATGGGAGATGATTGAATAACGTCATCAACAATTTCTGGTAGGGGCGTCAGGAAGTCGGAAGAATAGATTTCGGGATTGAAAAAGATCTCGGGAGCGAGGAAGCGTTCATAGCCAACATCGATGGAATATTTCTGAGTCCTAGTCAGCTACATTCCCCCAGAATTAATGGGGATATACGCACCCTTCCCGTGACGGTATGTTCCCCATCATACCTTTCAAAGTGCTTGTAAGGCTCCGCATCATATTTCCTGAACTCCTTGACGATGTCCTGACACACATAGCTATAATCCTCCTTGACCTTTGCTGCAACTCTCAGCTGATCTTCGGGTGGAACAGCCGCCATCTCACCGCGCTCCCGCAAGAGGTTCAGCACGAATTGCGTGATATCTCGCCCGGCAATTGGGATGTGTTTTATGGCACTTCCGATAACGTATCCTTCCGCGCAGGGTATGACATGCGTGACACCGTCGCCCGAGTCGATGACTGTGCCCGTCAGTGTCCGGTCTATCACGCGGTTAGACGACCAGGAAGCCGCAAGGGCGAGTACAGCTTGGACAGCGATATAGAGACCCTTGATGTTGAAGGACTCGAAGAAGATCTCTGCGGTCTGTTCCCTGTTCTCGGGTGGATTGAGTGGAGGCTCGGTCTGTTAACAGACAAAGCGACGGTAAGATAGACCGTTCCGCAAGTAGAACAAATGACATGATCATAAAAGATGTTTCACTAACCAGAAGAAAATAATGGTCCTCAGGTTCAGCGCGCAAATACTTGAATATCGTCTGTTCCCAATACCGCTCCATATGGTCCCAATTATCGATCATACCGTGTCGGATCGGATAGTGCACTCCATATCCAGGCGTCTTGGCATTGGCAAGCGCCTCGTCGCCGATGAAGAAATCTAAATCTTCGATCCCCCGTTTCGTGGCGAGGTTACCGGGTTTGGTAGGAATCGGGGGTCCTCCGCGGGCAGACTGAGCAACGGGCCCGCCGCGCGTCGCGATCGCAGTTGGAAAGACACTTTATGAACAATGTGGAATAGGATAAGATGATCGGGAGGATGTAAACGCGCGAATGCTTACAAGGATGGATCAGAGTTGCCCGCAAAGCTGGACGAGTGCGAGATCAGTCCGCAGGATAAGTGTAGCAGTGAGAGACAATGGATACGAACCCTACTTTCGAGTATCCAGTGCCATTATCGCAAATAATGGGTGCGAGGAGCGACATCTTTGAACAGTGCTTCAAGTTATTGTAATTCACGAAGCTGTGCCGCAGTGATGCTTGGCTTTGTTTGGCAACAGCTAACAAGCTCATTACTGTAACACCTAATTGAGTATAGAGGGTCATTTATTACAAAGCTAAAGGCCCATTGGCATGTCATAACTCTGCATATGATAAGTAGACAGGAAAAGGCCATCATTTACAACACTTTCCAATTGCTCTTCTTGGAATTGCCAGGCAGGATCAGCACATTTAGTAGTTCCCAACTGCCTCCTACATTGTGTGTAGTTTTGGAACTACACACAACATATTATCATTTCTACATGCACATTGTCTATTTATACATACATGTATGCTGTAGTGGTGGTCAACATGAGAGGACGAAGGTGGAGTGGTCGTGGTCACGGGCACTCGTCGCTATCATCATCGTCGTGCATGTGTGCGTATGTGCGTGCTGTGGTGGTGGTCGACGTGAGGGCGGAGAGGGAGAGGTGGAGGTCAACATGAGAGGATGTAGGTGGAGTGGCGGTGATCACAGCACTCGTCGCCGTCCGCGTGATGTGGTAGTGGTTGACGGGAGAGGGTGGTGGTGGTGGTGGTTGACATGAGAGAACTCATATTCGGCGCCGCCTCGCAGCAGCAGTCGCTGCAGACGTATCATCGTTGTCACGAGGGTGGTGGTACTCGTTATCGCCGTCACGTGCGAGCATACTACATGGTCTGATGGTGGTGGACCGTGGTCAATGTGAGAGAATGGTGGTGGTCGCATCACGAGTTGTCGGCATCGTCGTCGTCGTGCGTGTTGTGCCAGTCATAGTGGTCATCTCGCAGCGGCATTGGGTGGGCGCGTGTCGTTGTCGTCATTTTCGCAACGGCAATGGTGGTGACACTGGTCGCCGATCTGCGTCACATTGTCGTCGTCGTGTGTACCAATCAGCCCGCAGAAAACTTCAAACTTGGCCAGTGGCACGTCAGCAGGTGCACCGTGCACTTGAGTGACACGCCTACTACTATCTGTCGATGAGCATCAAAGAAGTCATCAGTTGGCGAGTACGTGAATGTGCCAATGCCATAATGCAATGATGCCATGCTTGGATCAAGCCTGTGCACCGAATAATCAAGGCTACATATTAGTAGTCCAGTTTGGCGCGTTGAACATCATATCTGCAAAAGCGTCGAATAACGCTATGCGCTTCCTGAGCTTTTGAATAGTTAGGGCGCACTCTGATTGGATGGAGACGAGGTTCACGACAATGCTAAACCGAACAAGGACTATTTTGAGCACTTTTGCTCGGCTATGTTAGGCTATGTTTTGCAGGTTTTAAAGTTCCAGCTGTCACAGGCTGGCACGCCGTATTACATATACGGCTGCCAGTGGCAATCATGGCAGCTCCAGCAGAGGATAAAAGGACGACCGGCAGTTGGCAGACCCTCAGGCGTTCTGCAAGTTGTTGTTCGTCATGCCCGATAACTGTAGCCTTCAAAATGTTCCGTACTTTACCTGGTCTCAGGGGCATACGCCCCTCAACGTTTGCGGTGCCCCTCCGGAACAGCCCGTTGTAGCCTTTAACAATGAAGGACTAGGAGTAAGTCGCAACTTTCGCTGTGAACTTTGTGAAAGTAACCGTGATTTATCAATAGTTCTATGCTGAGCAAGTAGATGGACCACCAAGCTGCACCTACGTGTTGTTTTCCGGTAGTAGTTACATTCAGGAAGTGGACGAAAATGTCGTCCTCGTTGAGGACCCGGAGACTCCTCAGGAGTGGGTTATCACCTCTCACGGCGATGACGAGTACACGTAAGCCATTGCTAGCACCCGATAATTTTGTAGGAGGCCTGACATGACAATCTCGCCATAGCGTTGTCAAGAAGGACACTACCCTTGCCTGGACTGATCCAAGTGGTGCAGCTGGGTGTGAGCGTGAGGTAAGGTCTACGTTTCTTGTCGTATGCCGATATTTCACACCTTGTTTTAGCTCCACCTCGTTGACTTGAGCTCCATTCGCCCCGAAAATCTGTTCAAGTTCCGTCCTATTTTCTAATGGAAGTGGCTTCAGGATCATTGAGTAACTGGCCTGTATGAAATGAAGCGTACTGTCTGCATTATTTCTACGAAGCCTAATTGTTTTCCTTCAACCAATTTTGTTTCGCCTGCACAGAAGCATCAGTCAGTCACGTCTTCAGATCAACGGTCTAGCAAGTCCAGCATTCTGGAACGCGACGGTACGACAGGGCTTCATCCTATGAGGAGAAATGTGAGTAGCTGGTGCAAAGGCGTGAAGTTGACATTGAAGGGAGTATGAATAATCAAATTGCAAGTGCACAGGATATGCACTGACATGATAAACCCGGGGTGAATCAGGAACATTGATGATCGTACACACCGATGGCCCACAAGATAGTTTGTGCTGTCACTGCATATGGTGTCTTGAGAGGGCAACGTATGGGGAATGTGAGTCTGATGATGATCAGTTCAATGTGCCATTACACCGCACGATTTTTTGCTACACAGTCCAGGTAGTTGGTCACGTTAATTAGAGACTACTTATCAAGCTCAACTTGCCCGGTGCATCATGTGAGCAAGACCAGAGAGGTTTCGTATACCGAGGTCCTTTGACCCGTTTCGGAGACATGAAATCGAAACCGCAATAAAGCTGGGGATGTAACCCAGTGGAGCTACATACCACACATGGATGGGAAAAGTATGTGATCAATCATACGACTTCAGCTTGGAGGTTCCTAGATTGAAGAAAGGCTCAACATAAACATTAAAAGGACTCCACTTAGTCTCGACCTGCAATACACTGCTTATTGGTACGACTTGGCGTCGGCTGCCGGCAAGAGTCTGAAGGAATGCATGTGAAGGCTGCTGGTCGATAGTAGTGAGGACAGGACCCACTGACTTGGGCAAGTCGAGAAATAGAAGATCTCCCAGACAATAGTGGATTACGTAATTCAACCGAACTGGATGAAGCACATTAATGACGTGTTACGCTGCCATGTCAACGTCAGGGCTTATAACTCATCACCAGAACTTGGGGGAGGGATGAGCTCGTCAGCGATCCATTGGCAAAGGATTTTCGCTACTGCAAGTGTGAGTTGCGGTCGTTCAGACTCCAAGCAAGTCATAGCGACCAGATGATGGTAGAAATTGATCGTCAGGCTTCATGTTTGTTCCGTATCATAGACCATGGTTACAACCGTGGAGTGGAAATGCAAGTATGTATATTTCTGGTTGTAGTGCGGGGCCAGTACTTGCCATAAGTATGTGGTAATCCGTGTCTCTTATCGCCCATCACCTTCCCTCGTCCCTCGTGCCAGTGCGAGGTTTGTATTCCAATCTCGCCTTTCGCTCGTTATACTTTCCCCTTCCCTTACGCCGTCATTCCCTTTCCAACCAGTCGCGCACTTCTGAGAAGTTGACCAACCAGCTCCCGTTACCATCTTTCGTCCATGGCTCCAACGACCATGCTTGCCCGTCGTGGCTTCTCCTTTAATACAAGCACGGAACTGTATATTGCAGGCTTCGCTCTGGTCGGTGTGCTCGTAGGTGGTTTGTTGCTATGGTTGTTGGTCCGTCATTGCAAAAATCGGATGAGCAAAAAACGAAATGAGAAGCGTGGTGCTGCTTTTCTTCACGTCAGAGGAGTTATGAAGGAAGGAGAGAAGTCAAGTACATTGAATCAGCCCAGGTCAGTACCCAGAAAAACCTGGTCGTATTGACTCTTACAATACCTGAAATACCGCTAGCCTACCCAACGCTTTTAGCAGGGAAAATATGACCGCCTCTGTCATTCTCCCAGATAGGGTCCTCATCCGACAGATCCCTCCCTCAGATTCGTTTGCACAGTCGTATCCTGGCCCAGATTGTACCCCCCACCCTCAATCTCCCATATCTCCTTTGAACCCTGCCAGCTTTAGATTTAGCCGGGCATCCGTTTGCTCCACTCAATCCCAACTTCCGCCCCCTCTCGGTCCGTATTCCCGCCCTTCGTCCTTCAGCATCAGCAGCAGCGGTACAAATCCCCTGCATTCACGGCCCGTCCGTCAGCTCTTTGAGTCCGTGTTACCCGATGAACTTCCCCTCGTTCGGCTCGGCGATTACCTCAGCATATTAGAATCATTCGACGACGGCTGGTGCCTCGTCGTCAGGGATATCTCGCGCTCTCGCCGGTCTTCTCTAGCCTCCACGATACGTGGTCTTCGTGGGAAGAACAGCAGTGCAAATCTGAACATCGACGCAAACCAGCTGGAAGTTGGATTGGTGCCGGCATGGGTGTTCGTCAAGCCAATGAAAGGTCTCACTGTCGAGCGGCCAATGCGCAGCTCGAGTGTGAATGCGCTCCAGCCTGGTCTGGGCGCCTCGGAACCATCGAGAGACACGATGGTCTCATGGTCAAATTTCGCATAGAGTGCGAACGTTTCGATCTCATTGTCAATTTGTATGCTTGTACTTCCGTCTTTGACGCCATGCTGGCATTTTTCCCAGTTACATGTACCGGGAACTGCCAGTTCTTTCCAGCGACCGGAGGCGCTGGTTTGTTTTTGCACATTCATCGTACATGTTTGTTGTTTCTTTCCTTGCCTTGCTGCGCAAGGAGGATGTAACGTCGACTAGGTTCGTCATGTTTTTACGGTTTACGAGTCGTGCTTGTTGTTACCTTGATCGCCTGGATATGTCCATTACTTGTGTAACACCCACGTCGACCTACGATTTGTTCTTTCCTTAAGAAGAGTTGTGTTTCTTGATACCCCCTTATGTAACATGCCTGTTGTTTTGCACCCAAGTTCTGTCGACGAAAAGAAAATGAAATGTATTGATATAGCGCAGAGTTATCACGGTGAGCTATTGATAAAGAAACGTCGATCGCTTCAGGTGTCCACATCACCAGCCCGTGTATGGCCTTATCAACCGCGCGCACCTCGGTTGAGGTCTTTTCCAGTCATCCACTTCAGGCACCGGACCATGCGGAACTTCCCTGGCTGGTGGTGGTATTTCATCCAATGGGAAGCCGATTGGCCAAGTGGTCAGGTAGCACATTTCCTAGTGAGAAATGCCAGATCAGGGATAGGAGTCTCAGTTAAGTAGTCCGTGAAGGGGGAGACAGCTACGCATACGTACCTCTGGTCCACACGCAGGTCTGCACTTCACCCACGCACTCCAGTCCAGCCATTGCATCAACCCATCAAGATCATGCTTCCATGTCTTTGTCAGAGCTCTGATAGCCTCGATATCCAACTCCGAATCACGTCCGCCAAGGCGCTCATCGATCCCAGCGACAACGCCAGATGCCCAGATACTCGTGGCGACGCGGCAGATCTCGCGCGTGGTGTCGCGAACAGCATTCAACAACAACCTCTCCGAATCTGTCATAACATTGGCATTCAAGCCATGTGTATGGGCCGTAGCGCAGTGCTTAAAGACGGGCCGTGCCCAATTCAGTGAGGCGGCCTCACTTTTCCCTGCAGTTGGATGAGAAGGCGAAGGCGGGGTGACGCTGGACAGGATATAGGGTCGCAACATAAGCCGCAGTTCCACCTGTGTTTTATTAGCGCAATCGAGCAGGCTTTCGGGATTGGCGTTGTCAATCGAGTCGACCAGATATTGCACGAGTTCAAGGCGTTCTGAATAACGGTCGGTGATAACGCGTATCAGGGCCATCCAGTCGATGCCGCTGGATGTATGGCCCACGGGTCGGGCCAAGATCTCTTCTAGCCGAGCGGTCACCCGTGTGACATCCACCTGGGATATATTTTGGAGACGATGATCCCATCTTTCCTGTCCGAACCGCGCAGACACCAGGGATGGCGCGAGTTCTGTATCATAGAATGACACAAGTCCAGAAAGATCGAGCCGGATTCGAGTTTCCCCCGGAGATCGGTTATGCTGGGACCCAGCCCTCATAACGTCCATTACTTGCATAGGATTCATCAGTTCAGAATCCTCTGCAAGATCCAGGAATGAAATGACATTAACGCCTAACGTGAAGCTGCAGAATGCCACCTCACTTCGACAACATCAGTTCAATGGATACAAAACTAACGAGTCTCGACTCACAAGGACATTTCCATCCTGAAACATGATCGCGCGCATAAGTTAACCCGCACTCGCAATGCACGACCACCTACCTCACAAAACCATCCACACCGTATTCCTTGCCCCAAGCACACAAATCTTGGATTCTCTGTGTATCGTTGTTCACCCAATCCCGTTGTGTCTCGCCCCACGCGACAAGGTCCTGGGTATCCAACGTCCCCAATGTCATCTTTGCAGCGCTGGATCCGTCAAAATAAAGGATCTTCAAAGGTCGTGTCGTGATTAGCGTAAGATGCCAGCATCCCTCTCCCACTCCAGCCAATCTGCAAAATGGCACAGAGTGTTCTGGGTCTAATGCCACCCACTCAAGACCAGTGGGTATTTCCTTTCTTCCTGTCCCATGGTATAAAAGTGTCCCTGGTGGGATCGTGCCTGGTACGATGTTGTGACCTGTGCATACATGAAGCATGTGAGTCGAAGCAGTGGAATCAAGTCTCACCGTTTCGCATTCGTGTATTCGGCCAATGTTGCAATAGCGAGTTCACCGTCTCGAACACGAGGTGGCCCGTTGAGTTCACATTTGGTGGTTCGTCTAGGTACCAGTTGGAGAGGGGATCGTCGCTGTGATGGGTTGGACCAGTCTGTGCGGCCAGTGGCACTTGCGCAGCATGACTTGGTCGCTGAAAAGCGCAAAGGGTCGCGACCGCGCACCACATCGCCGCCCATCGCAACATGGTGGACAAGTGGGATTGAACTGCGGAAGGAGAACGCAGCCAACTTATACATACTAGACGCTACTATCAGTACCTTCCACGTCTTCTGCATCAACGTTTTTCCTGCGGCGTTGGTTCTTTGGACCGTGATCGATTAATCCGTGGATCGGCATTCCGATAATGCCGCAGAATATTTCCTACTATGCAGGTTGGGTACCAGAGTCTCCCAAAGCCAAACGAAGATAAGTCAGAATTTCCAATACTACGGAAAAAAACATAAAGAGGCTTCCTACCATCTTTGTCAGCATCGTTAGTGGCGTTGGTGCCTTTGTCAGCGGCTTGTGATTGTGGCAATGGGCAACGCCCTGCCAAATTTCAACTCCGACCGTGACCTCCTGTATACGGAGGCATATGTCCCAAGGAAAGCGTCCCAAATGCAGCCTCAACGCGTCAGAACCAGACTGACTTTGTATGGGGACTTTAGTAGGGAATTACATTGTCCATGTATTCTTGGTGAAGAATATCAAAAAAAATGTTTTATTTACTGTACATTGAGCATGAAACATGCCATTCCTGCCTAAATTTTTTCACGGAGAATACATATAGACTATCACAAAATACATATCCCGACACTCAATGGTGATGACAGTGGCCGAGGTGTGCGTGCATTTGGGATACATGTGTGCAGTAGTCTGTGCTGACTAAGCCGGATCACCACTGACACACCAGGGATTTCAAGATTTTCCGGCCATTTATAGTGCATTGAAAATGACAAATGATAATTTAAATTTTACTTTCACATTTTAATGCCCTTAAAATTTGAATTATAACAGTAGTTTGAGATTTTA
>Ga0307518_10000312_pt1 | contig 36801 bp, 19 predicted proteins | sample 25_EM_MG_FD_203889 | JGI IMG/M metagenome (GOLD analysis project Ga0307518, IMG submission 203889) | Populus trichocarpa ectomycorrhiza microbial communities from riparian zone in the Pacific Northwest, United States - 25_EM | ecosystem: Host-associated > Plants > Roots > Unclassified | place... | reverse complement strand
TTATCTAAATTATGTATATTGAAGTGGTGTACAGGTGAGTAAGCGGTATTATGGCTACCTAAGAGTAAGGCAAAATAAATCCCTTATAATAACTATTTATTATTGATTTATTAATACTAAATCTAATTATCCCCAGTAGTTTATTCTATTGAAAAAGGTTAGATTAAAAGGTTGGTAATGTATATAATGATTGTTTAAAAGAAATAGTATTTCGCTCTTAGTTGATTATTAATAACCATCGGATAAGTAGTAAGTAGGGTAATGGCCTATTTAGCTTGTGTCCGTAGTCAAGACTGAGAGGTCTATTGACCACACTGGGTCTGAAAAAACCCCAGTGCGTGTAGTACAGCAGTGAGGAATTTTGGTCAATGGCCTAACGGCTGAACCAGCAACTTGCAGGAATGAGAGTTAATTTAATAAGTTTGTTAACTTGCTTGACTAGGTCTTATAAAGTTCTGGATAAAGCTTATTATGAAAACTTTATATCCATAGGTCTCGACCAAATCTTGTGCCAGCAGTCGCGGTAAGACAAGGGAGACGAGTGTTATTCATCTTTAACAGGTATATAGGGTACCTAGACGGTGTAAAATGGCTTAGATAAGTACCTATTACACTTGAGTTTGATATAGGAGAGGAAGATGTCGGAATTGTTGGTGGAAAGATGAAATTTGTTAATACCAATAGGACCGATGACGGCGAAGGCAAACCTCTATGTACATATAGTTTGCTGATGCTAGTAGTTTAGAGAGGGACTCTCTACTAGATACTCTTTTCTCTTAAAAAACCCTCTTAATTAGAGGGTTAATTAAGAAAATGCTAGAAAAACTAAAATAAAAAATGCATTAAAGAGGAAAGGCAAGCTATTATAACTGACGTTGAGGGACGAAGGCTCAGAAAGTGAAGGGGATTAGATACCCCCGTAGCCTGGGCAGACAATGATGAGTGCCATAGGTTGGCTTTACGCGGAACTATAAATGAAAGTGGAAGCACTCCACCTCAAGAGTAATGTGGCAACGCAGGAACTGAAATCATTAGACCGTTTCTGAAACCAGTAGTGAAGTATGTTATTTAATTCGATAATCCTCGAATAACCTTACCACAATTTGAATGACCTAAAATATTTTTTTAGACCACATGCGTTGCATGGCTGTCTTCAGTTAATGTCGTGAGATTTGGTTAGGTCCATTAAATTAACGTAAACCCTTGTTTTATTTATTACTATAAAGCAGCTCTCCGCTTATAATTGGATGTGATAATAGGGACTAAGACAAGTCATCATGGCCTTAATATTGTGGGCTATAGACGTGCCACATGTGCCTTTACAAAGGGATGCAATAATGCGAATTGGAGCTAATCCCCAAAACAGGATAAAGTATGGATTGTAGTCTGAAATTCGACTGCATGAAAAAGGAATTACTAGTAATCGTGAGTAATCACATCACGGTGAATCTTATCTCAGATAGGTACTAACCACTCGTCAGGCGCTGAAAGGAGTATGTGCAATAAGTTTGGTGTCTGTTGTTTGATATTCTAAATTTAAAGGTTTAGATCTTTTGGCAGAAGAATCTTCGTATGCGTGACTCTAATTGGTGTTAAGTCGAAATACGGTTCGGGTTGGGGAACTAGCCCGGGATTAATTAATATTAACGATACACCCAAAAAAAGCCTGTGCAAAAGGTATAAATAGGATTTTATTTATATGGTTCAAATCCATAGGCAGGCTCACACATTGTTTATCTTGTGATTTTAATACGCTTTTTAGGTGTTAATATACTTTTATATTTTAACTATAAAAAAAAAATAAGAATTTTTATATTATACTATTACTTGTAAAGAATGTATAAAGAGATGTATAATAAAAACGGCTGTATAGTAATAAAGATTGGACAGTAAAAAAAAACTAAAAGAAATTTTTTTTAAGTATTTGTATTGTAAAATAAAGGAGAGTTCCTTTATTGGTAAGAAGGGTTGAGCTGTAAACTCAATAGTTTTGTGCTTTTAAGAGTTCGAATCTCTTGTCTCCTAGCCAGAGTGATATAATTCCTTTTGATAAAATAGCTTTCTAGCTATTGCTAGTTAATCTTTTAATTTCAATGCTATGAGAGGCTAAACACGTTTAATCACCATACATCGAATTTGAACCAATTTCTAGAATAATCTACTTTCTGTGTTTTTCTATAGTAATGTATGGTATTACTACTGTTGAAAAGAATTTTTTTTTCTGCTAATTTCTTTTATTATTAAATAGTTTAGATAACTATCCAGATTTTTATTTAGGATAAATCTTTTATTAAAATAGATTTATCTAGATAAATACATAATTTTTTTTTTGCTAATGGCCTTTATAGCTCAATGGTAGAGCAGAATACTGTTAATATTCTGATAAATGTTCGATTCATTTTAAGGGCTTGAGATATGACATAATTAAATGTAAACCGTATATCTCTACCTTTAGAATCTAATCCTTAGATTTTAATTCCAAACATTATTGTTACAACGTTTTATAAACTTATTATTTACTTTTCAAACATTTATAAGAATTTTATAAACCTATTACACTATTGATTAGCTATAGTAACTACCTTATTTTTGTTGCGCGAGGGGTAAAATAGTTATAACTTTAAATAGTAGCATTTTTATTAAAATTTTATTCAAAAAAAGTGCGATTTTAATCTAATTTTAAGTGTAGTCTAGTTTTTAGAAATGTAATAGGTATGTAAGAATGGTCATGAAACTGGTGTCTAATAATTTTATATGTTGTATATAATTAATGAAACTACATTTAATGGTTATAGTGTATATAATTTAGATTTATTACACATAATTGCCGTATTATTCGGTATATTGGTTATTATAAGTAAAAATCCAATTGTATCTGTTTTATTTTTAATAGGTTTATTTTTAGCTATCTCTGGTTATTTAATTTTAACTGGATTAAATTTCATAGGAATAGCTTACTTGTTGGTGTATATTGGGGCTGTATCAATATTATTTTTATTTATATTAATGTTAATAAATGTAAGAATATCTGAGTTACTAATAGACAGTATTAATAGTATACCCTTAGCTATATTATTAGGTAGCTTTTTTAATTACTTTGTTAATAATGTTTTACCTTACACCGTTATGACTAATAGCTTATTTTATAATTTTAGTCTTAAAAAAAAATTAACAAATGTAACATCTGTATCATGAGACGGATATTTAGCAGAAACTTCTCATATAACAAGTATAGGAAACATACTATATGGTAATTATTCTATATGACTAATAATTACTTCTGTAATATTATTATTAGCCATGGTAGGTTGTATAGTTATTACTTTAAAAAGCAAAAAGGTCCTAAAAACCCCGGATCTGTCACCTGAACGGTGTCATTTTGCAACTTTACAATCAGAGTTACTAAGTAAAGTAGGGGTGTTCACATATTTAAAGGTCCTAAAAACCCCGGACCTGTCACCTGAACGGTGTCATTTTGCAACTTTACAATTACAGAGTAAAGTAGGGGTGTTCACATATTTAAAGAAAGGATTTTTTATAATAAAATCCTTTATTACTATACTATTCTCTAGGGATTATGTTAAATATCTTAGTAGAAAATTGTTTACTAAGAAATCTCTTTGTATAGTGTTATCATCAATAATTATAGGTAATATTGTTAGGTATTTTGCTATTAAGTATGGTATCCATACACCTTTACTATATAATCCTATTCTATTTTCATCTGCAACTGGTATTAGTTCCTTTTTATCTTTGGCTAGCAAATTTACTATTGAAATGATTTTCGATACTTTCGATACTTTTAATACTAAATTAGCTATGGCTGTAGATAATGATGTTGTTATACCTAAGACTAGTGAATTAGAAACACACTTAAAAATGAATACTACAGGTTTATCTTCATTAGGATCACCTGACCCAGTTCCAAACAATGTTGAGCTTATGCACCCGCTACCTGGGGGAGCATATGTAGGTCGATTTAGGGGGTTATCCACAATGAAAGTCTTTATCCCCATTGATAGCTCTAGGCTATATAAAGATGATTGTTTTGTATATCTTGCATACCTCCTGGATGAATACAAAGACGCTCATAAACTTGCTAGGGAAAGTGGGTATATAGCTAAGAGCGCTTCTGTTCGTGGCCTAGGAATTATTAATCATAGTGATAGAGTTAGAATAAAGGAGATACTACTTGTAGTTAAGCCCGTAAGATATGTAGAGGATTTAGCGGTTAACGATGATTTAATTGACAGACTGTGACATAGAAGCCCATAAAAAATAGTATAGTAATATGTGAACAACCCTACTTTACTCTAATTGTATAGTAATATGTGAACAACCCTACTTTACTCTAATTGTAAAGTTGAAAAAGTATCCTTAGTAAGGGGGTACACCGGGTTTAAAAAAAAAAGAAATTAGCTCAATTGGTAGAGCATCCGTTTTACACGCGGCAGGTTAAGTGTTCGAATCACTTATTTCTTACCACCCACTACGGTGGGTATATATAAAGAGATCTTAGCTTAATGGTAAAGCGTATGACTTTTAATCATCATTATAAGGGTTCAAGTCCCTTAGATCTTGTAAATATATACGGCTATAGGTTAATGGTAAACTCCTCGTCTTCCAAACGATTTATACCGATTCGAATTCGGTTGGCCGTATAGAGTTAGTAACTTAATTGGTAGAGGCTTTTCTTGTCACGAAAGGAGGTGCTGGTTCGAGTCCGGTCTAACTCGTATTTTATTGTATTTAATTTTAAAATAATATTTAATTCTAACATTATGTTTAATTTTAAAATAGTATTTAATTTAAAATTATAAAACATTTAACAAAACTATGATTATAACTACCCCTGTGAGGGGGGGGGGTTCCTTTAGGAACCCTAAAGGGGTTCCCGCAGGGAAAGGAAAAGTTGCTATTGGTAAGGCGAGATATTTGCTAAATATTGTGTTTAACACCTGGTGGTTCAAATCCACTCTTTTCCGAAAATGGTTAAAACTACTATGTTTATATAAACAGCTAAATTAATATAATAGCCAAAGGATCATATAATTATTTAACTATGTTAATTTATATATAAAGTGAATAATATTGAACTTAATAAGTTTATGGCATATCGTTTAACGTACATAAAGATATTTTTAAGTTTATCATACTCCTTAAATTACATTCTATAAGGTGTTTAAATTTTTATTAAAAAGAGTATAGTTTAATTGGTAAAATAGGAAGCTTCAAACTTCAAATTTCCAGTTCAAGTCTGGATGCTCTTGCTATAAACACACTAATGACATTTTGAAAATATTTCTTTTATAAAAACTATTTTTACAGTATAAATATGTATTATTACTTAATATTCTAGCCCCCCTAAAGGGGGGGGGCCGACCCTTTGGGAAAACCCCATAGGGCTCATCTCTGCCGGGATAGTATTGTTTATACATTTAGATTTATAATATAACTTAGAATTTATAATATCACTTATTTGAATATAAGAATTTTTTATGAAAATGTTTTAAATCTCAGTTTAAATTGTTGTATTTTTTAATGATATTTTATGCAAATTTTCTTTTATGTTATTATTTATATAATTAAGGTTCCTTAGCTTAATAGGTAAAGCGCATTTTTGATAAGGATGTGATCGACGTTCAATTCGTTGAGGAATCAATAAGTGCGTTAGTTAAATTGGTATAATGACATGCTACGGACATGTTCTTACAAGTTCGAGTCTTGTACGCACTTTAAGTGTAAAGAGTATATTTTATGTTTTAATATATTTTTTACTTTAAACAACATTTAAATTATTTACTAAAAATTATACATATATTTAAGTATAAATACGTTTATTAGTAACAACTGGCTTTACTAAGCTTATCCTATGCCTCGTGTTTCATGTCCTGTGTCCCATGTTTCATGTACCATATCCCACTAAACAACAAAGCATTCTATCGTGAGTAAGAGGTGAATATGAGTAAGAGGTGAATATGAGTAAGAGGTGAATGTGAGTATGAGGTGAATATAAGTATAAGGTGAATATAAGTATGCGTTTATAAATAAATAGAGAATTGACTGAGTGGTTTATAGTGATAAGCTTGAAACTTATTTGGTTGAAAAACCACATCCGTTCGAATCGGATATTCTCTGTAACGTGTTTTTTATAAAAATATAGGATATTTTTATAAATATATAATGTTTTTTTAAGGGTGTTTTTTTATATAAATGCATATTGTTTTTATAAGGTGTTTTGTATAAAATACATTTAACATTCTAAACGGGTTAGGGCCGGGTTGGTTAGGCGCCTCATTTGGGTTGAGGAATAGTTATGTTCGAATCATAATAACCCGATATATGGTTTAAAGAAAATTGTATATATAAATACATAGTAATGTATTTGATATGTAATGTATTATTTCATAATTTTAAGCTTTTAAAAATATTTTATATTTTTAAGAGGCAATTTTATGGCAAGTATATAAAGAGACTATTAGGGAGCTTAAAAAGCTGTATATTAAATAAAACTTGGGTATAATTAAAAAAACCCAAGGCTAAATTTTTCGAATGAAACGGAGTGAATTGAAGTATCTTAGTAGCTTCAGGAAAATAAATCAAACGAGATTCTATGAGTAGTGTGAATGAAACTAGATAATAGGCTGCAAGTAAAATGGGTTAATCTGTTTGAATAAAGGGGAACCTTCCTCTAAGCCTTAATATAATATACAAGCGATAGAGGAAAGTACTGTGAAGGAAACCAGAGGTAAATTGTAGTCTTATAAGCAGCTCAAGGTAAGTTTAATAAACATATGAGAGCGTACCTTTTGTATAATGGGTCAGCAAGTTCTAATTAGATGCAAGCAAATAACTAAAGATACAATATAGAATTCTAAGACAAAAAAGTAATATAGGTAGTAAATAGTAATTTATTTTTTATCTATATTATATTTACAAGATTAGCTAGATATGTTTATCATTTGCCTAGATAATCCAATTATTAATTAATGAATTAGTATCTAAATAGAGACCCGAAGAGTAGTGATCTTACCATGGTCAGGCATATAAAAGGCCGAATGGGTTATCGTTGTAAAGATATCCAAAGAACTGTGGTAAGTTAGTGAAAGACAATCCTGACTACTATAGCTGGTTTTCCGCGAAACATATGTAAGTATGTGGTTTAATTACATCATAGCAGGTACAGAACTGTGATCTCGGACAATTGTGCATTATAGTTCGCGGGGGGTTTAAAAACCCTTTAAGGTTATAGACCTTTTAGGTGATAGATCTCCTGTGGAATTGTAATGCCCTGTGCATATGGGGGGGTCGTGAAGACTCTATTCGCGAGGATTTGCTCTCGGAAGGGCAATGATGAGTGTTGAACTATCAGACATTTAACGATAAGGTTGTATGTCAAAAGGGAAACAGCCCAGAACAAGTGTTTAAGGTTCCAAAGTTTTTGTTAAGTGAAAGTAAGGAAGTATTTAAACTATACAACCAGGAAATAGGCTTAGAAGCGGCCATTTTTTAAAGACCTCGTAACAGAGCACTGGTTCAAAGGGTTAACTAGTTAACCTTCAAAGTTAAAAGCGCCGAAGATATAACGGATCTAAAACAAAACACCGATACCTTGTCCATAAGAAAAATAGTAAGTTCTATTTTTATATACTTAAAATTCTTTAAAATATACATTTATAAGTAGTTAAGTATTACTTATGGGGTAGCGGAACGTTGGGTAAATTAGTATGCAAACAGAGGCCAGGTACATCTATTTGAGAGAAAGGGACCATTTGAGTGAGAATAAACTCAAAGAGCATTTACTCTTTGCAACTGTGCAGTAAGACAAACCCCGCTATAAGCGAAAGGGAGCAGTATATGCTTACCGACAGGGGGCTTTGCATTGCAAAGTCGCAGTAAGCCGCAGGAGTCGCATCAAACAACACCGTTAGATTTTAAATCTAACCAGATGAACGTTGTATATAGATAGTTTGCTTGGCTGCATAGACAGTAAATTACGATAAAATATCCCAAGTGAGAATGCTGACATGAGTAACGAAAAAGAGTAATCTCTCGCCTTAAGCTTATGGGTTAGTCAAGGAGAAGGATCCTAAAAAAAGGGGACTGAACTTGGATAAATCGGTCTCTAAATTTAACCTAAAGGGTAAAATGATGAGGAAAAAAGAAATGTTTTGACAACATAAACTAGAGTAGAATGTTCTGGAAAAAAAACATATTTCTGAAGGAATTATATGAATTCCGAGGGCTATTACTATAGCTCATTTCGAATATTAAGTTAATTAATTTTAACTATCAAGAAAAAAAACCGTACCTAAAAACTACCACAAGTAAGCTAGTAGAGAATACGAAGGCGTTTGAGCTAACAACCATTAAGGAACTCGGCAAATTGACACCGTAACTGAGGGAGAAGGTGTGCCATTCCTACTGATTAATATCAGGATAGGAAGAGGAGACATAGAATGGTGTTGCACGACTGTTTAATTAAAACACAGCACTTTGCGTAAGATGTAAATCAATGTATAGAGTGCGCTATCTGCCCAATGATGGCTGGTTAACGGATTTTCTTAGACGACTAAAATAGTTTAGGTTTTGAAGGAACCCCCATTTAATGGCGGCCTTACCTATGAGGGTCCTAAGGTAGCGAAATACCTTGGCATTTAAATGATGTCGCGCATGAATGATCTCACGATGCAACAGCTGTCTCAATGGTTGGCTCAGTGAAATTGGAATGGCAGTGAAGATACTGCCTATCTCTAGATAGACGAGAAGACCCCATGCAGCTTTACTGTTACTAGTTATAGGGTATAATATAACAGGTTCTAGTGAATAAGGTAGTTGTTATACATAATTGAAACACCTTTACTCTGGTTATTATATCAGTAGAATATATTTACAGTCATATTGTGAAAACGTCTGAACGTAATCCAGAAAAGGAGATAAATCTCAGGAGACAATGGCTAGCAGATGGTTTATGCGGGGCACAGATCCCATAAAGAGTACCTGGGAGTATCCAAATTTAATTTTGTAATATGCAATACGCAAAATATATAGGGCTTTATTGCTTTATGTATTTTTAAATTCATTATATTTAGTTTGTTATTTTTTATATTTACTTTCATTTGAAAGTATCTATAACTAATTCAGTTATATTTCTATTTGAGTTAGAATTAAAACAATTTAAGCTAAGTAAGATTTTACCTATGTGGAAAATAGGTGTATATATGGTATTAATCCGTAACAATTACTAAATCTTACATGATTTTAAACAGGGTTTGTTAAGATAATACTATCAGTTATTTTTAGTCATACTAAAAATGATCTTGATATATACTTCCAAAGTTTAATGGCTTAATCTTGCTTTACTGTTTGACATACACGTCTATCAGTTGCGTAAGCAGGGCATAAAGACCGCAAGACGCAGTAAGGAAAGGTCTTGTATTATTGAAAAAGCTACGCTGGGGATAACAGGCTAATTGCGCCAGAGAGTACAAATTGAGTGCGCAGTTTGGCACCTCGATGTCGGCTTAGCTCATCCACATGAATGTAGGAATCATGAAGGGTACGACTGTTCGTCGATTAAAGAGCTACACGAGCTGGGTTAAATACGTCGTGAGACAGTATGGTTTCTATCTTCTAGAGGAAATTAGAGTAAAATAAGGATAGCCCCTTCGTACGAAAGGAGTTGGGTATGGTAACCTATGGTTTACCTGTTGTTTATACGCTGAGATATTAAAAAGGGTTGAGAATGAGAATAGGTTTTTCTTAGTATATGGAGAATGGGCATCTTCTGAATAAGAACAGTAATACAGATGAATTTTAAATAATTCATTTCCTATGTCAAATTCAAAACATATAACTAGGGAATACACTAAAGAGGACTCTAGTTACGGTTGGTAATACTTAATACTCAAGTATTTATTTATAGTATAGGCATGGCAGGAAAGCTATGTTAGTTAAGATAAGTGCTGAATGCATCTAGGCACGAAGCTTACCTTAGGATACTCTTAGAAACGTAGTATAACACTACGATCCGCACGTATGTTAGTTATAACATATTAGACTGTAATTATTCCATTCCATCGTCGAAACGATGGTAACCGATTGCTATGGATAATAGGCTTTGGCTGTAAGGGCTTTGATGTTCTCAGGTATAAAGTACTAATTTTTTGGAACTAGGATAATAACTAGTTGATAATTACAGGGTTTCACTAACTAAATAACATACTTATCATTAAATATACATTTTAGCCTGGTTTGCATAATAGTAATGCACCCGTTTTGTAATCGGAAGATATGAGTGCAAATCTCGTACTGGGCTAGTTACATATAGCTAAATTAAAGCGGATTGATGTAAGAGTAACATACCTGGCTCATGCCCAGTAAATAGGGGTGCAAATCCTCTGTCCGCATAGATTCTTTACATGGAAAGGCTATAGCTTAATAGGTAAAGCAAGCTGCTCATAATAGCTCAGATGAGTGTTCGAATCATTCTGGCCTTAATAGGTAAATACAAAAAACAATTGTATGTAATTCATTGTAGCTTTGTTTATAAAACCTCTAAAAAAAGGTTTTATGCATGAAAAAAAAATCCGAGTGCTGGAATTGGTAGACAGGACAAATTTAAGCTTTGTTGACATTATGTCGTGAACGTTCAAGTCGTTCTTCGGATAAGGCTTTAAAGAAGTCTGATTAAAATGAAAAGATCTTATAAATAAACAAGATTATGAAAGTTTAGTTATTTTTCAACTTTTTAGACTAACGGTTTAAGTTGTATATCACCTTTAAGGCCCAATAGTCAAGTGGTTAAGACATAACATTTTCACTGTTCTATGCACGGGTTCGAACCCCGTTTGGGCTTAACATAAGAAAAAAGTTTCTAAACTTAAGGGGATATAGTTTAATTGGTAAAACTGCGATTTTGCATATCGTTATTTTAGGATCGAGTCCTAATATCTCCAGGAGTATTTAAATAAATTAGGCTCGAGAAGCTCAACCCGGTAGAGCGGAACTCTGAAGATGTTTAGGTTATAAGTTCAAATCTTATCTCGAGCACATACTACTATTTATTATTTATTGTACGTGTAAATCTATTTAGTTTAAAAAACTAAAAAAAAATGGGTATGCTGAAATTGGTAGACAGGTCCCGCTTAGGACGGGGTGAAGTTAATTCATATAAGTTCGAGTCTTATTACCCATAAATAAAATAAAATTATTTTTTTTTATAACTTATTATAAACATAGCTTCTTAAATATATTTAATAACTCTAAAAAAAACTTTTTTATTCTTGAAATAACTATAGTTTATATTTGAAATTATTATTTTTAATATGTAGTAGACTAATGGTAAGTCATAAATTTTTGGTATTTACTTATGGGTGTTCGAATCACCCCTACATAGAACAAACCACATTTTACTAAAAAAAAAGAGTTTTTTGATAAACAACTCTAATAAATTACCAATTACTTACTAAAAACATTTTTATAACGTACTGCACACAATAATAATTTAAGGTGGATATGGTTCAATGGTAGAGCAACTGTATGTGGCACAGTCAGATCCCTGTTCGAATCAGGGTATCCTCCCAAGTCTATGTGTATTAGCACTTACATACGCTTACATAGTAGATAGTAGTACCTAGTTAAAAGTATACATTATATGTTAGATCTCCTTTTATTACTCGCCTAACTATAGGTTTATAATTATAAGCTAGATACTTAACATTAAAATAGCTAGATACTTAACATTAAAATAGCTAGATACTTAACATTTAAATAGTTAGTATCAAAAATAATGTTAATTAGTTATCTAAAACTTTATGGTATTTTTTAGTGTTTATTTAATATTTGTTATACATAAAAATTAGCCAGGATAGTTCAATTGGTAGAACATTAATTTCATGCATTAAGAATGGGAATTCAAATTTCTCTCCTGGCTCTACACCCTAATAAACAATGTTAACACTAAACATTTTATTAATATTATCTAGTTTAACTACTTTAAGACGTGACAAATTAACTATTATTCGAACGGGTACTTTTTTGAGAAAAAAAGGGAGTAGCTATTATACATATACAATAAGATAGAATGTTGTAATCTACAAAAAGGGTAACTATTTTAGTGTTAAACTATGTAGTGAGGGAAGGGTTAGGGGCAATATGGAATTCATACATTATATTTTTGGTTTGCTATAAATAGCGTAGCTATTTTAGTGTTGTCCGAGTCTTAAATAATTATGTATATAAAAACATAGAATTACGTTTTTTTACCTTAATATATTTATGGTGTTATTTAAGTATTTATTGATAGATAATAAATGTATACATACGGTATACAATATACCCTATCAATTTATACATATGGTTTTGTATATAATCTATTTAAAGAATAGATAATTTATAATCCATATAGAGGTACTTATCCCAATTTTTTTATTATAAATGTTATTATTATCTTTACTTTTAATTCCGATTTTTGGTGTAGTTGCAATATTAGTGAATAAAGAGAACGGAGTTTCGTTAAAAAATGTTAAATTAATAGCTCTAACTGCTTCTATAGTTAATTTATTCATCTCTTTGATTATTTTCATTTTATTTGACTTTAGTACAAATCAATTTCAATTTGTACAAGAATACCATGAAATTAGTTATTTTGATTTTTACTTAGGGGTAGACGGTTTATCTATCTATTTTGTATTACTAACTACAATAATTATTCCTGTATCTTTATTATCTAATTGAACATCGATTTCAAAAGATGTAGAATCTTATGTAATAATCATACTATTGTTAGAAACTTTATTATTAGCAGTTTTCTTAGTATTAGATATATTACTTTTCTATATATTCTTTGAAAGTATATTACCACCTTTATTTATTTTAATTGGTATCTTTGGATCAGATAATAGGGTAAAAGCGAGTTTTTATTTATTTTTATATACTTTACTAGGTTCTTTATTTTTATTACTATCTATATTGGCTATGTCATCTATTATGAGTACTACAGATTTTGATACCCTTTTCAAAGGGAATTTCGTTTATTTAACACAACTTTTCTTGTTTTATGGTATATTTATAGCTTTTGCTGTAAAAACACCAACAATCTTTTTAAACACTTGACTATTAAAAGCTCACGTTGAATCACCTTTAGGAGGAAGTATTATTTTAGCTGCCATTGTTCTTAAATTAAGTCTATATGGTATCTTTAGATTAATTCTACCTGTATTACCTAAGGCTTATATGGAATATACCTATATAATATATTTAATAGGTGTTATTACCATAATATATGCTAGTCTTAGTACTTTAAGAACAATAGATGTTAAAGAACTGATAGCTTATAGTTCAGTATCTCATGCAGCAGTTTATCTTTTAGGGGTGTTCAGTAATAGTTTACAAGGGATAGAAGGAGGTATTAATTTAGGACTAGCACATGGATTGGTTTCACCTGGGTTATTTATATGTGCAGGGGGTATATTATATGACAGATCACACACAAGATTGATAGCTTTTTATAGAGGAATGGCCCAAATAATGCCGTTATTTGCTATATTCTTCTTTATACTATGTCTTGCTAATTGTGGTGCTCCTTTATCTTTAAATTTCATAGGAGAGTTTTTATCACTTTATGGAGTATTTGAAAGATCATCCTTGTTTGGTGTATTTGCTAGTTCTTCTATAGTGTTTTCAGCAGCATATACCATGTATATGTACCAAAAAATAAGCTTTGGGGGAGCCTATTCAAGAATGTTCACAATTAATATACCAGATTTAAATAAAAGAGAGTTTATGGTTTTATTAACTTTAGTAGTACCTACTGTTATATTTGGTATATACCCTGCAGTTATACTAGACGCTCTTCATTACTCGGTAACAACATTAATTTATTCACTTGATCTTAATGTCATTGATTGTACTGGACCAGAAACTTGAGGAAATCTATTAGATGTTGTAGACTTACCCGATACTGGAAACTCATCTGGTAATGATCCCTTTGGAGAACCATCTGATCCTGTACCTGGGAGAAGATGTCCTTCCTGTTTAGAAAGAGAGGTAACAGTATGGGTGATACCTGGTAAGTGTTGTCCCATATGTGGTACACCAGTTAACTAGACTAACCCGTTACTTTGATTCAGTTAATCTTTTTTTTTTCATTAACTTTTAAATGAAAAAACAGGGTAGAAATGGTATAAAATTAAAGTTTTAAGAGGTTCAACTCCTTCACACCCTACTATTTAAATAAGAATATTCATATCTAGTGTATAGTAATGTATAGTGTGTAAGACATGTTCATGTTTTACATAAAACATTTAAAAAACGAAAATATAAAATATTTAGACAAGACAAAAATATAAAATATATCTTAAAAAACCGGACTACAACCTGATATGACCCTTTATTATAAAAAAATATACTTTTGTTTATAATAGCTAGCCTATTTAGGTATGTAACAGTAATGAATTTTTATGTCCAACTATATTATATAAAAAAAAGTATTAAACAATAAATTAAAAATGAGATTATTAAAAAGTCACCCTATACTGAGATTAGCTAATTCTTACTTAGTTGATTCACCGCAACCAATAAATTTAAGTTACTTATGAAATTTTGGTTCATTATTAGCATTTTGTTTAATTATACAAATTATTACAGGTGTAACTTTAGCAATGCATTACAACCCTAGTGTAGCAGAAGCATTTAATAGTGTTGAGCATATTATGAGAGATGTAAACAATGGATGATTAATTCGTTATTTACATAGTAATACAGCTTCAGCATTTTTCTTCATAGTATATCTACACATAGGAAGAGGTATGTACTATGGATCATATAGAGCACCAAGAACTCTAGTATGAACTATTGGTACTGTTATATTTATTTTAATGATGGCTACTGCTTTCTTAGGATACGTCCTTCCGTATGGGCAAATGTCATTATGAGGTGCAACAGTTATTACTAATCTTATGAGTGCCATACCTTGAGTAGGGCAAGACATCGTTGAGTTTATCTGAGGAGGTTTCTCCGTAAACAATGCTACATTAAATAGATTCTTTTCATTACACTTTGTACTACCTTTCGTATTAGCTGCTTTAGCACTAATGCATTTAATAGTGTTACACGACACAGCTGGATCAGGAAATCCTTTAGGTGTGTCAGGTAATTATGACAGAATTTCTTTTGCACCCTATTACATATTTAAAGATCTTATTACAATATTCTTATTTATATTTGTATTATCTTTATTTGTATTCTTTATGCCTAATGTGCTAGGAGATTCAGAAAACTATGTTATGGCAAATCCTATGCAAACACCTGCTGCTATTGTACCAGAGTGATATCTTTTACCTTTCTATGCTATATTAAGATCTATACCTAATAAATTACTAGGAGTTATTGCTATGTTTTCTGCTATTCTTATCTTACTATTATTACCTATTACAGATGTAAGTAGATCTAGAGGAATGCAGTTTAGACCTTTAAGTAAAATAGCTTTTTATATATTTGTAGCGAATTTCTTAATCTTAATGCAATTAGGGGCTAAACACGTAGAGTCTCCCTTTATTGAATTTGGTCAAATAAGTACCGTTTTATACTTTTTATACTTTACAGTTGTAATGTATGGTGTTACTGTTCTTGAAAATACCTTTGTGGAATTAAACAGAGTTACTTTCGTTAACAAACCCTTAGTTAAGATAATGTCAGGAAAACCTGAGGTTTTGCCAACAGTAGTATAAATAAATCCTCTATGTCTTTAGGATTTAGTGTATTACCTTTAATTGACTCTGTGTTAAATACCCCTTCATTTCATTTTTATATGCTAAATTGTAACACTCCTAAACCTCATTCCTTTCAAAGTAAAGCATTACATTCTGAGACGAGCATACTGGAAATAGTATCAGAAGTAAGTAGATTGTTGCCACAACTATCTACTTTTATTGAGCAGTTTGATACTACAGTTGTTAAAACAGGGGTTAATGTAATGACCGATACAGCAGGAAATATGAGTATAGATGTTCCTAGCAATATGCCTGATGCTGAAGTAAATAAAATTAGTACTAGGTTAAGTATAATTGATCGTCTCATCACAACAAGAGGTCAAGAAATAAACAGTTTAATACAGAAGGGTCTACAACTAGAATCTACGTTTAAAACAAAAAACCCCGAGTATGTTTCCCAATTAACGGATCAAATACAGGAATTCAGGAAATTGAATGCATCATATAAACATTAATAGTTAGAAGTTAAACAGTTTATATAAGCTCTATATATTTATGGATACTGTATTTTTCTTAATAAGAAAATTGTGAATCTTTTGCTAAACTTTAAAATGATTAGACAAATAAACTTGTTATACTTTATATATAAAGCAGGGTAGGTTTTAAGCCTATTTTAAGTGGAGATATGTAAAAATAACTCCCTTTATTTTAAGTATAACAAATCCCAGTTTATGCATTGGCATACTACTGGAAAATTACAGGATAGCTATAGGCTGGGTTGTAAAGGGAGAAGAGTATTTATTTTGAAGCTAAACACTATAAATATTAAAGCCCTAATGTAAAAAGAGTTTTTTCTAATGAGTCATATAACGCCTCACCAGTGTGTCCGTAAATAAAATGAATTATTACTATTCAAAAAAAAAGTAGGAAATAAATTTAACACCAAACCTTTGACAGGGTATGAAGACATATAAACATATAGTTATAATGCAATTACTTTTAATATATATAGTATAGTATAGAATAGTATCAGGTACATTTCTTAAAGAAAATATTGTATATAAATTTACCCTATGTAAGGTTCAGGTAAAACTCTTATTAGTTTAACGGTAGAACAATAATTTCCTAAATTATATATCTAAGTTCGATTCTTAGATAAGAGGATTCTTTTTTAATAAAAATGTTTTACACACATAGAATAGTTTTGTAGATTCTTTTTTAGACACCTTTAAATGTTTTAGAGGTAAAAAAGTTTAAATATTTACAAATAAAAGTGGATTATGAAAATTTTAGAATATACAATGTTAAATTTAAACAGGAGTAATTTTCAAGCTCACCCTTTTCATTTAGTATCTCCTTCACCATGACCCCTTTATACATCCATTAGTTTATTAAGTCTTACTACATCAGCAGTTTTATCCTTCCATGGATTTGCTTATGCAGAATATAATTTATTTTTAAGTATTACATCTTTAATATTATCTATGTCATTTTGATTTAGAGATATAATAGCAGAGGGTACTTATATAGGTAACCACACTCTTGCTGTACAGAGAGGATTAAACCTAGGGGTAGGTTTATTTATAGTAAGTGAAGCTCTATTTTTCTTAGCTATATTTTGAACATTCTTCCATAGTGCTCTTTCACCTGCTGTTGAATTAGGTGCAATGTGACCTCCTTTAGGTATAGAAGCGATAGATCCATTTGAATTACCACTAGTAAACACAGTTATTTTACTTTCTTCAGGATTTACTGTAACATATGGACATCATTTTTTAATTAATGGAAAGAGAGGTAAAGCTTTATATGGTTTACTATATACTATTTTATTAGCAGTAATATTTACAGGTTTACAGGGTGTGGAATATGCAGTATCATCATTTACTATTTCAGACGGAGCTTTTGGATCATGTTTTTATTTTGCAACAGGGTTAATAATGGGGCCCCTATTCTATTTATTAAATTTAACAAAAAACAGATACACTTAATCTTTCTTTATTTTAAAAATCTATATCTGTCGTTATTAATTTTACAAACAGATTTAGAGTATAGTTAAATATATGATAATTACTAAGTTAAAGATTAAGTTAACAAAGAAAATTAAAAGAAATAATAAACAATTTCTTTTAAAGTAAATAGAATAGAAAATAGGGAAAATTGCATGAAACTATTATATTAAATATGTAATACAATATGCAGCCAAGTATAAAGATATCCCCTTCTAGTTAATAGAGTAGGGGATTTTATTTATAAAGGTTCAACGACTAGTAAGTTTGTTTTATATAAAAAAAGTTCTTACCTTTAAAACCCTACAATTTATAGTTTATTAAATTGATGACATAGTCTAGACCATTCTATAAAAATAGAATTGGGGGGATTAGAATTCCTTTACTATAAAGTCCACGGATTACATGTAATGATAGGTACAGCATTCTTAGCAGTAGGTCTGTGACGTCTACTAGCATATCATTTAACAAATAACCATCATCTAGGATTAGAAGCTGGTATACTTTATTGACATTTTGTCGATGTTGTATGATTATTTTTATTTGTGTCAATATATTATTGAGGATCTTAAACTTAAAGAGTTAAGTTAACTTTCCAAAGAAATTCTATTTTAAAAATAATGTAAAGAAAAAAAAAAAATAAGCATACTTAACTATAAATTTATTAGTTAAAAAAAATAAAGAAAACTTAAATAAACAATGTTAATTCTATCACTTATTATATTAATATTATCTAATTCAATTACTTTAAGACGAGATAAATCAATTCTGTATTCAAGAGCCACTATAACTATTTTAGTTATCGCTGCTTTAATTTCATATGATAATTTAAACTTTGGATTTTTAAACAAAGGTATTGGAGTTTTCGGTGGATTATTTCATGCCACTTCCATTACTTCTGTATTTCAAATTTTTATTATGTTAATTAGTGCTACCATATTATTATTAACATCCTTTTACCCTAGGAAAGTTTGACTTAGAGAATATAGTTCTATGGATAAAATACTATTTACTAAACTCGTTTATTATCAAACAGTTATATTAAATAAAATGGGAGAGCAATACAAGATTATAGAGTATTCTCTTATTATTTTATTTATTGTAACAGGAGGGATTTTTCTAGTTTCTACTAGTGATTTAGTATCCATATTTTTAGCTATTGAATTACAAAGTTACGGATTGTACCTTTTATCTACTATTTATAGAGATTCAGAACCAGCTACATCAGGGGGTCTTATGTACTTTTTACTAGGTGGTTTATCATCTTGTTTTATACTTTTAAGTACAGGATTACTCTATGCAAATACAGGTACTACGAACTTAGACAGTTTATATATTATAACTAGTATACATAAAATAAGTTTTAATGAATATTCTAATCTAAGTGTTATCGGACTTGAAAACTTGTCGAGTTTACTATATTGATACGAATCTTATTACATAGATATTAGTTTATTATTTATGTCTGTAGGATTTTTATTTAAAGTTTCGGCCGCTCCATTTCATTTTTGAAGTCCTGATGTTTATGATGCAATACCTACAGTTGTTACAACTTTTGTTGCTATAATAGCCAAAATATCTATTTTTATTTTCTTATTAGAATTGGTACATTACACAAGCAAATCCTTTTTTGACTCTGATTTTAGTTGAACTATGAGTTTATTAATTAGCTCCCTATTGTCTTTAATTATAGGAACTATAGTAGGATTAACTCAGTCGAGAATAAAAAGGCTTTATGCTTTTAGTACTATATCTCATGTAGGGTTTATATTGTTAGGTTTAAGCATACACACAGTAGAATCAACACAAGCCTTTATGTTTTATTTAATACAATATTCTATTTCTAATTTAAATGCTTTTGTGTTAATAATAGCGATAGGTTATTCTTTATACTGTTATGTATACAAAGTTAACGCCATAGAGTCTGAAGAAAATAATGCTAATAAGAGTAATCTAAATGATATTGATAACTCTCCTATTCAACTAATTGATCAATTAAAGGGTTATTATTACATAAATCCCACATTAGCCTTAAGTTTAGCTATAACTCTGTTTTCTTTTGCAGGAATACCACCATTAATAGGTTTTTTTGGTAAACAGATGATTTTAAGTGCAGCTATTGACAATGGGTACATTTTTATGTCACTAGTTGCTATATTAACTAGTGTTATTAGTGCAGTATATTATCTAGCAATTATAAAACAAATATTCTTTTATAAACCAGATTATCAATTAAACAATGAACTAACAGATTTTAAAGCAGAAAGTTTAATTATTGAAAAAAATACTATCATTAAAAAAGTAAATATTAATATAGATAATATTGTATTATCAAGTTCGTTAAGTTTAACTATATCGATAATAACATTGATAATCTCATTATTTATATTTATCCCCGAAAGTCTATTAAATTTGGCTAATATATTAGCGTTAATATTTTTTAACATTTAAATGACATCGACAACTTTTTTTATAATATTTATACCTATATTATCTTTAATTTTATTAGCTGTAAATTTACTATTAGCGCCTCACAACCCTTATCAAGAAAAGGATAGTGTATTTGAATGTGGATTTCACTCATTTTTAGGACAAAATAGAACACAATTCAGTGTATCTTTTTTTATATTTGGTCTTCTATTCCTTTTATTTGATTTGGAGATATTATTAGTTTACCCTTATAGCGTAAGTGGATATAATAATGATATATATGGATTAGCCATAATGATGATTTTTTTTGTATTATTGACCTTAGGTTTTGTATTTGAATTAGGTAAAAATGCTTTAACTATCGATAGTAAACAAACATTAACATATCATGGTAAAAATGCACCAGGTTCAAAAATATACCTAAGTCAATCTAGTTTTTTTCCTTCTTTTTTTAGTTAAGCTTTTTCTTTAAAAACAGCATGTAGTATTATATTCTCTAAGACTTATGTAAATTTTCTTAATAGAAAATTTTTAGAATGATTATTTTTAAATTTATCGGGTAGTAAGGAATCGAACCTATTTAAACTTATAAAAGTTTATACCATCTCTACCCTTTTGTGAAAAAAATATATTTTAAACAAAGATTATACCATACAGTTTAAAATACAGTATATCCTATAACACAGGAATGTTACAAGGTATAATATCAAAGCTATATAATATACAAGGTACTAGTATAATAAATGCTATAACTATGGGTAATAAAACAGTTCAACAATAAGACATTAGTTGGTCATAACGTATTCTAGGAAAAGAAGCTCTAGCTCATATAAATGTGAAAATCATTATACAAGCTTTTGTACCTATAACTAAACCACTTATTAATGTTCCTATTACTGTACTGTAATTATCAAAGTTAATAATATTAAAATTAGATTCATTATCTGTTAGAGACATATAACTATCACCTGCTATATTTTGTAATAACAATAAGTATGGATAAAGGAAATAGTTAAAATCAAAAAGATAACCACCTAAAAATAAAATACTATTTAAAATACAAATTAGTACAATACTAGCATATTCAGCTAAAAAGAAAAATACAAAAATAACCGCGGAGTGTTCAGTCATAAATCCACTAACTAACTCTGATTCCTGTATAATTAATTAACCTACTTTTTGTATGACTTAAACCCAGGGTAGGGGGTTTGACATATAAGTAGTATTTACCTTAAAAAATAGAACCCTTCCCTGTATGCATACCCTTAGTTACTTTAGATACATATAAATAAAGAATTAAATATGAAACATAATAAAAAGCTTTTATCGGGTGGTTCTTTAATATCTAAATATCTAGACCATAAGTGTTTTTACTTCTAAAAAAATTTATTTTTAACTACCTTGCGGGTGTGCTTTACAACAAAATATTTTATATAACTCAGGTTTTCTAATATATGGGTAATGTAAGATTATTTCCATATTTACTGTGAGTTTTTTAAGTTGGGGTTCGTTAATTTCATTTATTGGATATATTTTATATATCTACGGACTATATCTTATACAACTATTTTTTGTATCATCGCGTGTAGTCTCTAAGGATCCTACTTGTAATAAAATTACTTTAGTTTCCTGCTGGTTGTCTATTAAAAATTGTTTTACATTATTTTTATTAACTATATACACAGTTTAATAAGAATGCTTTGTAATATAGTTTATATGTAAAATTGGATGAGTTCCAGCATATAGCGATATTTAAAGAGGCCAAATCATAGTTAGTAAAAATTAGCCTCTGCCAAATCAAAAGGTGCTCTGTTTGTTTCTGCTATAGATCCTATAAAGAAAACAAGGAATATAGGAAATAAAGGGATTATATATCAAATAGCTCTTTGAGCTTCTATAATAACAGTTATATCTAAACTACCTGCTAATAATACTACAAGAAGAATAGCAGAACTTAATATTAATTCATAGCTAATAAGTTGAGCTGTACTTCTTAAAGACCCTAAAAAAGCATATTTAGAGTTAGCAGATCACCCTGCTAATAATATACCATAAGTAGCTAATGAAGACATAGCTAAAAGATATAATATACCAATATTATAATCTAGTATCATTAAACCAGGCCCATAGGGTATAACAGCATACCCTAATAATGAAAAGATTAAAGTTATTATAGGACCAAGAAAGAATAAAAATATATTGGCTTGTGTAGGAGAAACATATTCTTTTAATAAAAGTTTAAGCGCATCTGCAAATGCTTGAAGTAGTCCATATCAACCTACTGCATTAGGTCCTACTCTTCTTTGCATACTAGCCATTGTTTTTCTTTCTGCTATTGTTATAAAAGCTACAGTTAATAATACAGGTACGGTTACGGCTAACACTTCTAGAATAGACATAATTGTTGATAAATATAACATGGTTCAATGAATATAGACTATTATAAAATAACACATAAAAATCGTATACTTTTAAGTACAGTATAAGTATATATGTAAACTAAATATATAATATATTTTAATAATTTTTAAGGTATTTATGTAAGACATAACTATGTCTTACACACTATACATTGTTATACACTAGATATGAATATTTTTATTTAAATAGTACTTGGATAGCAGTAAGCCGAGTCTTGTCATGTAAGATTTGACTAAAAAAAATATTTATGAAGGCTTTATTTTTAAATAATATAAAACACGTTAAGTTTATATCTTTTATATTTTCTGTGTATTACCTAGGCTTGTGCCTCACTTTATTTTTCAAAAGTTATTTTTAAATAACGGACTTCCCTGTTATATTATAATCTTTAAGTTAATAAAGTAAATATAACTTACATTTATATCACAAGTTTATATATTTTTTTAATCTATTTGTTTATTTTTTTTATACAACTAGTTTTTTAACCTAATAGAAATAATGATTATAAAATTATCCCTTGTTCTATCAATTTATTTGATAGGGTTTATTTTACCTTAATAGATCAATCTTCCCCGGTTTTTATTATAAGCGCTAACCAGTGTATCCTCCTGGTGTGTTCTTATATTTAAGTAATAGATTAAATTCACCAAGAAAAAATTATTTATGTAGGATGCATTATCTATTATAATAATATCTTTACGTACTATTTATTTATAAATATATATTCTATATTTTATACCTCTATAAAAATGACAGGGGCCTTAAAATATAGTAAACTTATAAAAAAGCATAGTAATTTACTTTAACAAACTTTAATTAATGTAATTCTAATGCATCTTTTATGTAAGAACATGATAAAACCACAAAAACTTGTGATTGTATAAACGCAATACCTAATTCAAGACCAGAAAATGCTATTATAAATGCTAAAGGTAATAGCCCTAATATAAAGAAAATGAATCCAGAACTCATAATATTATATGTGAATCCACTTAATATGTTTAATAACATATGACCTGATAATATGTTTGCTGCTAATCTAAGACCTAAAGAAACATTTCTAGCTAAATATGAAATGAACTCTATTAAAACTAAAAGAGGTAGTAATCCTAAAGGACATCCAGCTGGAACAAATAAAGAAAAGAATTTTAAACCATGTTCTTTGAATCCTAGTACAGTAGCACCTAAAACTACTGTGAAACTAAGTGAAAATGTTAAAATAAAATGAGATGTTGATGCAAAACTGTAAGGAATCATTCCTATAAGATTGTTAATTAAAATGAAAATAAATAATGCATACATAAATGGGAAATAAATTTGCCCATTTTTATTGTTAATTTGGTTTATTACTATACTATGTATAGTAGCATAAAGTGTTTCTTGACTTAAAGATCATTTGTTAGGAGTAATAATTGAATGGTTTGTAGCTAAAATACTAAAATAAAAAGCTAAAAAAGCAGCAATAGTCATATATAGACCTATATTTGTTATAGATAAATTAATATTGGCTAATAATGGTGTATCTATACTAAATAGATTTCTTATTTCAAATTGATCAAGAGGACTGTTAATATAATTAAACATATTTAAAGTTATTTTTTTTTACTACAAGTATAAAATCTGGTTTAGCTATACTAAAACCAAATAAGATGCAAAATGGACGAAGGTTTAACCATTGTAAATCATAAAAATACAAAGGGTAAAGACTTTTTAAAAAGTCTTATACCTTACTATGCATTAGTATATAATAAAACAACTCGTAGTCATGGTATATCATAGAATATTTTAATCTAAGTGTAAGTTTTGTATAATTTAGTGACTGCTTACTCATCCTTTTAATCCAAAAGTTCCATTTCTAGTCTTACTGTTAATAAGTGTGTATTGAGAATTAGCTTTAGCATGACCTCTTAATAAAACTGCTGCTTTATTATTAAAAGATGAACGAATGTTTTTTAAACTTCCTATGTATCTGAATTTAAAAACAGACCTCATAGCAGTTAAACGTCTAGTTAATCTACCTGCGGCTTCAAACCTAACACCACTTACTATTTGTTGTTTAATGGTATTTACTATATTGTTTTTATTCATTGTTTGGTTGTTATCATCAAATGTTATAAGTGTATGTAAATCAGGTATTCTTACCATTTGTAAGATCGCTTTTCTTAAGATTTTTACCGCTTTGTTTTGTCTATCTCTTAATTTTAGTGCTACAGCTGCTGAAAAAACATCACTATTTAAATGAATAGACTTTAAGTCAACTAATTTAATTTCTACTTTTTTACCATATAATTTTTCTACTAAACTAATTAAACCTAAATTCCTTAAGTTTAAAACTAAATGATTAAATTTAGATTTATTAAAGCTAATTAATCTTGTGTTATTAAATAACATCTTTACTACTCTAAAATTATTTTTTAAATGTAATCTATTATAACTAGGTATGTTATAAAGTTTTTTATTCTTAAAATTTAATAAAAAATTTGTTAAAATATTCTTATTATTTTTATTTAAGAATGGCATATTTCATTTTATAAATAAAAAGAATTTTCTTTTAAAGACATGATTTCATTCATGATTTAATCTGTTTATCATAGCAGGTATGTATCATTCTATATTTTGTTTATTTTTTAGAAGTTTTTCTAGTCTAATAAATCTAGATTTATGAATCATACTTTTTAATATTCCTGTTAAGGAATCGCTGTTTTTTACTATATATTTATCCTTTAAAAAAACTAATACTTTATATATTTTATGTATATATATTATTTTCCTAGTTGCCCTTAAAAAGGTTGATTTTTGTTTATTATAAGTAGAAAGTATTATAAGAAGTTTAGTATTAGTATGTTTTAATTCAGCTCTACTTACATAAATTTTATTAGCAGAATAACGACTCTTATTATCACGCCTACGTTTAAAAAGTATTTTTATTTTATCTCTAGCCATATTAAAATAACTTGAAAATATTTTGTTTAATCTTAAATCCAAAGCTATCAATGGTTTAATATATGATTTGTTGTAACTATATACGTTACTAAATCATTCTTTACTGGATGATGGATAATATATTAAATTATTATATTCCATTTTAGCATATTTATTTTTTATAGCAAGATTTTTTTTTAAATTTATATCATTTACCCTGTTATTTGTTTTTAAGGATAAACTAGAGGTGTTTTGTTTTTTTTTTAATATACTTAAAATGAGATATATTAATTATATAAATGTAATGTTTAAGTGCGAATAGGTAAATATTATTACCGCTGATTTATTAAATTAGCTCTATAATAACATACATGAAAAATAATGGTATAACGTTTATATTACAACTGTTTTTGTGCCGAACCTAAATAATGAATGTATGAAAAACAATTTTTTTTTCATTAGGGCTTTAATATTTATAGTGTTTAGCTTCAAAAAATAAATACTCTTCTCCCTTTACAACCCAGCCTATAGCTATCCTGTAATTTTCCAGTAGTATGCCAATGCATAAACTGGGATTTGTTATACTTAAAATAAAGGGAGTTATTTTTACATATCTCCACTTAAATGAGTTTTTAAAACTTATTGCTTTTTCTCTAGCCTTCCAGGGTTCCCGTAAAAGGGTATAACAAGTTAAAACAAGTCTTTTCGTATTTATACTAACCAGGAGGTTGGCAAACACTATTATCTGGACAAAGGTAAGTGTAACATACCCCATAAACAGAACCCTGTTTACCAGATGGCTTGTGGCTATTTCCCCCCCCCCTCCCAGCTGTGTAGATTTAGACCCTTTAGTAAAATATATTACAATCCTAGTAATTAATAAAAACACCAATATACAAAATAAAAGAGGTATAATACATTTAACTTAGGATGGGTGATAAAAAAAAAGGTCCATTTATGTTAATAAATATCCACTAGCCAACAAAATAGTTGTGAAACACATGCTAGTAATACCTAACCATTGTTAGAGGACATTATAGAGGATTTCATAGTAGAAAATGAAGTCTCTTTCTTCCTACTATTAAATGAGACTAATGATAATGAAACAAGGAGTGCTAATATAATAACAATATGATCAAAGTAGCAATATAACAAGACATAGAAGATTAAAGATACTAGTATTATTAATGCATATGTTGTAATTACCCCTGTATTAAATTTACTTATATTACCACTTATCGTTAATAGTAATTTCTCTAGTCCGTATGGTCCTAAATATTCTATAGATCCTTTATCTAGTACCTTTGTTGTTTGACCTCCTAGTTTTAATATAAGGCCTGAAATGAATCTATTATAGAATAATTCTATTAAGAAACGTTGATTAAAGAAACTAAATATATTGTAACCCACTCTAGATAATTTAAAATAAATTAAAATAAGAGGTAAAAATTCAGAAAATACTATAGCAATTACACTTAATGATATAGTAAACAGTAAAGGTAATAATTTAAATAGGGTTGGTACTCCAAATTCAGTGTCTAGTAATATTTCATGAGAAGGGTGTATAAATAAAGCATTATCTGAAAAGAACCCTGAACCCAATCCTATAAACATGTCTTTAGTAATAAAACCAAAGAATATAGAGAATACAGCTAAAATCATAAGAGGTATACTCATAAAGATATCACCTTCATGTGCTTGTTTATAATTGATTAAAGGTCCATTAGGATTTGTTAAGAATGTTAAATATAACACTTTTACAGAGTATAGTGTGGTAAACATTGCTCCTATTGTAGCTATAATATATACAACTGTACTAGAGAAGTGAAATTGCCCGTATGCAGATTCTAATATTAAATCTTTTGAATAGAATCCTGTCATAAAGGGGAATGCTACTAAACTTAAGGATGCTATAAGCATTACTGAATATGTAAGTGGTAAGAAAGATTTTAACCCTCCATATCTTCTAAAATCTTGGTTATCAGCTACAGCGTGAATAACTGACCCAGCTCCTAAGAATAAAAGTGCTTTATAGAATGCATGATTTACTAAATGGAACAATGCTATGTTGTAAGAAGATAAACCTACAGCTATAACCATCATCCCAAGCTGGCTCATTGTAGAATAAGCTATAACTTTTTTAATGTCTTGTTGGAATAAACCTATTAGAGAACTAAATACAGTTGTAATAGCACCTAATCATAAACATAGCATTAATACTGTTGAACTATATTCTATTAAAGGAGATGAACGCATTAATAAATATACCCCTGCAGTAACCATAGTGGCAGCATGTATTAAGGCACTAACAGGTGTAGGACCCTCCATCGCCATAGGTAGTCAAACATGAAGTCCAACTTGTGAACTTTTAGCCATGGCTCCTATTAACAGACATATTCCCACTAGAGTTACAATATTTTCATTCATGTAAGGAGCTAAAGAAAACACAGTAGCATAATCTAAATTACCGAATACTCAAATAATAGCAAACATTCCTATAGTTAAAAAACAATCACCTACTCTATTCGTTAAAAAAGCTGAAAGAGCACTTTGATTTGCTGCTATTCTAGTAAATCAAAAACAAACTAAAAGGTATGAGCAAACCCCTACACCTTCTCAACCCACAAACATTAATAAATAGTTATTAGCTGTAACCAATATAACCATCATAAAAGTGAATAAGCTTAAGTAGCTAAAAAACCTCTGGTTATGGGGATCATTAGCCATATAACCAATTGAATATATATGTACTAAAGAAGAAACGATCAGTACAGGTATAAGCATAGAAACTGTTAACGAATCAAAATGAAATCCTCATCATACATTTAATGATTCAGAGTCAATTCATCTAAATACCTCTATGGACACAGGTATATTATTATATCCAACTTCAAAGAAAGCTACTACAGCTAATAGCGTTGTTAATACAACCGCTGTACATGTAATAACTTGAGCTCCTGAAACTCCGATTTTTCTACCAAAAAAACCAGATGCTATTGATCCTAATAGTGGTAAGATAATTATAGCTAGATACATTATTTAAATTCTATTGCAATACTACCTCTTAGTCTATAAAAAGCTACTAAAATACCTAAACCTATAGCGGATTCTGCTCCAGCTATGGCAATAATATAAATAGCGTAAGTTTGACCTAATATATCGTCAAAGCTAAGTGAACTAACCAAAATTAAAAATGTAATAGCTAATAACATTATTTCTATTGAAATAAGCATTAAGATAATGTTTTTTCTATTTAAAACAAAGCCTAAAATACCAATGGTAAATAAAATTAGTGATAAATTCATTGTATAAAAATATAAAGTAATGTCTCGTTTGTTGTCTTAGTTAAGTATCGAATTTAAGCCTAAAATACAGAATTGATTTATCTCGTCTTAAAGTAATTGAATTAGATAATATTAATATAATAAGTGATAGAATTAACATTGTTTATTTAGTTTTTTCTTTATTTTTTTTTTATTTGGGCTTTAATTTATAGGAAGTTTAACCCCTAAAAATCTTCTCCCTTACAACATAGGTTACAGCTATGTTGTAATTCACCAGCTTATGAGAATGAGTAAACTGCGATTTGTTATGATATAGAGAAAAAAGAGATTTTTAAATAACTTTCTGTAAAATCAGCTTTAAACCCTGTATTTTTCTACTATGGGGGTTCCTTAGGGAACCCTAATGTAGTTTCGTAAGGAAAAGGATAAACAAGTATTATCCCAAAATGTACTTTTTAAGAAGAAGAAAATGAATTAAAAGATAACTATCACATCTAAAACAATAATATCCAATAGAACTTTTTTTAGTTACTTTTTAGGACGTTTGTGCGGTCTGGATTCTTCTTCTTCTTCAGAGGAAGAATATTCACTTTCAGACTCTTCACTACTGTTATTTGGATAGTAACCTTGATCCTCAGGTGGTATATTTAGCAGCTTTTTAAGAGAGTCTATGTATAAATCATACTTTCCAACATCCTCCTTAAGTTGCACAGATTCCTCTAGTAAAAATTGTCTTTGTTCTGGAGACAGATTATCATCTTTACTAGTTAACTTCATATTAATATCATTGAAGTTCCGTACTGTAGCTCTACGTGACTCAGCAACAGCGCAGTAGTGGTCATAGGACACTTCAACTTCTTTTTGTGTTTCAGCTGATTCATTTTGTGTTTCAGCTGATTCATTTTGTGTTTCAGCTGATTCATTTTGTCCTAAACTCCCACCTTGTGTTGAAGATTCACCCATAAGCTTTCTTAAAGAAGCAACTCTAGCTTCTTCATCCCCCCTTTCCTGTAAAGTCGCACCCTGTCTTGAAGATTCACCTTTTGTACTTTCTTCCAAAGAATTTAATTTAGCTCTTTCAAGATCATTTTGAAAAATTTTTTCATTGTAATCTGTAAAGGATTCTTTTCTTTCCTCAGGTATTTCTTCAGGTCAGATAGCTTTCGCTTTACCTTTATCTAATTTCTTACTTTGATAATATTCATTTTCTTCAGACATTTCTTCAGGTGTAATAGCCCTACCCTTACCTTTATCTAATTTTTTGTTGTTATTATCTTCAGAGATTTCTTCAGGTGTAATAGCCCTACCCTTACCTTTATCTAATTTTTTGTTGTTATTATTATCTTCAGGTTCAGAGTCATCTCCGTTAGGGCCAGGTGGGGGGTCACCTCCCTCAGGACCAGGTTCAGGGTCACCTCCCTCAGGACCAGGTTCATCTTCATTAGGATCAGGCATATCAAGATCAGAAACTGCTGGAGGTTTTCTAAGCTTACGTAACAGATTTAAAAGGTTAAGAAGAGATATAAACCCATCACCTACCTGCAGTATTAATTCCTCACTAAACCTCACGATCCCGTTATCCTTAAACAACTTCATTAATAAAGTAACTTTAGACTTTAAGTAAAAATATGGTATATAGAGTACGTTTTCAAGTTTTGACATAATATTAATAAAAAATTTACTACCTCTTAATCTATAAAAACTGAACCTTTTATTGTTCTTGTAATCACCCCAGAAATTTTACCAGGGGTACTGATTCTACTACAATAGGCATAGAACTGTGTAGTATTCCACAGATTTCTGAACATTGACCATAGTATACCCCTAATCTGTTAATAAGTACAGAAAACTGGTTTAATCTTCCTGGATATGCATCACATTTTACTCCTAATGCAGGTATAGCAAAAGAATGAATAACATCAGCAGCAGTAAGAATAAATCTAGTGTGTGTAATTTCTGGAAGAATTACTCTGTTATCTACTTCTAACATTCTTAAGCTTCCTTCTTCTAAGTCAGATTCTGGAACGAGATATGAATCAAACTCTACAAAATCCCCATCGCTATTTAAGAAGTCTGGGTATTCATAGCTTCAATATCATTGGTGTCCTTCTGCTAATACAGATAATGAAGGATCTGTAACCTCATCCATTAAATATAATAGTTTGAAAGAAGGGAAAGCGATTAGCACTAATATTAATGCAGGAGTTATTGTTCAAATTAATTCTATTAGTGTACCGTGATTAAGATACTTATTACTAATAGGAGATCTAGAACTTTGGAAGTTTCTAATAATTGCTGCTTGTATTCACGCAACAGCAAATAAAATAGCTACTAAGTAATACATTATATTATCATGTAATTCCACAAGAGCTTCCATTTGTGGGCTAGCACTATCTTGGAAATAAAGTCCTCAAGCTCTAGGAGCATCACAATTCGTACAGTGAGTAGCTACTGCTTCTGCAGCTTTTTCTGCAGCTTTTATTGCAGGACCACAGAAAACACCTGTTCCTAACAGACTAGTCCCTACGGCACCTATTGCTATTGGTACAAATCTTGTAGCACCAGATATAAGCGCTCCCCCTAACACAATCGCATTAGTTGTTAACAATGAAGTTGCTGCGTAACATAAATTAAGACTTTGTAAAGGTAAGCTAGTAAATGCGTGAGGTTTAGGAGGGTTATGTAAAGCTCATTCTAAACCAGGAGCACATTTATCTTTAAGTATACGTAAGTAATCACTGAATAGTTGAGGAACTGCTCAAGGGTATCCATAAACAGCTTTACCTTTTACAAGTTGTAAGTATACTATGTGTAAAAATAGTGCAGTAGCAGCAACAGAAATGATTGAACCAATACTACTAATAAAGTTTCAACCAGTGAAAGCATCAGGGTAATCACTTACACGACGTGGCATTCCTTGTAGACCTAAGAAGTGTTGTGGGAAGAAAGTTAAATTAACCCCTGCAAATAATACTCAGAAATGAGCTTTAGAGTATAATAAATTATAATCTAATCCTAATATTTTAGGTATTCAGAAGTATCATCCACTGTATAAAGCAAATACAGCCCCCATACTTAATACGTAGTGGAAATGAGCAACTACGTAGTAAGTATCATGGAAAGCAATATCCAGTGATGCGTTCGCAAGAACTACACCACTTAACCCCCCGATTGTAAACATGAATACAAAACCTAATGCAAATAATAAGGATGGTACTAAATGTAAAGAACCACCATAACAAGTGGCTAATCATGAGAATATTTTAATACCAGTAGGTACTGCAATAATTAAAGTTGCAGCAGTGAAATATGCTCTTGTATCAACATCTAAACCAACAGTGTACATGTGATGACTTCAAACTACGAACCCTAGAATTCCAATAGAACACATGGCATAAACCATTCCTAGGTACCCAAATACGCTTTTATTTGAGTTAGATGAAATTACAGTACTAATTATACCAAATCCTGGAATAATTAAAATATAAACTTCTGGGTGACCGAAAAATCAGAAAAGATGTTGGTATAATATAGGGTCACCACCCCCGGCTACTTCAAAGAATGATGTATTGAAATTACGATCTGTCAATACCATAGTAATTCCACCAGCAAGCACGGGTAATGATAATAATAATAAAACAGCTGTAATAACAACTGCTCATGCAAATAAGATAAGTTTGTGTAATCTTATACCAGGACTTCTCATATTAAATGTTGTTGTCATAAAGTTCATAGCTCCTAGTAAACTAGATATACCAGATAAATGTAATCCAAATATAGCTAAATCAACACTTGGACCACTATGGCTTTGGATTCCTGATAAAGGTGGATAAAGAGTTCATCCTGTACCTACACCATTTTCTATTCCACCTGCAAATAAGAATAGTACAATACTTGGTATTAAAGATAAATAACTAATATTATTAAGTCTAGGGAATCCCATGTCAGGACCTCCTAAACCTAAAGGAAGTAAGAAATTACCAAACCCTCCTATTAAAGCTGGCATAACCATAAAGAATATCATAATGATAGCATGAGCAGTAATAATACTGTTATATAATTGATTATCTGCAATAAATTGTACACCTGGTCCAGACAACTCTAATCTGATCAGAACAGAAAAGGCAGTACCTACTAATCCTGCAAATAATGCATAAATTAAATATAATACACCGATATCTTTAGCATTTGAAGATAAAAATCATCTTTCAAATCACATACTAATACCAGATGTTTTAATAGTAACGTCTCTACTTGAATTGTTTATATTATTGTCAGCTATAAGTACTTTACTTAAAATAGTTTCAGAGTATTGGGACAGTTATTATATAAAGCTTAGTGTATTTAGATTAAAAAAAAAGAGATGTCCTCTTTACTTTCTAAAGAAAATCTCTCTAAACCTTTTTTTTAAAATATAAAAGTTTTTTTACTACACCATACTTTTAAAAACTTAATTGTTTTTTGAAAATTTTATTGGCCACTAGAGGTATGAAGGAGTTGAACCTTATATTTATGATCTGCAATCAAAATGCACAACCCTATGCAACATACCCCTTTATTTTATGCAAATAGATTTAAGAAACCCGATAAACCTATACATTCCTTAATTACTATAAGTAAAAATTAGTTTATTGAAATCATTAATAAAATCAAATGTTTTAACAATCTCTACTACAAACGTACGGTAGTATGTACAACAAAATGTTCCTTTTAATTAATTAGTGTACTATTCTACGCTAATCTTGGAGGGATTTAGTATTGTTAAGTGAAAAAGTAATCGTTAAGTAATGAGCTCATAGTTATGTAATAATAACATAAAGCGATCAAACCAAAATTAAGGTATCATAGGGTCTATGGCACAATAAATGACGTAATATATTTATATACATAAACACCGATACCGTCCCTGTCTATAGAGAATAAAAAAAAGGGAAGGGAGATATAACAACCTTAGCAAGAAAAGAAGGTTTAAATGAATTCATTCTCATATTATATAGATAACTAAAAATATACTTCTGTAAAAAAAGTATTTTATAAAGATTAATGTACAGAACATATTCTCTTTTGGAGACATATAATTTATAAGCAGTCTTTTCATAAAAACATATACTAAATATAGTATTTATATTTTTTTTTAAAGATATATGTATTTTCTTATAAAAAAGTAGTTAATAGAAATATTTCCGTAAAAAACTTCTAGAAAATAAGGGGGATTACTTAAAAATATTCGTAACCAAATCACAAGATAATAGTAACATTTATCCATATATAGGTGAATATCTAAAAAATTCGCCTATAAATATACTCAATTAAAAACTGATAATAGCTTGTATAACTATTCTTATATAAATTTAATTGAAAAAAGTCTAAAGAAGATAAACCTTAAATTAATTATAGTATTATGACTAAAAAACTTAGTAAACTCTTGTTAGAAGAAAGAATTAGATTAGAAGACTACATAGAGATAGAAATAATATTTTTGAAGTATAACCTACTAAAGTTAATTATACAAATTTATTACTATTAAACAAGGTCTTTAATGAATAGGATAATGATTATATTATTACAGTAATTTATGGAAGGTTTTTTAAGATTGTAAGTCCATATAAAGTATCCCCTGAATATAATAAAGCTGTTAATTTGTTTATTAACATTGGGGTGATTTGGTCGATAATTACTATTATAATCTCTACAGAAAAAAAATAAGTTAAACTCCAAGGATTACAAATTGCCCTAAAAAAATTAGAAAATAGTGAAAAAGTTTCCCTGTTCACATATACAGCTAAAGCAGTAATAGGTGGTAAAATAATAGGTAGGTTAAAAAACATGGATTTAATTAGATTAGATTTAGTAACTAAATCTAAAACAGATAAGGAAAATCTCATAGTACCAACAGACAGGGTGATATGTTTGTTGTATGAACAACTGATAATAAACCACTACCTCGCAGGTTACCTTTTTTAATAAAACCTAAATTATTTAAGAGGATAAACCCGAATAAGGTATTAAATAAATATTGGGGGATTATCTGCTAAAGGATGCAAAGTTTACAAGACCGTTTTAAATACCAAAATTAAATTTTGGATAAATACTAGTAAAATTTAATTAAATAGTTATCTGGTGATATAGATGTATTAATACATTTAAGTGGTATATATATTAATACATAGTAATGTAAATGTAACTTTTAGATTAAAAAAAAACAACTTATTGTATTTTATTTAAAAATAAAAAACATTTATTACATCAATAAATTCTTATTAGTTTAATGGTAGAACAAGATACTTCTAATATCTGAATCTAAGTTCGAGTCTTAGATAAGAATAAAAAAAAAATAAAAAAAATTAAGGACATATTTTTAGAATAATTCTCTTACAATATTCTTTCAGTTTAACGGTAGTTTATTAATAAAAACATAAACAACTTTAAACTTAGAATACCTCAGTAGAGGTTTGATTATTAGATAAAAATTCTTAAAAAAAAATTTTGGTTTATTTGAGTTTGATGATGGCTCTGATTGAACGCTATGCAAATGCTTGACACATGCTAATCGAACGTCAATATTTAATTTGTTAAAATTATGTATATTGAAGTGGTGTACAGGTGAGTAAGTGGTATTATAGCTACCTAAGAGTAAGGAAAAATAAATCCCTTATACTAACATTTTGTTTTTATATATTAATACTAAATCTAACTTTTTACTACCCCCAATACCCTGCTAAATTGCAGGTTAGCTTGATAGGTTAATAGATAATAATAAAATGTTTTTGAAAGAAAAAGTATTTCGCTCTTAGTTGATTATTAATAACCATCGGATAAGTAGTAAATATGGTAATGTCATATTTAGCTTATGTCCGTAGTCAAGACTGAGAGGTCTATTGGCCACACTGGGTCTGAAAAAACCCCAGTGCGTATAGTACAGCAGTGAGGAATTTTGGTCAATGGCCTAACGGCTGAACCAGCAACTTGCAGGAATGAGAGTTAATATAAATGGTTTATTAACTTGCTTGACTAGGTCTTATAAAATTCTGGATAAAGCTTATAATGAAAACTTTATATCTATAGGTCTCGGCCAAATCTTGTGCCAGCAGCCGCGGTAAGACAAGGGAGACGAGTGTTAGTCATCTTTAACAGGTATATAGGGTACCTAGACGGTGTGCAAAGGCTTATAAAAGTACCTGCCACACTTGAGTTTGATATGTGAGAGGAAAATGTCAGAATTATTGGAGTACAGATGAAATCGGCTAATACCAATAAGACTGATAACGGCGAAGGCAAACCTCTATGTACAAGTGCTTATTTCATTTTACAAAAATTTTTAAAATGCAAAACATAAAAGAGATTTATGGGGATAATAGTTTATGAATAACTACCCACTTGCAGAAAAGACTTAGGTCTTAATAAAAATTTTAATAAAGTACTATAACTGACGTTGAGGGACGAAGGCTCAGAAAGTGAAGAGGATTAGATACCCCCGTAGCCTGGGCAGACAATGATGAGTGCCATAGGTTAGCCGTAGGCTGAACTATAAATGAAAGTGGAAGCACTCCACCTCAAGAGTAATGTGGCAACGCAGGAACTGAAATCATTAGACCGTTTCTGAAACCAGTAGTGAAGTATGTTATTTAATTCGATGATCCTCGAATAACCTTACCACAATTTGAATGATCTAAAAAAAAGAGGTTTACTAATAGGTAAACCTATGGTTTAGACCACATGCGTTGCATGGCTGTCTTCAGTTAATGTCGTGAGATTTGGTTAGGTCCATTTAATTAACGTAAACCCTTGTTTTATTTAATATAATAAGACAGCTCTCCGCCTATAACTGGATGTGATAATAGGGACTAAGACAAGTCATCATGGCCTTAATATTGTGGGCTATAGACGTGCCACATGTACCTTTACAAAGGGATGCAATAATGCGAATTGGAGCTAATCCCCAAAACAGGATAAAGTATGGATTGTAGTCTGAAATTCGACTGCATGAAAAAGGAATTACTAGTAATCGTGAGTAATCACATCACG
>Ga0307518_10000311_pt1 | contig 36807 bp, 41 predicted proteins | sample 25_EM_MG_FD_203889 | JGI IMG/M metagenome (GOLD analysis project Ga0307518, IMG submission 203889) | Populus trichocarpa ectomycorrhiza microbial communities from riparian zone in the Pacific Northwest, United States - 25_EM | ecosystem: Host-associated > Plants > Roots > Unclassified | place... | reverse complement strand
GGTCTCGTGAGTGGTAAGGACGGTTCTAACCGTCCTTACCACTCACGAGGTCAGCAGGTCAGGCGGTCGGCGACCAGTACAGGAGCCGGTTCGGGGAACCGGAGCCCGGGTTGGTCACCTTGCCGGTGGTGGCCGCGTTGATCAGCGCGGTGGCCACCTGCGCGGGGGTGGCGCTCTTGTTGTTCTGCAGGAAGCGGGCCGCGACGCCGACGACGTGCGGGGTCGCCATCGAGGTGCCGCTGATGGTCTTCGTCGCGGTGTCGTTGGTGTTCCACGACGACGTGATGTTCGTGCCCGGCGCGAAGATGTCCACGACGCTGCCGTAGTTGGAGAAGCTGGAGCGCGCGTCGGTGTTGGTGGTCGAGCCGACGGTGATCGCCTGGGTCACGCGGGCGGGGGAGAAGCCCGACGCGTTCGAGTTGGAATTCCCGGCGGCCACGCCGTAGGTGACGCCCGCGGCGATCGACCGGCGGACGGCGTCGTCGAGCGTGCTGGAGGCGCCGCCGCCGAGGCTCATGTTGGCCGCGGCCGGTTTGACGTGGTTCTTGGTGACCCAGTCGATGCCCGCGATGACCCCGGCCGTGGTGCCGCTGCCGGAGTTGTTGAGCACGCGGACGCCGTAGACGGTGGCGCCCTTGGCGATGCCGTACTGCGAACCGGCGATGGTGCCGGCGACGTGGGTGCCGTGGCCGTTGCCGTCCTGCGCGACGGCGTCGTTGTCGACGAAGTCGTAGCCGTTGCGGGCGCGGCCGCCGAAGGTCTGGTGGCTGACCCGCAGACCGGTGTCGATGACGTAGACGTTCACGCCCGCGCCGGTGCTGGTGTAGCTGTACTTGTTGTCGAGCGGGAGGTTGCGCTGGTCGACGCGGTCGAGGCCCCAGGACGGCGGGTTGGTCTGGGTCGCGTCCGCGTGGACGACCTGGTTCTGCTCGACCGACGCCACCGACGGGTCGGCGGCGAGCCGTTTGGCCTGCCGCTCGGACAGCGTCGCGGAGAAGCCCTTGAGCGAGTTGCTGTAGACCTGCTCCACCTTCGCGCCGAAGCGGTTCGCCAGCGTGCCCACGACGCCGGTGTCCTTCAGCGTGACGATGTAGCTGTTCGGGATCGCTTCGGCGGATCCCGCGGCGAGGATCTGTCCTTCGGCGGCTTGCGCGGGAGCGCCCGTGGTGACGCTGATCGCCACCGCGACCGCGCTCGCCATTCCGGCACGCGACAGCCAACGCGCTTGTCTCGTCTCTCGCATGTGTTCGTCCTGTCGTTCGCAGGGGACCGGCCGGTCAAGACCACAGCGGCGGAAAGGCGGTCCAGCTCGACCGCATGGGACGGCACTTGCCCGATCCCACGGAGATCGAGGTTATTGAGCGCATGACATGTCCGAATCGACTGAATGGGGCAGGACCCGACCTTCGTCTGGCGGCCATTGGCGGCGGGTGCCCTGCACGGAAAGTGCTCTCCGTACCCTGTGGCTGGAACACCTCGCCGAGCTTCTGGAGTCCGAACCACCGTGCCAGCCCTTTCCAGCCTGCGAGCCGACTGCGAGAACTGCTTCGGCCTGTGCTGTGTCGTCCCGGCCTTCGCGGCTTCGGCCGATTTCGCGATCACGAAACCGGCGGGCCAGGCATGCCCGAATCTGCGCGAGGACTCCCGGTGCGGCATCCACGACAAGCTCCGCAAGACGGGCTTCACCGGCTGCACGGTCTACGACTGCTTCGGCGCGGGCCAGAAGGTCTCCCAGCTCACCTTCGACGGCGAGGACTGGCGGAAGTCGCCGAAGACGGCCAAGACGATGTTCGCGGTCTTCCCGGTCATGCGGGATCTTCAGGAGCTGCTCTACTACCTCACCGAGGCCGCCTCGCTGCCGACGTCCGCGCCCATCCGCGACGACCTGGCCGAGATGATCGACCGCACCGAGCGGATGACGCTGGACACGCCCGGCGTCTTGCGGAAACTGGACGTCCACTCGCATCGAGGCGCGGTCAACGGGCTCCTGCTGCGCGCGAGCGAACTCGCCCGCGCCGCCGTGCCGGGCAAGAAGAAGGACCGCCGCGGCGCCGACCTCATCGGCGCGAAGCTCAAGGGAGCGAACCTGCGCGGCGCGCTGATGCGAGGGACGTACCTGATCGGCGCGGACCTGCGGGGAGCCGATCTCCGGCAGGCCGACGTCACCGGGGCGGACCTGCGTGACGCCGACATCCGCGGCGCGGACTTCCGTGACGCGCTGTTCCTCCTCCAGTCGCAACTGGACGCGGCGAAGGGCGACGCGACGACGAAGCTGCCGGACTCGCTGTCCCATCCGGCGCACTGGTAGACCCGCTACGCGTCGTGGACGATTTCCTGCTCCCACGCGTCTCGCGGCTGGGTGTGCAGCCGCCAGTAGTGCTCGGCGATGTCGTCGGGGTCGAACGGGGTCCCTTTCGCGACGGGGCCGGCGACGGTCACCGTGGCGACATGCACCCCTGAAGGACCGAATTCCTTGTCCAGCAAGGAAACCAGCGCTCTCACCCCCGCTTTCCCGAGTGAGAGGCTCGTGTACGCGGGCACGGCTTCGGGCATCCCGCCGGTCACGATGATCGTGCCCGAACCGCGCTCGGCCATCCCCGGCGCGACATGGGCCGCGGTGGTGATCGCGCCGACGACGTTGACCGACCACGCCGCGAGATGCCGTTCGACGGACAGCTCGCCGGGGGCGTCGGCCTGGATGATCGCCGCGTTGTAGACCACGACGTCGGGCTCGCCGTGTTCCCGCACGGCGGTGTCGAGTGCGGCCTTGAGGGAAGCCTCGTCGGTGACGTCGGCGGTGAGTGCCAGCGCGGTCCCGAGCTCGGCGGCCAACGGCTCCAGGGTCGCCGAGCGACGGGCCAGCAAGGTGATCGGCAGCCCTTCCTTGGCGAAGCGATGCGCGACCGAGCGCCCTATGCCCGGTCCCGCGCCGATGATCACTGCGCCTGCCATGTGCTTCTCCTTCTGAGTGGGGTGCGGTGACCGTAGGGCCTGACATCGATGTGAAGGTCAAGTCCCGCGCCGCAAAGTGGTCACCGGATGAGCGGTTTGCCTGCGACACTGGGCGCCATGCGTGCCGATCGTCTGGTGGCCACCCTCCTGCTGATGCAGGCGCGTGGCCGCGTCACGGCTTCAGAACTGGCGGACGAGCTGGAGATCTCGGTCGCCACCGCCCGGCGTGACCTCGAAGCGTTGTCGGCCGCGGGCGTCCCGGTGTACCCGCAGCCCGGCCGGGGCGGCGGCTGGTCGCTCGTCGGCGGCGCGCGGACCGACCTGAGTGGACTGTCGGCGTCGGAGGCTCAGGCGCTGTTCGCGCTGGCCGGTCCGGCCGCGTCGATCTCACCCGAGGTGAAATCCGCGCTGCGGAAGCTGGTCCGCGCCCTGCCGGACACGTTCCGCGCCGACGCGCAGGCCGCCGCGGACGCGGTCGTCATCGATCCGTCGCGGTGGGGCGAGCGGGAGAAGGAACGCCCCGAACCGCTCACCGTGCTGCAGGCCGGGATCGTGCGCCGCCGCAAAGTCCGGTTCGGCTACGCGAAGAAGGGCGCGGAGCCGGTGGAGCGGATCGTGGATCCGTGGGGGCTCGTGGACAAGGACGACATCTGGTACCTCATCGCGGGCACCGAGAAGGGCCAGCGCACCTTCCGCGTCGATCGCATGTCCGGCGCCGAGGTCACCGACCTGCCCGCGGGGTGGCCGGACGACTTCGAACTGTCGCGGGCGTGGGAGCAGGTGGTCGACCGGGTCGAGCAACGGCGTTCAGGGCTGGACGCGACCGTGCTCATCGCCGAGCGGCATCTGCCGATCCTCCAGGACCACTTCGGACGGCAGTCGGTCGTCGAGGAAACGCTCGAAGACGGGCGTGTGCGGGTGACGGTGTCGGCTCCGGTGGCGTGGATGATCGCCCAGCAGCTCGCGGGCTGGGGCTCGATGATCGAGGTACTGGGCCCGGAATCGGTCCAGGCGGAACTCGCGCGGATCGGCGCGGAACTGGTCGAGCGTTACGCGACGCCGGCGCGGTAACCCTGCGGGCTGACGCCGTGTTCGCGTTTGAACGCGGTGCTGAGCGCGAACGAACTGCCGTAGCCGACCTGCCGGGCGACCGCGCCGATCGTGACGTCGGGGTGCTGGCGCAGGAGATCCGCGGCGAGCGCGATCCGCCAGCTCGCGAGGTAGGCCATCGGCGGTTCGCCGACCGCGGCGGTGAACCGGCGGGCGAACGCGGCCCGGGACACACCGGTGTCGGCCGCGAGGCTCGCCACGGTCCACGGTTCGGATGGCTTGTGCTGCAACAGTTTCAGCGCGCGTCCGACGACCGGATCGCTGTGCGCGCGATACCAGGCGGGTGCCGCGGCGTCGGGCCGGTCGAACCAGGTCCGCAGCGCGGCGACCAGGAGCAGGTCGAGCACGCGGTCCAGGACGGCTTCCTGGCCGGGCGTGTCCTTGACGATCTCACCGGCGAGCAGTGTCACCAGCGGGTTGTCCCACTCCTCGTCCCGGACGACGAGCAGCGACGGCAGCGCGTTGAGGAGCCGTTTGCTGATCTCGCCCTCCAGCGGATAGGTGCCGGTGAGCAGGACGACGGGGCCGTCCGGGGCGTCGCCCCAGGTGCGGACGCCGAGGTCCGACAGTTCGGTGAGGTGTTTTCCGTCCGGGGTCAGGCATTCCTGTCCCGGCAGGATCATCGCCTGCGGTGGCGTGGCCGGGTCGTCCGCGACGAGATACGGGTCCGGGCCGCGAGCGATGGCGATGTCGCCGGTGCCGAGGCGGACCGCGTCCCCGCGGTCGGGCACCACCCAGGACTCACCGCGGACCTGCGCCATCACCGTCAGCGGCGCCTCGTCCTCGATCCGCAGCGACCACGGCGGGGTCATGACCGACTTCAGCAGGAACGCGCCGCGGGCGCGGGGTCCGTCGAGCAGACCGGCGAGAGGATCCATACCGCAATCGTAGACGATGAAACATGGAAGAGAGCCTTTGAACTATGTTCCGTCTCATTCGTAGGCGCTTGACTAGTGCCATGACGAACACGAAGAACAACGAGACGGTCTTGGTCCTCGGTGCGACGGGCAAGACCGGGAGCCGGGTCGCGCGGCGGCTGACCGACCTCGGGATCGACGTCAGGAAAGCCTCGCGGCCGGTGTTCGACTGGGACGACCGCTCGACCTGGACGGCCGCGGTCACCGGAATCGGCGCCGCCTACCTGACCTACTACCCCGACCTCGCCTTCCCCGGTGCCGCCGAAGCGATCCGCGACTTCTCCAAGCTGGCGGTGGACCACGGTGTGCGGCGGCTGGTCCTGCTGTCCGGCCGCGGCGAAGAGGAAGCCGTGGTCAGCGAACAGGGTGTCCGTGACTCCGGTGCCGAGTGGACGGTCGTGCGGGCCAGCTGGTTCGCGCAGAACTTCAGCGAGCACTTCCTGCTGGAACCGGTGCTCGCCGGGGAGATCGTGCTGCCCGCCGGTTCGGTGACCGAGCCGTTCATCGACGTCGAGGACATCGTCGACGTGGCGGTGACGGCGTTGACCACCGACGGGCACGACGGGCAGGTGTACGAGCTGACCGGTCCCCGCTTGCTGGGTTTCGCGGACGCGGCGGCGGAAATCGGCAAGGCTTCGGGGCGGGATGTCCGGTACGTTCCGGTCTCCGCCGCGGAATTCGCCGCGGGAGCGGCCGAACAGGGCGTGCCGGAGGAGGAGATCGAGGGCCTGACCGACCTGTTCACGCGCATCCTCGACGGCCGGAACTCCTCGCTCACCGGTGACGTCGAGCAGGTGCTGGGCAGGCCCGCGAGGGACTTCTCCGAATACGCCGCGAACGCGGCGGCCACTGGGGTCTGGAATCGATGAAACGAGCTGGAATCGGAAGGGAGGCGACAGGAATGGCGACGCTGAGCCAGATCGTCCTGATCGCGGCCGTCATCACGGCGGGGTTGATCGCCGGCTTGTTCTACGCCTACACATGCTCGGTGATGCCGGGGCTGGGGCGGGCGGACGCCCGGACGTACGTGACGGGGATGCGGGAGATCAACATCGCGATCCTCAACGGCTGGTTCGCGCTGAGTTTCGGCGGCGCGCCGCTGCTCGCCGCGGTCGCGGCGGCTTTGCACTTCCGGTCGGAACTGCGGCCCGCGCTGCCGTGGATCATCGCGGGGTTCGCCCTGCTGCTGGTGATGCTGATCGTGACGATGGCGATCAACGTGCCGTTGAACAACGCGCTCGAAGCGGGTTTCGACGGCGACAGCACCGACTTCGAGGCGCTGCGGGCGAAGTTCGAGGGTGTCTGGGAGCGGTGGAACCTGGTCCGGACCTTGGCCGCGATCGGCGGCTTCGGGGCTCTGGTGGGCGGGCTGATCGTGCACGTCCGCGCCTGAGGTGTGTCAGGAAAGGGTCGTTCAGGACAAAAGATGTCTTGAACGACCCTTTCCTGACATCAGGCGTCGAGAACAGCCAGAAGCTGCGGAGCGAACGCGGCAGCCTCGGCGGCGAAACCACCGTGGCCACCGGGGAAGTAGGTCGGTTCCACGCCGAGACGAGCGGCCGCGAGCACCGCCGCCTCGTGCGCGGGCTGTCCGGCCGAGTCCTTCCCGACGCCGACGACGATCCGGGTCTCCGACGCCTTCAGCGCTTCGTAGTCCGGAGTGAAGCCGCCGATCATCTTCATCAGATGCACGACGAAAAATTCCATGTTTTTACGCATCTCGGGTGGGAGAACGCCGGGGTCCGTCTCGAAACCGGCGTCGGCCATGAACTTCGCCATCGCCGCCTCGATGCCGTGTTCGCGGTGGAGGCGCTGCAGTTCGTCCGGGTCACCGTCGGGTTGGCCGGGCAGCAGGGTCGTCAGCGGTGGTTCGTGCGCCAGGAGCGTCTTGACCCGCCCGGGATGACGGGTGACGAGATCGAAGGCCTGCATGCAGCCGCCGCTGGACGCGAAGATCACCGCCGGTTCGGTGCTCGCGCTGTCGAGCAGGCGCAGCGCGTCGTCGGTGTGGGCCTCGATCCGTTGCTCCCCGTCCGGATCGTCGAGGGTGCTGCGGGAGATCCCGCGCGGGTCGTAGGTGATCACCGTGTAGTGCTCCGCGAGCAGGCCCGCGATCGGCGCGAACATCGTGGAATCGGCCGCGCCGCCGGGAATGCACAGCAGAACCGGGCCGCTGCCGGTCACGGTGTGGTGCAGTCGGGCGCCGGGGACGTCGAGAACGGCCATCTGATGACCCCTTCCTCTTTTCGGGACTTGTCGACCACCGACGAACGGTGACGTCGCGGACAGACAGCCGGGAGTCAGGAGATTTCGGCGAGTTTTCCCGACAGGTAGGCGCGCTCGGCGTCGGTGCCGGCGAGCGCGAGCGCCTCGCGGTACGCGTCGGCGGCCTCGTCGAGCCGGTCGAGACGCCGGAGCAGGTCCGCGCGGGTCGCGGGAAGCAGGTGGTAGCCGGGGAGAGCGCCGTCCGCGGTGAGCTTGTCGACCAGTTCGAGCCCGGCCTCGGGGCCTTCGGCCATGGCGACGGCGACCGCGCGGTTCAGCTCGACGACCGGCGAGGGCACGAACCGCAGCAGTTCCCCGTAGAGGGCGGCGATCTGCGCCCAGTCGGTGTCGGACGCGTGGGCGGCCGTCGCATGACAGGCGGCGATGGCGGCCTGGATCTGGTACGGCCCGGGAACACCGCGGCGGAGCGCGGTCTCCAGCAACTCCGTGCCCTCGGCGATCTCGGCGGTGTTCCAGCCGGCGCGGTCCTGGTCTTCGAGCGAGACGAGCGTGCCCTGGCCGTCGACGCGCGTGGCCCGTCGGGCGTCGTGCAGGAGAAGCAGGGCCAGCAGCCCGAGAACCTCCGGTTCGTCCGGCATGAGGCTCGCGAGGATCCGGGCGAGCCTGATGGCCTCCGCGGACAGGTCGGGCCGGAGCAGGTCGGTCCCGGCGCTGGCCGAGTAGCCCTCGTTGAACAGCAGATACAGCATCCCCAGTACCGCGGCCGTGCGTTCGGGCAGCAGATCCGCGGGCGGGACCCGGTACGGGATGCCCGCCGTGCGGATCTTCCGTTTCACCCGGACCAGTCGCTGCGACATCGTCGCCTCGGAGACGAGGAAGGCACGGGCGATCTCGGCGGTGGTGAGCCCGGCCAGCGTCCGCAACGCGAGCGCGACCTGTCCTTCGAGCGGCAGCGCGGGGTGGCAGCAGGTGAAGATCAGCCGGAGCCGGTCGTCGTGGACACCGCTCTCGTCCCAGTCCGGCTCGGCGGGGACGTGCAGTTCGGCGGCCTCGCGCAGTTTCGCCGCGCCGACGGCCTCTCGCCGGATCCGGTCGGTGGCGCGGTTGCGTGCCGCGGTCGTCAGCCAGGCGCCGGGTTTCGCGGGAACGCCGTCGCGGGGCCAGGTGCGCAACGCGAGCGCGAAGGCCTCTTGGAGGCATTCCTCGGCGAGGTCCCAGTCGCCGGTGACGCGGATCAGGGTGGCGATGACCTGCCCCGATTCCTCGCGGAACGCCTGTGTGATCGCGGCGTCGAGTTCGGTGCTCACCTGAGCAGTCCTTCCAGCAGCGGCACGATCTTCTCCGGCCCCGGGTACGCGATGACCTCGTCCCGCAACCGCCGGGCCGCCTCCCGATAGGACGGTTCCCTCAGCACCGTGGACACGGCGTCGCGGATGTCCTGCGGTGTCGCTTCGATGACGTCGAGGACGATGCCGAGCTCGAGCTCGGTGACCCGGTCGCCGTTGTGGGGCTGGTCGGCGCCCATCGGGAGCAGCACCATCGGCAGCCCGTGGGCGAGCGCGCCGAGCAGGCTGCCCGAACCGCCGTGGCTGAGGACCGCGTCGCAGTACGGGAGGATCTCTTCCTGCGGCAGGTAGCGCGTGAGGTGGATGTGCTCGGGCTGGGGGCCGAACTCGGCGGGGTCGATGAGGTTCCCGACGGTCACGACGCAGGTCGCGTCGACCTCCCGCAGGCCCGCCAGCGCCCGGGCGAACAGGTCGCCGGATTCGGTGTTGAAGATCGTGCCGAGGGTGAAGTAGACGGTGGGGCGGCCTTCGACGTGCCACTCCGGAGCCGGCCCGCGATCGGGAAGAGGACTGTGGAACGGCCGCGCGGTCGGCGGCAGCGGGAACCGGGGATCGCGGAAGCTCGACGGGAACGGGGAAAGCACGAGGTGGCGGTACGCCATCTCCAGATTCCGCTGCGGCGGAAGGCCGTGGACGGCGCGGACCTCGTTGAGCGCGTCGTCGATCAGCTCGGCGCGGATGAGAACGCCCGCCGCGATCACCAGGACGGTGGCATGCAGGAGGCCGAGGCGTTCGGCGGCGATCATCGCACCGTGATCGGCTTCGTCGCATACGAGCAGATCCGGTTCCCAGCTCTCGCAGTGTGCCATGACGTCCTTCGCGCGCTGGGGCGCGGTGCGGCGGACGAAACCGTCACGGAGGTCGCTGTCCTCGCGGTCCCTGTCGACGGGGAGCAACGGGCGAAGTCCGCCGTCGCCGCCGAGGTTCGGTCCCGACGGGAACGCGGTGAATCCCGTCGCCTCGACGATCGGGACCATCAGCGGCTCGCCGGTGAACGCGATCGTGTGCCCCGCGTCGGCGAGCGCCTGGGCGAGGGGGAGCAGCGGCCGGAAGTGGCCGTTGCCGCCGGCGAAGGTGAACAGGACACGCACGTGAGCGACCCTATCGGCGCGGCGGCGGCGCTACCCTGCTGCGGTGATCGATACGGACGCCGACGAGGTCCGGCTGTGCGCGCTGGAAGGCTGCGAGAACCCCTTGCCCCCGCCCGCGGTGGACGCCGAGGGGAAACGCAAAGGTGGCCGTCCCTCGGCCTATTGCGGCAAGGCCCACGCCGACGCCGCCTCGCGTGCCCGGCGGGCGGCCGCCGTGGCGAGCGTGGCCGATCCGCTGCTGGAGGTCCGCCGGATCGCCGACGAGTTCACCCCCGCGGCGGCGTCGCTCGTGGAACTGCTGGACGCGATGCGTTCGCGGTTCGACGACGCCGGCGAGGCGGCGCTGGGCAGGGTGACCGAAGCCGAGACCGACGCCGCGGCGGCCCGGCGTGAGGCCGAGGAGGCGCACCAGGCCGCGGCGAAGGCCGACACCGCGCGCGCGACCGCGCTGGCCGCGTCCCGCGACGACAAGGCGGCCAAGGTCAAGGCGGAACGCGCCGCCGAACAGGCCGTGAAGGACGCGGAGGAGACCCGGCAGCGTTCCTGGGCCGAGGTCGCCGCCCACGAACGAGCCCGCGGCGCCGCGGAGGCCGCGACCGTCGCGGCGGAACGAGCCCGTGATGAGCTGGTCGCCGAGCTCCGGGCGCTGCGTGAGGAGAAGACCCGGCTGACCACGGAGCTGGGCGAGCGCGACACGGCACTGGCACGGGCGGCCGCGGAACTCGCGGCATTGCAGGACCGGCTCGACGAGGCCAAGACGCGCGCGACGGTGTCCGAAAAGGACTCGGCGGCGCTTCGGTCGTCGCTCTCGGAAGAACACACGGCCAGGAGCCTCGCCGAGGCCCGTGCGACGGCTCTCGCCGAGGACCTGGAGCGGGCACACGCCCGCGCGGCCGCCGATCAGGCGCGGTACGACGACGTCATCCGGCGGCTTGCCACCCCTTCGCGCGAATCGGCTGTGGAGCGTTCCGAGCTGACGTAGAGTGCCGCTCACCTATCCAGGGTTGGGGGCACGGGCGTGAGCGGGTACGAGGTCCAGATCGGTCAGCTGCGGACCGCGGCCAAGGCCGCGGGATCCGCCGCGGACCAGGCCAGAGCCGTGGAACCGGGCACCGGCTTGGACGCGATAGCGACGGCGTTGCCGGGCGGGGAGGCCGCGAAGGGCGCGCCCACGCTGGCGTCGACGTGCACCGAACGCGCGAAGGGCTGGGCCGGCGAGATCGACCGCTGGAGCGAGTCGATCACCAAGGCCGCCAAGGCGTACTCCGAGAACGAGAACTCCGCGGAGGAGGCTTTCGGAGGATGACGATCGGCTACGGCGACGTCCGCGAATGGGACGCCGAGGCACTCCACACGACGGCCACCAACCTGGCCGGGCGGCGGGACAAACTCATCGGGCTGCAGGACGAACTCGACGACGCCAGGAAGCTGCCCGACTGGCGCGGTCCCGCGGGCGAGCGTGCCCGCGATTCGCTGGGTGACACACGGAACAAGGCCGAGATCCTGATCGCGGAGCTGTCCGCCGTCGAACGTGCCCTGCAGAACGCGTCGGACGACGTGTCCGCGCTGAAGACCAGGGTCGCCAACAACGACTCCCTCGCCGGTTCCTACCAGTTCAGCGTCGCCGCCGACGGCGCGATCGTGGACGGCAAACCCGCCGATCCGCCGCCGAAGTCACGGTTCGAGGCCGAAGAGCGCGCCGAGGCCCAGCGGCACCGCGAAACCATCCGGAAGCAGCTGGAGCAGGAATCCAAGGCGATCCTCGCCGCGGCGAACAGCATCGACGCCGCCCTCGCCCGGGTGATGCGGCTCGTGCAGGACGGCCGGATCAGCGACCACGAGGCGACCGACCTCGCGGGCGCCAAGAAGGGCGGGGAGATCGACGCCGGTGTGGTCGAGATGGAGCAGGCGCTGCGCGACGCCGGGCTGCTGAGCGGGCCGCCCGCGTCCGGTCATTACCGGCAGTGGCTCGAGAACGCCGTGCGCCGGGGCGTATCGATCGACACCGTCAAGAAGATCGCCGACGACCACGACATCACGCCTGAGGACTTCAAGGTCCTCGACGGAATGGAAGAGATCCGCGAAGACGAGGACGGCGACGGGACCTACAAGTCGTACTTCCTGATGCCGACCGACGTCAGCGGGGACGACGCCGCCAAGGCGGTGCGGATGACCTACATCCTGAACGCGGGTACCGACTACGGCACCGAAGGCGAGAAGACCGACTTCGCGCCGACCCCGTACGGGTCCGAGGAGCTGCGGCGGATCACCGACCGGCAGCGGGAGAACTCCTGGAGCTACGACGACGACGTGGGTTTCGTGCACGGCAACGGCGGGCGGCTGGTGACCACCCCGAACGGCATGATGATGGGCCTGGGCGGGAATCTCATCCAGGACCAGTTCAGCCAACGCGGCGGAACCACCTGGGGCGACACGTTCATGCTGAACATCGACGACGCGAAGGATCCGGCGCAGCAACTGCGCGAGGTGGCGAAGTCGGGGCACGCCTGGTACGAGGACGACAACGGCGCGTCCCAGGGCTCGCTGGACATGGACCGGTTGCTGCACCACGAGGAGCGTCACTCCCAGCAATGGGGACGCGAAGGCTATGCCGGCTTCCTCGCCTCCTACGCGTGGGAGCAGGTCACCGGCGGCAACGAAACCGAGGAAGACGCGGGACTTTCCGATGGCGGATATCACTAGACGGGCTTGCGCCGCCTTGCTCGTGGTGGCGGTGGTCGCGGCGTGTGACACCAAGGCGCAGTTCGCGCCGTCCCTGCCGCCGGAGGCCGGGTTCCGCGTCGACGGCGGCGTCTTGAAACTGTGGACGGGAACTCCGTGCGAGGGTGTCACCGGTCTGAGGCTGACCTTCGACTCCGGTACCCAGAACAGCACGGAGCAGGTGTGGGCCGCGCCGCGCCCGGGTGTGCGGGTCGAGCGGCTGGACCTGCTGGGTGGTTCCGCTCCGGATACCGGTGGCCTCCAGGTCCGTACGCCGCTGCCCGCGGCGTACGACTGGACCAAGGCGGGCTCGGTCAGCATCGCCGTCGACGGCCCGAAAGCCAACGGTGCCAAGGCGGACGTCGCCCAGGTGTTGCGTGAGTCGGCCGGGCATCCGGCCGGGAGCTACCTGTTCGGCCGCAGCGGCTGGCTGGACGCGGCGGCTGTACAGCGAGAGAACCGGAAGTCGTTCCTGACCGTCTGCACCCCCGATCCGGCATGACCTCGCGGACGGTGGTGCGGCGCGTCGTGCTCGGCGCGTTCGTCTGTGTCGTGGCGGTGATCGTGCTGCTCATCGGCAGCGCGGTATTCAGCGCGACCGGGCTGTCGTCCGATCCGCACGGGTACGGGATGTTCGCGGGGATCCTGTTCGCCGCGGTCCTGACGCCGGTCGCGTTGGCGCTGTGGCTGCTCTACCGCCGGCTGGGACGACGCGGTAACTGACCTCGGCGGCGAGAGTGTCGTCCATCTCGTGAGTGGCAATGGTCGTTCTAACCCTCTTTGCCACTCACGACCTCCATGGGAACCGGACATGATGCACCAAACGGGCGCGCAATCGACGCGAAGTGTCCCTTGTGGACGCTCTGCGCTGGCCAGCCCCGCAATCAGCCCGAAACCCTGCCGTCGAGGGTGGCCCTCTTGTCGCGAAGTCGGCGAAGACGGCCTGCGCGACAGGGTTCGATCACACCACGTTCGCCTTGCCCCTCGTCGGCGCCCGAATCGACACGTTCAGGAGGGAAGTTCGGTCCCTGAGGTCCCGGAACCACCGGTGACCAGCTGCTCGACCCCGTCCAGGATCCGCGCCAGCCCGAACCGGAAGGTGTGCAGCGGCGCGCTCGCCGCACCGTGGGTCTCCCCGGCGGCCTGCCCGATACGCGCCGCCAGCGGGAACAGGCCGGCGTCGGCTTCGGGTATCTCCGCGAGCACGGGCGCGCTGGCCGTCCACCATTCCATGTCCGTCAGGCCGGACCGCCGCACGAGACTGGCCGATTCCACCGAACCGCGCGCGATGCCCTGGACGAATCCGTTGACCATCGCCACGACGGCGTCCATTTCCAGGTCGGTGAGCCCGATCGCGTCGACGGCCTTCAGCTCGCGTTCGTGTTTCGCGAAGGTGTGCGGGCCGAGGGGGAGACGGCCGGTGGTGAGCTGGAGCATCCAGGGATGCCGGTGGTACATCTCCCAGGCGTCCTCGGCGAGGATCGTCATCGTCACCCGCCAGTCGTGACTGTCCGGGGGATCGGTCAGTTCACCGTGGACCCGGTCCATCATCAGGTCGAGCAGTTCGGCGCGGCTGTGGATGTAGGTGTAGATCGTCATGGGGGAGACGCCGAGCTTTTCCGCGCCGCGGCGCACCGACAGCGAGCTGATGCCCTCGGTGTCGGCGATCTCGATCGCGGTGGTGACGATCTCGTCGACGGTGAGTTTGGGTTTGGGGCCGCGGCGGGGTTTCTCCCGCACGCCCCAGAGCAGCTCGATGGTCCGCCGTGGGTCGCCCGCCCCGGTGTGGTCCGCGTCCGTCATCACGTTCTCTCTACGGTGTACAGAGTTGTGTTATCCTGAACTGTACACCGTACAGAGATTGGGGTTGAGTGGCGTCTCACGACGGTTTCGGCAGTGTTGCTTTCGAACCGAAAAACCTTCCTCGGACCAGCGGATTCGTCTTCTGGAACGCCGACGGGAACACGCCGGGGACCGGGGAGGTGACCGTCGCTCTCCCCGAGATCACCACGCTGCCGTGCGTCCGGCTCCCGATGGCCGAGGCGCTTCCGGCGCTGCTGCGCCTCAAGGAGAGCGACGACCCGTCCGCGCGTTTCTGGAGCACGGCGGCCACGGCGGCGCTGAAGCTCGCCGAGGCGGGCAGGCTGCTTCCCGGGCTCACGGAGTCCGATGTGGACGCCTGGCGCGCCGGTCCGCTGGAACCCGCTGACGCCGCTTGGCTGCGCGAGTTGTCCGAAGCGATGCCTGCGCGAGCACGGGCGATCCCGGGTGAGGGAAACCTGCTCCCCGCGCGGTATCCGTTGCTGCGCGCGTTCCTGGACGCCGTGGCCGACACCCTTCCCCGCACGCCCGCCGCCGCGCAGGCGGCCGGTGTGAAGGCGTTCGCCGCCGCGCCGTCGCACCGTGTTCCGCAGCTGAGGGACTGGGCGGCTGAGGTCGCGGCCGGGCTGGATTCCGGCGTCCGGGTCTCGGTGCGGATCGAAGCGCCGGGCGACGACTTCACGATCGGCCGGTTCAGCGGGGTCGTCCAGGTGCACAGCCTGGCCGACCCCGGTGTCCTGGCCGACGCCGCCGCGCTCTGGGCGGGTGACGACCGGTTCGGCCCGAGGGCGCGGATCGACGTGATGCTGGCGCTGCGCCGTGCCGCGCAGTTGTGGCCGCCGCTGGAACCCCTGCTCGGCGCCGCGGTCCCCGACGAGGTCGGGCTCGGCGACGCCGACATCACCGAACTGCTCACCACCGCGGCGCCGCTGCTGGCCACGGCGGGAATCGACGTGCACTGGCCCGCCGGTCTCGCCCGCGACCTGAGCGCGAAGGCGGTGGTCGGCGGCGGTGACGCGCCGCCCGCCGATCTTCCGTCGTTCTTCGCCGGCGGCACGCTGCTGCAGTTCGACTGGCAGCTGGCCCTCGGTGGCGCGCCGCTCACCGCGGCCGAGATGGACGCGCTGGCCGAGGCACACCGTCCCGTCGTGCGGTTACGCGATCAATGGGTGCTCGTCGACCCGGCACTCGCGGCGAAGGCGCGGGATCGCGCGCTGAAGCCGCTCACGCCGATCGACGCGCTCGGTGCCGCCTTGAGCGGGACCACCGAGATCGACGGTGAACGCGTCGACGTCCTCACCGACGGCTGGCTCGCCGCGTTGCGGGAACGGCTGCTCGCCCCACCGGAACCGCAGGCGCCGCCACGAGGCCTGGCCGCGACCTTGCGCGACTACCAGATGCGTGGCCTGCAGTGGCTCACCGCCATGACGTCGATCGGGCTCGGTGGCTGTCTCGCCGACGACATGGGTCTCGGCAAGACGATCACGCTGATCTCGCTGCATTTGCATCGTGCGGACGGCCCGACGCTGGTCGTCTGCCCGGCCTCGCTGCTGGGGAACTGGGAACGAGAGATCACCAAGTTCGCCCCCGGTGTCCCGGTGCGGCGGTTCCACGGCACCGAACGCTCGCTCGACGACCTCGGTGACGGCTTCGTGCTCACGACCTACGGCACCCTGCGCGTGGATCCGGAACCGCTGGGGTCCGTCCACTGGGGACTGCTGGTCGCCGACGAGGCCCAGCACGTCAAGAACCACCGCTCCGGTACGGCGAAGGCGTTGCGGACGTTGAAATCGTCGGCGCGGGTGGCGCTCACCGGCACGCCGGTGGAGAACAACCTCGCCGAGCTGTGGGCGATCCTCGACTGGACGACACCGGGCCTGCTCGGCACCATGGCCGATTTCCGGCGGGTGTTGGCCAAACCGGTCGAGTCCGGAAAGGACCCGGAGGCGGCGGAGCGTCTGTCCCGGCTGGTCCGCCCGTTCCTGTTGCGCCGCCGCAAATCCGATCCGGGGATCGCGCCGGAGCTGCCGGCCAAGACCGAGACCGACCGTCCGGTGACGCTCACGGCCGAGCAGGCGGCACTGTACGAGGCGACGGTGCGCGAGCTCATGGCCGAGATCGCCGGGAGCGAGGGCATCGCGCGCCGCGGCCGGATCGTCAAGCTGCTCACCGGGCTCAAGCAGATCTGCAACCATCCCGCGCAGTACCTCAAGGAGCCGTCGGAAGCAGTGCTGGACGGCCGGTCGGGCAAGCTCGAGCTGCTCGACGAGCTGCTGGGCACGATCCTCGCCGAGGACGGCGCGGTGCTGGTGTTCACGCAGTACGTCGCGATGGCCCGGCTGCTGGAACGTCATCTCGCGGAGCGCGGGATCGGCACGCAGCTGCTGCACGGCGGCACGCCGGTGCCCAAACGCGAGGATCTCGTGCGCCGGTTCCAGGCCGGTGAGGTGCCGGTGTTCCTGTTGTCGCTCAAGGCGGCGGGGACCGGGCTCAACCTGACCCGTGCCGATCACGTCGTGCATTACGACCGCTGGTGGAACCCCGCGGTGGAGGACCAGGCGACCGACCGCGCGTACCGGATCGGGCAGACCAGGCCGGTGCAGGTGCACCGGCTCATCGCCGAGGGCACGGTCGAGGACCGGATCGCGGCGATGCTGCGGGAGAAACGCGCGCTCGCCGACGCGGTGCTCGCCGGCGGCGAGGCCGCCCTGACCGAACTGACCGACGAGGAGCTGGCCGATCTGGTCGAGTTGAGGAGCCGCCGATGACCACGCCCGAAGACCGTGTCCGCGGTTTCCCCGCTTTCGGTGCCCAGGGTGGACGCGGCCAGTTCGCCCGCTCGTGGTGGGGTCGCGCGTGGATCGGCGCGATGGAGGACACCGCGCTGGACCTGCGGCAGCTCAAACAAGGCCGCAAGTACGCCGCGGCGGGCCGGGTCGGACCGATCACCGTCAGCCCGGGGCGGATCGCCGCGGTCGTCGACGATCAGGAGGGCCAGTACCGCACCGAGGTCCGGCTCGCGGAGCTGACCGGCGACGAGTGGGACCGGTTCCTCGACCGGGTCGCGTCGCGCGCCGGGCATCTCGCCGCGTTGCTGGACCGGGACATGCCGCACGACCTCGTCGAGGCCGCCGACGACGCCGGAGTGCATCTGCTGCCCGGGATCGGTGACCTCGACCCGGACTGCGACTGCCCGGGCTGGGAGCTGCCGTGCCGCCACGCCGCGGCGCTGTCGTTCCAGGCGTCGTGGCTGCTCGACGCGGATCCGTTCGTGTTGTTGCTGATGCGCGGCAAGGGGGAGCGGGAGCTGCTCGACGAGCTGCAGCGGCGCAACGCGCCCCGGTTCGTGCGCACCGGGGACGACGACATCGACGCCGAGCGGGCGTACGCCGACGAGCCCGGCCCGTTGCCGGATCTCGCCGCGTTCGCGCCCACCGGAGGCCCGACCGTGCCCGGGGCGCCCGACATCCCGGCCGAGGCCTTCGCCCTGCTGGTCGCCAACGCGGGACAGATGGCCGGCGCGCTCCTGGCGTCGCAGCCGAAGCTCACCCGCAAGCAGGACGTCGTCCGCCTCGCCGCCACGCGCCCGGAGACCGCGGACAGGCTGCGCCCGGCAGAGAACGGTGAGGACTTCGACCGCGCCGTGCTCGCGTGGCGGCACGGTGGTCGCGCCGGTCTCGACGTCCTGGAGACCGCGTGGACGCCGCCGTCACAGGCGATGGGCCGGGCGCGGGCCGCCTTCGCCGAGGTCGTGGACGATCCCGGCGAAGGCCTGGACATCGAACGCAACCACTGCACCGTCCACGGGACCGGGGTGCAGGTGCGGCTGGGCAAGGACGGGCTCTGGTACCCGTACCGGGATCAGTGGCCAGCCGGTGCGCCCGAGGCCGATCCCGGCACGCTGTTCGCCGCGTTGCTCGGCTGATCCCACTGCCGTCCTCGCCGCAGCTGATCCAGGTGCGGCGAGGACAGGTGGAGGATCCGGTACCGGACCTCGTCCGACTTCGGTGCCTCGCCCGCCCACAGGCTGTAGCGGACGACCTGCCAGGTCCGCGGGTCGACGGCCAGCGCGCCCGAATGCGCGCCGTCCTGGCTCAAGTGCTCGCGAAGCCCGTCGAGTGCTTCGCCGAGGAAGGCGACCGGGTCGGTCTCGTCGGGGATCCGCACGACGTGCTTTCCCGCCGCGACGGGAGAAGAGCCGAACGCGGGCCCTTCCTCGAAGCCGAGCACGGTCCAGTGCTGCACGGCGGGACGCCCGAAGGATTCGACGATGCCGCTGAACGGGCCGCCGAACAGGAAGGCGTTCATCCCGGCTTCGTCGTGCCACAGATAGAAGGGCGAGTACTGGTTCAGCGTCGAGCCGTCGACGCCGCGCTCGCGGATCCCGTAGACCTTCAGCCCCAGGCCGCCGAAGTCGTCGAGCAGATGCCCGCGGGTGGCGACGCGGTCGCGGATGATGCCCATGTCGTAGTCGGCGGGGAGGGTGATCTCGTACTGCATCGCATGCATGCCGTACATACTAGTAGGTACAGAGATCGCTCAGTGGACTGTCGGAGCCGGCAGTGTGACCGCCTCACGCAGCTCGGCGGCGGCCTGGGCCATGAGCTGAGCGAGGGTGGTGTCCGGCTCGGCCAGCCAGCGAGGCATGGCACGCCGGTGGATCGCCAGCACCACGTCGATGATGAAGCGTGCCTTGCCGGGCTCGACGCCGCGACGCTCGAGCGCCGGTGCCAGCGCGTCGGCGATGTCGGCGAGCTTGATCAGATCGCGCTCGGCCAGCGCCGGGTTGGCGGCGATCACTCTTGCGCGGCGCAGCAGGAACTCGCGTGGGCGGAAGATCTCCTCGGCGGTTCCCAGCGCGGTCAGCAGCGTCTCGATCGGGGCGAGGTCCGGGTCGGCCGCCTCGACCTGGGCGACGAGGTGGGCCTCGAGTTCGTTGCCGGCGAAGAGGACTTCCCGCTTGTCGGGGAAGTAGCGATAGAAGGAGCGCTCTTTCAGGCCGGCGGCGCCTGCGATCTGTGCGACCGAGGTGCGCTCGAACCCCTGCGTCTCGAACAGCTCGAGCGCCGCGCGTTCGAGCCGGCCCTGTGCGTCGGATTCCCATCGTGGCATGGCCATCAGGGTACGACAACAGGAGCTGTCATCAGCTGCTACGGTCAATGACAACAGATGCTGTCATCACTCGGGAGATCGTCATGAAGGCTCTGCAATTCGACCGGTTCGGTTCCCCGGACGTGATCGTGCTCCGCGACGTCCCGCAACCGGAGCCGGGACCCGGCCAGATCCGCGTCGCCGTGCGGGCGTGCGGCCTGACGCCGGCCGATTGGCACGTCGTCGACGGTCTCCTCGCCGACCAGCTGCCGCCGTTGCCGCGGGGGCTCGGCCTCGAGGTCGCGGGCATCGTGGACGCGCTCGGCGAGGGCGTCCACGGCGTCCAGGTCGGCGACCGCGTGTTCGGCCCGGCCACCTTCGACGGCCCGACGGCCGGCGCCGCCGAGTACGCGCTGATGCCTGCCTGGGCACGCATTCCCGAGGGCGTCACCGCCGAGCAGGCCGCCGCGCTGCCGATGGCGGCCGAGACGGCGTGGCGCGCGCTCGACGACCTCGGCGTCCAGCCGGGCGAACTGCTGCTCGTCCACGGTGCGGGCACCACCGTGGGCGAAGCGGCGGTGCGCTTCGCGCTGCACCGGGGTATTCGGGTGATCGCCACAGCCGGGCCGACTCGGGGCTCCGCCCTGGAAGAGATCGGCGCCCAGGTGACCGCCTACGGCGAGGGCATGATCGAACGCGTCAGCGCCCTGACCGCAGGCCCCGTGGACCGCGCCCTGGACGCCGCGCCGAGCGGGGGCCGGATCGACCGCGCGGACCAACCCAGTCCGGCAGGCGGCTCGCTACCGACCTTGATCGAGCTGACCGGGGATCCCGACCGTGTCCTCACCGTCTCGGACTTCGCCGCCGCGGCCGAACTGGGCGTCCGGATCACCACCGAGATCCGCTACGACCAGATGAACGAGTTCGCCAGGCTCGCCGGCGAAGGCATCCTGGTCGTGCCGGTCGCCCGCACCTACACACTCGACCAGATCCAGGAAGCGGCCGAGCTCAGCCGATCCCGCCGGCCCGGCGGCAAACTCATGCTCGTCCTGTGATCGCCTCGAACTGAGCGGCTATTTCCGGCTGAGCCGGACGATCCCCTCGTCGCCCTGGACCGCGACGACGACGATCACCTGCCGGTTGATCTGGTGGGCCATGCCCGGCGGGCCGGACACCGCCGCGCCCATCCCGCCCGAAGCCGGGGCGAGACCGACCTTCCCGGCCTGGATCGCGACCGCGAGCGGTCCGGCGCCGCCGTCGTTGGGGATCTGGTCGCCGGTCCGGACCAGCACCTCGCACTCCCCGTCGGCGCAGGCCCTCAGGTCCCGTCCGTCCGCCGCGACGAACGGCGCTCCGGACGGGGCGGCCGCCCCCAGCATCTGCGCGCTCTCCGCGGCGGGCGCCGAACTCGCCGCCGCGAAGATCGGCGTCGGCGCGGCCGTCGCGCAACCGGCGGCGAACAGCGCCACGGGGACCAGGACCAGGCATCTTCGGCGATCGACCATGACCGAGGAACGTAGCCGACACACGAGCCCTTGCATGCACCCGAATTCCGCAATCCTGCGGCTGTTCGCAGTGCTCCGCGGCGGTCCGGCCGGGTGAATCGGCCGGACCGCCGCAGCACGTGGTCATACGGGCACTGAGAGTCCGAATGCGCGCACGAGTGTTCGCCGTCCAATCACGCGAGTTACGCCTCTGATCACGCGAGATCGCCGTTCAATCACGCGAGATCGCCCAAAGGGCTCGCTCAGACCTCCGCACGGGCGATGATCGCCCGCGTGTCCACTCCGGACGGAAGCGTCCCGAACGCGACACCCCAGTCGCCGCCCAGCCGCGACGCGCAGAACGCGTCGGCCACCGCCGGCGTCCCGTGCCGCACCAGGAGCGCCCCCTGGAGTACCAGCGCCATCGACTCGACCAGCCGCCGCGCCCGGTACTCGATGTCCGACAGATCGGACAGCTCCTTGCGCAGCCTGCCCACCGCGTCGTCCAGCCTCGCGTCGGCACCGGACGCCTGCTCGACCTCCGCGAAATACGCCGCCACCGACTCGGGTTGCTTCGCCATCGCCCGCAGCGCGTCCAGCGCCGCGACGTTGCCCGAACCCTCCCAGATCGACATCAGCGGCGCCTCGCGATAGAGCCGCGGCATCCCCGATTCCTCGACGTACCCGTTGCCGCCCAGGCATTCCAGCGCCTCCACCGCATGCGACGGACCACGCTTGCACACCCAGTACTTCGTCACCGCCAGCCCCAGCCGACGGAACGCCTGCTCCTGCTCGTCCTCCGGCCGGTCGGTCGCCGACGCCAGCCGCATCCCGACCGTCGTCGCCGCCTCGGACTCCACGACGAGGTCCGCCAGCACGTTGCCCATCAGCGGCTGATCCACCAGGTTCGCCCCGAACGCGCGACGATGCCGCGCGTGGTGGATCGCCCGCACGGCGCCGTACCGCATCCCCGACGCGCTCCCGACCGCGCAGTCCAGCCGGGTGTTGTTCACCATCTCGATGATGGTGCGCACCCCGCGGCCCTCCTCGCCGACCAGCCAGCCGATCGCGTCGTCGTACTCGATCTCCGACGACGCGTTGGACCGGTTGCCCAGCTTGTCCTTCAACCGCTGCAGCCGGATCCCGTTGCGCGAGCCGTCCGGCAGGACACGGGGGAGCAGGAAACACGACAGCCCGCCCGGCGCCTGGGCCAGCGTCAGGAACATGTCCGACATCGGCGCCGAGGTGAACCACTTGTGCCCGACGATCACATAGCTGCCGTCACCCAGCGGACGCGCCGTGGTCGTGTTCGCCCGGACGTCGGAACCGCCCTGCTTCTCCGTCATCGACATCCCGGCGATGAGGCCGCGTTTCGAACTCGGCTCACGCAGCCCGAAGTCGTACTCCGTCGCCGCCAGCAACGGCTCGTACCGCGCGGAAAGCTCGGGATTGAACCGCAACGCCGGCACCGCCGCGTACGTCATCGAAATCGGGCACGTGTGCCCCGCGTCGACCTGGCCCCAGACGTACATCTTCGCCGCCCGCGCCGCGTGCGCGCCCGGACGCGGATCCCGCCACGGCGCCGCGTGCAGCCCGTAGGACACCGCGACGTCCATCAGCTCGTGCCAGTACGGGTGGAACTCGACCTCGTCAATCCGGTTCCCGACCCGGTCGTGCGTCCGCAGCACCGGCTCGTTCTCGTTGACCAGCCTGCCCCACTCCTGCGCCTGCTCACTCCCGGCGAGCCTGCCCAGCGCGTGCACCTCGGCCACCGCCCAGCCCGCGCCCGCCCGCTCCAGCCCCTCCAGCAGGGCCGGATCGGCGGCGACGTCGTACTCCGCCAGCGGCGGGACCTGATTGGTGACCTCATGAGTGACCGGCATCGGAACCTCCCAAGGAACGCAGGACGAAAGTGCGCAGCCCGGACACCTCGTCCGCACTGCCGGTGGTCAACGGGCCGATCAGCACCTCGGCGGCCGCGCCGACGAGCGCCGCCGCGGTGACGTCCGCGTCCTGGGCGGGCAGGACCCCGGACCGGACACCGTCGGCGACATGCTGGGCGACGACGTCACGGAACGCGCGCCGGAACACCAGCCGCTCGGCCTCGATCGGCGCGTCCACAGGCTCGGCCAGCAGTGCGTACGCCATCCGCGGCGTCTTCAACGCCCGGCCGGCGAAGGTGTCGAAGACCGCCACGACCCGCTCGGCGGGCGTACCGGGCCGCTCCGACACCTCGCGCACGGCCTCGACCTCACGCGTGACGACCTTGCGGAACAACTCCACGACCAGTGCGGCCTTGGTGGGGTAGTGGCGGTACACGCTGCCGACCGCCACCCCCGCCCGTTCCGCGACCGCCGACACCGAGCAGCCCGCGTACCCGCGCTCGGCCAACTGCTCCATGGCGGCGGCGAGGACGGCGTCGCGCTGGGCGTCCAGACGCTCCTGGACCTTCGGTGTACGTCGATACGGCACCCAAGAAGTGAAGCACCGATTCACACCTTCAGTCAACGCACCTTGGCGAGCCCCTCCACGGCCTTGGCGATGCCCTTCTTGTCATAAGCGCCGGTCGGCATGGTCGCCGCATGCGCGTGACGGACCACCCCGTCCCGGTCGAACAGCACGCTGCCCGACTGCTGCAGCAGCTTCTTCCCCAGCCCGAAGGCCTTGTGCGGCGTACCGCCCCGACCGGTGACCACCCGGAACGGCACCCCGCGCTTCGCCCGCCACGCCTTGGCCTCGGCCCGGTCCTCGGGGACGGCGACCAGCACCCGCACATCGGCGGCCGCCAGCTCTTCCGCCCGCCCCACGAGATCCTTCACGTGGCCGTTGCACACCGGGCACGAGGTCGACCGCATGAAATAAATCAGCACGTTGCCCGTGCCACGGAACTCCGAAAGCCGGACGACCTGCCCGGACGTGTCCTCCAGAACGACATCAGGGACGGCGGAACCGATTTCGAGCATGAAGACTCCTCAACAGAAAGATCAGGAAGCGGGGTTGTCGAGAGAGGCACGGACCGTCGCCCGCGCGCGATGCAGCCGGGACTTCATCGCGGCCGGGCTCAACCCGAGCGCGTCGGCCACCACACGGCCCGAATGGCCCTGGATGTCACGCATGATCAAGACGCGACGCTGATCAGCGGGCAGCTCGGCGATCGCCGCCGCCACCCGCTGCGCCTCCAGCCGATCCAGAGCGTCTTCTTCGGCCGACACCATCACCACGGAATCCGCCAGATCGTCACCACGCCACGCCCGGCGCGCCCGCCGGAGACATTCGTTGCGCACGATCCGGAACATCCACGACGCCAGCGCACCGGTGGCCCGCAGCGAACCGATCTTCCGGTACAGGATGATCAGCGCCTCCTGCGCGGAATCCTCCGCGTCCTCCGGCGAAGCGCACAACGACCGCGCGAACCGCTGCACATGCGGATGGGAACCCGAGACCAAAGCGGCGATGGCGGACGCGTCCCCGCCCTGCGCCGCCACGATCAACGAGTCCCGCGGCCACTCCGCCTCCACGACAAACCTCCTCCTTCGCCGAGCTTGTCCCGGCCCTTACAAGAGCCGGGAACCCCACGAAAGGATTCAGTCCGTCCCACGTGACCCCGCTCACCTCGGAAGGCGCACCACGAATCCCACGTCACCCGATGGCATGATCGCCGCTATGACATGGACCGCCCCCGAGGTGACCCGACCGTCCGGCGACACCGCCGCCGACGAGCGGACCCTCCTGCCCTCCCTGCTGACCTGGCACCGCAGCACCTTCCTCCACAAGCTCGCCGGTCTCACCGGAGAACAGCTCGCCACGGCGTCGGTCCCGCCGTCGAACATGACCCTCCTCGGCCTCGTCCGGCACCTCGCCAAGGTCGAACGCTTCTGGTTCCGCCTGCGCTACGCCGCACAGGACATCGAACCCCTCTACGACCCCGCCCTCGGCAAGGACCACGACTTCGAAGTCCTCGACGCCGCCAAAGCCGAAGAGGCCTACGACATCCTCCTCGAAGAGATCCGGCTCGCCGGCGAGGCCGCCGCCGAAGGCTCCCTCGACGACACCTTCGACCTCGGCGGGAACCCGTTCTCACTCCGCATGCTCTACCTCCACATGATCGGCGAATACGCCCGCCACAACGGCCACGCCGACCTCATCCGCGAACGCGTCGACGGCCACACGGGAGCCTGACCATGGACTACGGATTCATCGGCGCGGGGGAGATCACCGCCGCCATCGTCGAAGGCCTCAGCAAGGACATCGCCGACCCGCCCTCGATCTACCTCTCACCCCGCAGCCGCAGCGTCGGACAAGAACTCTCGGCACGCTTCGCCAACGTCGAAGTCCGCGACAGCAACCAAGCCGTCGTCGACAGCGCTACGACGATCATCCTCGCCGTCCGCCCGCCGATCGCCGAAGAAGTCCTCCGTGACCTCACCTTCCGCCCCGAGCACGTCCTGATCAGCGCCCTCGCCGGCGTTCCCCTCGACCGGCTGCGCGACTGGGCCGCCCCCGCCGGCGAAGTCGTCCGGAGCATCCCACTGCCACCAGCCGCATGCCGCCAAAGCCTCACTGCGATGTACCCCGACAACCCTGAAGCCCGAGCCCTCTTCGACAGCGTCGGCGGCAGCGTCGTCCCCGCCGCCGAGAAGGACCTCGACGTCTTCAGCGGCGCCACCGCCACCTTCGCCGCCCACCTCGACTACCTCGGCACCATCGCCGCCTGGATGACCGACCAGGGCATCGACGACACCACGGCGACCGCCTTCACCAGCCACATCTTCGGCCAGCTCGGCCACTCCCTCGCCGAACAGAACGGCTCCCTCGAGACCCTCACCGGCAAACACATGACCCCCGGCGGGCTCAACGAACAGTTCCTCACCGACCTGCGCACCAACGGCGTCCCCGACACCGTCCGCGAGGCCCTCGACGGAATCCTCACCAGACTGCGGGACAAGTGACCATCATCGACAAACTGCGGGCCGCCGGATGCGTCTTCGCCGAAGACGAAGCCCGGCTCCTCACCACCGAAGCCCGCACCCCGGCCGAACTCGACACCATGGTCCAACGCCGCGTCGACGGCGAACCACTCGAAGTCATCCTCGGCTGGGCCGAATTCCACGGCCTCCGCATCGCCGTCGAACCCGGCGTCTTCGTGCCACGACAACGCTCCGAACTCCTCGTCCGCCACGCCGTCACCCTCGCCGGACCAGGAGCGGTCGTCCTCGACCTCTGCTGCGGAACCGGAGCGCTCGGCGCCGCCATCGCCACCGAACTCGGCGACATCCGGCTCTACGCGGCCGACATCGAACCCGCCGCCGTCCGCTGTGCACGCGAGAACGTCGCCCAAGCCGGGGGAGAGGTCTTCGAAGGCGACCTGTACGCACCACTTCCCGCGTCGCTGCGAGGCCGCGTCGACATCCTGGTCGTCAACGCCCCGTACGTCCCCACCGACGCCATCGCGCTGATGCCGCCCGAGGCACGAGACCACGAACCCCGCGTCGCACTCGACGGCGGACACGACGGCGTCGACGTCCACCGCCGCGTCGCCGCCGAAGCCCTCAACTGGCTCTCACCGGGCGGGCACCTGCTGATCGAAACCGGCGAAAGCCAAGCCGCGAGCACCTCGGAAGCCATGGCGCACAACGGTTTGACCCCCGAAGTGATCACCGACGAAGAGCTCTACGCGACGATTGTTGTCGGTGCCCGAGGCTAGGGTCGCCGCCGTGACCGACTACCTCCAAACCACCCGCACCGCCTACGACACGGTCGCGGCCGACTACGCCGAACTCCTCCGCGACCACCTCGCCGGATCCACCTGGGACCGAGCCGTGCTCGGCGCGTACACCGAGCTCGTCCAGGCCGCCGGCGGCGGCCACGTCGCCGAGATCGGCTGCGGAACCGGCCGCATCACCGAATACCTCCACCAGCTCGGGCTCGACATCCACGGCGTCGACCTCTCGCCCGGGATGCTCGCCGTCGCCCGGAAGTGGTACCCCCACCTCGACTTCCGGATCGGCGAGATGCCCGGATTGTCCCTTGAGGACGGTTCGCTCGCCGGCGTCGTCGCCTGGTACTCGATCATCCACACACCACGAGAGCGGCTCCCGGAGATCTTCGCCGACTTCCACCGGATCCTCGCCCCGGGCGGCCACCTGCTGCTCGCCTTCCAGGTCGGCGACGAAGTACGCCACATCGAGCACGCGTACGGCCACGACATCTCCTGCGACGCCTACCGGCTGGTGCCCGAGAAGATCGCCGCACAGCTGGGGGAGGCCGGCTTCAGCCTGCTCTCCACCCTCGTTCGTGAGCCGTCCGGGGAGTTCGAAAACACCCCACAGGCCTATCTGATCGCCCGCAAGCAGTAGCTCAACGCCGCCGCGCCTCGACGAGCCAGGCCGCCGAGCCGTAGAAAACGCCCCGGTCGGCCTGGTGCTCGGCGAGATCCGCGCGCAAGGCCTGGATGGCACCGTCCCGCGCGGTGTCGTCCAGGCCGTCCAACCGCCCACCGTGCTGCTCGACGACGAACTCGGCCGCGTCGTCGACGTCCTCACCGAAGTACATCGGCTTGTTCACCGCGGTGCACTCGATGTCGGCGTACCCGGCGGAGCTCAGCAACTCTTCGATCTCCCGAGGGTCGCTGAGCGCTAGATCCGCCGACGGCACCTCACGGCCTGCCGCGAAGATCGTCCGGAACGTGGAGATCCATTCGTTGAGCCGCAACGGCTGCCACGTCAGCAGCACCAGACGGCCACCCGGCCGGGTCGCCCTGGCCAGATTGGCGAACGCGGCCAGGGGAGTACCGAAGAACATCGAGCCATGCCTGCTGATCACCACGTCGAACCGCGCGTCGGCGAACGGATACACCTGCGCGTCCGCCTGCTCGAAAGAAACGTTGGGAACACGCTCCTCCTCGGCGAGCCGACGAGCGACGCCGAGCATCTCACTGGAGAGATCGACACCCAGCGCCGAACCCTCGGCAGCCAGCCGGGCCGCGTCCCGCGTCGTCTGCCCGGCGCCGCAGCCGACGTCGAGGACCCGGTCCGCCACCTGGACATCGGCAGCGGAGAAGAAGAGATCCCGGTACGCGGCGACACCATCGTTGAAACGCTGTGCGCGCTTCGCCCAGAGCGAGCCGTCGTCACCGTCCCACGCCTTCAACATCCGCTCGTTGGACGGATCGACACGCACAGCGGCACTCTCGGACATTTCGGCAACCCCCAGATTCGGTATCCGGGGACGACCCTAGCGCGACTCGTCAGCGGAACGCCGCGACGTTCCTGCCTGCCCACTCGGCGAACGACCGCGGCGCGTGACCGAGCACCCGCTCCACATCCGGACTCACACGCAACTCGGCCGGAGTCGGCGAACCGATGATGTCCAAGGTGTCGTCCGCGAGCTCCGCCGGCATGCTCAGGACCATCCCCGCCTTGGCCTCCTCCCGCGTGAGCTCCTGAAAACGCACCGGTGAGCCCAAAACGTCGGCAAGTGCCGCGGCCTGCTCGCGCGGCGTGATCACCGCCGGACCGGTCAGCTCGTACACCTCACCGAGATGCCGATCGTCCACCAGACAAGCGGCCGCCACCTCCGCGATATCCGCCGGATCGATGATCGGCACCCCGGTGTCCCCGAACGGCGCCGCGACCACCTGCCGCGAGCGCACGGACTCCGCCCACCACAACGCGTTGGAGGCGAAACCACCCGGCCGCAGCATCGCCCAGTCCAAACCGGACTCCCGCACCAGATCCTCCAGCTCCCGCATCGCGACCCGCGTCGTACCGAAGGGCCGCGTCGCCACACCCAACGTCGAGAGCAGCACGATCCGGCGAACACCCGCCGCCGCGGCGCGCCCGACGATCTCGGCCGGATTCGCCCCGACGGCATGCAGATCACCGGACAGCAGCAGGAACAACGCCTTCGCCCCGGCCAAGGCGGGTTCGAGCGTGGCAGGCTCGGCCAGATCAGCCACCACATGCCTGCCGCCGGACGGTGCCGCCACGGCGTGCCGCGACACCGTCGTCACCTGCTCGCCCGCCTCGGCCAACGCCCGCGTCAACGGCTTGCCGATGTTCCCGGTAGCCCCGGTCACCACGATCATGAACAACTCCTTCGCTCGATCTTTCTCGTGGTGACGACGCTAGGGAAGGCGGCTTACTTTTCGTAAGTACATACCCCGAGGTAAGCTCCTCCCATGGCAGGAGGCGCGCAGTTCACACCGGCCGACACCGAGCCGCGGTATGAGGTGTTTCACACCGACTGCGCCGCCCGTGACGTGGTCGGCCACGTCACCAGCCGGTGGGGGATCTGGGTACTGATCTCCTTGCAGCGCAACGATCTCCGCTTCTACGAGCTACGCGAAAGCATCCAGGGGATCAGCGAGAAGATGCTCGCCCAATCCCTGCGCGCGCTCGTCCAGGACGGCCTGATCTGGCGACAGGTCGAGCCCACGACGCCGCCACAGGTGACCTACGGGCTGACCGAGTTCGGCCGGGACGTCAGTGAGCCGCTGGTGGAATTGTTCGATCGGGTCACCCGGCGAGTGGCTCCGGCCGCAGGGTGAGGTTGAACATCCAGGAAATCCCGAATTTGTCCACCAGAGCGCCGGCCACGTCGCCCCAAATCTGTTTCTCCAGAGGCATGGTCACGGTGCCACCGACGGACAACTTCTCGAAACAGCCGCGAAGTTCGCCGTCGCCGCCGAGGTAGACCGCGACGTTGTTGCCAGGGGAGTGGGGTACGTCCTCGACCTGGCCATCGACATCGCAGGCCATCAGCGTGTGCCCGGCCGCGGTGTCGAGCTGAGCGTGCATGACCTTGTCGGCGGTGGGAGAGCCGGGTGAACCGAAATCCGCGATGGTGCCGATTTCCAGCCTGCCTCCGAAGACCTCCTGGTAGAACTCCATGGCCTGTCGCGCGTTGCCGTCGAACCTGATGTACGGGTTGAGTCGAGATTTCATGGCAAGACCATTCCACCCAATACGCGACATCTTGTGTCGTGTATCAGCCGGCGCCCCAGTAAGCCAGCCAAGCATCCAGCGCCGGCCCAGGCGGGTTGAGCCGGCGAGCCCGAGCGACGTTGTCCTCGTCGTCAGGAACGACCTCGGCAAGAACCAGCACATCGGCGCGAGCCTCGCCGACACCGAACAGTCCTTCATCGGACAGCCTGCGCAGCGCCGTCTCCATCGCACGAAGCCGAAGTTCGAACTCGGCGTCGGACGCGTCGTCGTCAAGGTCGAACACCTCCGGCCGGGCGGCGAACAGGTCGCGGACCGGCTTCAAGTGTTCCTCACCCAAGATCGAAAACGGAGAATCGGCATAGGAGTAGCGAACCTCGTCGGCATCCGTCCGCAGCGCCAGCGCCTCGTGCGACCACGCCGACAGCGCCGGACCGAACGCTTCGCCGGGTGTCGTCAGCGTGACGTAGTAGAACGTGTGGCCGGGGTTGTCGCGGAACAGGTCTGTGACAGCCGCACGGGTGGCAGCGGTCAAGGCGTCGGCGAGGTCCGCTTCGGTCGGGATCATCGGGGCATCGAACCACACGCCACGGGGAAGACGCTCATGACGCTTACTTGACATAATGTACATTATCGGCACTTTGGCCGACCTGGATAACGACGGTCGAGAGGGGCCCCTGACGTGGGCTGAAAGCGTCCTTCACCGCATGTCACGCAGCGAAAGCTCCCTTCGCCGCGTCGGATGCGGGCATGGCTCCCTTCAGCCCTCTCTGCACGGCCGCCGCCAGAAGCTCCAAGGCGGCGCGGGACACCCCCAAGGACAAGAAGTCGAGGTCCGATCACCCGGCCTCAATACGTCACTGTGACGAATCGATATGGACGTCTCGGTCGATGATGATCACTGGAGGCGTCAGTCGCGGGCAGATCTCGCCGAGCCAGCCAAGACGACGATGTCCACAGGCTCTGGTGGTCGATGTGTCATGAAAGGGTCGTTCAGGACGAAAAATGTCAGGAACGACCCTTCATGACACCTGGAGAGGCGACTGGCGGACCGAGATCCCCCGCGAGGGGTTTCCGGACCCATCACTCCGTTTCATGCATAATCACTATTATGCATGAAACGGAATATAACCCAATGTAAGACTGTCGGTGCCATGCGGTACAAGATGCTCATGAGGGTTTCCGAGGCACAGCAAGCCTTTTTCGCCGCACGTCGTCCCCGTAAGGATTCTCCTCACACCACCGACGCCTACCGTCGCGACCTCGCCGGCATCACCGCTCTTCTGCTCCGCGAGCTGGACCGCTCCCCTGACGATCTCATGGTCGAGATGCTCACCGCCCAGGCGCTTCGCAATGCCTTCGGTGCCTTCGCGGACACCCACGCGAAGAGTTCTGTGCTGCGTGCGTGGTCGACCTGGAACCAGTTCCTCACCTTCTGTGTGTCCGATGGGCTGCTCGCGGGCAATCCGATGGGCGCGGTCGCCCGGCCGAAGGCGCCTCCGTTGACGCCGAAACCCTTGCGAGGCGAGGAAACCCCGGAGCAGTTGCTCGCGGCCGCGGCCGACGGTGCGCGCCGGACGCGGGATCCGTGGCCGGAGCGGGATGTCTTGGTGATCGCGCTCGGGCTGGTCGCCGGGCTGCGTGCCGCGGAGATGCGGGCGCTGACGGCGCGGTCGCTGGTCGGTCGTCAGGGCGAGATGCGGTTGCACGTCCACGGCAAGGGAAGCCGGGACCGGTCGATCCCGGTGCAGCCGATCATGGAGAAGATCATCGAGGAGTATCTCGCCTCCTGTCGCCGCCGGTTCCCGCAGCAGCGGTTCGGGCCCTCCACTCCCCTCCTCCGGGATCGTGCCGGCGAGCCGATCGGCCGCGGCGCGCTGGAGTACCTGGTCAAATCCTGCTACCGCTGGGCGGGTCTGCACGACCGGGTCCCGGTCGGGGCGAACCTCCACGCGTTGCGGCACACCTTCGCGACCCGGCTGGCGGAGGATGGCGCGACGGCGTCGGAGATCATGGCGCTGCTGGGGCACGCGAGCCTGGCGACCAGTCAGAACTACATCGAGGCGACCGGCCGTGAGCAGCGGGCGGCGGCCGCGAGCAACCGGACGTACCGGGCGCTGGACGGGATCGTGTAGGTCAGCGGAGTTGTTCGAGATCCTTGGCGGCTTGGGCGATTTCGCCTGCCAGGCTGCGGAGTTCGGCGACGGAGGCGCCGTCGTCGGCCGCGGTGACGACGTCTTCCGCGGCGCAGCGGAGCTGGAAGAGCCTGTCCTGCAGTGTGGCGATCTCGGTGTCGGAGAGGACGACGGCGTCTTCGGGGAGGCCGCTGCGCTGGAGGGCGGTCCGGCGTTCGTAGGCCCGTTGGCGGCACGATTGCCCGCAGTAGCGACGGCGCCTGCCGACGTTGCCGCCTTGTTCGAGGCGTCGGCCGCACCATCCGCAGTGTTTGGGTGCCCCCGCGCGGCGTAGCTCGGACACCTCTTCGGCGGACGTCTTCGGGTGTTCGGCCACTTCCCTCACGGATCAGACCCTAGCTGGCCACCCGACGATCATGCCGGGGCCACGACCGAAGTGCACACTAGTGGGGTGCCGACACTGTTTCCGTACCTCGCCGACCCGCTCCCGCGTGCCTTCGCCCATCGGGGCTGGCACCTCGGTGACCTGGAAGGACTGGAGAACTCGTTGCCGGCCTTCCAGCAGGCGGTGACGGAGGGTTACCGCTATCTCGAGACGGACGTGCACGCGACGTCGGATGGCGTGGTGGTCGTGCATCACGACGCGTCGTTGGACCGGACGACCGATGGCGCGGGGTTGATCTCCCGGCAGACGTGGGCGCAGCTGCGGACGGTCAAGATCGGGGGCCGGGTGCCGTTGTCGCGGCTGGAGGACGTGCTCGAGGAGCTGCCGGAGGCGCGGTTCAACATCGACGTGAAGTCGAACGAGGCGGTGGAGCCGTTCGTCCGGGCGATCGAGCGGTCGGGTGCGCATGATCGGGTCGCGGCGGCGTCGTTCTCCGATGCGCGGTTGGCCCGGATCCGGAAGTTGGCGGGGCCGAAGCTGGTGACGGCGATGGGGCCGCGTTCGGTGGCGGTGATGTGGGCGAACGGGTTCTTGCCGCTGTTCTCGTTGCGGGCGTTGTCGCGGGGTGCGATGGCGCAGGTGCCGGTGCGGCAGGGGCGGTTGAAGGTGGTGGACCGGGCGTTCCTGCGGCAGGCGACGCGTGGGGGTTTCGAGGTGCACACGTGGACGGTGGACGATCCGGCGGAGATGCGGTTGCTGCTGGATCTGGGGGTGCACGGGATCGTGACGGATCGGCCGGATCTGCTGCGTGAGGTGCTTCGGGAGCGGGGTTCCTGGCCTTCGTGAGCTGCGACCTCGTGAGTGGTAAGGACGGTTAGAACCGTCCTTACCACTCACGAGGTGGTTACCGGGGTGGTTTGCCGTTCCAGGCGGCGTCCCAGGTCTTGGGGCCGAGCCGTCCTGAGTCGTTGATGCCGTTGGCGCGCTGGAGGGCGAGGACGGCTTCGCGGGTTTTGTCGTAGTAGCAGCCTGTTCCGGTGAAGCCGTAGCCGAAGGCGTTCATCCGTAGCTGGAACTGCTTGAGCGCGACGGCGCAGTCGCCGTAGGCGTAGACGACGCCGGGCCAGGCGGGTTTGGGGCCGCCGGGCGGAGCGGGCGGGGTGGGCTTCGGTTTGGGTGCGGGCGGCGGGGCGGGTTGTCCTCCGCCGCCGATGTAGGCGGACTCGGCGTAGGACGGGACGCGTTTGCTGCGGCCGTCGCTGTCGTTGCGGAAGCCGAGTTTGCCGGCGCATTCCCAGGGTTGCCAGCCGCGCATGCGGTACAGGTAGAGGGCCCGGTAGTCCTGTTCGCGGGGGGTGGCCTGGTCGGGTCGTCCTTGGCCGCCGACGCTGCGCCAGGTGGGCAGGTCGAACTGGTAGGCGCCGTAGTAGCCGTTTCCGGTGTTGATGTTGTAGCGCCCGCTCGATTCACACATGCGGAGCTTGGCCCAGTAGGTGCCGTGGGGATCCGCGGCGGCGGATCCGGTGGTGGCGATCTGCAGGCCCGTGACGGCGAGGGCGAGCAGGAGCGTTCTCGCCACTACGCGGTGTGCTGTGCGAAGGCGATGGGTCCTCATGAGCGGAACAGTAAATACCGGACACTTGCTTCACAAGAGTCACAGCTCGCACACCAGCCTCACACGAAACACACGGGGATCGTGGCAGCGACACGCCGACGATGGTCGGGAAGGTGCCCGGCGAGGGTTCGTCCCGCGTCGAAACGAACACGGTCCGGACTCGTGCCGGACAGGTGGGTGTGATCACCAGTAGTCTCCCGCTGACCTCGACGTTCTCGACTTCAGGAGCTGTGCATGACGGTGGCCGTGACCCGTGAACGCAAGCGGGTGTGGCGGGCTTGGTACCTCTACGACTGGGCCAATTCGCCGTTCTATTCGTCGGTGATCACCGTCTTCGGAGCGCTCTATTTGAGCGAGATCGCGTCCGCGGACGCGAAGGCGAATTTCACCCTTAACGGGGACAGGGCGTGCACCGATTCGAGTGGAGCTTCGAGCACCCTGCAGAACTGCGACGTCTCGTTGTTCGGACTGCAGTTCCCGGCGGGTTCGCTGTGGGGGTATCTGCTGTCGATCGCGACGGTGACCCAGGTGCTGGTGCTGCCGATCGCCGGTGCGATCGCGGACCGCAGCAGGCACAAGCGGCGGATCCTCGGCGGGTTCGCGTTCCTGGGCGCGGTGGCGTCGGCGCTGATGTTCTTCATCGCGGGGACGAACTGGGAGGTCGGTGTCTGGACGTTCATCCTGGCCAACATCGGTTACGGCGGTGCGCTGGTCGTCTACTACTCGTTCCTGGTGGACATCGCGGAGCCGGACGAGCGGGACGCGGTGTCGTCGAAGGGGTGGGCGTTCGGGTATCTCGGCGGTGGTCTGGCGCTGGCGCTGCAGCTCGGGTTCTTCATGGGGCACGAGGCGTTCGGGGTGAGCGAAGGGCTGGCGATCCAGATCTGCTTCCTGACGTCGGGGATCTGGTGGGCGGTGTTCACGATCCCGGCGGTGCGGGCGTTCCCCCAGACTCATGTGCCGAAGTCGGGCGAGCGGGGCTTGTCGGTGTTGACGGCGGGGTTCAAGGAGCTGAAGCAGACGGTCAAGGAGGCGAGGGCCTATCCCCTGACGCTGGCGTTCCTCGGCAGCTACCTGGTCTTCACCGACGGGATCACGACGGTGGTGGCGGTGTCGGCGCAGTACGGCAAGGACGAGCTGAAGTACAGCACCCAGGTGCTGATCGTCACGATCCTGGTGATCCAGTTCCTGGCGTATGCCGGCGCGATGATCCATGGTGCGATCGCGGCCCGGTTCGGGGCGAAGAAGACGATCTTGGGCAGCCTGGTGGCGTGGGTGGTCGTGCTGTGCTTCGCGTTCTTCATCGAGGCCGGTCAGCCGCTGCAGTTCTACGCGGTGGCGGTCGGGATCGGGCTGGTGCTGGGTGGGACGAACGCGTTGTCGCGGTCGTTGTTCGGGCAGATGATCCCGGAGGGCAAGGACGCGCAGTACTTCTCGCTGTACGTGGTCGGTGAGCGGGGGACGTCGTGGCTCGGCCCTCTGTTGTTCGCCGCGGTCGGGCAGATCACCGGTTCGTTCCGGTACGCGATCATCGCTTTGGTGATCTTCTTCGTGCTCGGTTTCGTGTTCGTGTGGCTGGTGCCGGTGCGCCGGGCGATCGAGGCGGCGGGTAACCGACCACCGGCGGTGCTGTGAGGGCGGAGCGTGCCGATAGGGTCGAGCGTCGTGACCGTACTGAAGGAGAGTGGCCCGGATCCCACGGACGCGTTGTCGTCGGTGCCGGTGGCGGGTTCACGGCGGGGTGTGCCGGTCGTCGGGAAGTTGAAGTTCTGTTACGGGCCGATGGACTGCGGGAAGTCGACGCTGGCGTTGCAGATCGACCACAACCACGCGCGGCAGGGTCGTCGTGGGATGGTGCTGGTGCGGCATGACCGGTCCGGGGAGCCGCAGATCACCAGCCGGATCGGGTTGACGCGCAAGGCGATCGAGGTGGGGAACGAGACCGACCTGCGGTTGCTGGTGCGTGAGCAGTGGGCGGCCGGGCGGCACGTGGACTACCTGATCGTCGACGAGGCGCAGTTCTTGTCGCCCGATCAGGTGGATCAGCTGGCTGAACTGGCCGATGACGTCCAGATCGACGTGTACTGCTTCGGGATCGCGACGGATTTCCGGAGCATGTTGTTCCCGGGTGCCGCGCGGTTGTTCGAGCTGGCGGACGAGTTGCAGCCGGTCCAGGTCGAGGTGTTGTGCTGGTGCGGGCAGACGGGCCGGTTCAACGCGCGGGTTTCGGACGGTGAGGTGCTGCGGGCCGGCGACACCGTGGTGGTCGCGGATACCGAGCAGGCGCTAGTTGAAACTTCATCGGCATCACGTTCCGAGGGTGAGCCGAACACTGTCCGTTATCAGGTATTGTGCCGTCGGCACTTTCGACTGGGCGACCTGGGGCCCGCCTCGGCCCAACACGGTCAGTTACGGTTGACGTGACAGGCGTACTACTAGCCCATCTGGGGGATATCCGCACCAAGATGGCCGTATTGACGTCACGCCAGAGCGCGAAACCACTCCTACTAGGAGAAGCTGTTGCCACCGGGTGACACAGCTCATCGTGAGCAAGGACATGCTGTTCAGGGAATCTCTTGGGCTTCATCGTCGTTGCATAGGGTGAGCATCACCCTGGCTCCACCCGGAGCTGACTGAAAGGACCCCCATCATGGCCGACCGTGTTCTCCGTGGAAGCCGGCTGGGAGCGGTCAGCTACGAGACCGACCGCAACCACGACCTCGCGCCTCGGCGCACCGTGCGCTACGCCTGCCCCAAGAACCACGAGTTCGAGGTGCCCTTCTCCGACGACGCCGAGATCCCTTCGGTGTGGGAGTGCAGGCTGCACGGCAGCGAGTCCGAGATCGTGGACGGCGGGCAGCCGGAGCAGAAGAAGGTCAAGCCCCCGAGGACGCACTGGGACATGCTCCTGGAGCGCCGTTCGATCCCGGAGCTCGAAGATCTGCTCAACGAACGTCTCGCCGAGCTGAAG
>Ga0307518_10000310_pt1 | contig 36864 bp, 13 predicted proteins | sample 25_EM_MG_FD_203889 | JGI IMG/M metagenome (GOLD analysis project Ga0307518, IMG submission 203889) | Populus trichocarpa ectomycorrhiza microbial communities from riparian zone in the Pacific Northwest, United States - 25_EM | ecosystem: Host-associated > Plants > Roots > Unclassified | place... | reverse complement strand
CCTTGTCAACATGCTTCGCTGGAACATTCACGTTAACATGCATTGTTGGAATTTTAGCGAGCACAGAATATTTCAATCCTCTGGCTTCTGCAAAATCTGTCGCTGCTGTAACACATTGCTCCTTGCTGGAATCTTGGTTCTTTTCATTTGCATCATCTTTTCAATCAAACTTTTTGCCTTGTGGTATTTGAACTTCGTTTCACCCTGATATATCTTTATTAGACTTGAAAGAAAATTACTTATCATCCTTTATCATGAGACCAGGGCATTCTTCTACAACTGACCAATATATACATTAATGCAATTGCTGCAGCTTCTTGATTACTTGAGAAGGGGCTCTGCTTGAAACGCTTGTTGAGATCTGACTCTGTTATCCAAGCATGCAGCGACTATGTTTCCCTTTCGTTGTTATTTCAAGAGGTAACTACAGAGAGTAGTTTCAAAAGTTTAGCAAATAGCAATTCATCACTGCATGAAAGAGAGAACCATTTGGACAGGTGCCATAAGTTTTCCAAAGACTTAATTTGTCATACGAGTTTGGTTTCTGGTTAGTTGACCCTTTGTTTCGGGATGGTGTAGTGGTGTTCTGCAAATAAAATGATTTTCTAACAAGTATAGTTGTACAGTTGCCGTCAAGTAATACAACACTCACCAAAAACAACAAATATCATTGTTATTTTCTTATTTTCTATTGGATGCATTTTGGTTTGGTGATGTACATTTGCTTAATGTCTTTAAGCCACGGCTAGTCTCCGATATTCTATGTGCCTTTGAAGATAACCCCAGCTGTGGTTTTGCACGCTATTGAAGCGGGGAGAGGAAGTGACAGCTCCCTTCCATGGCTGCATGCCAATATGCCCTTAATTTACCCAACTTTTCGCAGCCGACTTCTTTCTGGCAACACCACTATGGCCAGGCAGCTGGTATTGGAGTCAAACATAAAAACTTGAGAATCAAACTCATTCATAACTTCCCACACTCAACTTCATTGTGCTTAGATTTAACTAGCAAAGTATCTAGCAGGTCATGCACGAAAAGAGTGGGACTTGAAAGTTTTTGTTTGTTTTTTTTTTTTAATTTTCATCCTCATTTTTTTTATGTTCAAATTAATGATTAGTTTATTAAAAGTTGTTGAGAAAAGAAAAAAAAATCAAGAACAGGGGATCAAAGAGTAAAACAAGAAGAAATTTTATGGTCAATTTTAAATTCACTAGAAAAAATTATGTTTAATCAACCTTTTTTACTATGTAGTTCCTTTAGTTTTTGTAATTTTAATTTTGATCTAAAAGTTTATTTTTTAAATATTTTAGTTGATGAGTTTGAGAAATGAGAGAGAAGAAAATCGCTTAAAAACAATGAAGAAGAAAGAAAGTTGATAAATGATCATTTTTCAACAACAAAACTCATTGTTCTTGGTATTAATGAGTTTCTTAAGAGTTTGATGGTGATGGTTTGGGTTTTTTTTTTTTAATTTTTATCCTCATTTTTTTTATGTTCAAATTAATGATTAGTTTATTAAAAGTTGTCGAGAAATGAAAAACAAATTCAAGAACAGGGGATCAAAGAGTAAAACAAGAAGAAATTTCATGGTCAATTTCAAATTCACAAGAAAAAATTATGTTTAATCAACCTTTTTTACTCTGTAATTCCTTTAGTTTTTGTAATTTTAATTTTGATCTAAAAGTTTATTTTTTAAATATTTCAGTTGATGAGTTTGAGAAATGAGAGAGAAGAAAATCGCTTAAAAACAATGAAGAAAAAAGAAAGTTGATAAATGATTATTTTTCAGCAACAAAACTCATCGTTCTTGGTATTAATGAGTTTCTTAAGAGTTTGATGGTGATAGTTTTTTTTTTTCTATAAACATGCTTTAAAAAATAGGTCTAGTTCCATTTATATTTCTTTTGAACGACTTTGAGGTTGGTAAACAATTTTTGGATTTTTAAGGTGTTTCTATGTGAAAATATATTGAAAAATATATTTTTTTTAATAAATAAACCTCTTTTTATTTTCTTGCTACCACAATGGTGGTAGAGTTCTAGGCAGCAGCCTAATACGTGACAAGTTACATGTCATTGTAAGAGATCTATTATTGACTAAATAATAATAAATAAATAAAATAAAAGCGAATGATACATTGTCTGCTCTTGAGGAAAAAATAAATAAACATAAGGTGGGGTTTTTTTTAATGAAAGCCATTTTGTTCCATTAATTGTATTGCTTGCCATTCCAAGAGAGTTGACTAAATAATAATAAAAATAAATAAATAAATAAACATGAGGTGGGGTTTTTTTTATGAAAGCCATTTTGTTCCATTAATTGTTTTTATAAAATTAGTTTTTATTCTTTAAATAGTGATTGTTTATTTTTTATATTTCTTTAGTTTGATGATTTTTCCAAGAGAATAGTTTGATTTGTCTTATAAAATAATTTAAAATAAAAATAATAGCAAGTGTAAAACATTTGCATGTTCTTCTATTTTTTATTTCTAGTATAAAGATTATTTCTCATTTTAATATTTAATTAATGTTAACAATTCCTTTTGATTTATCAGTTCATGTATTTATTAATTTATTTTATAAAACATAAATATCATTTTTTTTCATTTCTCAATTAAAAATATTAAGAATTGAGTTTCATAATTTATTTTAATTATTTTATAAGCTTATCGTGATCTCAAATAAATATTTTGATAAATAGGCTATTAATTAATTCGTTTTTGTTTCACAAAACAAATGGACTAATTTATGTTTTACTCTTATGTTGTTTATCTAACTGGTGTCATATGATCTTGATGCTAATCTTAGGACGGTATTTAGGAGTGTGGTAGATATTACTTTTCAAAGTGTTTTTTGCTCGAAAATATATTAAAATAATATTTTTTTATTGAAAAAAATTATTTTTGACATCAACATATCAAAATAATCTGAAAATATCAAAAAATATTAATTTAAATTAAATAATTTTTTAAAAAAAAACATTTCTAAAACATAAAAATAAATAGGATCTAAATTTCCAATGAGGTTTATAATTAGTTTTGATGTAGCCTATTCGAGAACTCTGCTCCTATTTTTGAGGTAAAAACTATTTTGTGTACCAGACAAAATATTAGAGTGAAATTGAGATTTCCTGATCAAAATCAAATTAAGATTATTAAGATATTTCTTTCGAGTTCGGGGGATGAAATGGCTCACAACTATGCGTCTGCGTGATAAGTTAATGAATTTGAGGCATTAATGAGAGGTTAGTTGAGTTATAATTAAGCAAGCTAAACCATAACACATCATATTGTTTTTAATTTTTATCCTTATTTTTTTATGTTCAAATTAATTATCACTTTATAAAAACTTGTTGAGAAAAGAAAAACAAATTCAAGAACAAGGAATCAAAGTGTAAAACAAGAAGAAATTTCATGGTCAATTTCAATTTCACTAGAAAAAATTATGTTTAATCAACTTATTTTTCTTTTTTTACTTTGCAATTCCTTTAGTTCTTGTAATTTTAATTTTGATCTAGAAATTCATTTTCTAAACATTTCAGTTTATGAGTTTGAGAAAGAAGAGAGAAAATCGTTTGAAAACAACGAAGAAAAGAGAAAGTTGATAAATAATTACTTTTCAGCAACAAAACTCATTGTTTTTTGTGTCAACAAGTTTCATTTGTCAACAAGTTTCATTGGAGTTTGATGGTAATTGTTTTTTTCCCCTATAAACATGTTTGAATAAATAGGTCGGGTTCCATCTACATTTTTTTATTTGGTTGATTTTTGTTTTCTTGAATGATTTTGTGTTTTAGGGTTGGGAGGTGATTTTATGGTTGGTAGGTGGTTTATGAAGATTTTTAGGTGTTTTTTTGATGAAAAATAAATTGAAAAATAGAATTTTAGCAAAAAAAAATTCTTTTTATTTTTTTTTTCCATCACAATAGTGGTTAGGTTTTAGACAGCAACCTAGTATGCGACAAGTCACTTGCCATTGTAGGAGATCTATTATTAAATAAATAATAAAAATAAAAAATAGAAGCGGATGACACATTATCCACTCATGAGAAAAAAAACAGATGTAAGTTTGAGCTTATTTATTAAAGCCTTTTTGTTTTTTTATTTATTTCCATTAATTGTTTTTATCAAATTAGTTTTGATTTTTTAAATAGTGATTGTTTTTTTATATTTCTTTAGTTAGATGATTTTTTAAAGAGATTAGTTTGATTTGTCCTATAAAATAATTTAAAATAAAAATAATAGCAAGTGTAAAACATTTGCATGTACTTTCTATCTTTTATTTCTAGTATAAAGATTATCTCTCCATTTTAATATTTTATTAGTGTTAACAACTCCTTTTGATTTTGTGTTTATTAATTTATTTTATAAAATATAAATAGTATTTTTTTCATTTTTCAATTAAAAAACATTAAGAGTTGAGTTTCATAATTTATTTTAATTTTTTTATAAGTTTATTGCGATCTCAAACAAATAGACTATTAATTAATTCATTTCACAAAATAGATGGACTAATTTATTTTACTCTTATTTTGTTGATCTCACTAATGTCATATGATTATCATGCTAAGGAGGTGTTTGGGAGTGTAGTAGATGTTTTTTAAAGTGTTTTTTATTCAAAAATACATTAAAATAATATATTTTTTATTTTTTAAAAATTATTTTTGACAACACCACATCAAAATAATATGAAAACACCAAAAAATATTAACTTAAAATAAACAAAAAAATAAAAAAAAAATTTAAAACCATTTTTGAAACATAAAAACAAATGGAATTTAAATCTCCAATGAGATTTATAGCCTATCCGAGAACTCTGCTCCTAATTTCAAGGTAAAAGCTATTTTGCATAGTAGACAAAATATTAGAGTGAAAAATGAGATTTCCTAATCGAAATCAAATTAATTCATATATTTCTTTCAAGTTCAGGGGATGAAATGGCTCACAAGTATGCAGTTAATGGATTTGAGGCATTAATGAGAGGTTGGCTGAGTTATAATTAAGCAGGCTAAACCATAACACACCGTTTAGGTAGGTTGTTGAACATTAATATGGATTACTCCTAAGTATACCTTATTAAATATGAAGTTAGTCTTAATTAGAGCCAACCATATTTTAGTTAGCTGATGAGATCAAACTTCTGCGTTCATTACTTGAATGCGTATCTCTGCTGCCCAATAAAAATACTATAGAAAGCTAGAGTTTATCTTCATGCGAGAGCAATCAATTCTCAATTCCCACGTACGTGCTATGTTCACAGGATCAGTGTGTGTATATATATATATATATATATATATATAGGAGGGCAAGTGTTTTTTTTTTTTTTTTCAATTTAATTTCGGATACTCGGAGAAATTTTGCAGAATTAGTTAAAAAGTCCAATCAAAAGAAAAAGGTCAGCTAAATAAGAAGAACGAAAAAAAAATTGTTTGCTTCCTTCTCTTTTTTATATAAAGTTTTAACAAAATTTGTAAGCATAGATTCAGCTTCTTTTTTTATTTTCTTTTTTTAATGTTTTTGCTTGCCGGGATATTCTCCATGATGGAGATTTTGCGTATAGCATGGCTGAATTATCAAGTTAAAAAAAGGTTATTTTTCGAAGGGAAAAAAAAGTTATTTGTTTTGATTTTCTTAAAAGTAGAAAAAGTAATCTATTTTTTATGTAATTGGAAAAAAAGAACAGATAAATTTAATTTTTAAGAACAGAAAACAGTAATTAGAAATTAAAAATTGAATCAAAGGACGAACCCCACGTTATGGTTCTCTGTAAAAGAAGTTTCTAAATCATAATTTTTGATGCACTAGTAGTTAATAGAAAACTAAAAAGAGTGGTAGCATTCAGATGCGTTTAATCACAAATATATTGCATCACACGGCGGTAGGTGGAGAAGGCATTACATGCTTATGGGTACGTTAGATAGACATGTGTAGCTGGAGAAATTAAATTCCGTGTTTGGTTTTGCATTTTAAAAGTGTTTTTTTTAATAAATAAAAAAATTATATTTTTTTATTTTAAATTAATTTTTTATATGTTTTTATATCATTTTCACGTACCAATATCAAAAATAATTTTTTTAAAATAAAATAATATATTATTTTAATAAAAAAACACTCAAAATAACCCAGCTGCAATGAATCCATTGCTGCTGCTGGCGTATTCAATTCAATACTTTGAAGGGGAAGGGTTGTCGGTACAGATCAGTAAGGAAACATTTAAAACACCATTAAATAGGGTTCACGCCCCCCAACAACCAAGGGAGAGGGGCTCTTTTATTTATTATTGTTCGTTGGAACAGCTCAAGATCGCTCAAAACATCACGCTTGTTAATTCCCAGCTCTTAATCACTCCACTAATTATCATCACTCCTAGCTAATAGTGTGGTGATTATTCGTATTATTAGGGTTAGGGCAAAAGGTAATGCCATGAGAAGAAAAGTAAGATTACGCTGCAATAATTTTTGGGAAATTAGTGATGGATCGATGTAAAGTATAAATTAACCATTAATTCTAAGTTTATGTGAATGCGAGGTCGTTTCGACCACGTGAATGCATGGATGGGAGGTATATATTCCTTTAAAATAAAGGATAAACATATATGTAAATTATCAAGTGATTTGCGATTTTGGTTAAGAAGTACATGTTTCTTTCTTTTTCAGTAAATCTTGTATCTTTTGTCATCTACAAGTTTAGTAGTTATTAGGGTATTTAGTTAATTTTAATTAAAAAGATTTGTAGCTAGAAATAAATATATCATATAAGGAAATATTGCTACCATGCCATCTAATTAATTTTCTTGTAAAAGTAGACAATAACCTGCAAAAGCAAGTGTAATTAATGGGCATTAGTTCAGTGGTAAAAGTTTGGAATCAAAGGGTTTGTTTCTCCTGTGGTCTCAAATTCAAGCCCTGTGGTTGTTAATATGATGGTCACTGGAGACTTACATGGTCGTTAACTTCAGGACTAGCTCGTGGGATTAGTCAAGGTGCACGCAAGCTGATCCGAACACCCACGTTAATAATAATAAAAAAATATAACGGACATTATACATAATATTTACATCAAGAAAAAACTCCATGCGTGCACATGTATTTTTATTTTGTATGTATTTTGCAGAAAAATGTTGGATCTGCCGTGGACTTGTATATAGTGATAAATTCTCCAGGAATATTTTAGGTGTGTTTAAAAGTATATATATGATAACTTTTGTTTTTTGATGATTTTTAAAAATATATTTTACTTGAAAAAAATATCAAATTTTTATTTTTATTTTATTTTTTTTATGATTTTGATTGGCTAATATCAAAAAAACTTTTTAATATATTTTTAAATAAAAAATACTTTTAAAAAACATCATATACTACACTATAATACTGTAACATAGAATTATGTACATTCAAATTATATATTCTATATAGAAACAAACCTCGTGGTTGAGGCTCAGCAATGTCTTCCAAAATAATTTTTCCTTTTCCGAAATGATTTTCATTTTCTCGATATAGATGTTAATTATATTTTCTGTTTAATCGAGAAGTAAAAATATATATTAAGAGGAAGTGATTAAATTAAAACTTATTAAACTATGATAGAGTCATCGGCACACTTGATGTGAACAATAATATATATTTTTCGATTTCACATCAAATATATGGCATTTGTCAAGAGATTTTGGATTTAAATTTATGCACCTTAATTGGTAATGGGACTAGCTAGTTAAAGTCTGGTAGCTTGCAACCTTGCGTCCTTAAATAGATATTCAATATATTAATTACTTGTTAATGTGATGAAAAATGTTTTTTAAAAATATTTTTTAATTAAAAATATATTAAAATAATATTTTTTATTTCGAAAATAATATATCAAAATTATTTAAAAAATACCTAAAAAATATTAATTTAATTCTTTTTCAGTCGAAAAGCATTCTGCAAGCATTTTAAAAACGTTGTGTAAAACAAACACTAACCATACACTAAAAAAGCTAAACAGTCTCCTATGTATTCTATTGTGCATCCACTCACAATTGAATTGTGGATTTACAGTCAATTAGTTTTTTTTTTTCAATTATTCTTTTATATTGATTTTATTTGAGATTGGTCTCTTGATGGTTTGTTTCAATAAGCTCGATGCAGGTTTTCATGGAGTTAAAAAAAATCCTATCATTGAGTTGGCACTCGATTTTATAAAAAAAATTGCTCAGATTTTTGTGTTTTTAAAAGACTAAAATTAAGGAACTAAAATTAAAAATTATATATATAAAAAAATGAAGCCATTTTTTTCCCCCCTAAAGGGAAGAAGAGAATAACTTAGACATGAAAATTAAGGGAAGAAGAGAGAAAAGAGAGTGAAAAAAAAGAGAGAATAATGTGTAGCTAGAGTTACATCACCACCACGTACCGCTTTAAAAAAAAGCTCTAGTAGAGATGATTTCAACAGCACTAAAGAAGGTCATCATTGATGTTCGGAGGAAGCCGCATGCACCTCTAATATTGTGACCTTCCTCGTAGGCTGGCGTTTGTGTTACATCAGACTTCTTTTGTCATTTTTATTTAAATTAATTCTTGATTCCCTAATAACTTTTCAATTCATTTCTGAATTTTATCTCATCATAGCCCAATGGGGCCAATTAGAAAGAGAGTAAGGGAAGGGAAAAGAAATAGATAAATTGTCTAATCGTTTAGCTCATTGTGGTCGAGTTTATGATTCAGGTCAGGAATTTGACCCGGATCAATCCAATATGTTGTCATTTCAATATTAAAAAAAAATTCTCAAAATATTTTTTAGTTAAACCATATTTTTATTGATCGTTGAGGTTATTTTTGGACCTGTCAAAGTTAACTTGGTTATGTTATAGCAACTTTCACATAATTTAATTTGAAGCTTGAGTTAAATAATAAGTTGGATTGAGAATTTTCAAGATTGACTATTTTAACTAGGTTTAATAACATTATCAAAGAATTCTACTTGCACCGAACATTTTCTTTTTATGTTAAAAAAACATGGTTTAATTTTTTAAAAAAAATATCAGTTTCCACCTATCCAATCGGTATATTATGAATTTATATTTGTTGTTTGAAAAAACAAAAAGTATGCTCACAAAAACATTACTGGCATCTCAAATCCTACCATAACTACTTTTAAACTACACAATATACAAGCCTAACTCTCCTCCATCTCTCGAACTTTGAACCTGTTAATTAAGTTGTCGATATGAAATTTAACGTAGGACTTAGAATACAATGGTTAGTTGTGGACTTAAAATTGAGAAATTAACTCGGCCATGAAATTGGATTTCAGGTATCGATCATGTGTAGGTTCGTTTAAATGTTTAGAAAGGGAGAGTTGGATTTTGGGGCATTAAAGTTGGCATCTACTAGCCACCTTTAATGCTTCGCCTGCCCTCCTCTTAATAATGGGTATGACGGAAGCAATTTAAGGACCCTCTTTAGTAGACACGCCTCTCCTGCATGAATCCTGTTCTTGCAAACCCATAGGAGAGAAGAGTACTGGGGATGTTCTCTGCCTGCACTATCTGTTTCTTTGCAAAGTTTCCTCAATCGGCTCTTGTCTTACCTCTCATCTCACTCTTTATCTCTTCCCTCGACTTCGAGAATTGATTTAAAGGATGCAGAGACAAGTTACAGGGCAGAAATAGAAGGAAAGTACTGAAAAGGGAGCAAAAAGTTTCGGTGGATATATACATAAAATGGAACTCACAGAGCTGTCGTTAGCTCCAGCACAGTTTGTTCTTGAAAAAAGTAGGAATAGCTCATCATCATCAGAATCTGAAAACACCCCTTCCAGGAAGAGGAAGTTCTTCTCTGATCAGTATCAGCTGCTCAAAAATGGACCACCAATCCAAGCAAGTGTCGACCTTCATGTTAAAGACCCGCTACCATTGGATTGGGAGCAATGCCTTGATCTTGAAGTATATATCTTTCTTTCTTTCTGTATATTGTTTGCTTGACACGCACACAGATCACTCTCTAAATTCTGTTTTAGTGTACAATTTTCTAGCTATAAAAATGCTGATATGTCATAATTTAATGCCTGCACACTTCGATAATGAAGTGCATATGCTTTCTTGTCAATTCAAAGTCTGATATTTCCTAAAATTGTGGTTTTTGCAGTCAGGGAGAATGTATTATCTGAACAGAAAAACATTGAGAAAGAGTTGGAACTGGCCCAAGAAGCAAAAGCTAGACCTTGAGCTCAATATGTCATCAACAATTCCAAACTGTCCTGATGAATGCAGCAGCTCCAATAGCTCACTTGAAGATTCTAATAACAAGAACCATGCCTCAAGCAACAGCAACATGGTAGCTTTGGCATGTTTGAATTGCCATCTTCTTGTCATATTCTCCAAATCCTCTCCTTCTTGCCCCAACTGCAAGTATGTCCACTCTTTTCCAACCCTTCAATCCCCACAGCGAAAAGTCTCTCCCACCAGGTCCTTGAGTACTTTAAGCCTCTTGAATTAATGGCCTCAACACGAGATCGATACAAATTATGTAGTACTAGTGGCAGAAGTCATAAAATGACTCTGTGATCGATGAAGCTATATATGTTTTCAGATGTTGTACGTTTTCATGAAAGAAAAGAAAAATTAGGTAAATAGAATCTAGCTATGAAAGCGTGATTTTCCTGTAACTCTTTCCTGCATAGTATCCTTTTAACTCTTCTCCGCACTTGCCAGGACATTTTGCTACTTCGGCCCTTGCCATGTCCATCAGGCATCAACAGCACAGTTGTTAACTAATTATGACGAATTAAGATCATATCTACAAATTCTGGATTTGGGGTCACCTTTCCAAGGAAAAATCAATATTGAGAATCTGACAGTTTCCAAGGAAAAATCAGTAGAGCTCATTCAGTTTTCAAAGCTCATTTCTTGCTAGTTGTAGGGTGTTATTGACATTTAAAGGAAGCCAGGTTAATCTCCTGAAGTGTCTCCTGCTGAAAATATCTAGGGATTTGCGTGGCTTCTGGGCTCTGTGCATGCTGCTATTTAATCCTGTGCTGCCAACTAGTATTGGATTTTAATGGTTCTTGATGTCACATTTTAATTACTTCAACGGTTTGATTTATCGGAAGAGAAACAAAAAAATTCAATGCTTAGATAACGTGTTCGTATGCATGGTATGCAATTCATGCACTTAAGAAATGTTTTTTTTTTCTTTTTTTTATTCTACAATAAGAGCATCTGAACTAATTTGTGTAACAAAAATTAATAAATTTTCTTGAATGTTTTTTTATATATTTGAATTCAAAAAATTTATAAAAAAAACTTTCTTAATGACAGGAGCCCTCGATCTGGCACCAACCATTTATGTTGTGTACAATATATATATATATATATATATATATATATATATATATATATATATATATATAATATTTATATTTTTATATAAAATATATATATATATATATATATATAATGAATTATTCTAATTTTATATAATATATATATATATATATATATATAATGAATTATTCTAATTTTATAGCTTATTATTTCCTCTCTATTATTTTCTATAATAATTAATATGACCATATTTAACACATGCCTTAATTTACATTCTAAAATAACTCCTTTTCATGTTCGCTTAAAAATAATGATGAGAAAATTTAAAAAATTCTATAAAAAAGACAATATAACATTTAAAATATTTTTATTTTATCTACCATTTGAATTTTGTACTTTAATAAACACACACACTAAAGTAAAGGATCTATCTTTCTAACAAGAGATTGACTACACCATTAGCCGCGCTAAGCTATATATCGGATTAAAATTTTTTGAATAAAAAAAATTAATATTTAGACAACATTGCTAATATTTGTTTTCTAGTAGTAAAAACAATATGGTTATAAACTCAAAATCTAATGCATGCATTTAATAAAATAGATTCAAGATTATATATACCAATAAATACTAAAAGGATATTTTAACACTAATCAAATATTAAATCATGAAATTAAATTAAAAAAATAAGAACTAATAAAGAACCTGTTAATTTTTCTCACTTAATTATATTGCTCTAAATTTGTTTATAAGAATATTAATAATTTAAACTTAACCATTTTTGTAAGTTGCTAGTAAAAGTCTTCTGTTTTTTATTAATATCTTTGATTTCAACCTGAAAAAATCTAAAATTTTGCCCCATGTTATTTATTTAATAAAAATAGAAGAACAAAAAATTCTTGATAAAAAAATATCATTCTAGCTAAACCTTCTTATCTCATTAACGTGCTATTTTTTTGGAAATGTTTTATGAGAATATTTGTTTCTTAGAAAACATTTTATCATTATTCTAAACGCAAGTCTCATTTTTTTTTTAAAAAAATAATATTATAATAATTTTAATACGAGCGTATTAAAAAACATAAAAATAATAAAATGCTTGCATGTTGTCGTGGAGAACTCTTTAGCAGTGTCAACAGCTCTATATATCTTGAAACCTCATAAACCAACTCTTTGTCTTGCCTGAGTTTTAAATTAAATCAAGCAGAGGTTGATCTTATGTAACCCGGTCAACTATACAAATCCAAAGGCAACCTGGACAATTAGTAAAAACATATATTGACAAAAAGTAATTCAAGATGATATTTTTAAAAAAATATTGAGATAGCGACATATTAAATCAACTCGGATAAACCCGAGTTAACTCACTAAACCCATGATCTGGGTCATGGATCTAACTAGGTTTGATAACTTTATTTTCTTAAAACTATTTTTTATCTAGTTATATAATAATAAAAATAGAAACTTGCAGTAAAGCAAACAAATAAAATTAAAAAAAAATTATTAATGATGGGTTGTACAAAACAAATACTTGCTAATAATATAATTTTATTTCTATAATTTTATTTGAAAACAAAGTAAAATTGAATGGTATTAAATAATATAATATCTAAATATATTCTTAATTAATTTAAGAATTTAATAAAATAATATACCTACTATATTTAGAATTAATTAATTTTTAAAATTACATCTAAAATGTTGTAAGAATATTAAAAAAGGTCAACCGTGCTGGTCTGGGAAACCCAACATACCCAAACCTTTAAACATTTAGTCCAAGCCCACGCTCCTCAATCTTTTTTTATTTTATTTTTTCTGATTTGGACAAATAATATGTCATCCATTTATATATATAAAAAAGAAGCAAACGATACATCTTTTACATGCCTATTGTCCATTCACCAGAGTGTCGATCACTAGAGAGGTGACTGGAAAATTAGGCTAGGGATTTTTGGACATAAAATATAATTTCTAGCCTATTTTCACATATAAACACCTAGAAAACACTCTTATAGCCTCAATAAACTAATTTTCAACTAAAAAAAACTCCAAATCAATTCAAAAACACAAAATCAAATAGAAAAAAATCTCTCAGCCATAATCTATTTTTTTATGTCAACATGAGAGCCCGAAAACACCTCAATGATATTCTCTTGTCAAAGAGGAACACCTAAACATCAAATTTAACCTTTTTTATCACCAAAATCCGACCAACTAATTCCTTTCTCTCTTCTCCATCATTTCTTGATAACTCTTTTTTCTCTTTCAAACTTAAGGATTGAAATTTGAAAGAGAAACATGTAATTACAAACTAAAATGATGAAAAATAAAAATTGGAAAAAAATCTGTAGCAAAATTTATCAAAAAAACACAAACACCACAGTTTTTTGAAAAAACAAGGTTACCATTTTTCTTCACCTTCAATTTGAGTCCCCTCATTTTCAATCTAATAAAATCAATTTGATTTTACAAAATCAAGCACTAACTCAATGTCTGAATGTTTTTTTTATACCACGATAACCTATAGACAACAAATCAAAACAAATTATAAAACTCAATTCTCAATCTACCTAATATTAAATAATGGAATAAAAAAAATACAATGATAAAAACTAAAGAATAAAAAAAATACAAAACATTGTTCTAATAAATAGTGTCATATAAGGTTGTGAACAATGAATTCACCACCTCTTTTAATTATTATTACTAGTCATGGTGCTCGGGCTCTATTGTCGACCGAATTAAAAGTTATTTTTAATTTTAAAAAAAGTATAATATATGAACATTGTTGAGGTTTTTTTTTTAACTAACAAAAATTTTAAATAAAAATTGAAAATTTGACTTAATAAAGTTAATCGATAATCTTAGGTGCCAAATAAAAAAAAGATCAACTTTTCACTATACACTAAGACACATATTACTGTAGAGTGGAACAGTGAAATGACCATTTTTCTCTTCCCAAACAAAATTATTTAACTAGCATTTGGGGACACAATGATTTTTTTATAGAGTTTATTTATCATTATCATATTGATCGGGGATAAATAAATCTTTTTGTATTTTAGATGCGTAGTAAAATGACTTAAATACCTTTAAAAGTAAAAAAATTAAAATTAGAGTCTAGGGGATTTTCAGTCGTTTAACACTTTATTTGGACAATAAATTGACTATATTTCCCTTAAAAATAAAAAAAATAATATTGACGTCCATGAGTTTTTTTGTATTTTCATCATAACATTTTAGTTTTTATCGATTTGAATGACGAGCAATTTAGTCTTTAAAAAATATAAATAAAATTAAATAAATAAAAGTTACAAGCATATGTTACACACACACCAATGAGTAGGAGGTGTATGCATTCTTTAGGTACGGTGTATAATGTCTCCTAGTGGTCAAACACTGCCTTCGACAATGGTGTTGGAAGTGTCACGCCATCCTTTTCCCGGTGGTCAAACGTGTCTGCGTGATGGAGCAGCAGCTGAGCTCCGATGAACTTGTTTTTCTTTTTGTCCCTCTTTCCTCTCTCCTTACCTTGGATTTCGCCTAAGACCTTTAAAAAATCAAGTGTGTCTTGTCAGTCTATATTTGTATCTATTTTGTTCCTCATTCTTTTTATTACTATTTATTTTGTCTTTAATGCCGTTTGAAGTTTTTTTTTAATTTTATCTCTCTATATTTTATTTTATTTTATTTTATAATTCAATTTGGTTCTTATTCTTTTGATTTTTTATTTTTAAATCCTTCCTTGATTTAATTTTATTTTCTAATGTAGTCTCTCATTATTATTTTTTCATTTAATTTTTATATCATATTTGGTTCTCATTGTTTTGATTTTTGAATTTGTATTATTAGAAATTTTGCTTTGTGATTTTATCATGTTTTCCTTATATAAGGTAATTTTGGTTTCATAACCCGAGTCATAGGTTTAACTTATTTTCTTGGAAATTAGCTCAGTTTAACTTTGGTGTTTTTTAATTCCTTTTTTTAAAATTATTTTCTTAATTTTATCATTCGAGATTAGGTTATTTATCCTTGAGCTTTGTGGTTTTTCTGTTGTTCTTTTTGTAATGTTGTCCCGATCTCATATCCTAAATTGTGAGTTAGTCAAGTTGACTCGAGCTTTTTTTATGTTTTTTTATATTGATATATTTTATTTAATTTTGTCTTTCCTCATTTAGTTTGCTTAAGAGTTGACCTCCATTGTTTTATTCATTTGTTTCCGAGTGGAGTTATCCCGGTCTCACTACTGGGCTGCAAATTTGTCATGCTGACTTGAGTCAGGTTTTTTTATTTTTTATTTAAATTGATATTTTTTTTCAGTTCATTTCTTAATGTTTGTCATGCTGGTAATTGAGCTTTGGATTTCTTTCATTCTTGTCTTTATAAGGTTATCTCATTCTCATTTAATTTTTGTTCTGTTATCAAATAAGATCATTGAGATCTTTTAAGAATATTTAGAGGATATCTTTTTAAAATATTGGTAAGTGTTAATTTTTTTCAATTAGTCATTGATTTTTTTTTTTAATCATCATTGGCTTTTTTTAATCATATTATTAAATTAACCAAAATTATTGAACCAATTTAAATCAATGACTCGAGTCCCAAAATTTTCTTACTTTTTTAAATACGCTATCATCATCTAGGCATCATTTTTTTACATTAAAAAAAAAAATTAATCTAGCTCGTAGTGTAGTACATGCCATCTATCTAGTAAATGCTAAAAAGAGTCATCAATGATAACCAAACATGAAACCGCATAGCTAAAAGATAGATATATATATATATATAAAGAAACATGATCTCATATCATGTCATGCTTTTAAATTTTTTTATTTAATTATATGTCAATAGTTTTAAGAAAAAATAAAAATAAAAATTTAAACAAAACAAAATAATTTGCTAACATAGTTCCTATTAATATTATTAATTGACATGGCCCTATGACGTGGCCTTTTATATGGCCTGAAGTTCAAATAAAACCATGTTAGAGTTTGCCTAATATGATTTGTTTAATCTAGTGGATCCAAACACAACTTTGTCATTCCATTCAAAATTGTATTTGACTCAAAAGAATTTTTCAAACTGCCATTATTTTGATTTTTGTAAAAATCTTTTTAGACGACAATGTTAATTATTAACACGGGTTAACTAGCCATATGGATCATGGACTTGATTGTGATAGTAAAAAATTGCACACAAAACAAAAAAAACAATATTTAAGAAATAAAAACAAGTAAATCACGAAGGGTTGGAGAAAATAAGGGCTTAATAATTTTATAAGAAAAACCATTATAATTTTATTGAAAAACTAAATCTAAATTGAATAATATTTAATAAAATGATATTTAAATATAAGTTTAAGTTCTTTTAACAAAACTTAATAGGAAAAAGATGAAAACAAAACCCATAATAGGCTTAAAAAACAGATCAAGCGTTTATGTCTAGTTGGCTTGGCGCACCTAGCTCATTTAAAGAAAATGCCTCACACATGAGCCTACAAGTCCAAGCTCATATGTTTAGCCATTTCTCTTCTATTTTTTAAGAAAAAATAGCGGATAACATGTTGTCTGTTTGCACAATTATTATTTTTTATCATTAACAAGGTGGTTGAAAAATTAGCAGAGGTTTTTTTAATCAAAAAATTATTTTCAACATATTTTAACCTAAAAAACCTAATACATATCCTTATAATGTCAACAAACCAATATCTCAACTAAAAATATCTTTAAATTGGTCTATAAAAACAAAATCAAACTGATAAAAACTCTATCTCAACTTTGTTTTACCTTTTTTTTAGTAAGATGAGGGGGGAAACACCTTAATATAGCTCATCTCATTAAATAGAACCCATTGATGACAAGAATGACCTTTTTTATCATCGGAATATGGAGAATTGCTCACTTTCTCTCTTATCTTTCATTTTTCAATTACTCTTTCTCTCATCTCCCAAATCTAGGGAATGAAACATGATTAAAATGAAGTTTTGAATAAAAACGCTAAAACCTAAAAAAAGAATCAAACATGTAAAATTAGAAACTTCAAATACCAAAATTTAAAAAGATCGCTCACCTTATGTACAATAAAAAAAAAAGGTTGTGTTTTTTTAATTGTCAATTTTGGTTCCTAAAGCTTCAAGTTTTTAAATAAATAAAATTGCATTCTCTTTGCAGTAATATTTTCTCAACACCTTAAGAACCCTAGGAAGCTAAATAAAATAAATCATGAGACTAAAATCCCATTTGACACAAATTTTAAGGGTGAATTTGAAAGAAAAACATATTTGATGACTAAATAAAAAAAGCTAAAAAACCGAAAACATTTACGCAACACTATTCTAGTGAAGAGGGAGTTCACAGTGTTTTTCCTAAGAGAATTAGTTTTTATATGTATATAATTTGTAATTTTTAATTGTGATTGTAATATCTATAACCAGGCAAAGAAGGGGTGCTTTATGGGAAAGTGTTTTCCTTAGAATAAGGAAAGGAAAACACTTTCCTCTCATAAAGCTTCTTTTTTCCCTTTGACCAGAATTGAGTTTTCTTTGACTCATTTTCTTTATGTTCACCAAACATGGAAAAGTGGGGAAAATGATTTCCAGAAATTCATTTTCCTGGAAACAAACAAGGCATTTATATGTATATAATTTTTAATTTTTAATTGTAATTGTAATATCTATAACTACCGTACTTTTTAGTTTCTAACTATATGGGTTCCCGCCACGCTATGCTGCAGGCTTAGTCAATTTTTTCCTAACATAAAAAAAAGATGTTTAGGCGATACCAATGTCTTTAAAGAAGCAAGAAAGATATGATACATGAGTCATTAACTTGACTACATTAGATAAGGCTGGTTAATTCAATAACATGATTAAAAAAAAAAAAGCATTGACACTAAATAAAGCAAAACTTTTTTTTTTCAATAACTAATTATTAAAAATGAGTTGGCAATATCATATTTAGGAAGGGAAAGAAGAAAAGTCTGTTGGAGACTCACTAATGCTTCATTGTGGACACCGCCCCATCACTAGAAAAAATTCATTGAGATGATTTTAACGCCATTATGAAGGGTGCATGACAACATAGAAAGAAGTCACACACACCACTAGTAACGAGTTGGAAAGCAAACCAAGCAAAATATCATGAAGTTAACTTCTCATGCTTATATTTAATTAATTTAATTAAAAAAATATTTTTAAAAAGATAAATTTAACAAAGAACGATAATAAAAAAGACCCGAGATAACCCAAGTCATTTTCAAAATTAGTTAAAAAATCCTATAGAAAGAAAAAAAAAATAATGGAGCCCAAACCCAATTAAATAAACTCAGAAAGATGAAAATGAAAAAAAAAGGCTTAAAAAGAGAAATAAAAAAGCAATGTTGGGTGAATCTTTCAAACATAAGTTAATCTTCAAAACTCGTAACTCGTGAAATTCTAGACTTGGATTCAACCGTGAAGCTTATTTCTCAATTAATTCAAAGTTGAAGGATGAAACTGAAAATAATATTGTACTCATGCTTTCATTAATATTAATTAATAAAATACTATTTTTCATTCTATCATGATTTTTCAATTGACTAATTCATAAAAAAAATATTTATTAGCTCCTTTTTTATTTGTAAGAAAATAATCTTATATTGACCTTTATTTTTAAAAAATAAATTCATAATTATGGTAATCTTGTGTGTGTAGGGTTATTTTAAAGTCCCTCCGTTTTAAGATTTACTTATAACACATACTTTCAATAAACTTATTCTTTTTTAATAAATAATAGAGTGAGAATAACAAGTGGTGGAATTGGAATAATACTACTCGTGAATATTACTAGCTATATATCTTATGTAATTCTTTGTGTAATTAACTAGATTCAATCTATTATTATTTTAATATTTTTTAAAAAATTATCATTTTAAATTTTTTTTAAAAGCTAACTCATATTTTTTACGAATCATCAAAATTATATTTAGACTTATAAAATTAATCGATTTAAATCAAGTTATTTCTCATATATTTTAATTAAAAATTTAAATTAGATAAATAGCTAAATAAAATTTTTTTAAAATTGATAAACTTAATTAAATTTAATAACATTATAAAAAAACACTATACACTTTTAATATTTCTTTTTTACATTTAAAAAATAAATTTCGCAACAAAACATATGTCAATATACTAATAATATCTTATCCTTTATTTTTTATTTATTTTTATTAAAATTCATAAATGAACCCGAGCTAAGCGAGCATGAGTGATCTTGTTAAAATTACATAAATTCAGGTTTTGATGACATTAAAAGTTAAAACCAACTCCCAGTTAATTTTAGTCTATGTAAAAACCGAAGGCAATACCAGAACGCCAAACCCGAGAAAAGTTTTTTTTTCTTAAAAGTTTTTTTTTTCGTAGAATTATTATTAGCTTATTAATTAATAATTAGTTGACGAATCAATTTTCACTTTTTGGTTAATCAATTCAACAGACAACAATGAACAAACAGGTCAGCTTTTCAAAGAGAAAAATCAGAGCAGACTTTTATTGCATTATCGGCGAACAAACATGTGTCATTGCAAACCCAAATTCTCTTTTTCTCATGTTTGGTACCGTTTGATTTGACGATCTTCACAGCAATTCAGAGAAACCCACCTTGTTCTTTCCAAAGAATAAAGCCTGAAACTTGAAAGGCAATGGCAATGTGGGTTTCTTCAACGGTGAACAGTTTGCGAATAAGTACGATAATGTTGGGTTTTTCAAATCTAGCTGTGGTGATTGTTGGTGGGGTTCTTTTGTTTCTTGTGTTTCCTGGTTGTGAACTTAACAGAATAACTATTCCTGTTGCAATGGTGTCTTTGGCTGCTGCTTTCAAAATATTTGCCATGTTTAAGTCTGGGATTGCACAAAAGGCTACTGCCTTTTCCATTCTTGATTCTCCTCTTGATTCTTCTGCTATCGACTCCATTAATCGTCTTCGAAGACGGGTATATGCCCAGCTCTCTCCTTTTAAGGGGAAAAAAATTTCTTTTACAGGGTTTAACTATTTTTTTGGTAATTAGAATTCTTGTTTGTCGAGCTTATTTCAGCCGAGTCTTTTGCATTAGTTTTGACTGGGTTTCAGAACGTGTTATGTTCAGTTGGTTGCAGAATTTTGATGGTTGGTTTAGTGAATTTGGATGGTTTTAGTAATGGCTTGTCTTTCTCACCTTTTTGACTAAATTTGTATATAGCGGATTGCATGTTTAAGAGCTGGATGGCAAGGATGCATGTTAAGTTACATTTTATATTTTACTTTTGGTTCCTTAGGTAGATAGCATCTGGATGGGTGGAAAGATGCTTCTTTGGGTTTGTATTTGAAATGTGCATTCAATCTTTACGGTTATTTTTGTTAGAACTTTTAGGTCAGATTAGGTGAACAATATAAGAATTGGAATGGAACAACATGGATTTTCAGTGCAAAGCTGAAACTGGCTGAAAAAATGTGAAATATGTTTCTCCTCTTTGCAAAGAGGTAAGAGGTTAAAGAAAAATAAACCAGAGAAGACTAGTTTGCTTGAGTTAATCTGGTTACATGAGTTACTGTCCACGATTGGATCAGTGACAATTTCCCTTTTAAAATCATGGCATGTCATGTGTTCTAACAGTGGTGAGAACAACGATTTTGTTTTCTGGAACTGTTTTGTTACTTGGAGCGCATGTGATAGGCTTTTTAGTATTTGTGGTGTCTTGATCATCCCTTTCTTTTTGAATAACAGGTTTTCCATGAAACGAGAATTTGTTGTTAAATTTCCTTGTGTGATTTAGGGAGGAAAAGGATAGCAAGCTTTTCCGTTTAATAAACAGAAAAATGAAATGATTTAAGTCTTAAGGATTGACTGTTGGAAAAATGGGAATTAGTAATTTTTGGTTTCTTTGTAAATTGTTCAAAGCATATTTCTTCAGCTAGGTTCAAGTATTGGTAACACTGTTATGATGAAAAATTAAAGTGGGGAATGTGCTTGAACATTTTATTTTGACCTTACAAACACACGTTAATATATTTTGCTAGTTTTCTTTGCTTTTTACCTCAATTTAACAATTCTTTTTATTGCTGAACAGCTGAGGTACAAAACATGGCTTTGGTGGAGTCGTTTTGCATTGGTAATGACTCTGCTGCAAATTTTAACTGCAATTTACCTTGTGTTTAATGTGGTTAAATATATCTCTCATGATGGGACATCAAGTGAATGTCAACCAGGTAAATTGACTTAGTTTGTTTTTAGTCTTTTATAGTATTTATTATCTTTTGTGAATAATCGATTTGCATCTGTAGCAATGCTTGTTTCTGCTTTATCTCATTATTACTGTCACTGTACTTCCACCTGTTAAGTATCGGCTCAATCATTTCCAAAATCTACAATTTGAAATCTACATTTTCTGGTTCATGTATCTGCAGTAGGAGGTGTTGAAAACTCTGATTTTATTCATACTCAAGATGGGAAATGCAATCTAGAGTGAAACAGAGATTAATGGATCAGGCCTTCCAAAATGAGATTGGCTGATAAAGAGAGAAGCTATCTAGATAATTTTTAACTTGAACTACAAGGCCTAAAGTCAAAATATAAAAAAAAAACAAACCAAGGCAATTGTTTATAGGCCATTTTAGTATGGCTAACAATTGGGGAATAATTCATTAAATGCAGCAAGAAATTTTGAAGACCCCCGTGCACTGTTCTCTCCAAACTTGGAGGTAGTTCTTTTATCTGCACTTTTGCATAAGTAATGCATAAGCTAGTTATAGTGTGTTGACGGCTACCTTGGCAATGGAGTTATACAGTTGATAATTGCAGCATTTTGAGCCTGTGTTGGAATTGTTGATGGACAACAGGTGGCACATTATAGGATTTGATGTTGTGAAGAGGCATTGATTTAGTCGAGCATATAGATATTTAGTCCCACCATCATTAACCATTTAGCTTTACTAATTTTGGAGTTGTATTGTTATGCTAAAAATTTCTTGTTTAGATCATTTCATGTTTATTATTGTTGATAGTTTCTATTTCATTGGGATTTTGTTTCCATTTAGTCAGGGCTTCTTGGCTATAATTGCACCTATGACTTTGTTTTTCATTAGCCTTTTCGATGAGCAAAATTTGGCTTTTGGAGCTCTCTTGCAGATTCAAGGGTTTAGCCTAGTAGATACTAGAGTGCATTTCTCATAAACAAGTTTAATGACTCTTTGTTTCTGTTCTCCTGCAAAAACTTGAGTTCTTTTTGAAAAATGTTTCTCATGCAGGGACAGCTTCAAATGGTAACAAGTGGAAGACAAAACTACTCATTTCATTTGTTATCGCAGTCTGTACTATTCCACTAATCCATATTTTTGTGGGACCTGCGGTCCTAAGATGGAGGTCTTTTTATCAAACCCAAGATGATGTATGGAAGGCACACTATCAAGAGGTGTTTGACCATGGAATTCGTGAGGCTTTGTGCTGTCTGGGGCGTGTCAAATACATGTATCTTTATCTGCACTGGTTTAACCTCTGAGATTTGAATTTTTATCAACTATCTGATATTCAACTTCTTTCTCTAATTCCTCTAGGCGGGTGTCCAAGGAAGATGAAGTTTACTCAGTAGCACGATTATTGGGTGATCTTGTTGCCTATCGGGCATCAGGCACTGGACATTTAGAACTTCTGGCAGGTTTGTTTTCACCTCATGCAGTTGCATGTTGCATAATGAGTTGTTGGTGTTCTATAATCTCTGTCTTAATATGAACTGCCGTTAGGCATACTTCCTCTTCTAAAAGGGTCAGCAATTTGAGAGCTACAGATCATTAATTAAGATGGAATCCTAAAGACTAACCAAATCAATCTTTAGTTCATCAGTGGGACATGGTGGTGTAGCACCTTGACTTGGTTTGCACTTGCTTCTTCTCTTATTTTGTCTTTCTTTTGTTGGTTTTGTATGTAGTATTGTTCAAATCTATACTTTGAACAAGTCAAAGTGCTTCGCCATGGGACTTGTGTGGTACATGACCGTGTAGCACTTTGACTTGGTTTGCAGAAACTTCTTCTCTTATCTTGTCCTTCTTCTCTTGGTTTTGTATGCAGTATTGTTCAAATCTATACTTTCCCGTGATGTCTTCAAGTTTACTCTAGGAGCACCCACCCTGGTACTATATTCTGAAAGAAATTGAGTCATACATATGAAATTAAATCTTAACTTAAAAGATTTAGGAAAATAAAGAATGGATACAAGAAAGATGTCAGTAAATTGGTAATTTGTCCATATGGCTAAATGTCAGTGGAAGTTGTACCAAGTGGTTGGTCCTCTTGGAGTGCTGAATTTTTTTCTTGCCACTTGTGTTAAAGCTCAAGATGTTCTCTATCAGATCTAAAGCTTTGATTCATTTGTTTGTTCCTAAAATTCATTTTATTGCCAACCTTTGACTTTGTTAGTCATAAACTAGAAAAATCCACTCTTTAATTGGGCTATTAGAAATGGTACTGGACTGCAGCCTTCTCCCATCACACTGGCTTTTTACTTTGCATTTAGTTGAATTAAGTTTTGGAAGAGAAACTGTATTGAAATTATAAAAAGCATCTAATCAACAGAAAGGAAAAGAAATAGCATCTCTTTAAAATATTAATGGGCCAGTTGTTCTAAAAACTCAAATCATTGGACATCTAAATAGGGATACTGCAGAGTTACTGTTGCAGAGATTCTATAACCAGATTGTTTTTTTATTTGAAGATGCATGTTCTTAACATGCAGGCGCACACCACTCACATTCCCATATGCATGTTCTTCAAACTCTGTTCTTTCATGTCTTACCTTTTCTGTTTTTCACTAACTACTTGAATTTACTTATTTTATGGGCATTAGAAATGCTTATATCAATGACCTGTGACGTCGTCGCAGTCTAATCAATCATGACAACAAGATCCTATTTGTTTGTGTAAAGGGCCTGCACATGAGAGGGGGTGTTGAATGGGTATTCCCACATCAGTTTTATAAGGGATTTGATATTGGTTTACATATTGAATGGAAAATGCTTTGCACACTAAATTTTTTTACAAACAAACATGGTGTCCACTGAGGCTTCCAGACATACACCTTGTCATTGCCATGTTATGGAACCTATGACATTTCTGCGTTTATAATAACCAAACATGGTGTCCACTGAGGCTTCCAGACATACACCTTGTCATTGCCATGTTATGGAACCTATGACATTTCTGCGTTTATAATAACCTATGTATTTGATGCGTGAGCTAACTTCTTAAATAATTTTTTCCATGTGTGTTTATGGTTTGTTTTGTAAGATTGGCATTACTCATACTGACAGGTGACCTTGATGGATTAAGTTTTGTTGTACTCTTCGTTAGTTGATTTGGTTTGTCCCCTGAAGTCCAAGCTGGTTTTGGGCCTGTCAGTGAACCATTTGTTTTTTTGGGAAAGTAGAGCTTGCTTGTTTCTCTAGGACTTGTGTCTGCTTGGCCTGATTAGTGAGTGAATCCCACATGAGTCAAGTTGCCATTTTAATATTTATGTGCCACGAATGAGCCCTTAAGCTATTTAAATTCTCCATTTGTTGCTACTGCTATCTGTTAACTCGTTCATTTGCAATTCGTTATAAGAAAAGGACAGCTTAGTTCTTTGGTGTAGATTGTTGCCTACACTTTGAAGTCTCAATCTATTGTTTTTTTTGTTCGAATAATATAAATCATATCTTGAGACCTCACCTAACAGCTTAAGTTATTGGGTTGAGATGGTTCCTTAATATGGTATCAGAGCCTTGATGACCAAGTGGTCACGAGTTCGAATCTCACCATCCCTATTTATTTGATAAAAATTAAGCACAAGGTAATGTAGGCATGTGCAAGTTTCAAGCCCAAAGGGCTTTCACTTAAGGGGGTGTGTTAGAGAATAATATAAATCATATCCTGGAACCCCACCTAACAGCTTAAGCTATTGGGTTGAGATGGTTCCTTGACATCTATTATCCTTTTGTTAATCTACCTTAAATGTGGTACGCTCTCTCTGTAGGTCTAGCTTTGTTGCAGAGGCATAGCGAATCCCCTAAATCTCACGATGGATTGGTAGAAGCACCTAGAGAAATGATTCAGGAGGCCTTTGCTTTTCATGAATTTGCTGAAGCTGCATACACTGTACTGTGATTCAACTTTCTAATTAATTTTAATTCATGCTTTCTTTTTCTGTCCTTGTTTTCAATTTTGTGAAGACTACTCTGGCATATTTTGTAAAGCTGCTATGTTTTTCAGGGTCCATTGCTTGATTTTGGAAGACATACTGTATTTTTTCCTTGTGCATGGCTCTACAGGCAAAGGATTTTGACTCCATGGACTCGTAACAGGTCATTTATTCACAGGGTATCTTGCTTAATGCATGTATATTAATATGACATACATCTACATTATATTAATGGAAATTGCTGGATCTTGTTTCCTTTTTCCTTTTCTTTTGTTGGATTTTGTTTTACGGATCAAAACAATAATATTCATGCAAGGAATTTTGTCTGTGAGAGAGGTTACATGACTTTTCACACCTCAGGATTTTTTCTTGTTGTTTCCCTTAAAGAAACCTAGGCTTGAACGAACGGAATAGTCCTCCTCGTTGTTTCCCTTAAAGAAACCCAGACTTGAATGAAAGGGATATTACTCCTTTCCATGTTCCCAATCGTACGTGAGAGATTGTGGACTGAACCTGCTGTAGGAAAAGCAACTCATACCCTAGACAATCCTTGGAATTTTAGCCTTGCATGTCATGAATTCTGGTTTTCCAGTTGATTGTTATTTTTCTCAATGTCCTTACATTTCCTTATTATACATAAATGAAGTAGAATGTTGATATTGCCCACCATTTTAGATCGGGGCCAATAAGAGAAATCACATGTATAGCTTTGCAAATGTAAACTGTTGACGTGGACGTGAATGTAAGAATTTATTCCAAAGAAGTCACATTGAAGAAGAACAGGATGAAACTTTTAGGCGGAGGGCAAGTAATACATACATACATACAAACATGCAAATAGTCATGTGCATTTATGCAAATTACACTGTATGCCATCTTATGTGCAAGGGCAAGAGATCATTCCATTCTCAGATTGGTCATACATGAATGCCTTTTCTTCTCTCAGGCGGCCTTCTCTCTCTGGAGATAACTGGTGGCGGGGTCATGCAGCAGCCTTTTTAAAATATACTAATTTACCCCCAGAAGCACTTCGACGTGGTCGTGTTTGTCAGGTGAAATTCATATTCTTATCCTAACTTTGATAGAAAATTTGTTTGGACATGGTTTGTTATGTTAGGTGGCTGTTATTTCTCAAAATTAGATAGGAAAGTGAGATTCCAAGCATTAATGTGTTCGGTTTGTCCTTGGAATCCAACTTTCTCAAAAATTTCATATTCCAAATCCTCTTACACCCCCCTTTTTTGGGGGGCAAGTGCTTGGGAAATGAATTTTAGTATTGTGACAGATATATATCCTTATTGTTCAGTGTTAGAATAATAATATACTTAGTTTTTTTTTATTTCCCACACCTCAATATGAATGTAGTGAGTATGATCTTAAAAGAAAAATAAGGATAACTTTTGGTAAAAACTAATACTAAATCTCTAGGTTTTTTTAACATCTTTTAAAAAATTATTTATAATTATCTACTGCTCCTGTTGCCATAATAATGGAATCTAGTACGGTTTGAACTGTTGCTTATTCATTTTGAAATGCTTAATATGGTCATAAATATAGGTTGTTCTTCACACTCAATTTCTTTTTTATTTCTAATTTATTTTTCTTTATAATTTACATACCATTTCACATATATTGATTAACTAATTTGAGTTTTTATATTCTTATATGATAGTTCAATTTCATGAAAAAGTTAATTGCATGTTCATGTATACTTTGCCCCCTTTAAAAACACTTTTGGCTTCACCATTGCACTTAATAATTCAATAAACCATAATGATAACAAGGGTATGATTGTAATTTATGCTAAGTATCTTTAGGGTTTCCAATGAAAAAACAAATGCAAAAAACTATCTTTTCCTTGAAGTTCTCAAATTCCCAACCAAATGCAGAAACTTCATATCCCAAGGATCTGTCTTGTGTCACATTCCTGGGAGGGATTCCAGAAGAAAAAGTCAGATTTTGTGAACCAAATGCCACCTTAAAGTCATTTTGGGCTCCAAATTCAATGTAAACAGTGCTGTATTTAGTGTTGCACCCAAATCAAGTATTTCAATGGTTCAACGTTTTCCATCTTTGAACTCTTAACCAATTTAACCCACAAATATGGAGTAGTTTATTACGGCTTACATGGAAGATTGTTCAAAATGGTTTATGTATAACAGCATGAGATCTATTTAAGTACCTGATGTAGGGCAGCTTTGGATGAGTGCCCCATAAAGGATATGGTAGAGCTAGGTTTTGAGAATTAGTGATTTAGGAAATTAGGATTTTTACTGTAGGAGTGAATAGAAATTGAGGTTACTGTTGCTAGAAAGAAATAGAAGAAAGTAAGAGGAAAATATTGCTTAAAGAAAAGGGAAGAGAGCAAACAGTTAAGGCCACAACCTTAAACTAGACCAAAATTCATACTTCCAGTATCAAAATCCTTCCTATCACATAAAATAAGTGCTCCTTTTATAGGTACCAAAAGCTAAGCAAGACAAATTCCTAAATGGACCAAGTTTACAAGATAAACTAGAATATAGAGAATTGAAAATCAAAATGAGGTAATTCAAAAACTTCTTTCTTTTTGGTGGCTACATCATTCAACCAGTGGTTAGAGAAAACTCGATCTTGAGTTTTGAAGTGTTGTGATATTAAGCTTCTCACACTTGGAACATGCAAAATGTGGAACCTTGGAGATTTCTTGAATTGATCTCACCTTTACTAAATAATTACAAGACCTTGAAACGAATTGACTTTCGATGGTTCTTAGGTATTATAAAATCGACAAGAGCCAAAAATTATATTGTGCTCTCACTATCAATAATTTACTTATCTTTTAGCTTTTCTACTTCTATTGTATTGAATAGTGTCTCCATCAACTTTATTAACTTCACCTCATGGTGCTTGTACATGTTACTCTAGTTGTGGCTTTTTTGGATTTGATGTAGCTGCAACTTTCCTCTCTTCACATTCTTCATGACATACTGATTACATTGATCCCTCTTGGTAGTAACCTAGTTTCCCTAAAGTCTTGTCAATAATTGCAATTGCTTCAGCAGTTGATTGCGATTGTTGTTTGAAGGGGCTTCTCTTTCTTGACTAAAGTTTCATATTCTTCTCTCTCTTCATATTTTCCCTTTAAAGCAAAGCATAGCAATACTATCACCAATATCTAATATCTAGATTCGTCTAAGATTACTCCCGCTTACCAAAAGACTTAACACTGGATCTGATATTCATCGAATAGAATGAGAAAAAGCTCTCTCCGGACCAGTTGCCTACGGATTCTCCTTCATCCTCTATCGCAGCAGAGCCATCTCCATCTCTGCGCTTGTATGCCCAGCCAGTTCACCCAAAATGCGAATTTCTTCATTGCAAGGTTTTTTTGTCCAAAAAGATGCCCTTTGGTTGAAGTTACATCCTCCAGCTCGTCAGGAAAAAGGCACTCTATTCATGTTGATAGAATAAAGAAAAACTGTTCAAACATGACTATATTTTCCAACAAACCATAAAGACAAAAAGTTGACAGAGCATATCCATTGTGATAGGATACAGTACTTGATTCACTAGACTAATAAAATAGCATTTGATTGAATGAGCAGTTTGTCACAAGATATCTTAGCATGATTATCGCCTAGATAGTTGGTCACAAGATTTCTTAAGATTTCCACCCATAGCATTCATTGACTCGAGAGTACATATTGTCATATGAAAAACTTAGTTTTGAAAAAAGCAAATTATGTATGCTTTATAGGGGAAAGAAATAAAAAGAGGGGGATCGCTTTAGGTCTAATACCAATTGATGTAAGACAACAGGAGACTCACTAAGTATTTATGGTGAGTTAGGTTTGGAGAATTAGGGATTAGGATTAGGGTTTTTACTCTAACAGGAGAGAAATAGAGGAGAATAGTGCTAAGAGAAAGAAGTACATCACCTTCTCCCATCTTTCTCGACTTTATAATGCTCCAATTTCAAGTTTTTGCATTTTGCAAAGTTGTAATGTTCTTGGGATTTTATATGAGGTAGATACTAAGGATCTTCTTTTGTTAGTTTTTTTACTCTTTGAAGACACAAGGATGAAGGGCATGGCCATTTTTCATTTTACTATTTTTCTTTTATTATTTTTATTTGAAAGCCAAGGTTCCATCTAATGTTAAGGCTTTTGTGCTGTCAGTATTTATTATATAAAAAATGTTAATGAATTACTGTAGGTGTAAAATAATCAATAAATTTTAGAAAACCCTCTTCACTGAAGGATTGCTATCCTGCATACAAATAATGCAAAGACTTTCAGCATGAAATTACTAAAAGAGGCAAGAGAGATTGCTTCTTCCTAATGATTTACAAAAGTCTCATTGTTGATATATGAATAGATGACAATCTCCACAATTTTGCACTGTAAGGAATGCTAAATATCGATTTCCTGCAGTTAATTTAACGTCTTCTTTTTTATTCAGGAAAAATGTGAAGCTGCATACTTCGTTGTGGTTCTACGCCATCTAAGATCTGTAGTGATCTCTGTACGAGGAACTGAGACCCCTGAAGACCTCATAACAGATGGTTTGGGAAGAGAATGCCTCCTTTCTAGAGAAGACTTGGATGGGTTGATAAAGCATGTTCCCTCCCTCTCTCTCTCTCTCTCTCTCTCACTCTCTATCCACACACACACACATGAATTTATGCCTCTATGTGATAATTGTCAATAAAGCATGAATTTCACCATACTAATGCCAATCAATTGTATTGTGCAAAAACTAGCGTTTAGTTATTTATGCCATTTCTGCTAAAATAATTTGTAAATTTATTGAATTGAAGGTTCAGTAAAATATATTCTGGAGTTCAAAACCATTATTATTCATGAAAGAAACAGAACAAAGACTGCATTATGATTATTTTTTCAAACTAATGACAACACTGAGGACAACTTACCAATATTGATTACTACCACTTTATTGCGGTAAGTAACAGGGGTTGGGATTTTGTTTGTTTGACTTTTCTCTGAATTCCCAATTGCATTTGATTAGAAGTTGTTTGATACAATTGAGTCAAGAATCATCCCATCCCCTTCTGGAGCTTAACTAAGGTCTGGTCTCCCACTGGGGGGGATGCTTTTCTGTCTTCTCCCCCAAACCTTTCTTTGGAGGGTGTAGGGGAGTAAAGGGTGGGGCAGTCTTTCCAGACTTCTCTATGTCTATATAATGCTATAAAACCCAATTGATAAGTGAAACACTCATTCTTTTGCTTGCTTCTACATTTCTTTTGCAGAGAACTGTAGTAACATGTGACAAATTATCAAAATAAATTGTTCTACTGGATTATCAATTCTATATGCTCTATTCTTTGTCAGTTATTTGATACATAATAAGAAAGGTGATTACTTCTCATTTGAGCTCTTATCATAAAGAGTATGGGAACATTATAAACAGTAATCTGATTCTGAATTCTAAGCTTCTATTTATTGTGAGTGCACGGCTGGAACTTAAAGTTTTTGCATCATTGTGGTACCTTACCTATCGGTATCTTTGCTTCTTAGGGTAAATTCCCAGAAGCTCTTTGTCTAACGCAAGAAGAATCTTTGTCCTGCTAATAGTACTTTCTTAATTGTTTGGTTGAAAATTGTTAATTGAATTGATGCCTTCATTTTTATTATGGCTTTTGGGCCCAACTGAACAAATTGTTTCTGGTCTGAAACTTTCTTTTCTGCTTCTTTACAGTAGCAGCCATATTTGCCCTGATGTGAAGCGAAGTGTGGAATCATCTTTTCCACACTATGGACACTCAGGCATAGTTGAGGCTGCACGTGATCTTTACATGCAACTTGAAGGAAATCTTGCAAATAATGGTAATCATGATTTCTTTTTGCTTCACTACCCCGCTTTTCTTTTCATAAATTTTAAATCAGTCCTTTTGACCAAATTGTCTTAAAAACAAATCCCATAACACGCTCATGCATCTATTGTTCTCTGTTGTCTAAGCCAGGCCCTTCAGTTTTGTAGAAGTACCTAGTTGGTCACAGTTCAAGTAATGGAAAATTTCCTAAACTTGAATTTTCATAGGGTTGATGTGTCATAAGCACTCAATATTTCATAGAGTTATGTTAGGAATGTTAATTAATTTCTATGATATGCAAACCTGTGTGGCTTTGGTTCATTTTATTTTTTTCCTTTTTTTTACTCATGTGCCTTGATTATCAAGAAAATAGCAGTGGAATGACCAAAATTTAATCTCACATTCTCACTAGAGAATTTGTAACATAAAGCTTCATGAAGTTTCTGTCCGTTCATTTACACGTTGTAAAGCTTATAGTGGAAAAATAATAATCATTGGTAAACATTAAGCTTCACCTATTGTTATGTTTTCAGATAGCTTTTGAAATTATTGAAACTAAATTTTCTTGGTATCTCTACTGGTTGACTTCCTCTCTTATCTTTCCTCTCCTCACCTCTCATCTTTTCTCTTTCTCTATCTTTTACTCAATTAACATCAAAATGCTTTTTTTTCTCCAAAATTTTGGTGAGGTCAAATGATCTTACCTGTCCATACATATATAGTGATTTATTTTTGTTCTAATTTATTTATTTGGTGCGGAAGGTGGGCTGTTTTTCTGGTCGTGGACCTTTGCTATCCCCAGTTACCTTAAATGGGTACAAACTGCCTTTGTCATAAAATTGTATGTACAATTATGAAAGATTTGTGAATTTCATGTTCATGTTTGTTTGTTCATCTCAGTAAGGATAAAAAATTGAAAGAATGGTTTTGTGTCATATATGCAGTCACAATGTGGAATGTTTAAGGACTGGTGCATTTCGAGACAATTGTTATGGATAGGTTTCCTTTCTTTCTTGAGCTTTCATGCTTCTCGTGCTTTTATGGGGTTTCCATAACTGATATTCAGCAGGAGTGGGCTGGTTTATTATGATGATGACTCTTTTCTTTTCATTTTTGGAGGATCTCTTATTCTCTATTTAGCTTTTGTAATTCTTTTCTGCGCTTAGTATATTTTTCATTCACCTAAAACAGAATATTGCAAATTGCCAATTGAAGTTATGTACCGCACTTCTTTATCCTGGCAATATATGCCTGTTTTAATCTATTTGCAACTTGTATGGAGATACAGAATCAGAAAGCAGCTCTGGCTTCCTTTCCTCATTGCTGGGAGCTGGATGTGAGTGTGATGGATATAGTCTGCGCATAGTTGGCCATTCCCTAGGAGGTGCCATTGCTGCTTTGCTAGGACTGAGGGTATGTTTTCTTACATGAAGCAATTTTATCATCTTCTGTACTTTAAGATGTGGGTGTATACTTAAAAGCAATTTGATTTTCTATATGTTAAAATATGTGCGTGATCCTCTGCTAAAATGTGGTATTTTTCTTTATTTGGTGTGCAATGATCACTATTTGCTATTACCTGGTTTTTAGCTAAACCATCTCTACCACGGATCTAAAACAATATTAGCACCCACCTTTTTTGTTGAATTGGAACCTCACATTCCATTGGGTTAGGGACTAAAACATGCGAGGACACATGGTTGTTCTTCCACACTCTCTCCCAATACCAAGTTGTTTTTTTATCACATTGAAAAATTGTTTATTTATTTATTTTTATGAAATACTATTTTATTTGTTCACTTTATCTTTTTTCTGTGTACCAGCTATATCGCCAGTACCCAGCTTTACATGTCTATGCATATGGACCCCTTCCATGTGTGGATTTGGTCATAGCAGAGGCATGTTCAGAGTTTGTTACAAGGTAATTAATTGCCCTCCATGCCATCAGAAGCTCCAAAGCAAGTTTTCATCATTGGTCTTTCATCAAATGTTTCTGTTGTATGTTTTGAGCTTTCTGCAGCATTGTACACAACAATGAATTTTCTGCACGGCTTTCAGTTGGATCAGTCCTACGGCTTCGTGCTGCTGCAATTGAGGCACTCGCTCAGGATTCCAAGACTGATACAGCCTTGATTTTTAGGCTAGCTCGTCAATTTCTCTGTGTGAGCAAGAATCAAAGGGGGAAGATTGAGGCAGCTGATCCATCAGAGCTACATTCTGCAGCCTCCACAGTAGATGAACTGGATCAAAAAGTCTATGTGGGTTAGTATTGATTATCCAGCTCACTATAATGAAGGATGTGCACACTTTTTTATGTAAGCATTCAAGAGTTTGTTCTACTAAAAGATTTTCTTGCTGCAGGAAGCAACAAGGTGGATCGAAGTTATTCTCTCTGGAAAGAATCAGACAGGACCAATAGTGGAGACAGGACCAATAGTGGCGGTGATACAGAGGATGACAATATTGAAAATCCATTTTATGATAACACTTCTGTCATAAATTCATTGGACGATCCTGTATCACAATTTTTGGAAACTGTCCCCAGATCTGAAAATGGATCAGCAGGGGATCGTGCAGAGATGTTTCTACCAGGCCTTGTGATTCATATGGTACCCCAACAAAGGCACATCAGTATGCCATTATGGAAGGGCTGGAGATTTCAAGAGCGTGTACGGAATTATAAAGCTTATTTAGCAAACAGAGATGTCTTTAAAGATATTGTTGTGTCACCAAATATGTTCTTTGATCATCTACCTTGGAGGTACGCCCACTGTATCTTTGTTTTTAAAATATTTGTGCCTGGAAAGATTGAAGTATATGTTCTTGACCAATTCAATACTTTTCAGATGTCACAATGCCATGAAAAGGGTGCTGGAATCTCAAAATGACAAAGGCATGCTTGACGTATCTCAAATCATTTGAGTTACATACATTCATTGTAGTGATATGAAACTGCAATTCTCTTTTATGATCTCGACTGCATTCATTTGTTCTTCTGCCATCCTGGGCCGGAGCTGCATGTCTGATATCTAGTTGAGTAAGCTAACCGAAAGATGCAACCAGTATCGACAAGTGGGTCTGCATGAACTAGACCCTGGACTTAGAAAGATATAACCAAGATCTACTAGCATGGTTAATTTGTACAGCAGAGGTTTCTATAGCATTGCTCCTGTTCCTTGCTACTGTTAAATTGTATAGCAGATGCTGTTTAGCATTCTAAGTTCCAATTCAAACTTTTAATAATGTAACCATTCTACAAATGATTAAACCAAAATATGATTTATACAGAAACTAAGCTTAAAAGTTGTTATATACGGATGGACAAATGGTAAGTGTTGTCTTAATACATTGATGGATTGTTCTGGCAATGAAAAAGTATTCCCTCATCAATATGTTTGATTCTTATTTTATTCTTTGTAAAATCCGGTTATTCATATAGCATTGCTCGGAAAAGTGTTTTACAATACAGATCGTCACTAGATAACAATGCCAACTGCACTCTTGACACATCTCTCTCTGTTTCCTTACTCTTTTGCAGTTTCCATCTGCAATAGAAATAAGTTGCGTCATGTATGTATTTTTTTTGGGACAGACCTCAAATAAAAGGGCCCAGTCCATGCATTTCCACTAAGGAAAGATGATGGCTCAGGTCAGAAAGATCGAAGATCATGATGAGACGCAGAGCCTATTGGATGTTTGTTATTGTTATGCTTTTAAAGCATATCTTTTAGCTATTTTGTCTGAAAACAATTGTCTAGTTACGGTTTGAGAACGTGAATTTTTAAAAGAAAATCGTTTTGCTTTCGATATCCCCTGCTTTCAAGCAAAAGCAATGCAGTATATTATCACTCTTTTCCCAGGTAAAATTTTATTTTTAATCAAAAGATTATAGGAACGCTATACATAATGTTGAAAAAACATACAGATTGGCATTATGAACTCCCTTTTAAGAAACCTATGAACCAACTACTATATATACGTATTTGTTGTCTACAAAGGAAAGGTCAAGACCTATCAGGGGAGGGGATGTCGATGTCAAAGCACAGCAGAAGACAAGAAAACCAAACATGCCCAAGAATTTATAAGCATCTGTTAGCAGTAGGCAACTCCGGCCAAATCAATGCTTGTTATCCTACAACACATGGCAAAGCAAACTGTTTTGTTTTGTCTACTTCGTTATCTGTATTGTCTTGTGGGGTTGGTTGGGGCTTTTGCTGGTCTGAGCTATATGGGGCCAAGGTCTTTAATTCTTTAGGTTTTAGATTTAGTTGACAATGCAAGGTGGTAGTCCTTTTCACTCTGTGATTGTTCTTTATTCATGAAAATCACCTTTCTATCAAAATGAAACAAGAACTCAGTAAAAAAAAGAAAGAAAACTGTCTAAATTCTTTACAATTTCTTTTCTGAAAAATGTCAAGTTCCCTACAAAAATGCTGTCATTTTTATTGCATAGGCATCTTTTCTTTGCCCATTAACCAATATGGAAGGGGAGATTTCGTTGACTACTCGATGGGAATCTACAACATAATTGGAATACTAATTTAAAATGTCTCCTGAATTTTATGATTTCATCCCCCATATTCAGCGTAAACAATCTCTTGATTTTCTTGTCGGAGCTTCAGCTAAGAAAAAAGAAAAAAAAAACGTTTAAGGTGTTTTCCCACCCCATGAGTGGCTCGTCAACCATGGAGTCAGAAAATGGACAAACCGTGAGTGGAGCAGGGATGTTTCCTCAGTGGCTGAGATATGGGGCATAGGTGTTCATTTGCTTTTACATATTTCAAGTCACATCTTTGTTCTCTTCGATGGACGGCATAGAGTCTTTTTTTTTTTCACTAAAATCATTCGTAGGGAAGAAAAAACTTGTTCAGAAACATCCAAATCCAGAGCATTCAAAATCTAATGAGATCTATCCTCCATGGTTGAGAGCTGAACACCTTAATTAAATGTAGTGTTTCACTTGCAATGTGATCAGACTTTCCTTACAAATTTGAATCGAAGTCTTTATCTGGTTGCAAGATTATTTTCTCACAGATATAAACGACTTTAGAACAAAAGGAAGAAGAAAAAAACAAGGTAAAAAGAAGGGGAGGTCGGGATTTCTATTTTATATATATATATATATGCTTACCAACACTAGAAATCAAAATATTTTTAATTGAATATTTATCATCGTGAAAGTCAGGGATCTATGCTTAGTATGAAAGAAATGGTTTTTTTATGGCATTGTTCACGCTAGGTGTTTATATGGAAATTTTAATTGTTGATTGGTTCATAGCAAGGTTGTCAATTCCGTTCCGTTTCATCTGGAATAGCCGAAACGTTCCATACCAATTCAAAAAACGGAACAAAACGGAACAAATTTCATCTCATTTTAAATCTCGGTCCGTTCCGGATTTTTCGGCTAAATTCCACCCGGAACGTTCCTGTTTCATTCCATATGTTCCGTTCCGCTCTTGAAAAGCCATTGAATCAAATTGAACCTTGTTCAATTTAATTAATTAAACCACCCAATTATAAAAAGTTCTTTTTCATTACAATTTTCAATAACAATGATATTAATAATA
>Ga0307518_10000309_pt1 | contig 36873 bp, 44 predicted proteins | sample 25_EM_MG_FD_203889 | JGI IMG/M metagenome (GOLD analysis project Ga0307518, IMG submission 203889) | Populus trichocarpa ectomycorrhiza microbial communities from riparian zone in the Pacific Northwest, United States - 25_EM | ecosystem: Host-associated > Plants > Roots > Unclassified | place... | reverse complement strand
GTGGGAAATAATCAGATTTACGTCGGAACTTGACAGGCAGATAGACCATGGTCTAGGCTCCATGATGGTATAGTCATGTGCTTGGTAGCTTCAAAAACGATGGAGCTATTCAAAATATCGGAATGCCGGCACTGGGTGCCTAAATTTGACATTTGGGCGCTAAAAATGATTCTTCTCTTTCTCCTTCATTTCTCAATCATTTCTTCTGCTTCTTTGGTTGTTCTGGTATGGGAGTTGGACTGCAGAAGGCTGTGCTCCTTTCTCATACCAAAAAAAAGATCATTATTCATTGGATTCTTCTGCTTCTTGGCGGTTCTCGTGCGAGGGATAACTGCTAGACGTCGGCAGTCATCTCTTGCTCCAGGATAGTCATTCTTGTGCGATAGATGGCTACAACGAGCTTGTATTCATTCTTCGCATAAGGATAGTCTTGACTTTGTGTGATATGGATAGCGAGGGCTGTCTGTATCCCTCAAGTTGGGACAATCTTTCAACAGATCTTGGGTGCGTTCTTTGCATTAGTTCATTGGCTAACTTTCTCCATGTCCACAGTACCAAACATGTTTGGTGCATGACAACGCATAATTGATACCTTGCATTTCTGTGCATATTTGGATATCAAATCAATATCATATAGGATTTTTTGACATTTGAATGTGATGGGTGTGTTACAACAGTATTGTATGTGTTCTATACAGTCATTTTATCACCATGGTTATATGCAAATCTGTGCAAATCTGTCTACAAACATTTATGTTATGCTCAGATGGACACATGCCAATCCTCGCAGAATTGACACAGTGTGATTCTGCGTGGAAATGGGTGTCTGTTTTCTAGGCGAACACTGAACGAACCCTAATGCCTTTACAACAAACCCTATAGAATACCGAACATTTCGGTATGGAATGAGAAGTTCTCCTTGTAATGGGAAACCGGCATCAGCAAGGAAATACTTTCCAGGAGGAATATAGAGCCCCTTGGTTCGTGCATCTTGGTAAATGTGTGCATCTGTGGCCAAACCTTCCCATCCAGTCAAGGCATAGGTGAAGAACAAGTCAAAGTCACACGCGAAAAGACAATTCTGTGATGTAAATCCTTTGCGATTTTGGTAAGCATCGTGTTCAAGCGCACTGGGAGCAGCATGAATGTGGCTGCCATCCAAGGCGCCAATGGTGTCCTTGAAATAGGGCCAGAACCTGGGGTTTTCCTGGATGCGAGTATGGATTTTATCGTTCTTTGGAAGACAGAGGTACTGGGTGTAAAATGGAGGAGACAAGAATATATCCTGAATCTTGTGGAAGTACCTGCAAATATTCAGTGTGATGGATGGCGTTCATCAGGCTGGATACGTTACCGAGAAATTGTTGCATTTGAACATTGAAACTGCTCACTGCCCACATGCCAAGTAGTTAAGCCAGTGACACAGGTATATAGAAAAATAGCCACTTGTTCTTTGAGTGACATAAACTTGGAGTTTTTATGACCCTGGACACGTAGTTCTGCTATGAGTTTTGCAAAAACAGATCCATCCATCCCTAGCTCGCATCAAATATGATCTGGGTGTCCCACAAGAAGTTCAATCACCCAGGCCTCGCCTGAAAGTGCTGATGTATGGTAAGGTTCTGGGACCTTTTTTCGATGTCCCAGAGGTTGGACGATAGTCATTGTTGCGCATGCGATGAGACTGAATATCAACACCATGAGCTGGCGGATGCGTTGCTGAACTTCAGGGTGATGGTAGTCCATGAGCCTATCTACTGATAATTGCGCTTTCGGTAGGCAGCAATATTTAAATCTCAGACAGCATCTCCATTCCATGCTAAGCGACACCCCATGCCAGTGTACACCTGGTTTTCACAACCTCCTGGGTTCCTGAACGGGCTCTAGAGTCTTGCATGCCTTTTTCACCCTTCTCAGACTACCAATGTCTTTTCACCTCAGGCAGCTCTTTTCGGGACCCATAGAGGTCTTCCAGACCCATTTCCGTTGTAGGCAGTAATACGTCTCTTAGACCCAACATCTTGCGGATGTCCTAATTGCGACAGTTCCCTTGGGCAACTTCAGCCCTCCTTTTCCCCTCGTTTCAGCCTCATCTGCAGTCTTCCAGTGCCTCTGATTTCTTGGGTGACTTCAGCCCTCCTTTGGCATTTTATATCAGCCTCGTCTGCAGTCCATCCTGTCCTCTAATTTGGCTTACATGATACACATGGGCAAACTGCAGGTAAAACATGCATATGTATTGATCTTACTCTTCACCATGATGCTTATGCGTCCTACTATACGTGTGCGCGGGTACGTACCCATTATAGATCTACCCATGGATCTGGTTCTTCAGCCACCTGTTTCGCTATTGGGCCCTCCACATCGACCACATTGCAATTGCGCATCCAAGGTAAGTGATTTCAACTTCTCGCGCTTGACTGATGCTTCTAGGTTCGATTGTGGTTCTTGTGCATCGACGGCTCAGCTTAGAAACTCGGTAGAAGCCTTAGGAGCTTTGGTAGGTGGCTCAGGTGACACTGGTAAGTTGGTTTGTCCTGGTCTTGCATAGTTGTGCATGTACTGACTCTCTACAGCCAGCCACATTGCTTTGACGAGTCAATGTTGTCGCTGCTGCTCGTGCTGTCCACACCACTTCGTTTTCCATCCCTACCACCAGCCATTTCGACCCTCAACACTCGCCTCAACACATCGGCCAAAGATAAGCTTTCGACTTTGCATGTCCAAGGTATCAAGTGGCATGTTATGCATGCGCATCCATCGATCCATTCATCCCTGACATGTCTCCATCATCCAGGATGCCTTGGAATTTTGATTTCGAGCCCTAGAGGTGAGTTTGGCTTTTTTGGCCTCATAATGTCATTTGACGTGTTTTGACATCTTTGCTCACAATTTCAGCCGATTTCAGGTCATTATTGACGCTGTACACGTCCCTGTGTATGTTCGATGCATTTGCAACATTCCCCAAGCCATCCACCACCCCTATATACCATTTCTTTGCACCAATAGGTGAGTTAGGCAGTTTCTGTTTATTTTTGGGTTATACTGACATCTCTCACTTGTTTTGCAGTCATTTTCGCGTCAATTCGAACACTCTGTGCATGCTGGCACATGCCCGACGTATCCAAGAGGTTTCCGACTCCCCTGCGTGATCTTGCGCTTCCAGCAGGTGAGTATGACATTTTCCAGTCATTTGGGGGCTTTCTGACGATTTCTGACACATTTCAGGTATTTTCGAGTCGTTTGCAATGCTCTGCGCATGCCTGCATGTATCCAACACATCTGCTTGGCTTCCGAGCCTCACTGGCTCATCGATGCACAATTCTGCGCCTCTGGCAGGTAATTTGGCCGTTTCTGACATCTTTGGCAATGCTGTGCACATGTTTGGCATGCCCACATGGCTTCTGGGCTTGACCTTGTCGCATCCCCCTGTTTCAACAGGTAAGTTTCACATTTTCATGGTGTATTCATGTGTACTGATGGGTTCTGTCATGTCTGCAGTCGTATCTGTGCCATTGCAAATGTCTGGCACGTCCCTGTGCTCCCTTGAAGGGTTGCCAGAGGGTGTATAGCTTGTACTAAATACATAAAATACAATCATGGTACTATGGTACATGCCTACTGACCTGGAATCCCTTGTGCAACTGACCAGAGGCCGCCGTCCTCGTCTGTTGCCCTGATTGCATTTGTTGGCCAGGGTCATTGCTGCTGTCAATCACGGCAGTAGTGTTGAATGGCTGTTGTCAACGGACGCGCAACGAAACATGCCAAATCAGGTAACCGGTCCGATCTCACAGCCAATCACAAACTGAATAACTGTTGACTGAAACTTAAAACATATAAAAACCATAAAATAATACAACACACACACCATCTGGTGACCAGCTGAGGGTAGTGCCAAGGCCCTCATGGCCATTAGGACTTGTAAGAATAATATTACAGTTACCTGACATGTCAGAGTCTTTACACACCAGAATTGAGCCGAAAGTCCTACATACAGTGCAGCATTGAATATTGAAACTTCACATTCAGCTTGCAATCCAATTGTGCAAGTCTTCATGCTTTGTAGTTTTGATGGTCATAATAAATAGTACTCTATCTGAATCTAGCCTCTATTTCTGTTAAATCATTTGTACCACCATTTACAGACCATTAGGTAGTGTGTGTGATGTACTATTTCATGTTTTCTATATGTTTTGAAAGTCTCTGCGCGTGTGATGTACTATTTCATGTTTTCTATATGTTTTGAAAGTCTCTGCGCTTTTTTCAGACATCTTCCCACGGCCTTCATATGTTGTTTCATGAGTCCCGCCCTTCCGAAGTATCATACACTTGTAATATAAATACCACAAGTCGTGTCATGCCTATGGCTGCATTGATCGCAATGCACGCAGGTCTCATCCATAGTCTCCATCGTTGCGCCAGCGCTCCCCCTGCATCCTGGACTCAGAGGTAGCATTCTCGATCTCCTGCGCTCGACTGATGTTTCTAGGTTCGACTTTGATGTGTCCACGTCAACGCCTGGGTCTATAGACCATATAGGAACGTTTTGACGTGTATCCAGGTGGCTGCACGACGCTCATGCGTCCTAGCTGAGTCGTTTTGCCTTCTTGCATTTGGCTGATGTTTATTTGCTCGATCTTGAACCTTCTGCCTCGCCGTCAACACCTAATGACTCTATACAGATACTCTTGGCGGTGGCTGGCTGGCCTTGACAACACTGGTGAGTCGCCATCTGGTATTCTTCAGCTGTAGCACATATGCTGACTCTCTGCAGCCAGCAGCACTGCTTCGACTCGAGTTGAGTCAATGTTGCCGCCGCTAGTTGTGCCCACCGTCACCGTCGTCTCTGTTTCATTCACCATCGCCAGTTCTCTCGCTCTTGATGCTCGGCGCAATCGCCTCATCTCCGCTCTTGACCTGTCCGAACACAAATGTTCAACTTGTGGTGCCCAATGCTTCAATTGGCGCGTTTCTTGGTATGTACAGGTTGACATTGTCGACACTGACCCCTCTCTATTGACTAGCATGCTTGGCCGTTGTGGTCATGTGTACTCGGTGAGTTCTGTGTCCTCTGTCCGATTCAACGCGTTCTAACATTCTTAGTTGCGTTTTCAGCCATTTTCACGTCATTTTCAATGATGCGGGCGTCCATGCATCCGCTCGATGCATCCGTTTGGTTTCTGAAGCCATTCGCGTCGGCTGAACGCTGCTTTGCAGCCTCCATAGGTGAGTTGGGTAGTTTAGCTTGCTCTCAGGGTATTCTGATGTTTTCTGGCACATTTGCAGATCTATTCACGGCCGTTCCGACTCTAGGGACATCTCCAACCCCACTTGACACGTCTGCATGGCTCCCAACGCCATCCGTCACTTCGACTCCACGTTTTGTGTCTCCAGTACCCAGGTACATCCTTGCACCGTCTCCGTGACTCATACCAGCCATTTCAGCTTTGTGCGACCTGTCCAGAGTGTCTGCCTGTCTGCCCGATCTATCCGCCTGTCCAGTCGACACATCCATTTGGCTCCCAGGGCCATTCATGTCGTCTGCACACCATCTCATGCCTCCAATGTGCACGCACGCTTTGAAATTTTGCCAAGTATGATGACATGCCCACCCCAAGCGTCGACAATGGCAACAACGCATGACACACGACCACCCATCTCAGTGCAACGACAGGTAAGCAGCCCCTTGCCAGGTTGTACACAGTCCACGCTGATGGTGCCAACCACTACCACCCAGCGACCACGACAACAGCAGCGACGGTCATGGCCAACACCATCACCCCCAGCAACCGTGCAGCAGCAAGTAAGTAATTTTTTTTACACCTGTGACGTCCTGACGATGATGGCAACCCATCCATCTCCCCCAGCGTCGACGACACTACGCACGAGTCGACGAAGAAGTCGAACCTGCCACCCTCTGTGACTCCTTTCACCCCACCTGTTGCATCAGTTCCTCCCCGTTGAACAAACAGTGCTCATCATGTTCTTATTTGTTGCCACCAGAGGCGTCTCAACAACACCCACACCAAGGGCTACCATTTTGGCACAATGACAAGTTATTCATAGCATCGCATGTAGCACTTGTAGTTATGTAGTAAAATATTGATTCACTATTGTTGACCCATTGCCCTCTCCTTGTGTGAGCCACAACAGTGAGCATGCACGGACAACAACAGCAACTTGGTGATGACATGAGAAAGTGGTGAAGGTGCGGGCGATGGTGCCTGCACCTGTGCAGTATTGATGAACCCTACATTTACCTCTCACGAGGTATAAGGGAGGTCCACCAGTAGTGATGATGAGGATCTCCCTGGAGCAGCAGATTACTCTATCTGGAAACTTGATGCTCTCGAGATGTTGTCTTGAGGGCATACATCCACATTAGGCAGTAAGGGTGAGCTGGGGGAGAGGTCAGGTCATTCAGATATATTTTCGTTGTAGTGGGTAATGGGTCAGAAAGACCGTGGGAACCTCAAAAAAGTGGTGCCAAGGGTGTCTTTTCGTCGTCGTTACCAGCATCCATGTTTGCTGCTTTTGCAGTACCAGCTTGGATGCCTCCACCAATGCAACTACTGTGCTTGGCAAAGGCAGTCTATCCACATTTGCGCGAACGCAGGACTGAGCGGGGTGGCCATAGGATCATCCCAATACTGAATGTCAGTCCGCTCTGGTTTTCCAGCTCAGACATGATGGTCCTTTTTATAATCACTTTTGTTCGACGAGATGGACACCAACAATGAGTCGTACAATATGCTTCCGTCGCCAGGAGATCAAGTCCGTCCGGAAGACTCACGCCTCTCAAGCAACTTCTTCTGACAAACTATTCCATTTTTCAAGTGGAGCTTGCACAGGCCCATGTCCTGGACAAGTCATTACTCGAGCGCGAAAACTTGAAAATGGACAATGCGAGAAAAAGCTCGAGTTCGCCGAACTTAAACGTAAGTTCCCATCACTAAACACAAAAGACGACGACGAATTGTTACACGACAAGGAGCGCGCGGTGAAGAAGCCTAAGACCGAAGCCGTTTGGTATGTCGAATCTCTCTTTCACTGATTCAAGCCACCTGATAACGTTTTTTCAGTCGTCTACCGGGGCTCAAGCTTCGTGCTAGGGATAGTGTTGTGGCGCCTCCAATAGTAGCTATGGAAGCCGTTATCCGGCCCAAGGAGCGACTCAGTCTTATTAATGCGGCCATGGAACGCGATCTTGCGCGTCGCAAGGAGAGGGACCACGGCTACGAGGGATGTCATGGAGGTGTGTTTCACTTGCAATAACACCTCTTCAGTTGTTAATCCGTTCAATGCAGAACCCTTACCAACAGCCTACGCTACCGTACCCGAAAATCATGCCTACGCCCTCTCGGAGTACTCCAACGCCAGATGTGCATGGAAGAAGCTTGAGCATCTTCGTTATCTTCGTTGCCAGCTGACACGTGTTGGCGGCATCTCGCTTGACAGGTGAGGCGCTTTGCAGAGGCTTGGTGTTCATGATGATGACATCTCGTCGATCCGACGACGCCGCAGTTTTGGTCGTTCTCTTGAGACATTTAATAGTGCAGAGGATGAGGAGATTGCACGTCGTCTTCAAGAACGTTGGCGCTTTGACCAGGATGATGGTCCCGCAGTGGCTCCAGAGGATGCGGAGGAACAGGATCGTATGCTCGTGGATGACTATGGCCCGAGGTATCTGCGTCATATGATGACGTTGCTCACTGAACAAGACCAGCAACTCATCAATAATGATGCTACAATCTACGTCTTGCAAGATGACCGTCCACATGCTGTCACCCCATTTCGAATCGCTGCTACACTGCCAGTTCGCAAAAGACACGTAGAATGTCCAGCGCGGATTTACAAATGGCATCTCGCCCCTTGCGACCTCCCGACAAATGCCTACTAGCGTACCGCTACCCTCCGTCCCGAACGGCATGCCGATATCCATGCAGGCACACATGAAGGGCATGCAACCTCCTACCACCACCTCATGTGGGAATATTCGCCCTCCTGCAACATCAAATTTGGCTCCTGTACTCCTCCTCATCAATCATCCCATCAGCGGTCCAATGCGGACTCCTCACCAACCCCCACGTCCAGTGCGTCGCCTACCTTCCCCTTGTCCACGGACGGAAATGCAGTGAAGGCGTCGTATATACTGAATGGTGCACCTGTCGTTAATGGACCGACCTCTAACGGAAGTGCGCAGCAAACACCAGAGGTCAGCGCTCCGCCAACAACAGTGTACAGACAGCAACTGGGTCTCCTCCACAACAGAAAGCCGATATTCAGCAGCCTATCTTCCTTCCCTTGCACGAGTATCACAGCCCAATCAACGGGTATGCGATCCCAAATGGTGTTTATATGCAGGCCCCTCAACAGCCTAATGACCTTTCGCCACAACCGACGCAAAACTCGAGGATGGGGCTTGCTCCAGGTCAAGATCCAACTTCAGCGATTCGGGGAACGCCTGGTCGGCAGATTCAAGCATACCTGGTACCTAACGGGACGCATTTCAATATGCAGTTGGGCGCAGGGATCAATGTAAATCTGAAGCCTCCTCCTGGGAGACAGTGGAATGGGTCGCCGATGCAGCAGACACCGACGCTCGGGAACGGGCAAGACGTGGGTGGTGCTACTGGATTGTCTAGCCCTCACAATTCTCCCGGTATCCTTCCTACTCGTACGCCATCAGCAAACGGCAACCGGGCAGTCGGTCGGCCGGGCATTATGGGGGCGGTCCAGACGACAACAGGGCATTTGGTACATGGAGGCCAATATCCCGCCCTTTCACTGTCTCCGCGCTTACAACATAATAGTCCATCCCCTCTGCCCAATGCCACACTCACCCTACCGCCCCATCAAACGCCACCTCGTCCTCCGCCAACACCAGCGATGAAGATGTCGTCGCCGTCTATTCAGCATCAGCAACCTGTACCGAGTTCACAGGGAGGTTACTGATCAGGTCTGATGTGATCCTTCGTTACCACTTGGACATGCATCCCTTCACGGATATGTGCTACATGTTCACTTCTCCCTCTATTACCTTGGCTTCGCCGTCGTATACCGTGGTGCCGTAGTCGCCTACATAGTAGCATTGTTCACCTCTCGTCGCTTTCCTAGTACTAATGTCCTTGGTTATACTACCCACTCTGTTTTATCTACCCTTTCAATCGTTTATGTATCACAATTTATACATTCTGGCTCCTGAATGACATCAAAGAGACTAAATGTATACATTGTGAACTACATAATTGAAAGATCACTGGCATAATGTAAACAAGTGATGTTTCCTATGGACGGTTTGGTTACAGTAGCAGCGATTTATTTGCAGAGTCTCAGTTTTCGTTTTCATTGAAGAGGAGAATTGAGTTGTTTCTATGTTGTACGCGTGACAGAGCGGTGTATACTAGCTGCAGACCGTGAGCAAAAGGATCGATGCGCAGGTCGAGAGCTTTTTTTGCTAATTTCCTCTTATCAGCTAAAGTCTCTGAGGTCGACTATCTGATACCGACTGTTGTAAATGCAGGAGGACACCATGATGGAGGATGAACGATGAGCAACAAACAACGATGGGCTGAAAGACAGAGAAAGCAATCGACATCACAGTATCATGACTATACGTATACGTCATGATCATATGAAATTGGTTTCACCCCAGATGTGCCGCGCTGATCAACTTCAAATGAACTGTGAAGAAGTTCAACTCATAGAATGCAGGGATGCCATTGACTCAGTCACGAAAACGGCAATCCAAAGCAAGCTGATGCTATTATATATGAGTGCCGTTATGTAAAGAGAACTAAAACCAGCCATAGAGCACAGATGTCGAACTCCCCGTCACTGGAAATGGCTTCGATCATGCTGGTCGCGTGAACAACAACCACCGAACCGGCGGTTATGGCTGCTTAATGTATGTAGATATAGTAGGCATGGTGGCTGTATGGCGCAGTGATATGCAGCGTCGGCGTTATCCGAGACATGAGAACTCAGCACAAAGGTGATGTGGCTGTTGTGACGACCGCGAGTGAGGGCAGTGATGAGGGAGGGAGGGGCCAGTCCGCAGATCGTGAGCACAGCTGCGTGTCGCAAAGAGGCCCAGTTGGACCCGCAGAGGGAAGTCAGCTAAGAAGGCTTACCATGTATTGAAAATCTCGACGACAAAGATCGAGGCACCGAGAATGTCGACAACGAACATGTCAAATGTGAAGACCTGCACACGTCGATGATGGGCGACAGCATCGGACGCGCAGATGCGATTCACGCGAATACAATCATTTCTACATAACGTCGCAGCGGCAACGTCAGCCAAAGAAGACTTATCTGGTGTGTCAAATACGCCATAAGAGGCGCAAGAAATTTCAGAAGAGCTGGAAGAGACGTCAGAGAGGTTCCCAAATGGGGGGAAGGCACTCTGTCAGACTTGAACACTGAACAAACCGAGTTAAATTGCCTTTGAATTAATTATTCAAAGCCAACAACATAAGTCCCCTTACACACCAGGGATTTCGACATTTTCCCGCTGTTTATAGTGCATATAATATGCAAATCCACAGCAATCTTAGACACAGTATCTTAGAATTCCGACCTCCGGTCATCGCACACTCACATGCATACATAGAATTTCAAATCCTGTGTTGTGTTTGGCAGCTAGACAAGCCTGAAAGGTACAAAGAGATAACAATTTGTGAAACCTACTGACACCGTACACGGATCACATTAATTACTTCCTCGACACCACTACAGAAGCGACCAACACCCCTGTCAGAGCTCCAAGAACACTGAGTGCCATCCACCGCGCAACGGGTATTTGTAATGTGGTGGATGGATTTATGGGACCCTCGTCAACTTCCATGGACGACGAGTCGGTGTGGCCTCCCGGCTCCCTGCATTGTTGATGGCTCGGATTCGAATGCATGTCGTGGTCTGGAGGAGAACAAATATTATGCATGGTGGAAGATTTCAATCAGAGTGACAGGACAAAATTTGAAGGCCTGCTGTGGCTGCAGCTTGAAGAGGGGTTATGGGGTTGGAGAGATTTGCCACTATTACGTAATAGGCACGGTGCCTCAGACGCGTCAGTACGCGCGCGCTCGTTGATGGAGAAGTCGTCGCTGCCAAAGAATGCGTAGTCGATCCATCCCGGACACGTGTCGCGCCTGTGTCGCTCGTCCGAACCCCTGGTAATGCAAGGGCGGATGGACGAAGGATATGAGTTCGAGATAAGCACCGTCAAGGCTGGCAAGCGGAGCGCGCCGAGAATTCAACTGGATCGAGTTATACGATACATGACATGTTACACACCATCAGGACATTTTCTGTCAGTCCTCCTGAATGTCTCCGCCCCCCCGTCTCCCGGGATGACACTTCACAAACACAGATCAGTGAGGTCCTGAGATAAACATATGGTGCACATACTTGAATCCCAAGTCTCGGAACTGCTGAGATACGAGAACTGTCCCAGGCGGTGTGAGATGCATAATGTGATCCAGTGTCTTCGTCGATGGCTCGGGCATATGTGTGAGTCAGGCGAAAGAGTTTATTCTCAAACGTATCTCTTGACGGAACAGGGGTAATCGGAGTTTGAACTTCAACGACTGTCGCTTGCCTTTATTATATCTCCTCTTACACCCGTTTTACTGTGTGCCGCTGCTCCCCCCACTGCAACCCAATGGCGAAGGCTGACCCCAGGCTTAAAATCCCCGCTGGGCTCCCAGACGACGTTAAAGACTGGAATACGGATGATGTCAAGATTTTTCTGGGAGAAAATACAAAGGACTATGAATTTAACGAGGGCGACATACAAATGATCAAAGATCATAGAGTTAATGGCAGACACCTGCTTCGTTATGAAGAAGAAGCTTTTCGAGCTTGTGGAGTTCCTGTGGGGCCAGCGACCGATATTTTTGACCTCGTTATGGAGCTGAAGATAGCCAAGGGGCTCGTGGTGTCTGGTAAGTGAGACCCAGATTCTGTTTTCTCACAGTTCCTTTCGGTGGCTGACAACTTCATTAGGACGCAAAAAGCGTCAAGGATCTTCTTTGAGCGAAGATGTTGCTGCTCGTATCAAACGGTCAAAGGTCGCGCGAACCGCGCCTTCATCATTTGCTCAGCCACGCACCTACAGAAGCACGCAAAAAGACCTGACGGACAAGATTTTGGATGACCGACCAAGCGAAGATGATGACATTCCTCCAGTTTCCCTATTATATGATGGATTTGGTCAATTTCTCGACATTTTCGCAGGTGACACGAACGTTGAGGATGTCAATGATGTGAAGGTCTCCGACCTTCAGTTTGCTGTTGACAACTTTGCGCAGTTGATGTGTGGATTCTTCGACGTTGAATACCAGAGGAGGGATGCGGGGCTACCCGCACTTGACAAAATCTTTGCTGCAAGGAAGGATGGTTCTCGTGCAGAAATTAAGGCAGAAGCAATTGGTTCTGTGACGACGGACGGGCATTACACTGGTGACCACGGTGTGGCGACCATGGTCTATGAATTCAAGAATTGGTCTACTGACATCTCTGCCCTTCCTGAAATTCAACTCGTCGGATACTTCGCTCATTCTTTCGCTCGGGAAGCAGCCAAGTACTCAGGAAAGCTGGATGGATGGAGGGTGCCTGGACTCGGTGTTACCATCGTTGGTATGGGCTGAATGCTCGTTGATTGCATTTTATACTGATTATTCTCGTCTAGGGCCGGATGTCAAATTCTATGCTATGCTGAGTCTTGGTACCCAGTTTCGACTAGTTAGTCTCACCCCAGCGTTATCATGCATCCGCTCAGCATCAGAAGGACGTGATCGTGATGCGCTTTATCGAGCCTTTACTGCTGCCTCAGTCCTCCATGCCCGTATCCTCAAAGACTCGCCCCATCACCAGCTCCCTATCGGAGCATTCGACGACATTCGCCTTCCTGGTGTTTCCAAGCTTCTCGGGTGGCGAAACACAGGTACTGGCTCTGCCAATTCCCTCGAATTTCAAATTACAGAGCCATTCGTTGAGGGTCAGCGCAATCGGCTTTTATATCTGGCGAGGACGCGTGGCGGGCAAACTATTCTTGTCAAGTTTGTGCGTCAATATAGCCCCGAGTTGCATGGCATCTGCTCTCTATCTGGCCATGCCCCCGCCTTACTTGCATATGAACGTCTTCCTGGCGGCTGGTATGGTGTCGCGATGGAATATGCGGATGCGGTCCCCGTGACCATGCATGATTGTATCTCTGAGCACTTCGAACGTTGGAAGACTGACTTGCAAGGGCTCGTTGCCAAGTTTCACAATCAGGGTTTTGTCCATGGCGACTTACGTGACGCGAATATTCTCAGTGGGGATGATGGTTGCGTGAAATTGGTTGACTTTGATTGGGGAGGCAGAGATGGGGAGGCGTCGTATCCTACGCCCAGGCTTAACCCAGAGCTGGCTGATGGGCGATCTTCCGAAGACTTGAGAATCACAAAAGCGGATGATTTGCGGATCTTGGGTAATACATTGGCAAAGGTGTCGGCGAAAATTACACGTTGATAATTTGCATCAAGTTTTTTCTTCAGTATGGAAAGCCAGATGGTTGTGCTTCATTTGCAAAGTGTGTTTTGGCAATTGTTTGTCCGAAACCATTCTTCATTTGGCAAATGCCTTCGGCGGGACTTCGAACACCATTTGTCCCTTTGCAGATTACCTTGCTTGGCAAGGTCAATCTCAACCCAATATTCGTGCGAACTGCAACCCCTGTCGTGTCGGCCAAATACAGAACAAATACGAGTATAACTAGTAACCTAGTAACCTAGTAACTAGCTCATAAGTTAGCTATTTCATTGTTGAACACTTCTTGTGTCACGTCTGGCGCTCTTCCACTCCCACAAAGTAACCTCGTTAAGTTCTTCGAGTCTATCGTTCTCCGCTAATAGTTCTGGACAGTGCCCTGCTTGGAATACTTTGATGTCAAAATCGCGCAATAGTCTGATGCTGGACCGGCCTGAGCTTCGCGACAGTGCAACGTATAAGTTGAATAGACTCAGACCACCTGTGGATGCCATTAACTTCTGCCAGAAAGAAACGGTGAAAAGACCCAGGCTGGACTGACCTGTAGGGGGTGTCGCGATATCTACTATGACATTGGCGATTGTTTGCCCTTGTGAGCGGTAGTCCGTAAAGGCATAAGCCGGTGTCATAGGAAACTGACGCCTTCGAACAGTTCTCGTGATGATGTTGCCTTCACCAATGCGGCAGTTTATTCAATAAGGTTTGCAAGCAGGTTCAACAGGGATCACCTGTTTCTCAAGGTCTTTCAACTGCGTTGTGCGTGTGCAATCGAGCTTGACAAGTATGCACACAGGCAAAAACTTCAGCTTGATTAGAGGCTGAAACTCAGTGAAGGATGGTTCATCAGGCCTCAACCAGATGTCCATGATCGTCCCCCATGCGCCGTTTGTTATGTCCAAATCGGTCTCTATGTTCTGTGTCACCATCACCTTCATGCCGATCGCGATCTGTACTACATCTGGCAGGTCCTGTTTGCGCTGCCTGGATTGGGTTTCGTGTTGCTTCTTCAGGGCTGTGTAATGTTCGGAAAGGGTTAATGGTTGGCCCTTAATTGTGTCCTCTGCCTGGCATACAAGTATTACTTTTTCAGCGACCCTCCCATGTTTCTGGAGTGCCATCTCATTCCAAAGTCTTCGGACAGCGTGGCGAGGGGTGACCAAACATGTGTCATTCCATGGAGCTGAATCAAAATCAGTCAAGATGGAATCGGGATTTGTGAGAACCAATGTGTGCAACATGTGTATGTGGCATTCCTGAACCTGGCCGAAACAAAGGTGATGAAGGAAATCTTGCCAGATTGGATCAGTGACGTGCATTTGCTGTTTCAATGTGACAACGGTTGTGAACTCTTCAAAAATAGTTCGCCCAGTGAGGCTATCTTCGCGATTACGTTGAACAGAGGTGATCGGGAAATACAAAGCTTCACTTGGGGCACATGCAACCAGAGGAAACTGAAAGAAATCTCCACACAAGATTATGCTGATACCTCCAAATGAGTGGGATGAAGGTGTCTCGCCCTCTACCATTTTGCCCACACTGATATTTCGTGACAGTTTAGCTAAAAAGGTTTTGCTTATCATAGATACTTCGTCTATGACAAGGTACTTAGCATGCTTCCACATTGTCTGCAGTTTCCCCCTGGATTCGGCACTGATGCGCCCATCGGTGCAGGGAGAGATCAGACCTATTGTGTGTGTTGTCTTGCTGTCAATCAATGACACTGCTATGCCTGTGTATGCTGATTTCTGTAGCATTGACTTTACTCCCCTGCAGACAAAATGTTCTGTTGCTGTCTGGATGACCTTTGATTTACCTGTGCCTGGTTCCCCATGAATTAACATTCGCAGTGGAGGTGGATCCTTGCCTGCCAACGTAGCATCGAGATGGGATGTGATTATGTCAAAGGCACGGAACTGGTCATAATGCAATGAAGCCGGCTCTATGGCAGATATTGCCTGTTCCGAGGCTTCTGTATCATCGAGGTAGCATACCCCAGCCTCTGCCTCTTGCAACGTCAAGGCGTCTATCAATTGCGTTACATCTCCACTGGCCGACCTGTCCAAGATACAGGTCGATGTGGTTGGGAGCTCTGCAGGTATTTGTCTCCGCACATCGTCTGTCATCTGCTGTTTCCACATCATCAGTTTGTGCAGTTCTTCCTCTTCAGCCCTTTTCAATCCTAGCTCTGAACACGATGTGCCCTCGCCTACGATGTCCATGGCTCGTGTCCATGGCTCGCTTTCAGTGCCATTGAAAATTTTGGCCACCTTTGCGGCTTCTACAGCTAATTGCCCGTGCCACTCCTCATGACCTCCTTTTTGTAATGCAATTAATTCAGCAAGAAGTTCTTCTGTTAACGGCCTTTGCTCGACATGTCCATCAATATCATCCTTGTCCACATCCCCTGCTAACAATTCTTCAGCTGTTTCATTATTGATGCTGGTGTCCAAAAGGGAGTGATGCAGCGCTGATGATCTGCAATCATGGAAGTACTGTATACACGACACGATGTTACTGATACAAGGGTTCACCATGGACATGAAATCTTCAAATGCTGTCTGCCATGTCTGTGTTGGTTGTTTGAGGTCCCTTTCAATGTCACGCCATGGTTTCAGTAACAGCAACATTGAGGCACAGTAAAATGGGTACTGGTCTGGATTGTCTCGAGGTGGGAAGTACTGGCCTATGAAATTTGGAAGATTGTGATGGTCGGATCACCGAAGAATGCGCTGTTTGCTTTGGCTCTTAGGATGGGCAGGAAGATAGGGAACATGGCTGTGTGCTGGTCGCCCTGGTTGCCGCTTTTGCTTTTGGATATGTTGTGATGGGGTGCTGGACGTCATTGCATCATTGAAGGCACTCTCGATCGCAGAGTTCGGGCTGTTTCCATTGATTTCGTACAAGTCAACAAAGAAATCAATTACATTTGATTGTGCAAGTGCATCTCCCCGGAGTCGATAGTCTGTGACTTGACTCTTGGTAGTTATTTTGCCTCGCTCATTGACATCCAATGTCACCATTTCACATTCCCCTTCCTGTTGGCACCTTTCGTCAGAACATGCAGTTTCGGTTCTATAGAACATAGGGTACTTGACCTCTGTGTTTTCATTCTCTGTTTGAGCTGTTTGCTGGGCTACCGAGTCACCTGTGCTGTGATCGTTCGCTTCAGGCTCTTTGCTCCTTTTAGTCAGTTCAGGAAACACTTTAATAAGGCTGCTGACGAAGGACGACCAGTAAATTGGTGTATAATGGTGGGACCAATAAGTGTCCCCCCATCCCATCAGATACAACATCACCATTGGTGCTGCCAGTTCTTGTTCACAATTGATGGTTTGCATAAGCCGGAAAAGAAGCAGTCGGTGCTGGTCCCACAAGCTTTCCAGGTACGTCGTCTGTTTTGTGTGGTACGCAAAACCTTTGGCTAGGACAGCCGACATATTGTAATTTCGCCCTTGTTTCTTGGTTTGATAGCTGGTGATGTAGTAAGTGATGTTCATAGTATCTCGAGCATTGGTCAATAGTTTGATATCGTTGTTGCAGCACAGGTTGATACTCAATGCGGGACACCATGCATTCATGAATTCGTATAGTCTCTTCGGTCCCCACTTCCCATCTTCATTTATGGAATCGTCGTCTGATCTCTCGAAAGGTGCCCGGCGTCTACACACTAGACCTCCCTGTTTGCTAGGAATCAGACATCGGCGTGGAGCACAGGTATGCAAGTTCTTCAACCTCACCACTTGCCGTTCCATCTCTGTTATTAGATCGTCATAGTGCTGTGCGTTTGGATTGGGTGGCTGTGAGTAAGCCACTTCAACTTCGTTTGGTATGGTCTTAATTGAATCTGCTGATTCCATGCCTGGCAAATATGCATGGATATTGGCAGATATGAATTCTGTCACTCGCTTCCGAAACTGTTCCTGCTTCAAAAGTATTTCCATTTGCATCGTGGAAGGTGCGTTCAATAGCCACAGAAGCAAGTGAAGATGCAAGGTGGCCTGTGCCTGTGATTCTACAACACCAAAATAGGCAGTCACTTGACCGAATATTCCGTTAGTGCACTGCATCCTTTGTGTGGCTACTTTCGCCCCGAATAATGTTTCCAAAGTTGTCTGGATCATGAAATGGAAGAATTTTGCAGCAGCATAAGGATCTGCTGCAACATTCTGTGCTCTTTTGTCCTTGGACGGCCCCAGCATGGAATTGAATCGATCCAAGTGGATATGCTCCCCTGCAAAAACCTGGGCAATGGGGTCGTGCAAGTCACAGGGATTGATTGTAATCCAGAGAGTGGGTGGGTTTAACATGATGGAGGTAGACCATATCTGCCTTCGCAATTGATTCCGTGCCTGATCAGAGCCCATGACACGGCCTCCAGTGGCATAGATGTGTTGTCGCAACAGTCTCACTGCTGGATCTGTGATCGCCTGACCTGATTCCTCTTCTTTTTGCGCCTGCTGCAGTTTGGCAATGGTAAGTGAAGAGAGCATGCGAGCATCTTTCTTGAAAGTGCTCCTATGCATCTGCAAACGGGCTGATCCCAAGCTTTGTCTATGCTGCAGAATGCCGAAAGCCACAAAGGGAAAGGTTTCATGTCGGCGGAATCGTTTGTCGTGGTAACATAGAGCCCATCTGATATGCGTGGTGAAGTTGATGCGGACCGGTTGGACGTGTTCTATACCTCCGCAACTGTATGGATATAGACAAGGGAAGGCTTTTTCAAAGTAATTTGTGTCTTCATCTGTCTCCTGCAATAACTGCTCTCCAGGTTTTGCTCTCCCGAAATCGCGGACAGGTTGCTGGCCATGCCTGACGGCGTAGCCTCCTTCCTGTCCCTCCTGCCACAAATTTGCTAGACCCCAGAGCATTAACTCATTTGCTGTCATGGCTGTCATGTCATTATCGGCTGCCCCTGAGACCTGCAGAGGGACTACATCTGGGCCTACGTGGCGAGTCATTATTTATTCATCAAAGCATTCTGATAGTTTACCATCTGCCATCCCAGTGTCTGGCGAGCCGTGTATACCTTCCTGCAATGTTTCAGAATTGTCTGCACATTGTCATGTCATTGGTAAATTTTCATTGGGGTGTGCCTTTCCACTCACTTTCAATGTCTTCTTCAGGTACATAAGCATCGTTCTCTTCATCAATTGATGCTATATTGTCTGATTTGCGAATGATTGAAATAAGCTCCTCTGGTACATCGTCCTCATGTAAACTATCTATGTGTGTTGGGCTAATGTCAATGTCCCCATAGTATTTGGAGTTGTTTTCCTTCAACCAGCACAATGCTTCTGCGACTACTCGACATCGCACGCGAAATGTTGAGTGTATCCATTTCCAAGGTAGGTCATGAACTGCAACGAAGGTGACCAATATTAGGGATGCAAGTATGGAAGGTGGTCCCGGCATCAGCTTCCCTTCTAGCATTGAAGCTATGGCATCCATATTAAGTTCATATGTGCTCACATTGCCACGCATAGCTTGCTGAAGGGTTTCGTGGCGAGCAGCACCCTGTTGTTTGGGGAATAACTTGAATACATAGACACGGGGATAGAGTAATGCAACCAACAACTGCTCTGGGAAGGTCAACACCTGCAGTTGCCAGGGGATGTCTCCTATCCAAAGACTGTTAGTGAGAGACATTTTCGGTGGTGAGTTCCCTGGTTTCTTCAAATCTTCCAGACATTCATGGCAAATAGATACAATGGGGTCCGTTTCTTCACCCATGATCCCGGCAGGTTCCAATAGTCTGCCACGGTATAGATGATGTGCAGCATGTTTGACAGATGGTATTAGTCGACAGCTATTGGGCATCAGTGTAAGTGGCATGGCCATTACCCTGTCTGCTATGACGCTGCACTCTCTCGCACAGACTCCACACACGCAAATTTTGACCGCCTCGTTTGAAGTCGCAGCATAAAAGCGTGCGTAGCATCGTTTCATTTCGGCCGGCCAAGGGAGTTGGGGAAATTGGAGTGTCTCCTCTATGTGGGACTCTTCCGGTGAGAATTTTGATGCCTTCTGCCTTCCCGCCTCTGATTCAACTGAAAGGTCTCTTTTGCGTTTTTGACTGCTGTGCCTAGAGGCAGCTTTCTTGGCTTCTTTGCCTTGCTTCAGCTGTGCTTGGCCTAGGAGATCTTGCAACTGTTGGGGCGGCGTGTGTTCTAGAACATGCTGGACAAGCTGCTGCTTGTTGTTTCTGACGTGGTTGGAAAAGGTTACGTGGCCTCTCAACAATGCTAGAATTTCTTTGACTGTCAGATAACTAAGCATGGCCACTTTGTCTGGGGCATGCTCATTGGATGTGTTCATCTTGGTGGCAACAGAGTCTGAGCTATTTATTAGAGGGGGGGGGGGCTGGAATACACATCCACTTACTCCTTAAAGATATGTCTAAAGCTTTCAGCTTTGATCTACTGAGGATGGGTCCGTGAAACTGACTGTGATTCAATTAGTTGCTGCGTACATGAGTGACTACCACTATTTAGGTACAGCGCTCAATCAATATGACGTTTCTTGCTAATAGGTGTGTTCGGGTCCAAATGCATTCTAACTACTCACTTCTTCCTCACATTGCTGCTGTTTGATTGGGGAGGAACTAGGACATGCATCACATTGATTTCGCCCACGAATACATCTTTGCTGCGCGTGCCCTTCTTGCCAGCTATGGCAAAGTGGCTGAGACTGAAATGCAACTCTACTATGGCATCCTCCAACGTGCGGTGATAAGCTTCTGGTGAGACCAGCTTGCCTTGGATATCGTATGCAGGGACAGGCACTATATGATGTGTCGTGAGCGCAGTCTGAAGCTCTGCGCACGTTTCTTTGTGGGTAAGTGGCCATTTGGTGGCACTAGCAAAGTCTGGTTTGTCTGCGTCATCGACTGTCCATTGTTGTCCAATAACTGATTGATCATTTTTAAGTTCTGCCTTGTGAGCAATCCAAGTGCAACGCTCACCTCGAACAACACATGCCTGACCTTGAATCTCTGTGTTTCGGCGTGGCCACCAGTAAAAAAGGCTTTGCCCATTTCATAGCCTGGTGTCCGCATTTTGCCTTGCAAATGCTGTAGATTGGCTACAACCTGCTGAAAGTCGTCTTTAACTGGTTGCAGGTCTGGAGCACTGATGACACAGGATGGCTTTACATCCAGTAGGTCCTTCCAAATTGCTGAAGGCTTTTGATAACCGGCATCAGGCGTCATCCAAAAGTCATTGTGTTCGACTCGGACAATAGCGCTGAGAGAGGCCATTTCGAATGAACCTTCACTGGGCGGTCCATTGACTACCAACCTATCCGCACGTCCATCACAGACCCACTTCACTTTCTTCAACACTTGATCTCCTCCGAGATAAAATTCGGATTGCTTCAGAATTTGATGTGTCTGAATGAGGTGTGCTGCAGAGGCGGCCACAGAGGGTGTACTAGTCATTGTCGGTTCTGGTTCAATGGAAGGCACTAACTTCGTTATCTGCTTTTATATTGCTGTAAAATCTCCTATTCATCGCTGGCTAGGAGTGTCAATAGGAGAGAGGGGTTGCTATGGGGGCGCCGGCAGTAGTACAATCTCATTTACTCTTCTCGATCGACTCAATGGATGCTTTATTGCCATCCGACTACAGTGTTGACACCTTCTTCCTCACTCATGATGGTCGCAGCAAACCTATCTCTGTGATCATCTCACTAGAAGACCAGAAGATAATGCATGTCACCTATGATCGCTCCTTATTCCCCTCCAATGCGACCATCTCTCAATTATCTGTCAACATGGCTGGTTTCCTTTATCATGTCTACTTTGACTTTGCCCACCACCAATACAATCCGGTGACTGCTTCTTACCTCTTCATCTGTTTGTTGCAGCACAAGTGTGTGACAAACATATGCATTGAGGATGACCTACCTGAAATCTTGGATGTGCTTGAGCAGTGCGTATTTCTCTCCATGCACTTCTGTGACTGCAATTTATGTTTGGCAGACTCTACATGAAATATATCTGAACTTCGCTACCTGCCTTCATTGCAGCTCACTATGCAGAACACTGATGTCATGATACAAGGTTTCTAGTGTTTCGTGCCCGACCTTTACCCCAACTACTCCGTTTGTGCATTCTTCCTTGCCCACATCTGTACAAATAGTGCATGCAATAATGTAACATTTGAGTGTTTGGGTATGAAACCATGCTGATAGTGTCGTTCTTTGGCATCTCTAGCACTGGACTCCTTTCCTCTGAATCACTTTTTGTTTTTGATGTGCCAACTACCTTCACTGTGTGACGAGGGTGCTGTTTAATTGAACATGTTAATGGTTTGGAGAGGATATTTTTCATACAAACTGTTAACAGCAATTCATAAGTATCGGGTCAATGACAACGAGTCACTTACTCCTCGAAAATAGTTAAGATGTCGGGCATATCATCTTCGGGACACAAGGTCACAGGTCTTTGGGCTCGCAGTAGACGGACAATGAGGTAACATGCAGTCTCTGGTTTGTGTTGATGTTGGGTACTATCGAAGTACACCTTGTAAAGTCTGTCGCCGACCTTGGCCGATTCTTCGGTGATGACAGCACTCGAAGGGAAAATGGACCGTTTATACTTTATGTACATGTTTTGATGTTTGTCCAATATCACTTTCACAGGGATGGCTTTGCTGCGTCCTCCGTGGCTCAGAAAGAAGGCGAGCACAGTGTAGTCTGCAACACACTGGAGGTCCATAGGGGGCTCTATCTTGCAAAATGCAGAGCCAGGTTGAGCTACACACCCTGTATAATCCTTCTAAGCTCCTATCCCCTGCCCCCTTGAGATTAGGAGGGTTACTATAGGGAGTTTTTGACGAACAATGCTCCGCACCATATTCTCGACCAGCAACTGCCATCATGAGAGCCTTCCTAATGCCCTCCCCACCGTACTCACCTGCGCAGAAACTCCTCTTAAACATGGAATTGTTGGAAACCTTCTTTGACCTCTCAGATTTACAAACCATCATGGCATTTGCCTGCAGCTGCAGATACATGGCAATGAAAGTTCAATGGTATCTGCAACAAAAATTGAATATACTGTCAGCTCGTTTTTTCCAAAGCGATAAAGAACTTCCCTTCATCTTGAATGCTTGCGACGCTGTCGTGTCCGGCTCGACCGCTTTACACTTCTTGCTGCTGATCTCTTCCACTCCGTGGTCTCCCACAGATCTTGACATATATGTTCCTTTCCGTTGCCAACTTCAGCTCAGCTGCCTGCTTAAAAAGAAAGGATATCATCTGGAGAAGAAAAGTAAAAGCAAGGGCTCGTTGTATTCTGCATCCAAGATCTTTAGCGTCTTGACTTTCACTAAAGCACACAGGAAGATTGATGTCATCGTTTCTACATCCGACTGTGTGAGCTTGCCCATCTTCCAATTCCATTGCACTGCTGTAATGAATTTCATCACTGCCAAATCAATTTTCTGCGCTTACCCATCACTCACCTTCCGTGCGTTATCGATGATAAACGGCTCTCCACTTTATAACGGTTCTTTCTCTCCTGTTGGCGTGAAAGCGCTTATCAAATACAAAAACTGTGGTTTTACTTTCATTTCATGTCCTGCAACTCACGACTTTGGATTTGCGTGCAAAAGTGCCAACTGCTGCTTAACAGACGGTGGATGTTTATGGGTTGATATTGACACGGTGCCAAGAGTTGGAAGGTGTCCTGAAAATATGTTTGGAAAGTTAGCAGTCGTGGATGTCAACTGGGCTTTGGGAGGTTTACTTTGTGGTGCTCCTGCGGCTTTCATGTGTCCATACGCTCGTGACACCCGAGATGACTCGTATGTCCTCTTCATTTTGGTCCTCGTTTGAGACTAAGCATTAAGCAGATATCTAATCACGAACACATCAGCAGCTTGAAAGGTGTGCAGGTGACTGAGATGGCTCAGAAATGTGAATGTGCCTGTTTTAGAAGCATTTGGCAAAGGGGCATTGGCTGCTTGTGTTTCACGGTACTAAAGTTGGTAGATGTTCAGCTCTTGAAAATTCCAAGCAAGGTAGTAATTGCCGGCGGCAGCCGGCACTTCCCGAGTTTTGTTTTTGTCCAAAATTCAAAATGTAGATTGCACATTACGTTTTTCCCAACTGACCTTGTCAGTTTTACAAGTGTATAAGTCAAAGTATCAAAAGTGCAATTCAGAATGTTGAAGTCAAAATATCAAAAGCACAAATCATAATGTTGTGCGAGCCAAAACACTGAATGTATAGTAGAATAGTAGTTTGTAACTATGTAGACTAGACATTTTCTCCTACACCATGTTCAATGAGTAGTAGTAAAACTTTAGCTTCATTTATGGCTGGTGTCAAGCACCTACAATCTCTGCCTTGCTTCTGGGTGCTACTTCAATGAAAAAGAGGACAAGTCTGACAGGAGGAGGTACAACTCCAAAAGGGGGAGATGCAAGTCCGATGTGGGGGAGGACAACATCAGGAAAAAAGTTCTGGTGCCATAATTGCCTGTTAGTCTATATAGTTAAAGGGTCCAGCCATGGTGGCTATGTGGTACTATATGGTACAAGGCTTGGCTATTGAAGCCTATGAGAGAGACTATATGATCTATGGAATACTATGTGGAACAAGGCTCAGCTATTCAAGCCTATGTGAGACTCTGTGCTGTTGAAGCAATACCTATATATGTAGAGGAACTGTGTTACGACCATGTCCAACTCCGGGTCTTATCCAGTTACTCCGGTCACATCGCAGCACTATAGCTCAACTCCGGTCACTCTCACTTACTCCAGTCATGGTCGCACAGTTATACTTCCGCTAAGTATGACCCTTGGTCTAATCCCTGTACAGTCCTTACTACACCTCGCCATCTACCCTGCCTTGACGTGAGTTCTCCGTGTACTCAATATATCTCCTACCTTGTATCATTTTCACCAGACCTGACCTAGTCCCAACTCTGGTCGTTCCTTGTCCGCCTTTAAGGCTGTTTACTTGTCACCGTAAATACTTGTCCCTAGTTCTCACTTAGTATAAGTACTCTGTAGTCTGTTCTGTATACCTCAGTCTGAAATCAACCATAGTCACTACTCCAGTTTCTGTCTGTCTCTGTCTCTGTCTCCGTTTCCGTCTCCAGCCTCTTGACCGGAACCTATGCAAGGGATCAACGCTCGTTGTCCTTAGTCATTGAATCCAAGTGGTCACCAACTCTGGCCGGACTAACTCCTTGTCCAGCCCCCTGCCTTTGTCCTTTGTCCACTTTCGTCCGGACTTGACCGGACCCCCTACCGGAGTAGACCCGGACTTGACAAACTGCTACTCCAACTCACCTGTTGGGTGGAGTGCACAACCTGAGATGATAGCAGTAGCTGGTCAAGAGCTGTTATATTATATAAGCAATATCTGCTGTTTATATACAACAAATAGTGTGACATGTGACTGTGATGTGTGACATGTGACATGTAACATCTACTCTAAAGAGGACTATTACTAAGTCTACACTAATATGGGTCACAGTCTTGTGCGCACTTCATTGACGGTTTACACTGGGTGCACGTGCAACTTCAACACTTGCCCTTGCTGTGCTGCACATAGAGCACTTCAGTGAATAAGGCGCTAGATGCTGCCAGAGGGAAACTGTAAGCCTAGTTGAGCTCTGAACTTCGCAAACTTCTTGCGTGGTAAGTTCTTGGTGAGCAGATCGGCGGGATTCTGCTACTCTCTTCAATTTTGATATTCCGTTTCCCATGAGTCCTTTCTTTCTTTATCCTTTTTTCCTTCACGCACTCCTGCTCAACGATGTCGGTCCAACATGATACTCGATCGTCTCAACCCATCACAACCAAAGGGATGGGACGACACTTCACCAGTCCTCGAAAGGCGCAGGACAAGAAGAAATCTCGGATCACTGCAGCTGTTCCAGGGCACGCATCCAAACGCCAGAAGCTCCTTGATGAGCTCGGTGACTTACTTTCCACCCAACCCTCTGAACTCATGCCATCGCTAAACAGTGGCAGCGAGGCTGCTTCCACTGCCCCCCTGGACAGAAGAATTTCCGGAAGTGCTCCCAATGGAGTCAGAGGAGATGCTATTTACATTTGACGATGAAGACATGTTGTGTGGTGCCATGGAGCAATGTGATCGCACTTCCTGCCCTACTAGCAGGTCTATCGCTGTGTGCACTGGCTGGCAGGCTCTTATTCCCGCCATCATTGACCCCTTCCTCCAGTACACAGCAGCGGCGCTTGGGCAACCATTAGTGGCACTTGGCTCCCAGCTTTCTTCGTGTACATCAAACTGTCAAGAGCAAAAGCTAACCACCATTATATGTTTGTTTTTTGATCGTAAGTAACCGCAACGTCTAGCTGTTTCCCCACCCAACCATAAATCATCAGGTTTTGCGTCTATAGATGTTCACAGCTGTTGCTGTTCTATGCTTCCTCAAACACTCGTGCATCATGGATTATTTCCCACTGCGCCGGCTCAGCCACAGATGGCCATTTCGGTCGAGCTTCTTTCATTCTATCGTGCTCTTTTTGAGCATTCATGCGATGCAGTTAATGCACTTGCAGCTGCTCTTAGCACCTATTACACTAGGCAAGGTTTCCGTGTGATGAATCATAAAGTAAGTGTCATCATTCCTCTCTTTGTTCTCATTGTCCTCTTAACTATGTGAGGGCAAGATCGTTGGAGATCCATTCTGACGTGGTCTCAGTCTGGCTGCACAATGGTTCAATATCTTGGAGGTTGAACTGGAGAAGCGGGTTGACAGTGCCATTCAGCAATCTCGACCTTTCGTCAAGCCCACAATTGATCCCCTCATGGACCCTTCATCTATGACACCAACCACAGCTGTGCAGCAGGAGTCCCGAAGCTCGTGTGCCGAGATTCTCATCCAACGCTGCCCAGCGTGCTTTGGCAGCACCTTGTTTGGAAGATTGTTGGAAAATGGCGGTGATATTCATGTTGCAACAGACAGTAATTTCCATCACTGACATGGGCGTTCTGCAGGTGATTGCCCACCATTCTATGAACCATCTTATTTCATTCCAAAGGGACAGGTAGATGCTGTTGGACCATATCAACCATGCCCGCCGCCATCCATCAAAGTCGTCACAATCTGGAGTACCCGACAAGGCTATCGATCAATGTGAAGCCTCATATGAGGCCGCAGATGGCCAGAAACAAAAGGCAGCTATGGATAATTTTGACGACACCAGGCTAATGGCACTCATTTGCAGGCATGACATACCATTGTTCTTGCAAACATAGACATGCCGGGCAAACAGCAAAAGTACAGCGTTGCTCTCATCCACCATCTATTCTCCCTCCTCCCTTCTCAAGCTACTGTTGTGGTGTTGTACGATGTAGGCTGCATTCTAGCTTGCTCACTCACTCGCGTAAGCTTTTCAACTTGCCCTTTGTTGCTCTAAAATGCTAGCTTTTCACAGTTCAACATTCTTGGCGAAGACATTGTGTCTCACCTTCGCTTTGCCACCACGGCCATGCACGCTTATGGCCATGAATGGGCGTGTCAACTTGTTTACAATCCATGCATTTCTTCTGGGTTAGGGTTATCTGATGGGGAAGGTACGGAGTGCCTGTGGTCCCGATTCATTAAGTTGATTGGCATTGAACGGGTGTCATCTGTAAGTCATTTCATACCAACTGTGTTGTACTGGTTGATCGTTGCCTAGCACCAACACCACATCTGGCTCCTCGACTGTCATGCTGCCGCAATTGGCTATGAAACGCGGAGAGAGCTCGGTGATTGGCTCAGGCGCCGCCTCCAAAAGGGAGTAGGCGACCAAGGATCCGGCGTGCATGAAGTCCTTGACAACTGTGGTGCAAGCATTACGGAACTCCAGGAGCAATGGGCCGATCAACGAGTGACACAATTGTCCATCAGAGCACGTGAGTATCGTTTCCCCTCATTACATTCTTCTACTCTACCAAATCCATTTCACTAGATGCACCTTCATGGGTCAAGAAAGAACTCGACAACGTGCTCACGCTGCAAGCTGACTTGGACAGTAGCAGCAAAGTGCTGCAACTGGCCTGGGCGACCATTGAAAAGGGGAACACATCTTCTAGTATTCTAGAAGCACTTGCAAGCTTAGAGCACAGTCACATGAGGCTCGTGACAAAGACGGAGGCTCTGTATTTGTCTCTCAACGTACATGACCGAATCCCAGAACTCAAAGACATTAGCCTCAAATTTGTGCGGATCTTGCTGATGGCTCGGGACTTGAAGATTAACATTCGCAAGAGAGTGGTCGGTAGTTTCTTCGAGTGGGACAAGCTCGACCGTGCAGTTGGTGGCAAAGACAAACCTTCAGGTGAGTCCTCGGTTACTGGCTCATTAGCACTGGCTGAGGCATTATTAGGTACCAAGCTTCATCAACAAACACGGAAGGCCATCACGAAGCGTCAACCTGCACTCATGTCCACCATCCACAAATACAATAATTACTGTGGGCAACTATCTCAGCTCCATAATCCCACATGGGCAATTCCTCTCCCTGTGCCGCTACCCACAACGCTCGTTGACTTATGAAACGATCCGACTCTCATGCAAGACGTCTGGATCACCCCTTCCACCGAAGAGGTCCCTCAATGGCTAGAAGATGTTGATGTGCACGATGGTATTCATGCCCTCCTCAAACACGAATGTTGTTTAGAAGAGCAACGCCATCTTGGTATGGAAGCGGACAACATGTGCCGATGGTTTGGCAATGAACTCACTGCCATTCAAGTTGCATTATGACAGTCTGAACGTAAGTTCAGCCACTATCAGAAGCCTTTGTTAATTGACCATTTTCAGATGGAAACTATCATTTAATTTTATGACAGCGCCTTGAAGCGATTTTGGAGCTACAGGAGCAATGGCCAACCATGCTAAGTTCACACTCTCGTTACATGAACTGGGCAGAAGTTGCTATCCGAGTCACAGACACTATAGCCGGAGCCTCGCAGCCTTCCCTGCATTGGCTAGCCCCAGTCGTTATTGAGGATCATCCTAACAGCCCTGATGAAGACATGTGGGGACTCACTGACTTGCTAGGTACTGATCCCGTGGAACCTCCCATTGACTCTGAACAGGTCGCCCTCTCGGATGTCCTTGGTCTTGAAAATCAAGATGACCTCGAGCCTGACCTCAAAGCCAAAACATTGTCGAGAGTAACGTTGAACTGGGGCCTCCCAGATGTATGGCGAATACTTATTACTTTTTATACCCCATCACCAGCCTTTGCAGGTGATGAATGTTGATTGTGGAATTGATATGGCGAAGGACACTCATGTCCCAGCCACCATGCCAATGATCATTCGGGCATCCGTCGATGGCGTTCCTCGGCAAACCTTCCTCCCCAGTGATACCAGCCTATTGGCATCTCCACAGGCTCGGTTGAATGATACTTGTATCAACGGTTGCGCCACTCTCCTATACTCTGCGTCCATGCCTGCCGCCATGCGCTGTGCAATTCTCTCAACCCATGATCTCCCCCGCATCTGCTGTCATGCCGATGACGACTTGCTCTGGCGGAACGCCTCATGGACACACTTCTGGGAGAAGCTGATCTGGATCATTCCAATTCATCGTCCATTGCCTGTGGGGCACTGGGTCCTTTGCACCATTGATTTTCCCTCCAGAAAACTCTTACTTTTTGATAGCCTCGCTGAACAGAAGGCTTGGAAAAATGAAATTAAGGTCAGTCGTCATTGCAAGCCAATAATAATATATGAATTTGTGGTGCAGGATATTATGCGGCTCATCTGCCATCTCTCCAGCATTGCGACCCAGAAACTGGGGACTAACTGGCGAGATCGTGGCGATTGGATGGCCCATCCCGTCTTGGTAGGCTTCCAGGACTTACGTACTCACGTACTTCTGATTTACTAAATGTTATTACAAGCTAGAACCATGACAAACTAATGGCCACGATTGTGGTGTCTGGGTCTTGGCCCAAATGGCTGCCATTCTGAGAGGCTATGACATCACTGACGTTAAAGAGGATGATATCCATCACTTTAGGCACTTTCTTCTCGTTCTCATCCATCGCATTGTGGCCACTTGATTGCATTCATCTACATAAGGCCAGATCCTCAGCAACCAACCACATGACCAAAGCATAGCGGTAACCCACCTCTACATGCGCAATAGAGACTAATGAAACTTACAGACACCCTTGACCACGACCTATTCAAGGAGCATGTCAATCCGCTGTACAATCCAGTGCCAAAGAACCAGGGAGAGATAATGAGTTGACATCGCACTCAGGCACACCATCAAGACTCACCCGTCCAAACTTGTGGCACACATGCAAATGCTCACAGCCGCCATCTAGTAGAACTTTGCATCATCTGGGTTTCGTCTGTCTCAAAGCAGAGGACCGCATTGGTATAGACAATTGCATTATCTCCACATATCACCCCTCCCCCACCACGTCTGAGCAGTGCATCTAAAACGCGCGGCGGGAACGAAGCGGACCACCAGGGGACCTTAAGTCCTGGCTGGTGGGGCATTCGCGTGCTCGTGGGAGCGCAGCTTCCGGGCACAGGGGGCCCTACTATACGTAGTACTAGGCATGTATCCAGCTCTTGCCAACAGATTGTCCAAAGCCCACTACAAAGCAAAGGATAGTTAAACTTTGATGCAAAGGGGACCAGTGCTGGTCTGAGAACGCGTTGCAGCGGGTGATGCCATCCTCAGCGAGTGCGCTATCGTCGATTTCAAATTGGTGTTGCGGTCTGGCCAGACTTGATGTCTGAGACAGACTCGGCACAGTGATAGAGGTCCCTCTGGAGTAAATTGTCCAGGAACAGTTGGAAAGTATGGCACATTAATCTATAGTAATTGGGTTCTTACAAAACCAAATTGATGGTCATTGGTACATTGGAGCACTGCAGCATGGCAGGCAGGTTTTGAAGAGCAACTGAGAGCTGCGACGGGGATGGAAGGTTTTATCAGCACGTTTCTATGGCACTATGAGGATCAATAGGTACTAGTAAGAAGTGTTTGACCTCCTGGGTCGCACTCTCATAATCGAGTATCGGATGGATTAGGGTTACTCATTGGTATACTTGGTTCACTCTGTTAGCATAATAGTCATGAAGGTTCTCCAAGAGCAAATTCGACACATTTAATGACATTCAAAGTCAAGGCAAGTTAATTCTGATCAAATCCCTCCCCCCTCACATCCCTCAGACATGATTTCGTGACACTAACCTAGCTGTCACACGCCAACCCATAGATACGTCTTCCTCTGGGGTTCCTTTGAAGCATCCCTGGTGAGGGACACAATGCAGCAGCGGGGTAAACAACAGATGGTCTTAAGGCAGGTGTGTTCATATTAACGTCATCACCAGACCACGCTGAACAACTTGTGCGGCCAATTCCAGAAAGACTATTATATGAAAACAATTTCGTCTATGGGCGCATTTAGTACGCTACTAATACATTCAGTATTCAGTCTCCTATGGATTACCGCAGTGCATCTGAGGGTATCGCTTGTACCTACCGTGGATCATTTCAACTCACTGCGCTGCAGTTCTTTGCCAAATTCCAGGTCCCTTCTTTTTTACTAAGTTGTGACATGTGAATCTTCACATCTTAATTTCCATCGTGTTTATGTCGGTCATGGTGCGTCCAGATGAACGCTTCTTCTGTGTCACTCAAATAAGATTGACTGCTGCTTCCTATTGGAGATCGCTCTGATCACCCTCTCCCCTCGTCTCGTAATCGATGCTAGTGCTACTAGAACAAATCAACTAACCTCCCAAGGCTCTGAGTATCCAAGTATATCAATGTAAAATCAGGCTAGGAGTCAACAATGCGCAACCCTGCCATTTGTATGAAGTGTATCCAATGACTAACCTATTCTTGCACTCTAAACAGACGTCACAGCTCCTGGTTCCCTCATTCATGTCATGAATTAACAGAAGCAAGTCCGTTTATTCACCCTCTATGAGACACTCTAGCAATTTGAACCAGATAGGTGTTAGATCCAGCTCAGGCCCAGTGCACCACTGACCGGCGACCTACTTGGTGACGCCCAGCCACTTCACGATATCATGATTTCGTTCACAGCCGGTGCTACTCACAATGTGAGCAGCCACACATGTCGTCTACAATCTGGCGCACAAGGCAAGCTAAATGATCGTATCTACGGATACGGATTCTCCATGGTGTACCTTTTCGTGTGCTTCGCCGGATAAGGTACTTGCCAGGGGGCAGTGGGGAGCCAATCAGGCCAGATTCGTGGTCTCCTGATTGACTGGGATATGGCGAAGCCCATCCAAGTAGTCACCTCTCACCGGGTTATGCGCACAGTACATGATACTTTCTTTCTGTGGCTGCTGCTGACAATCTCTGGCAGGGTACCTGGCAATTCATGTCTGCATGCCTCATCGAGAACAAGGGCGCAACACATACATTTCAGGACGATCTGGAGTCTTCATTTTGGGTCTTACTATGGACAGTCCTCATGTATTGTCAATCATCGCTATCCATCGAGGCGTGCAGTGAGTTCATTCGGCAAACTTTTGAGTTAGGAGGGCAAGAGAAACGCAGCGTACTTCTGTCACAGATCGTATTCAAAGGGGCTTCTGACTCCCCGCCGCATACCCCAACATTACACAACATTAACGTCACTATGTCCAATGACACTTCCGCTACTTTATCTGATGGCCTAATATCTCCCAGCCTCCCATCAAATGACCCTGACCTTGATGATCCCGCCGCCAACTGCACCAGCAACAAGGAGCCCATCCTCTTCCCTAATCAGCCATTGCTCCATCAGCTGCTGAAGGACTTGGCAGACCTGTTTCGGGCACTCTACTGGGAACCTTTGCCAACAGACATGTGGGTCATACACTATGCTGCTGGTCTCAAAAAGGGTGACCCTATGCGAGACCAAATGGAAAACCTCTCAGCATTCCATCACCAGCAATCCAAGCGCAGACTCCGAGACCACCAGTACATGATTGACCGCTTATCGTACTACTTGACATTCGAGACTTGGTCCACGGATGACAAGGCTGTACCCCAAGAACTCATGGAAATGAGGTATGATGTCATGGGAGGGTCAGATAACGTGGTTGTTTTGCAATCTAAGCATATATGTCAACTAGCGGAAAAGGCCGAAAGGGAATGTAAGAGGGCAAGGCTTGCCGATAGTTAGTGTAGTGCAGCTATCATAATGCCAGGACATAGTGCCTCTTGAACGTACTGAAAGGAGGGTGGAAAAAAACTCACCTATTGACTGATGTTGATAACGCCCGAGGCTCAATGTCCTCCCCTTGATTCTGTGTTGTCATCACTTGGTCTACTCTTTGGAAGGCAGGGTATGCACCTATTAGCCAGCGGAAAAGAGGGTGAAAGAGAACTCACCAAACATTGACCGATTCAAGCCGCCAATAGCTACCAGACATTGAGATTGATCCATAGTTACTGGATCGAATTGGTGAGAGAGCAAATGCTTCAAGATTGGCGATTGTGGGAACTCATCTATCCCGCAAGGGTCACCATCAGATCCACGAGCCATCTGTACGAGGTATGTAGACGTAGGCGTTGATGTGGTGAGAGTTTATCTATGCCGTGAAGGTCACCCATGAACTGTCACCCACTACACCAACTCCAAAGCCCTAGTTACTCATGGTTAATTAATGTTACTTTGACTCCTCATTTCAAGGTAAGGATCACGACCGCTCACCTTACTACCGCACTCACTCCTGCCGTTCTTTTGTTTTATTTCGCCTCCCAGGCAATTGAGATTGATCCACATCAGGGGAATGGGGGGTTTGTGTTGTGGAACACGCCAACTATAGAAAGGTGGTGGTCTGCACAGGGAAGGTCTAGCCTGAAGAGAAGGGAGAAGGAGATCTGTAGGTAACCTCAGTAGTCTGGCAAGCTACTATTATATTAGTATATACCTGTAGGTAACTACAAGGTATCAGTAGGTAGTAAGTGGTTAGTAGGAAAGGTACTCACCCTCAGTAGTCTGGCAAGCTACTGAGGGAACTATGGTACTAGGGACTCTACTCTGGTGCGATGAAAGCTTATGTAAGTAGGTAAACATACCACAACAGTTCTGTTTATCTCCAACACCAACCGCCACTGCCTGGGATACTTCCTGTTTCACAATACGTGAGGATCCAGCTCGATAATGGCCGTGTCAACCGGCTTCAGGGAGATGGTATAGTTGGCTTGCCAGAGCTGCGGGGGGAGGGGTGGGTTGACCTTGAAATGAAGGAAGAGTACCCACTGGGAATTGATGAGGTTTAGGGTGATGGTATAGTGACACTTACTAGTAGCACGATTGGTCACGTTGATCTCGAACTGGGGAAGGTCTCTGAGTGCCGTCGGTTGTGCATTGAATGAAGTTGACTCACCGCCTGAGCCAGTGCGACCAAGTTAATGAAGCTAAGAGAGTCAGCACATGCGTCAAGATCAGTAATTACGAAGTGAAATCTTACCTATACCACCATCGAGGACATCCACCAGACTCACGAGTCATCCACACCTAGTAGGTCTGTGGACATAGGCATCAATGCGGTAGAAGCTGCCAAGTTAGAAGAGGCTTGAAGGCAAGGACACTCACCGGATAACCATAGTTCAGAGGTTCATGGCGCTAGTAGTATGGATGACGGTGTACCTCTGAATAGTAGGACTCTAGTATAGGAAGATAGTCGTTCCGCCAAACAGTAAATGAAATACTTGGTGCGATATGGCTGACTAATACAGTGATCACGTGAGATACTGGGCCTGCTGTCTGTCACCTGTTACGAGCGAGCCAGCATTGTCCCTCCTCCCATTCAGCTCCTGATCAGCTCACTGACATTTGTTGGGAGAAGTATGCTGCCTGTTTCAGCACCAAGCAGGCGGCATCAACTGTCATCCGATCAGGTCATTGACTTTTATTGGTAGACGGATGTTGTCCGTTTCATGAGTAGGTGACTAGCGGGCAGGCGGTGTCGTCCCTCCTCCTAATTGGCTCCTGTTCAGCTCACTGACATTTTTTGGCAGACATGCATTGCCCATTTTAGGTCCAAGCAGGTGGCATTGTCCATCTGATTGTCATTTGTTGGTAGATGGATGTCGACCATTTCACAAGTAGGTTGTATTGTCCCTCCTCCAATTTACTTGTTGAATACATCCCATCATTGTAGTATGAGTGTTGTACTCACTGCCTCAACATGATGCAAATACTGGGCTACACGCTGATGATGGTGGCATCATCCCACAGGAATGTGCAAGGTGATACTTCAAGTCAACAGTGGATCCCATCAGCACACAGATGTGGGTTGAGACTGACGGAAACAGCCGTGAGGGTGCATTGTTACATCATTCTATGGCTATATCTCTGTTTGATGTGGCCTCTGGATTGCAAGTACTGGGCTACTCACTGATGATAGCAGCGTCATCCCACAGGAATGTGCGAGGTGATGCTTCAAGTCAACAGTGGATCTGAAACAGCCGTTGGTGGAGCGCATAAACAAGAAGTTGCGCTCATTGCCAGGGGCAACACCAACGTAAGTCATAAGCTCCGACTTGGGAGCCATCTTATTCGCTCTAGCCATTGCTAGGAGATATACAAATGCTCCACAGCCAAACACACAGAGGTGATCAATGTTAGGCAACTCCCCCTTAAGCATTTCGTGGGGGGTGCGCCATCGCAGGCGAGCTACTGGAGTATGGTTGTAGATGTGGGTTGCATGAGCGAACACAAACTCCCACCAAGAGTCAGGAATGCAGGCTTGATGCCACATAGACTTGGCTTTATCCATGAGGGTGCGCCCTAAACGCTCGGCGTGGCCATTCTGCATGGGGGTTCTAGGAGCACTTTGATATATTTTTATTCCTTTCTCAAGGAGTGCTCGATCAAACAGATCAGATTTATATTCTCTGCTGGCATCGGACATCCATCCAACAACGTGCGCATTATGTTGGACACACACCATTTCTAGGAAATCTTGGCGGCTGTAATCGCTGCAGCTTTGGAGCAAAGAGGCATAGTCCAGGCATGAGAGGAGAAATCGTCATAGAAGGTAATAACATATTTAAACTTCCAGTACAACATAACCGGGAAGGATTTCAGATCAGAGTGCACCAGCTTGAAAGGCTTGGAAGCACATCTTTCATTCTCTGGGAAAGCTCAATTGGGCATCTTGCCAAGAGCACATCCAGGGCAAACACAGTCCTCAGTAGGAAAGTGGATCTCTGGGAAGTGCTGCATATGCTTTTGTGCGTGTCAGAGGACTTCCTTTGAGGGGTGCCCGAATCTCCGGTGCATAATGTCGTAATCGACTTTGCTCACGGAGGCAATATAGTTAGATACAATTATTGGGATAGATCTAATCCCAAAGATAACATTGCAGTCGTCCTCTGGGTCTGGCCCAAACCATAGGCGCTCAGCTTTGTGAGTGAGGCTAATGCCTCTCTTATCGCCAGTGACTCTGTAATTGCGCTGGAGCATTTCACCCATAGAAATAAGGCATGCAGTAGTGCCTGGCATATGGAGCACTTGGGTGAGGGTTACTACTTTCTCATCCCCAGAGTTGTGGTCTAGGCACCGGAGTAAAACCGTGCCAATGCCAGCAATCAGTGCTACACCATTAGCCGTTTTGGTGTAGTGCGCTCGCTTTAGTGCGTTGTAGGTGGCGAAATCACCTATGTCACCAGTGAAGTGGCGGGATGTGCCTGAGTCTAGTAGCCAGAAAGCACCAGATAGTTCACTATCGTCGACCATTTTTCCCTTACAGCCAGCACAGCGTGCATTATTCGAACACGAACAGATATATGCTTTACTTGAGATATGACATGACATATTGTAGTGACTACTTACTATATACAGTGCAGGTGTATAACACACATGTAAAGGGAGCGTGTCAGTGTCAATCAGCACGCGTGCAGAAGGTACTTGCCTGAAGAGGCTGGCCTCCACATCCATCGCCATTGATGTCGCATTGTAACGGTTGAGGACCATCGCGTCGATCTCATCAAACTCGTCATCAGCGAATGGTTCGTGGGCAATAGGTTCATCATCCCCAAGGGAGATGGCATCCTCCTCATACATCGTGATGTGCTCCTCAAGACGAGGGCGCTTCAGCGAGGAGGGACCAGCCTCAGGCTGGTCCAGGCTCGCACTGGCCATCGACATGATATGGTCGAGGGTGTGGATGGTTTCGCAGGAGGGCTCCACCCCCAAGTGGTGTGCCAGGTCGAAGGCCTTGATGGTCACATAATGCACCTGCATTGTCCCATACAACACGGACAGACGAAGCTGACAATCGGCCGTGCTACATGACCAGCTGAGATAGGGCCCAGCCATGGTGCATCCCCATGTCATACGAGTGGGCTAATGG